>Ga0081539_10000521_pt1 | contig 80101 bp, 93 predicted proteins | sample TabmetS4T2R2_FD_71023 | JGI IMG/M metagenome (GOLD analysis project Ga0081539, IMG submission 71023) | Tabebuia heterophylla rhizosphere microbial communities from the University of Puerto Rico - S4T2R2 | ecosystem: Host-associated > Plants > Roots > Rhizosphere ...
CGGCCAGCGTCGCGACACCCAGCCGCGCATCGACCGCAACGACCACCGGCGAGCTCGTGAGCGGCGCCACGGGCGCGAAGTCGCGCAGCGGATCGAACGGCAGATCCTTCACCGTGAACGGATTGATGGCGACATTGCCGACCTGGATCTGCGCGAGCGTGTAGCCGTCGGGCGCTGCCTTGGCGATCGCATCGCCCGCCATCACGCCGCCGCCACCGCCCCGGTTCTCGACCACGACGCGTTGCCCATAGTGCTTCTCGAAATAGTCAGCGAGGAGCCGCGCCGGCACGTCCATCAGCCCGCCGGGCGATGTGGCCACGATGAGACGGATCGGCTTCGTCGGATACGCCTGTGCCGCCCCGAGCGTCGGCAACGCGAACAGCAGCGCGATAAATGGGGTCAGAGCAACTTTTCGGGACGATCGGCTAAAGAACATTGATCGCAGTGTCCGCAAATGTTGATCTGACCCCATTTATTTAGCGGCGTCGATCAGCACGAACGCGATGGTTGCCGGCCGGTCGGTGCGATTGCTCCAGGCATGGTTGGTACCTTGCTGGACCAGCACGTCGCCCGCGCGCAGTAGCACCTCGCCTTCATCGAGCACCGCGTATATCTCGCCCGCCAGCACGATCGCGTAATCGACCGTCTTCGTCTTATGCATGCCGGGATGGCGGCGCCTTTCGAGCGGCGCGGCTTGCGCGCCCATGGAGGCGAAGTGCTCCTCCGGCCGCATCTTCGCAAGGCGCTCGCGGTCCGGCGGATATTCGATGACGCGAAAGACGCTGCCGGCCGGGTCGGGCTCGATCCGGCGCTCGCGTCGCGCGCGATCGCTGGTCGAGAAGGCCGCCGGTGTCTCGCTCGTCGCCCAGAGCTCGGTGAGGCGCAGGCCGCCCGCGTTCTCGAGCACAACGGCGCCCGGCTTGTCGTCGATAAGAACCTTCGCGCGGCCAGCGGCGTCGTGGCCGGTGACGATGCGCCTCATCCAAAAATGGTGACCGTCACCATTTATAAATCGTGACTGTCACCTATTTCGATGCTTCTCGGCCGCGGCGCGCAGCGCGTCGTACTCGGCCTTCACTGCCGGCTGGCCGGCGAGGATGGATTCGGTGACCTTGCCGACGTCGGAGATGAAGCGCTTCTGCTCCGCGGCCGGCAGCGAGATCGCTTCGCCGCCGTGCGCGACCCACTCCTTGCGGGCGCGTTCGACGTCGCTGGGCAGCCAGGTGAAGAAGAGCTTCTCGGCGTCGCGCGACACGTCGCGCACGATTTTTTCGAGCTCGGGCCCGATGTTCTTCATGAAGATGCGGCTCACGCCCCCAGTCAGGATCAGGTACGAGCCGGGCAGATAGGTCATGCCCTTCGCCACGTCGTAGTACTTGAAGCCCGGGAACACGGTGAGGCCGGCGACTGCGCCGTCGATGGTGCGGTTCTGCATCGCCGGCAGCACTTCGCCGAGCGGCATCGAGAGCGCCGAGGCGCCGAAGTGGCGGAACGGCTCGACATGAAGCGGCGCCGCGCCCGGCACGCGGATCTTCTGGCCTTTGAAGTCGGCGAGCGTGCGGATCGGCTTGTGCGACAGCACCATGTTCGGGTTGGCGCTGTAGACGATGAGCGGCTCGATGCCCTTGTCGGCACTGAACTGCGAAAGGCGCTTTCTGATCTCCGGGTCCTGGAACACGCGGTTGCCGTGGTCCATGTCGTCGAAGAGGCCGGCCGCGTCGAACACGAGATAACGCGGGTCGATGCCAATGAAGAAGCCGCTCGCCACCAGCGTCATCTCGATCGTGCCGAGCGCCACGCCTTCCACCGTGCGCGGAATCTGCCCGAGCTGGTTCGCCGGGTAGAGCTCCACCTTGATGCGGCCGTTCGAGCGCGGCTCGATGCCGGCCTTCATCGCCTTCATGTACTCGATGTTCATGTCGTTCACCGTGGGCGCCGAGAGCTTCATCGTGAACTGCTGCGCCGACACGGGCGAAACAACGGTAACGCCGACGACGGCGGCGCAGGCGAGCGCACTGCACAAGGTTTTCACGCGGACTCCCTCCTCGAAGTGACGCCGATTATGACGGACGCGCGGCCTTACTCTGGTCATCGAGCACGGACTGCAGGACGGCAAGGCCGACAGGCTTCGTGAAGTGGCCATCGAAGCCCGCTTCACGGGCGCGCTGCTTGTCCTGAGCTTGTCCCCATCCAGTGATGGCGATCAGCGTAGGGGTCCGTGTCGCTTCGCGCCGGATCGCGCGCGCGGCGTCGTAGCCGTTCATCCTCGGCATGCCGATATCGAGCAGCACGACATCGGGCGCGAACGCGCGGCAGGCGCGCACGGCTTCGACGCCGTCATGGGCTTCCATGGCGTCGTGCCCGAGCATTTCGATCAGCCGGCGCAACGATTCCGCCGTGTCGGTGTTGTCGTCCACGACCAGAACGCGCTTTCGCTGCGCCGCGAGCACTGGATTGTCGTCCGGCGCGCGTCTGGCCGCGGCGGCCAGCGCGTGCACGAGCGGCAGGTGAACGGTGAACTCGCTACCCAGCCCGGGACCCGCGCTACGCGCTTCGACGCGCCCGCCGTGCAAGTCCACCAGACCGCGCACCAGCGCCAATCCGATGCCCAGGCCGCCGGTCGATCGCTCGAGCGCCGGCGTCACTTGCGAAAAGGAGTCGAAGAGCCGCGGCACGTGTTCCGCCGGGATGCCGACGCCGTTGTCGCGCACCGTGACCGCCGCCCAGTCACCCTGCCGCGCCGCCGTAAGTGCGATGCGGCCGCCCTGCGGCGTGAACTTCGCGGCGTTATGCAGCAGGTTGACGAAGATCTGCGTGATGCGGGTCGCGTCGGCCTCGATGGTCAGCGGCTCGCGGGCGAGGTCGACCGTGAGCTCGTGGCGGAGACGCTCCATCTGCGGCTTCACCGACTCGAGCGCATCGGCGAGCGCGCGCTGCAGGGGCACGTGCTCCTTGTGCAGCTCGAGCTTGCCGCGCGTGATGCGCGAGACCTCGAGCAGATCATCGACCAGGCGCGCGAGATGCCGTGACTGCCGGTCGATGATGTCGCGCGGCAGCTCTGCGGCGGCGGGCAGGGCGAGCCGCTGCAGCAGCGCGACCGAATTGCGGATCGGCGCGAGCGGGTTCCTGAGCTCATGGGCGAGCGTCGCCAGGAACTCGTCCTTGCGCCGGTCGGCCCGGCGCAGGGCGTCTTCGGCGTCGCGTTGGCTCGTGATGTCGGTGTTCGTGCCGAACCAGTGCACGACCTTTCCCGAAGGGTCCTTCACCGGCGAGATACGCGTCAGGAACGGCCGGAACACGCCATCGGCGCCACGCAGCGGAAAAATCATGTCGAAGGGCTCGCCGCTGGCGATCGACCGCTTCCAGCGATCGAGCACATCGGGCAGCACCCGAGGGTCGTGCACGCTTTGCCAGCCCCAGCCTTCCATCTGCGCCGGGCTGGTGCCGGTGTATTCGTACCAGCGCCGGTTGTACCAGTAGATCCAGCCGTCGGCGCGCGCCATCCATGCGAGCTGCGGGATTGCGTCGACCATCGTGCGAAAACGCGCCTCGCTGCGCGCCTCGGTTTCTGCGGCCGCGCTGCGCGCGTGCAGCAGCCAGTACTCGTTCAGGAAGACCATCAGCAGCACGCTGAGCGCGAGCAACCCGTACAGGCGGCCGACATAGAAGCCGAAGTCGAAGCGCCCCTGGTTGAACACCGCTGCGAGGCCAACCTCGCCGATCCAGGCGACCATGGTGACGATCAACCAGAGGTCGAGCACCGAGTGCGGGCGCCGCAGCCATAGGACCAGGGCGGCGAGCGCGCTCAGCACCCAAGCGAGGCCGAGCGCGATGACGGTGATGCCGGTGTAGTGGTTGCCGCGCATGATGCGCGGCAGCGCGTCGTGCCCGGCGGTCGTCACAAGCATCGCTGCCGCGGCGGCGGTAATGGCGAGGGCAACCGCGCCCGCGGGCGAGAGCGCCAATCGGCGTCCTTTCAGGACCGCGTAGCCGACGATGAACAGCGCAAAGCCCCCATGCCAGAAGATGTACATCCATGCGGTGGTCTGCTCGCCGGCGCCGAGCGCTCCGCGCGGCGCGAGCAGGCCCGGAAAGGTGAGGGCGTGCAGGAACGCCATCGCTGCGGTGAAGACGTAGGCGCCGCCCAGCAAGGCGAGAGCGCCCGAGCGCACGATGGCGTACTGGTTGAGGATGATCGACGCGGTGATCAGGTCGATGATGACGAGCGCCGACTGGTAGGCGGCGATGAAGGCCGGGAACTCCGCGAGCGGGACCCGTGCGAACGGTACGAGCGCCAGGAAGAGGACAGCGCACGCGAGCGCGACGATAGCCGCAAGGCGGCGGTGGTGCGCAGTGGGTTGCGCCTCGGAGAACCGCAGCAGCGGGCCGTCGCGCAAATGAGTATCGATGTCGACCAGTGGTGTAGCTCCTCGAGGGCCGCCCCTGCGGCGGCCAGGCGCGCCCTTACATCAAGCTATTGCGCGAGAAAAAGCCGGACGCCAGCGAGCGAGATCGCCGGCACGTAGGTGATGAGCAAGAGCGCGATCAGGTAGAGGACGATGAACGGGATGATACCGCGGTAGATCACGTCGAGCTTGAGCTTGAGCGCCGACTGCGCGACGAAGATGTTGATGCCGAAGGGCGGGTGGAAGAGGCCGATCGCGAGATTGACGGTGAAGACGATGCCGAAGTGCACGGTATCGATGCCGACGGCCTTCACGAGGGGAATGAGGAGCGGCGTCAGCAGCAGGATGGCGGACAGCGGGTCGAGGAAGCAGCCGACGAGGAGAAGCAGCAGATTGATCGCGAGCAGCAGCTCCCACGGCGCGACATTCAGCGACTGGATCCACGCCACCATCGCCGCCGGCACCTGGTTCACGGTGAGGAGCCAGGCGAAGACGCTCGCGCAGGCGACGATGATCAGGACCTGGCCCGTGAAAAGCGCCGTGGTTGCGGCCGCGTCCAGCACATCCTTTAGCGAGAGCTCGCGGAACACGAGCCAGGTGACGAGTCCCGCATAGACGCACGCCACGGCGGCCGCCTCGGTGGGCGAGAACACGCCGCCGTAGATGCCGCCGAGGATGATGAACGGCGCGCCAAGCGCCCAGATGCCGCGGCCGAAGGCGCGCGCGAATTCGCGCAGGCTGAACTCGTGCCCGCGCTCGAAGCCATGGCGCCTCGCGTACCAGACGACGTAGGCGGCGATCATCCCGGCGATCAGGAGCCCGGGCAGTACGCCGGCCGCATATAAGCGCGGCACCGATTCCTGCGCCGCGGTGCCGTAGACGATCATCGGGATCGAGGGCGGGATGACGATGTCGATCGCGCCGACCGCGGTGATGAGGCCGGCGGAAAAAGTCTCGGGATAGCCTGCGCGGCGCATCGGCGGCAGCATCGCCTTGCCCACCGTCGCCACCGTGGCAGCACTCGCGCCGGAGATGGCGCCGAAGATGGCGGACGTGCCGACGGCGGTGACCCCGAGGCTCCCGGGGATGCGCCCGACGCCCGCCTGGACGAAGTCGACGATGCGCTGCGCCACGGTGCCACGCGACATGAGCTCGCCCGCGTAGATGAAGAACGGCACCGCGAGCAGCGCGAAGGCGTCGATGGCGCCGAAAAGATTCTGATGCAGCACCGCGAGCGGCACGTGCATGTAGAACACGAGCGCCACGCTCACCGCCGCGAGCAGCACCACATAGATCGGGAAGCCGATGAGGAGCAGCACCACCGGCAGCACGCCGAGCGCGAACGTCATGAAATCGGGGTCAGAGCCCTATTTCTCTCGATGTGCGTTTGATGCAAATGAATAGGGCTCTGACCCCGATTTCCGTTACGCGGCCTTGCGGCGTTTGTCGCGCGTCCAGGTGTCGAGCTCGGCGCGCGCCATGGCGCGGTATTCCGCTTCCTTGTCGCGGCCGATGACGGTGGTGAGCTCGAGGCGTGCACCGTTCGGATCGAAGAAGTAGATGGACTTCACCCAGCCGTCGTGGTCGATCGGTCCGACCACCTTGACGCCCGCGGCTTCCAGGCGCTTGTGCGCCTTCTCGAGGTCGGCGAGCGACGCGACCTCGAGCGCCATATGGTTGCACCAGCGCGGCGTGTTGGGCGAGGGCTCAGCGGCGACGTCATCGCCGAGATCGAAGAAGGCGAGCGAGCTGCCGTCCGACATCTCGAAGAAGACGTGCGCGAACTTCTCGACCCGCTCGCCGCTCGAGCCGACGTAATTGTCCTCGCGGATGAAATGCGTCAGCGGCAGGCCGAGGATGTCCTCGTAGAAGTGGCGCGTCTCCTCGGCGTCACGGCAGCGGTACGCCCAGTGGTGCAGGCCCTTAATCGAGACGAACTTTTCCATGCGCTTCTCCTTGAATTCGGGGTCAGGCACCGAATTCTTCAATCACCGCCGATGTTATTCGGTGCCTGACCCCGAATTACTTGGTGCCGACGTGAAGGACCCGGCCCTGCTTGTCGCCTTCGTACATGCGCACCACCATGCCTTCCGGGTCGAAGCCGATGCGCTTGCCGTCCGAAAAGGCGTAGGTCGCGTCGACGCTGCCGAGCACGCCCTTGTAGCCTTTCGTCGCCTGCATCGCCTGGCGCACCTTCTCTTTGTCCGTGCTGCCGGCGCGGCGGATGGCGTCTGCGGCGAGCATCACACCGTCGTAGCCGTAGCCCATCATGTTGTGCGGCTCGTAGCCCATCTCCTTGGTGAACCCGGCGACGAACTGCTTCACCTGTGGCTTCGCCGGATCCCAGGCGTCGACGAACGTGATGCCATCGAGCAGCCCCTTCGCCACCGTCATGTACACCGGCACGGCGAGGTTGTAGTTGCCCACCAGCGGCGTCTTCATGCCGCTCTGCCGATACGCCTTCAGCACGAGCAGGTTCTCCGGCGTGAGCAGCGTCGCGAGGAAAATGGCGTCCGGCTTCGCCGCACGTACCTTCTGCATCTGCGCGTCGGCCGACACCGAGCCCGCCGGCAGCATCTCTTCGCTCACCACCTGGAGGCCATGCTTGTCGAACTCCGTCTTGAACGCCTTCGCGGTCGCCTGGCTGATGGCGGAATTGTCGGAAAGGAGCGCAACGCGCTTGTAGTTCTTGTGCCGGGCGTAAGAAAGGAGCGTCGCGATCTGCGTCGATGCAAGCGGCCCGGTCTGCCAGAAGTTCGGATTGTTGATCTGCGTGGTCAGCGTATCGACGGTGAGGGAAGGCGCAAGATGCGGCGTCTTGGTCTCCACGGTCACCGTCTGCGCCTGCAGCGCCGCCACCGTGTGCGTGAGCGACAGGATGAAATCGGCACCCGCTTCGGAGAGCTTACGCGCGGCCGTCGCGGAGAGATCGGGCTTGGACTGATCGTCCTCGACCAGCAGCTCCACCTTGCGGCCCAAAACCCCACCCTTCGCGTTCAGCTCCTTCGCCGCATAGATCGCGCCTTGCGTGATCGGCTCCGACCACGCCTTGGCGAAACCGATGCGATCGACGATCAGCCCGATCTTCACCGGCTCCTGCGCCAGCGCCGGCGCTCCGAGCGCGAACAGCATCGCTGCCCATAGCGCCCCGAATGACATTCCCATCGCTCCTCCTTTAATGCAGTACCAAGTACGGATTACGCCCACTGGTAAGTGCGCTCCGCTTTGCCGATGCGCTCGTTGTCGCGCGTCGACACGCCCCAGTGATCGGTACGGCCCGGCGGCCAGCCCCAGTCCTGCGGCCCGCCAACTTGATAGTCGTCGCCGACCTCGCCCACTTCCGCCGTGTATTCGATGACGCCGCCGTGCGGCCCGATGAAATAGCCGAAGACATTGTTCCCCGGCCCGTGACGGCCGGGGCCCCAGACCGGCGCGAAGCCCGCGTCGCGCATGCGGCCGATGCCGCGCATCACGCCGTCGAGGTCGGCCATCTCGAAGGCGATGTGATTCAGCGCGGCAAAGCCCGCGCGCGCGTAGGCGATGCAGTGATGTACGCGATTGCAGCGCACGAACGTCATATGACGCGTGCGATCCGAGACTCGGAAGCCGAGCGTCTCCACGGCGAAGCGCTCGGCGGCATCGACATCCTTGGAATTGAGCACGACGTGCGAGAGCTGGATCGGCTTATCGCGGCTCGCGGCGAGCGGCGCCACCGGCTGCTCGATCACGAAGCGATAGACCTCGCCTTCCGGCCCCTTTAGCTCGCGTTCCCTGCCGATCTCGGCGGCCGGGCCGCAGAAGGTGATGCTGCGGATCGCCGGCTCGCCGCGCTCGAGGCCGATGGCGTAAGGCAGGCCCGCAGTCCCGCGCAGCTTCACCGCGCCGCCGCCGTCCTCGACGCGCGTAAGTCCCCAGACGTCGGCAAAGAAGCGCGCAGCACCTTCAACGTCGGCGACGCGCAGCTCGACACTTTGCAGTTTGATCGTCATGACCGCCGGAAAATACCGCTTATTTCAGTGGCGCGGTAGGACTGCATCGCTCGGCGTTGCCTGCCGTTATCATGCGCGGCTCACGCGAAGGGATTCCATTGCTCAAGCTCTGCACCCTGCTCATCGCTGCGCTGACCGCGCTACCCGCCGCGGCCCAGCAATATCCGGCCAAGCCGGTGCGCCTCGTCGTGCCGTTCGCGCCCGGCGGCGGCTCCGACTTCACCGCACGCCTCATCGCCCAGCGGCTGGGCGAGCGCATGGGCCAGACGTTCCTGGTGGACAACCGGCCGGGGGCGGGCGGTAACCTCGGCGCTGAGCAGGTGGTAAAAGCCGCAGCGGACGGCTACACGCTGCTCCTCATTTCCGCGAGCTATACGGTCAACCCGAGCGTCTACAAGCTGACGTTCGACGCCGTCAATGACATCACACCGATCGCGCAGATCTCCGGCGGGCCGTACGTCGTGGCGGTACATCCGTCGGTGCAGGCCAGCACACTTGCCGAGTTCGTCGAGCTGGCGAAGAAGCAGCCGGACAAGCTCGCGTATGGCTCCTCGGGCAATGGCAGCGTCATGCACGTGTCGAGCGAGTACCTGATGCACAGCGCCGGCATCCGCGTGCTGCATGTGCCGTACAAGGGCACGGGACCGGCATTGAGCGACACGATCGCGGGCAATGTGCAGGTGATCCTCGGCGCCGTGCCGACGACGCTCCCGCATGTGAAAGCCGGGCGCCTGCGCGCGCTCGCCGTGACTACCAAGAAGCGCATCGCCGCCGCGCCCGAGATCCCCACGGTGGCAGAGTCGGGCTATCCGGAATACGAGGTCACCAACTGGCACGGGCTCGTCGCGCCCAAAGGCGTGCCGCGCGAGATCGTCGAGCGGCTAAATCGCGAAGTGAACGACGCGATTCACGGCGCCGAAATGAAGAAGCAACTCGCGACCGACGGCCTCGAGCCCGCGGGCGGCACGCCCGAGCATTTCGCCGCCATCTTGAAGGACGAGGCGGCGCGCTGGGCGAAGGTGGTGCAGCAGGCCGCGATCAAGATCGAATAACCCGGGAAAGGACAGTCCCTAATTTCGAAAAGCAGGGACAGTCCCTGTTTTAAGCCGCCGCCGGAATCGGCGGCTGCGTGCCCTTGATCTGGATGCGATAGCCGAGCCGCTCGTGCGGCCAGTAATCCCAGATCGCCTTGTGCTGCGCGCAGCGGTTGTCCCAGAAGGCGATGGAGTGCTCGCGCCAGTGGAAGCGCATCTGCCATTCGGGGCGCTCGATGTGGTCGAACAGAAACTCCAGGAGCGCATCGCTCTCCGGGCCCGGCAGCTCGTTGATGTGCGTGGTCTGCCCGCGGTTGACGTAAATCAGCTTGCGGCCGGTCCACGGGTGCACGGCGATGATCGGATGCGAGCTCACCGGATAGACGGTCTTCGTGCCCTTGTCGAAGAGCTTGGCGCCGTCGTGCGTCGCCGTCAATCCGGTGAGGAGGGTCTTCATGCGCGGCGAGAGCGCGTCGTAGGCGGCGTACATGCTCGCGAACAGCGTGTCCCCGCCGCCGTCGGGCGGGATGATGGTCTGGTGCAGGATGCTCGCCATTGGCGGGATCGCCGCGCACGACTGGTCGGTATGCCACACCTCGCCCGAGACCCGCTTGGAGTTGCGATGGAAGTGCTGCTTGCGCACCTCGGGATAGTGCTCATCGGGCTTCGACGCCGTGCCTTCGCCGCCGACGTGGATGTGCAGCTCGCCAAAATAGCTCGCGAAGCGCCGGTGCTGCTCGAGATCGATCCGCTGCTCGCGGAAGAAGATGACGCCGTGCCGGCCGAGCGCATCCTTCAGTTCCTGCACCTGCTCGGGGGTGAGCGGCTGCGTGAGGTCAACGCCGCCGATCTCGGCACCGACATGCGGTGAGAGCGGCTTGACCGTGATGCTCGGCACGGTCTCGCGCAACATTACTTGGCGGAGGCGGGCGGCAGCGTGGCGATGACCTCCTGCTTGCCGTTCACCACTTTCGTCATGAAGCTCTCGCGGTCGAGATCACCTTTCTCGTCGAAGCTCACATCCATCAGGATGCCCGGGTACTGCTTCGCCGAGAGTGTCACGCCGTGCATGGCTTTCGCGAAGGCCTTCGGATCGAGCTTGCCCACCTTCTCGCTCACCGCCTTGACGACGTACATCGCCGTGTAGCCCTTGAGGCCGTTATGGTCCGGCTTGTAGCGGTATTCCTTCTGGAATTTCGCCGCGAAGTCCTTGATCAGCGGTTGCGGCGCGTCGGCGGTCAGGCCGACGTGCGCCACCGCGCCATTCGCCGCGTCGCCGGCAAGCTCGATCACTTTCTGGCTGGTAAGCACCGTCTCGCCGATGATCGGCTTGTCGTAGCCCTGCTTGCGCAGCTCGCGCAGCGCGCGGGCGGATTCCTCCTCGTTGCAGTAAACGAAGAGCGCGTCGGCGTTCGACTGGCGCGCCTTCAGCACCGCGGCCGAGAAGTCGACCTGGCCGGGATCGGTCGAGATGTCGGCGACGATCTTGATGCCCATCGGCTCGATCGTCTTCATGAACACATCGCGCCCGCCCTTGCCGAAGTCGTTGTTGACCCAGATGAGGGCGAGGGTCTTTGCCTTCACCGTTTCGCGGATATAGCGCGCCACCTTCGGCATGGCGGAGGCCTGCGTGAAGGAGGTGCGGAAGATGTACGGATTGCCCTGCTGCGTGATGGCGGCCGCTTCGCCGCCGGTGAAGTTCGGGATCTCGGCGCGGCGTGTCTCGGCCATGCTGACTAGGATCGAGCCCGAGAACACCGGCCCCATCACCACGTACGCGCCGTCGTCGACCGCCTTGACGGCGAGTGCTTTCGAGACCTGCGGCTGCGACTGCGTATCGTTGAAGACGTAGTCGATCTTGCGGCCGAGGATGCCGCCCGCAGCATTGATCTCCTTGACGGCGAGCCTCACGCCGTCGTTGAAGTTCGTGCCCGAGGTGGCGCCGGTGCCGGAGAGCTCCACCAGGCCATAGACCTTCACCTGCTGCGCCAGAAGCGGCTGCGCGAATGCCAAGGCGAGCACGAGCGCCGCGGCGGCGCGTCCCATCCACGTGTTCATGGTTCCCTCTCTAAGAAAGATCATTTCGGTGTCTTGGCGACGATGTCTGCCTCGAGGATCGCACGCAGCTCCGGCGTCACCTGCGGATTGCCGCCGAACCACTTGCGAAAGCCAAAGCCCGCCTGCTGTAACAGCATGCCGAGGCCATCGACCGTGCGGTGAGCGCGCTTCTTCGCTTGGGCGAGGAGGGCGGTCTCGAGCGGCACATAGATGACGTCATAGACGACGGCGCTGCGCTTTAACGGCGTGATGTCGACCTGCAGGGGCTCCTTGCCCGCCATGCCGAGCGACGTGCAGTTGACGAGCACGTCGGCCGCGGCGAGCAGGCGCGCGAGCGCATCCCAGCCGTGCGCGCGAGCGCCGAAGCGCGCCGCGAGCTCCTGCGCTCGCGATAGCGTGCGGTTGACGATGTCGACCTCGACGCCGCGCTGCTTGAACATATAGACGGCGGCGCGCGCGGCACCGCCCGCGCCGAGGATCAGCGCACGGCAGCCCTTGACGTCCCAGCCGGGCGCACGCTCGTCGAGATTGGCGATGAAGCCATGGGTGTCGCTGTTGCCGCCCCGCAGCTTCCCGTTCTCGAGCCAAAGCGTATTCACCGCGCCCACGGCTTCGGAAGCCTGGTCGCGCGCGGCGACGATGCGAAAGGCCGCTTCCTTGTGCGGCAGCGTGACGTTGCCGCCGACGTAACCGTGGGCGGCGAGATTCGTGACGAAGGGAATGAACTCGTCGGGCTTCAGGTCCTTCAGCTCGTAGACGCCGGCGATGCCGAGTTGCTTGAGCCAATAGTTATGGATCATCGGCGAGCGCGAATGCGCCACCGGGTGGCCCATCACGCAAGCCTTGCGCAGCGGCTCGGCCATTTAGAGCGGCGAGAACGAGGTCGACTTGAGGATGCGGCACTCCTGATTCTGGTGCGCGCCGAGCTCGCGGCTTCTCGCCAGGTAGTCCTGAAATTTCGGATCGGCCATCAGCGCATTGCGCTTCTTCTCGCGGTCCGCCTGGCTCTCGTACTTCCAGACATGCACGACCTGGTTCAGCGGCCCGACCTCGGTCGTGGCATAGAACACCGGCTCGCCGCAATGCTTCACCTGCGTTGGGTGTCCGTACTCCTCGTAGAGCTTGAGCCAGGCGGCGAACTTGTTGTTGTGCAGCGTGTAGATGCGCAGATCGAAAATCATGCCGTCTCCTCGGGGCGCTCAGTATATCGAGTCAGTACATACGAGAGGCGATAGAGGCCGGCCACGCCGCCTTGAGCCGCACCGTGCGCGGTCAGCGCCGCCTCGTTGAGCTCGCTCGCGGCCACGTCGGCGACCGCTTCGACGTCGTAGCCATTCACGAGCACGACCCAGTCGGGTGTGCGATCGCCGCCGCGCAACTGCTGCTCCGTAGTGAGCGGCGCGCGGGGCTCGCCGATGTGGTGCAGGAGCGCGGCCGCCGCGAGCCCGTTGCGCGCTGGCACCTTCTCGAGCACGCTGGTGAGCCAGGCACGGAGCCCATCGGCTCGCTCGCTCGGCGCCGAAAAGCGCACCGTAAGAAGCGCGTGTCCGAGGCCCGCGCCGTAGCGTGCCTCGAAGCGGCATGGGCCCCGCACCATGTTGCGGTGGTGCGGCATCATCTTTCGCGACCACGGGGTCGGGTTGTTGAGGCGATCGAGATAGGCGCCGCCCGTGATGGCACTTTCGCTTTGCGCCTCGTAGAGCATGAAATAGCCCGTGCCCTGGTCCGCGATCCATCGTGAGCCGCGCAGGAACCCGGGTATGGCTACGCGCTCGGGCATGTGCTCGTGCGTGTGCCAGTCATTCAATGCCTCGCGCACGTCGAACGCGATGTCGCACCATATTGCTACTGCGGCACGGCCAATCATGAGTAGCTGATCGTGGCCAGGGCGCGCAGCTCTTCTGGCGTCGTGGTCGGCAAGCCGAAAAATTCGAGATAAGCCGGGACCTGCTCGAAAAGCATATCGGTTCCAACCTGGAAGCGGCAGCCGCGCGCCGCGGCCTCCTTGAGCAATGGCGTCATCTCCTCCTTCATCACCACTTCACCGACGAAAGTTTCGGGCGCGAGGCGCGCCACATCGATCGGTAGCGGATCGCCGTCGTTCATGCCGAGCGGCGTTGCGTTCACCACGAGATCGTGGCCCCCGGCGTCGTTGCTCGCGGTGGCGACGCGGACATGCGGGTAATGATGGCGCAGTCGCTCGGCAAGCCGCTTTGCCGATTCATTCCGTACGTCGTACAGATTTATGTTGCCGATGCCGGCGGCCGCGAGCGAAGCCGCAATGGCGGCGCCGACACCGCCCGCGCCGACCACCAGGGCGCGCGCGCCGTCGACCTTGAAGCCCTTGCGCCGGATGCCACGCACGAAGCCTTCGCCGTCGAAAAGATCGCCCTGCAGCCGGCCGTCGCGGCCGCGGCGCACGGCGTTGCAGGACCCGGCGATCCTCACCGCCGGCGTCGCCTCGTCGAGGAGCGCGACGGTGGTCACCTTGTGCGGCATGGTGACCAAGGCGCCGATGACGTTCGTGAGCGTGAAGAGCGCCTTTAGAAACGCGGGATAGGGCCCGCCCTCGCAGCCCATCGGCACCACGACCGCGTTGACGCCGGCGTGCGCGAAATACGGGTTGAAGACCAGCGGCGCCTTGAACGTATGCGTCGGATAACCGATGTGTGCAATGAGCCGGGTCGTGCCGCGGATCATCGGGATTGCACCGAGCCGCCAAGAAACAGGCGATGCAGATCGGGCTCGTGCAAGAGCTGCGTCGCCGGTCGCTCGAGCGCGAGGCGGCCCATTTCCAGGACCAGCGCGCGATCGGCGAAGTTGAGCGCGCTGCGCACATTCTGCTCGACCATCAGCACGGTCGTGCCGCCGTCGGCGAGCGTGCGCAAGAGGTGAAACACCTCGCGGCTGATGAGCGGCGAGAGTCCGATCGAAGGCTCGTCGATCAGCAGCACGCGCGGCCGCACAAGCAGGGCCCGCGCGATCTCCAGCTGCTTTTGCTCGCCGCCGGAGAGGGTCGATGCCTGGTTGCCCAGCCGCTCGCGGATGCGCGGGAAGCGTTCCAGTACTTCGGCCATGCGGTCGCGCAGGCCGGATTTGAGCGTAATGCCGCCGAGCTCGAGATTGTGCAGCACCGAGAGCGAGCCGAAAAGGTTGCGGCCCTGCGGCACCAAGGCGACGCCGTGCGCGAGCATGTCGCGCGGTGTCGTGCCGCCCACCTCGCGCCCGTCGAGCGTGATCGAGCCCGAGCGCGGCGCGAGCAGGCCGAAGAGCGTCTTCAACGCGGTCGATTTGCCCGCGCCGTTCGGCCCGATGAGGAGCGTGATCTCGCCGTCGCGCGCGAGGAAGCTGAGCTCGTTCAGGATCGTGAGCGTCGGTGAGTAGCCGGCCACCACCCGCTGGAACTCAATTGCCAAGGTAGGCCTCGAGCACGGCGCGGTTCGATTGCACGTCCTGCGGCTTGCCTTCGGCGAGGACTTTGCCTTCGACCATGCAGATGACGCGCGGACAGAGCCGCATGATGAAGTCCATGTTGTGCTCGATGACGACGAAGCTCCCGCCCTGCGCTTGGTTGAGCCGCAGGAGCAGCTCGCGCAGCTCCTCGACCAGCGCGGGATTGACGCCGGCGCAGGGCTCATCGAGCAGCACGAGCCGCGGCGCCGGCATGAAGGCCATGGCGATGTCGATCAGCTTCTGCTGCCCGTAGGAGAGGCGGCCCGCCGGCAGGTGCGCCACCTGCTGCAGCCGGAAGAGCTCGATCATCTCGTCCGCATGTCTTCCGAGCCCGGCATCCGCCGCGGCGAACAGGCGAGAAGGCAGCGTGCCTTTGAACTCCTGCGCGGCGACGATCAGGTTGTCGCGCACCGAGAGCTTGCCGAAGACCTGCAGCGTCTGGAACGTGCGGCCAATGCCGCGCCGTGCGAGCTCCAGCGGCGACATGCCGGTGATGTCCTCGCCGCAGAATTCCATGTGGCCGGAGGTCGGCCGGATCTGGCCAAGGATCGCGTTGAAGAGCGTCGTCTTGCCGCTGCCGTTCGGGCCGATCACGCCGACGATCTCTCCCGGTCCGAGGGCGAAGCTGACGCCGTCCACTGCGCGGATGGCGCCGTAGTGCTTGCGACAATCCTTCACTTCCAGAAAGGGCGTCATGCTCGGCGCAGGCGCTCGGGAATCGAAAGGAGGCCGCCCGGCAGCCAGATCATGAGGGCCACCACCGCCAGGCCGAACATGACGAGGTACCAGTCCTTCATGAAGCGCAGCCATTCGGGCAGGAGGATGACGATCGCGGCGCCGAGCATCGGGCCGAAGAAGCGACCCGAGCCGCCGACGATCACCATGAGAAGCATCATGAGCGACGACGTGAGGCTGAAGGGCGCCGGTTCGATGAATTGCACCAGCGCCGCGAAATACGCGCCGGCGATGCCGGCAAACGCGGCGCCGATCGCGAACGCGAGGAGCGTGTACGCCATGATGTTGACGCCCAGGCTTTCGGCCCGGATCGGGTTGTCGCGCAGCGCGGCGAAGGCGCGTCCCCACGGCGAGCGGATCAGCCAGGCGAGGATGAGAGCGAGCAGGATGGTCGATGCGTACGTGAAATAGAAGTACGCGCCCGAGCCGTCGACAAGCGCTGGCCGCGGGATGCCGGAGATGCCGAACGTGCCGCCGGTGAGCCATTCCTCGTTGCGGAAAACAAGAAACATGAGCACGTTGAAGCCGAGCGTCGCGAACGCGAGGTAATGGTGCTGCACGCGCAGCGCCGGGAAGCCGAGTACGAGGCCGACCGCGAAGCAAAGGAGCGCGGCGAGTGGTAGCACCAGCCATAAAGACCAGCCGAGCTTCATCAGGATCGCCGCGGTGTACGCGCCGATACCGAGGAACGCCGCATGGCCAATCGACATCTGGCCGGCGTACCCGACCGTGAGATTCAATCCCATGCCGGCCATCACGTACACGCACCAGAGGGTCAGCAGATAGATGCCGTAGTTTTTGAGTCCTAGTGGCGCGAAGGCGAGCGCGATCAGCGCGACCGCCAAAACAATCGGGGTCAGAGCCCTATTTCTCATACCTTGCGTTCCTCGGCACGCCCAAGCAGGCCTTCGGGCTTGAAGAGGATGACGACGAGGAACAGCATCAGCGCCACGCCTTCCTTGTAGGCCGGAGAAAGATAAGCGCCGGTCAGGTTCTCGAGCACGCCGACCAGCACGCCGCCGAGGAGCGCGCCGCGCGCCTGGTTGAAGCCGCCGATGATCGCGGCGTAGAAGGCCTTCAGGCCGACGATGTCGCCCATGTCGAACTTCGCGAGATAGGTCGGCGTGACGAGGAGCGCGGTCACCGCGGCGAGGAGGGCGTTGATCAGAAAAACGTAGAGCACCATGCGCTTCACGTTGATGCCGAGAACGGTCGCGGCCTCCGTATTTTGCGCGACCGCCTGCATGGCGCGGCCGGTCACCGTGCGGTTGAGGAAGGCTTGCAGGCCGACGACGATCAAGCCGGCGAGCACCAGGGCGCCGATGTCGTAGGCCGAGACGCGCAGCGGCCCAAGCGAGATGAGTGTGCTCGGGAAAATGTTCGGGAAGGGCTGCGGTCCGGCGCTGTAGCCCGCTTTGACGAGGTTCTTGAGGCCGATGGAGAGGCCAAGCGTGGCGATGACGAGCGGTATGACGCCGTGGCGGATGAGCGGATCGACCACCGCCTTCTTGAACGCAACGCCGAGGAGTGCCATCGACGTAAGGCAGGTGACGACAAAGGCGAGCCACAGCGGCATGTCGTAGCCTAGGCAAAGGAGCGTGATGAACGCCGGCACCATCACGAACTCGCCTTGCGCGAAGTTGATGGTGCCCGAGGCCTGCCACAGCAGCGTGAAGCCGAGCGCGGCGAGCGCGTAAATCGCGCCGACCGCCGTGCCCGAGATGACGAGCTGCAGGAAATCGCCCAGGAATCCTCTCCTGCGGTGAATGCTAACGGTAGCGCACGCGCGTAGGCTACGGGGCGCATGAGGTAGCGTTGACCGGGCGCGCGGCACGCGGCACCATGCGCGCGCTCACCACCGAGGAGATCCCATGCAACGTCCCCATCTTGTAGCGATCCTGATCTGCGCCGGCATTGCGTTGTCGTCGTGCGCGCAGACACCCGCCACGCAGTCGAGCGCCGGTCAGTCGGCCGCGCCGCAGGCGACCGCCGATGCGCTCTGGCGCCTGGAATGCGGCAGCGGCTTCAACGACCAGCGCCGCTTCAGCGATACCTTTGCCTACAGCAACCCGAAGGTGCCGTTCGCCTTCAGCTGCTACGTCATCCAGCACGGCGCCGATTACATGGTGTGGGACACCGGTTACCTGCCGGGCTCGGTTCCCAACGCGACGAATAAGCCGCTGACCGATTTGCTCTCGCAGATCAACGTCAAGCCCGACCAGGTCAAGTTCGTCGGCATCAGCCACTTTCACGCCGACCACACCGGCCAGCTCGCGCCGTTCGCCAACGCGACGCTGCTCATCGGCAAGGGCGACTGGGACGGCATCAACGCCAACCCGCCGATGGGCGGCGCCAACGTCAATGGCTTCAAGGAGTGGATGGGGACCGGGCGGAAGGTGGAGCCGCTGACCGCCGACAAGGACGTGTTCGGTGATGGCAGTGTCACGGTCTTCCGCACGCCAGGACATACGCCGGGGCACAGTGCGCTCCTCGTGCGATTGAAGGACAAGGGGCCGGTCATCCTGCTTGGTGACGCGGCGCACTTCCAGGAGAACTACGATTCCGACGGCGTGCCGTCCTTCAACTACGACCGCGCCCAGACCATCGCCTCGCTCGAGCGCATCAAGCAGATGGCGAAGAACTTGAAGGCGACCGTGATCATCCAGCACGATCCGCGCGATATCGGCAAGCTGCCCGCCTTTCCAAGCGCCGCCAAGTAATGGACCTGCGCGGCGCGCTCCTCGGCCTGCATCGCGCGCTGCTCGAGGAGGAGCGGCGCGCGTATGAGAAAGTGCACGGGCGGCAATCGGGCGCGGACTTCCTGCAGACGCTGATCGCCGATCCGGCATTCGCCTGGCTGGGGCCGCTCACCACGCTCATCGTGCGCCTGGATGAGCTCGACGCCGAGGAGAACCCGGAAGCCGAACGCTCGGCCTCCACCAAGGCGGCGCGCACGCTGCTCGTCGAAAAGGAGTCCGAGTTCCGCCAGCGCTGCGCCGAGCTCGTGCAGCGAAGCCCCGACGTCGCCTTCGCTTTCGCCGCCGCGCGCCGCGCCGCCCTCGGCGGCTGAATTCTGTACTTGGTACGGAATCGAGCCTGGCTCAGAGGCCGAGGATGCGCTCGGCGTTGCGGTGGAAGATCTTCTCCATGATCTCCTCCGAGTAGCCGAGCTCGTTCCATTCGCGCAGGATCCGCTCGTAGGGCATGCTCGGGTAGTCGCTGCCGAACATGATCTTGTCCTGCAGCCGGCCGCGCATATCCACTTTCAGATTCCCGGGGAAGTACTTGGGCGCCCAGCCCGACATCTCCCAGTAGACGTTGCCCTTATGGAGTGCCACGGCCGTGGTCTCGTCGACCCACGGCCAGCCGGGATGCGCCATGACGATCTTCAGCTTCGGAAAGTCGGCCGCCAGGCGATCGATCGACGCCGGATGCGCGTGGCGGATGATGGCGCCGTGGCCGCCGGGCATCCCGGCGCCCATGCCGGTCGTGCCGACATCGATCATCACCGCGGCGCCGAGCTCGGCGATCCGCTCGAACATCGGCCGCGCGCGCGGATCGTCGACCGCGAAATGCTGCATGATCGGGTGGAAGTGAAAGCCGATGAAGCGGTACTCCTTCACCGCCTTGGTCGCCTCATCGAGCACGTCTTTCTTGAACGGGTCGAGCGCGCCCCAGCACTGGATGATGCGCTTGGGGTGGCGCTTCCACATGGCGTGAACGTAGTCGTTGCCGACCGGTTTCGTCTTGATGGTCAGCTCGAGATCGAGCGCGACAAGGCAGGCCTCGACGCCGGCGCCTTCGAACTCCTTGATCACCTCGCCCTCGGGCTTGCCGACCCAGTTGCGCTTCCAGTATTTCGCCAGCGCCTCGACGTACGGGCCCTGGCACGCGATCCATTCCGGCGTGCCGGGGTAGCAGTGCAGGTCAATGATGCGCATCGCGCGCCGCCATTTCGCTCAGGGCTTTCTTCGACACCTTGCCGAAGGTCGAGACCGGGAAATCGTCGACCACCAGCATGCGCTCGGGCAGCTTGAACTTGGCGATCTCCTTGCTCTTCAGGAAGTCGACCAGCTCCGGGAATTCCAGCTTGGCGCCGCGCTTGAGGACGAGGCAGGCGCACATCTTCTCGCCAAGGTTGGCATCCGGTACGGGCACGCACGCCACGTTCTGCACCGCCGGATGCGACAGGATCAGGTTCTCGATCTCCTCGGCGCTGATCTTCTCGCCGCCGCGGTTGATGAGATCCTTTTTGCGGCCTTCGACGACGTAGTTGCCGCTGGGGTGCTTGCGCATGAGGTCGCCGGAGCGGTAGTAGCCGTCGCGCGTGAACTGCTTCTTGTTGTACTCGGGCACGCCGTAATAGCCGCGCAGCGTGTAAGGCCCGCGGCAGGTGAGCTCGCCCACTTCGCCATCGCGCACCGGCCGGTCGTCGTCGTCAAGCAGCAGCACTTCGTCGTCCGGACAGATCGGCCGGCCGCAGGTCTCGAGCTTCACTTCTTCGAGATCGTCGAGCCGCACGAAGAAGAGCATGCCCTCCGACATGCCGAAGTTCTCCTGCACGAAACAGCTCGGGATCAGGCTATGGGTCTTCAAGCGCACCTCGGGCTGCATGCGCTGGCCGCCGCTCTGGATGATGCGCACGCTCGAGAGGTCGTAATTCGTAATCGACGCATCGTTAATGAGCCGGATGAGGAGCGCTGGCACCACCTTGATGTGCGTCGCTTTGTGCCGCTCGATCAGCCTGAACATCTCTTCCGGCCGCGTCGTGGGCGAGAGAACCACTTTGCCGCCCTGGAAGAAGTAACCCTGGATGCCCGGGCAGGCGAGCGGCAGGTTGTGAGCGATGGGCAGTGCGAGCAGGAGCACCGACTCGCCGCTGACGCCGCAGACGGGAGCGGCGGTCTTCGAGTTGTAAGCGTAGTCGTTGTGCGTCCGTGGGATGAGCTTCGGGATGCCGGTCGTGCCGCCCGAGAGCTGAAAGATGCAGGGATCGGTCGGATCGATCTCAATCTCGGCAAGGCGCGAGCGTGGCAGCTTCGCCGGACGGTCGATCAGTTCCTTGAGCTTCCCAAGCGGGATCGCGAACTTGAGTGATGGATTGGCTTCGCGCACGCGCTGGATCATCGGTTGGAACTCGAAGTCGCCCTGGCGCTCGGGATAGACGCAGGTGGTGGCGCCCGAGAGTTCGACGAACTGGTTGATCTCGGCGAAGCGGTGTGTGACCAGCGCGGCGATCGGGATGGCGCTGATTTTCTGCAGCGCGAAGTAGAGGAGCACGAACTCCGCGATGTTCGGCAGCGTCGGCACCACGCGGTCGAGCGGCTTCAGCCCGAGCTCGAGGAGATTGAGCGCCAGGTTGTCGGTGAGGCGGTCGATGTCGGCGTAGGTGAACTGGCGCCCGCCGTCGATCAGCGCGACCCGGTTCGCGTACTTGCGCCAGACGACGGCGAATTCCTCCGCGAGCGACTTGTCCTGCCAGTAGCCCCTTTCGCGGTAGCGGCGCGCGAACTCGGCCGGGAAGGGGACTACGCCGGGCAGCGGCATTTAAGTGGAGGCGGTGAAGCCGCCGTCGATGACGATCACTTCGCCGGTAACGAAGCGGTTGGACTGGATGAGGTTCATCATCGTCTCGGCCACGTCATCGGCGGTCACGACGCGCTTGAGCGGCGTCGCCTTGGCGCGCTTGCCCATCAGGTCCTCGTACTTGTCTTTCAGCATCCGTTTCATCCAGTCGCCTTCCATCCACCCCGGCGCGACCGCATTCACGCGGATCTCGGGTCCGAGGTTCCAGGCGAGCGTCTTGGTGAGATTGACCACCGCCGCCTTGCTCGCGGCGTAGGGCAGAGGTTGCGGGCCGGGGCGCAGGCCGACGATGCTCGCCGTATTGACGATGCAGCCCTTCGCTTCTTTGAGCAGCGGCGCGGCGGCGCGCGTCACCTGGAAGAGGCCGCGCACGTTGACCGCGAAAACGCGATCCCATTCCTCGAGCGACAGCGTTTCCAGATCGCGTGGCTTCCACGACGCGGTGGTGCCCGCGTTATTGACCAGCACGTCGAGCCGCCCGAAGCGCTCCTTAACTTGATGGACCATCGCGCGCACGCCCGGCTCATCGCTCACATCGCAGCGGATGACGAGCGTCTTGGCGCCGATCTGCTCGGCCTGTTTCGCCGTTTCGCGGGCGGCGGCTTCGCTCGAGCTGTAGTTGACGGCGACGTCGTAGCCCGCACGCGCAAGCGCAAGCACGGCGCTTCTGCCGATGCCGGTCGCAGCGCCGGTGACGAGCGCAGCCTTTCTGGACGTCAAACGGGAGCCTGAAATACGATGCGATGAACATGTCGATGTTCGAGGGCAACGCCGCGACTGTCAAGCGCGATGGCCGCTAGCACCGCGCAGATCACGGTCGAGCGCGTTTCGCACACGTATCGGCCGGCGCGCGGGCGCGACGTGCTCGCGCTCGACGAAGTCTCGCTCGAGATCGCGCCGCGCGAATTCGTCGCGCTGCTCGGTCCCTCGGGCTGCGGCAAGTCGACGCTGCTCTATCTCATCGGCGGTTTCCTGCCGGTCGAGAAAGGCGCGATCCGCATCGAGGGCGCGCCGGTCGCGGGCCCCGGCCCGGATCGCGGCATCGTGTTCCAGCATTTCGCGCTTTTTCCGTGGAAGAGCGTGCGCGCGAACGTGCGCTATGGCCTAGAGAAGCTGGGGCTAGCGCGCGAGGAGCAGGAGCGGCGCGCGCAGGCGTACATCGATCTCGTCGGCCTGAAAGGCTTCGAGGAGAGCTATCCCTCGCAGCTTTCCGGCGGCATGAAGCAGCGCGCCGCGCTCGCGCGCACGCTGGCGGTGGATCCGAAGATGCTCTTGATGGACGAGCCGTTCGGCGCGCTCGATGCGCAGACGCGGAGCCTCATGCAGAGCGAGCTCCATGCGATCTGGGAGCGCACGCCGAAGACGGTGCTCTTCGTCACGCACGACGTGCAGGAGGCGGTGCGGCTTGCGCAGCGTGTCGTCGTCATGTCGGCGCGGCCGGGAACGATCAAGGCAACCGTCGATATCGCGCTCGATCGCCGCGATCCCCACCTCTACCGCTCGCCGCAGTTCGCCGAGAAGGTGGACGAGATCTGGGACCTGGTGCGCGAGGAGGCCATCAAGGCCCAATGAGGTATCTGCCGCTAGTGCTCCTCGCGATCGTCTGGGAGGCGGTGGTGCAGCTCGGCCTCGTGTCGCGCGACCTGCTGCCCTCGCTCTCCGACGTCGCGAGGGCGGGCTGGACGCTTATGCGCGAAGGCGACCTGTGGCGAAACGCCGGCGCTTCGCTCTATCGCGGCGCGGCGGGGCTCGCGGCTGCGATCGTCATCGGCGGTGCGCTCGGCATCGCCATGGCCTGGTGGCGCGCGGTCGACGCGTTCGTCGGGCCGCTCGTCGAGGCGCTCTATCCGCTGCCCAAATCGGCCCTCATCCCGGTGACCGTGCTCTGGCTCGGCTTCGGCGACGGCTCGAAGATCCTGCTCATCTTCCTCGGCTGCATGATCCCGGTGACGATCGCCGCCTACGCCGGGGCGCGCTCCTGCGAGCAGGCGACCGTCTGGTCGGCACGCAGTCTCGGCGCGAGCAGGCTACGCGTCCTGTGGGACGTGGTGCTGCCCAGTGCCATGCCCGAGCTCGCGAACGGCATCCGCACCGCGCTTGCGTTGACCTTCGTGCTGCTCGTCTCCTCCGAGCTCATCGTCGCGCGCGCCGGGCTCGGCTATCTCATCGGCTTTCTCGGCGAAGGCGGTGTGTACGACGCGATGTTCGCGGTCGTGCTGGTGGTCGCGTTCCTGGGCTTCTTCGCCGACCGCCTCTACCAGCGCCTCGTCGGGCGGGTCCTCGCATGGCGCGGCTGATCCTGCGCCTTGCGCCGTGGATCTCCGTGCTGGCGCTCGCGCTCGCCTGGGAATTGTTCGCCGCGAGCGGCGCTGTGACGCCGTTCATGCTGCCGAGGCTCAGTGTCGTTCTGGCGCGAGTCGGCGCCGATGCTGTCTCGGGCGACCTGTGGCAAAACCTCGGCCTCACGCTTTATCGCGCGCTCCTCGGCTTTGTCGTCGCCGCGCTGGGCGGGATCGCGCTCGGTTTCGGCGTTGCGTACAGCCGCGCGCTGCGCTGGCTTTTCGACCCGCTTATCTCGGTCGGCTTCCCGATGCCGAAGATCGCCTTTCTGCCGATCATTACGCTGTGGCTCGGGTTTCACGACCTGTCGAAGATTTCCATGGTCGTCTTTGACGCCATCTTCCCGGTAGTCACCGCCACCATCGCTGCGACGCTCGCGGTGGAGCGCGAGCTCCTCTGGTCGGCGCGCAATCTCGGCGCGAGCGAGCGCGAGCTCTTGCACGAGGTGGTGTTCCCGGCGGCGCTGCCGCAGATCATGACCGGCCTGCAGGTCGCGCTGCCGATTGCGCTCATCGTCGGCATCGTGGCGGAGATGAAGATGGGCGGCGTGGGGCTCGGTGGCGCCATGATCACCGCGTCGCGCTTTGCCGACTCGCCGGGCGTCTTTGCCGGCATCGTCGAGATCGCCGTCGCGGGTTACGTGCTCGTGCGTCTGATGGCCGCCATGCGCCGGCGGCTCCTCGCCTGGCATCCGGAGACGGCGGCGCCGGCCACCGTTTAGAATGAATCACGACCCTGGAGGACGGACCATGCGCAGCCTGCTTTGCGTGCTCTTGTCATTGATCGCCGGCGCGGCGTTCGCCCAGCAGCCGGTGAAGATCCGCGCCGCGTACGTCGTGCCGGTGGCGAACTGGTCATCGATCATCTTCGAAAAGCAGGGCCTCGCGCGGCACAACGGCAAGTCCTACACCTTCGAGGCGGTGCACTTCCAGGGCACGCCGCAGATGATCACGGCGCTCGCGAACAACGAGCTCGAGGTCGCCGACCTCGCGTTCGCTTCGCTGGCGATCGCCGTGCAGAACGCAGGGATGAACGACTTGCGGGTCATCGCCGACGAGTTCCAGGACGGGGTGGACGGCTTCTACACGGACGAGTTCTTCGTGCTGAAGGACTCACCGGTGAAGACGGTGAAGGATCTGAAGGGCAAGGTCGTCGCCACCAACGTGGCGGGGAGCGCCGTGGACATCATCATGCGCGCGATGCTGAGGAAGAACGGTCTCGATGACCGCAAGGACGTGAGCACCATCGAGACCGCGTTTCCGAACATGAAGCCGACGCTGCTCTCGAAGAAGGCCGATGCCATCCCGGGCGTCATCCCGTTCTCCTTCGACCCGGAGCTACGCGACAAGAGCCGCGTGCTCTTCACGCAGAAGGAAGTCGTCGGCCGCACGCAGATGATCGTCTGGGCAGCGCGCTCGGGCTTCCTGCAGAAGAACCGCGCCGCGATGGTCGATTTCATGGAAGACGCGATCCGCGCCGTGCGCTGGTATCTCGACCCGGCAAACCACAAGGAGGCGGTCGAGATCGCGGCACGCGTGTCGAAGCGCCCGGCCGGCGCCTTCGACAAATGGCTCTTCACCAAGAACGGCCAGAACGGCGACTACTACCACGACCCGGACATGAAGCCGGATCTGAAGGCGCTGCAGGCGAACATCGATCTACAGCACCAGCTCGGCCTCGTGAAGGCGACGGTCGACGTCGCCAAGCACGCGGATCTCAGTCTCATCGAGGAGGCGGCGAAGCGCCTCAAATGAGCGCCATCAAAGCGCTGATCACCGCTGCGGCGCTCGCGGTCGCCGCCGGCGGCGTACAGGCGCAGCAGTGGCCGGCGAAGCCGGTGCGCGTGATCGTCAACGTGGCGCCGGGCGGCGTCGCCGACGTGACCGCGCGCGTGCTCGGCGCGCGGCTCTCTGAGACGCTCGGCCAGCCCTTCGTCGTCGAGAACCGTCCCGGCGGCGATGGCTACATCGGCTTCGAAGCGCTGTCGCGAGCCGAGCCCGACGGCTATACGTTGATCTACGCGCCCGGCTCGACGGTGATGATGGCGCCGCATCTCATCAAGCGCGCGGATCTCGATCCGCTGAAGGTGCTGACGCCGGTCGTGCCCTCGGGCGCCGTGTCGCTCTACATACTGGTGCATCCGTCGCTGCCGGCGAAGAATTTCCAGGAGTTCCTCGCCTATGCGCGCGCGAACCCCGGGAAGCTGAACTATGGCTCGCCGGGCAATGGCACCTCGCCACATATCGCGACGGAAGTGTTCAACCGCGAAGCGAAGGTGAAGCTGAACCATGTGCCGTACAAAGGCGCCGGCCCGGCGCTGAACGATCTCCTGGGCGGACAGATCCATCTCGCTTTCGATCCGGGCGTCGGGCTGAACGCGGCCAAGGCGGGCAAGCTGCGCATCGTGGCGGTCGCCGGGCCTGTGCGCCATCCCGATTTCCCGGACGTGCCGACGCTGGAGGAGAACGGCATCAAGGGGGTCGATGGCGGACCGCACTTCGGCTTCTATGCGCCGGCGAGCACACCGCGCGAGCCGATCGAGCGCCTGAATCGCGAAGTGCAGCGCGTGATGAAGGAGCCGGCGGTGCTGGAGCGATTCAAGGCGCTCGCGGTCAACCTGGCCGAACCGATGACGCCGGCGCAGTTCGGCGCCTATGTGCGCGCCGAGCACGCGCGCTACGCGAAGCTTTTGCCGGAGCTCAACATTGGCGGACAGTGAGCGCCTGAGCGGGTCCGAAGCGCTGCTGCGCGCGCTGAGCGCGATGGGCGTCGAGCGCATCTTTGCCTCGCCCGGCTCCGACTGGGCGCCACTCTGGGAGGCGCTCGCGAAGCCGTCTGCGCCGGGCGAAGTGCCCGCGTACATCTCCTCGCGCCACGAAGAGACGGCGGTCGGCATGGCGAGCGGCTATGCCAAGGCGACCGGCAAGTTGCCGGCGCTCGTGATCCATACAACGGTGGGTGCGCTGCACGCCACCATGGGATTGCGCGCCGCTTTGCACGAGCGCGTCCCGATGGTGGTGCTCGCCGGTGAATCGGTGTCCTTCGGCGAGCCGCCGGCGCCGCCCGCGGGCCGGCAGTGGCTGCGCGTGCTGACCGATGTTGGCGGGCCGGCGGCACTCGTCGATCGCAGCGTGAAGTGGAGCTTTGCGCTGAACACGAGCCTGATCCTGCCGCACACCATTCAGCGCGCCTGCCAGCTCGCGATGAGCGCGCCCAAGGGGCCGGTGTTCGTCTCCGTGCCGACCGAGATGTTGATGGAGAGGATGATCGCCGAGCCGCCGATTGCCGCGATGCCCTCGTCCACGGTGGCGAGCGACGAAGCGATCGCCGAGCTCGCTGCGGCGCTCGCTGCGGCGAAGACGCCGGTGATCGTCACCGAGGAGCTCGGCCGCAATCCGGCCGCGGTGGATGAGCTGGTGCGCGTCGCCGAAGCGCTCGGCGCGCCGGTGCTCGATGGCTGGCATCCCGACTACGTGAACTTCCCGCGCGACCATCCGCTCTACGCCGGCGTCGCGCGCGAGCCGCTGCATCCACTGCTCAAGGATGCCGACTTCGTCATCCTCGCCGAGGCTGTCGCCGGCTGGCATCCGCCCTCTGCGCTTCGCAGCGCCAAGGTCGCGGCGATCGGCGAGGATCCGCTGCATTCCAATTTGCCGTACTGGGGCTTCCGCGCCGACTACGTCGTACCGGGGGAGGCGGCGGCGACCCTCGCGCGCCTCGCGACCAAAATGCCGCGCCGCGCGGCGAGCCGCGCGCATCGCTGGCGCCAGCAGAAAGCCGACTTGCGCGCCAAGGCGCGCGCGGCGGGCGAAGGCACAACGATCACCGCCGCCTGGATCGCGCACGAGCTGAACGAGGTGCTGCCCGCCGATGCCATCGTCGTCAACGAGACCATCTCGCACAGCGGCGATCTGCACTATTTGCTCGAGCGGCTGAAGCCGGGCGCGTTCTATGAGGCGAGCTACGGCGGACTGGGCATGGGTCTGGGCACGGCGCTCGGCGTAAAGAACGCGTATCCGCAGCGGCCCGTGGTGCTGACGATCGGCGACGGCTCGTTCTATTACAACGCGGTGATCGCCGCCTTCGGTGCCGCGCAGGAGCTTAAGCTGCCGCTCCTCGTGCTGCTCTTCGACAACGCCGGCTACTTCTCGCAGAAGAGCGACGTCGTGCGCGAGTATCCGCAGGGCTGGGCGGTGCGCACCAACAAGTTCGTCGGCACCTCGATCACGCCGATGCCGGACTACGCGCTCCTCGCCAAGGCGTTCGGCGGCGCCGGCGAGAAAGTCGAGCGGCCGCGCGAGGTGCGCGCGGCGCTCGAGCGCGGGCTGGAGGCGAGCCGCAACGGCCAGCTCGCGCTCCTGCACTTCGTGCTCGAGCCGGTCAATCGGCCGTAATCTTCGCCTCCGCGATCACCTTCGCCCAGCGCGCGTGATCGGACTTGACGAGCGCGGCGAGCTCATCCGGCGTGCTGGTCGTCGGAATCAGCCCCTGCTTGAGCAGATTGTCTTTCACGTCCGCCAGCGCCATCACCGCGTTCACGTCCGCATTTAGCTTCGTCACCAGGTCGGGCGCGAGCTTCGCCGGGCCGAGCACCGCGTACCAGGCATCGACGTCGTCCATGAAGTCGATGCCGTGCTCGCGGAAGGTCGGCGCCTCGGGGAATTGCTGCGAACGCTCCTTGCCGGTGACGCCGAGGATGCGGATGCGGCCGGCGCGCGCGTGCGGGATCGACGAGTGCACGAGCGTGAACATCATGTGCACCTGGCCGCCGATCAGGTCCTGCATCGCGCCCGCGAAGCCCTTGTAAGGCACGTGCGTCGCCTGCAGTGCGAGGCGCAGCTTGATGAGCTCCATGCCGATATGATGCGGCGTGCCGTTGCCCGGCGAGGCGAAGAAGTATTTGCCCGGATTATTCCGAATCAGATCCACCGCCTGCCGCATATTCGTCGCGGCAAACACCTTCGGATTCACCGCGAAGCAGTACGTGGCGACGGCGATCTTGCTGATCGGGGAGAAATCGCGCTCGATGTTGTAAGGCGTGTTCTTGATGAGCGACGGCGTGATGGTGAACGTGTTCACGGTCACCATCAGCGTGTGGCCGTCGGGCTCGGCCTTGGCGACGAAATCGGTGCCGATGTTGCCGCTCGCGCCCGCCTTGTTCTCGACCACGACCGGCTGGCCCCATTTGCCGCTCAATTTCGGCGCAATCACGCGCGCCAGGATGTCGATGCCGGTGCCCGGCGAGAACGGCACGACCAGCGTCACCGGCCGGCTCGGGAACGATTGGGCGAGCGCGCTGCACGACCACGCCATTGCGAAGAGCGCGAACCACCGGCGCATGCTTGACCTCCAGGTGCCAAAATCGGGGACGGAGCCCGATTCTCCGCCGCACGAGCGATGAAGACCACCGCGCCGCCCGATCCGAATACCAAGAAACCGAGATTCCGCGCGCCGCCGCTCGCCTGCGACGCCCACTGCCACATCTTCGGTCCCGCGGCGAAGTTTCCCTTCGACCCGGCGGCGGCGTATCACCCGCCCGACTCGCCATTCGAAGCGCTGCAGAAGCTCCACGCCATTCTCGGTATCGAGCGCGCGGTGATCGTGCATGCGAGCTGCCATGGCCCCGACATGCGCGTGACGCTCGATGGCATCGCGCGCTCGAACGGCCGCTACCGCGGCACCGCCATCATCGACGAATCCTACGGCGACAGGGAATTCCAGCGCATGCACGACGGTGGCATCCGGGCCGTGCGCTTCAACTTCGTGAAGCACCTCGGCGGCCGGCCCGACATGGCGTTCTTCAATCGCACCGTCGAGCGCGTGAAGCACATGGGCTGGCACCTCATTCTGCATCTCGACGCGAGCGATCTTGTCGAGTTCGATGCGCTCTTCAAACGCATTCCGGTGCCGATGGTGATCGACCACATGGGTCGCGTGAAGGCCGCCGAGGGCCTCGACCAGCCCGCGTTCAAGGTGCTTCTCGATTGGATGAAGCACGAGAAGTTCTGGGTCAAGGTCTGCGGCGCCGAGCGCGTGTCATCCAAAGGCCCGCCGTTCACCGACGCCGTGCCTTTCGCCCGCAAGCTGATCGACGCCGCGCCCGAGCGCATCCTCTGGGGCACCGACTGGCCGCACCCGAACGTCGGCAAGTACATGCCCAACGACGGTGACCTCGTCGATCTGTTCGCGCAGATGGCGCCTGAGCCTGCTTTGCAGAAGAAGATCCTGGTCGATAATCCGGCACGGCTTTACGGCTTTTAGCGGGAGGTCTTGTGACGAGTAATAGCGACGTACGTAAGGCGATCGAGCAACTGAGTGCCACATTCGCTGCCGAGCCCGGCAAGGCCCGGGTGAAGAACGCGGCGACGGCGCGCCTGGCCGAAGGGCTGCGCTGCGAGGTGACCGGACCGCGAAATGAACGCATGAGCACCGATATGCCGGCCTCGATCGGTGGCAAGGGCTCGGCACCGAATCCGGGTTGGTATCTGCGTGCAGCCGTCGCCTCGTGCACCGCGACAGTGATCGCCACGCGCGCTGCGAAGCTTGGTATCACTCTTCGCAGCCTCGAGGTGACGGCCGAGAGCGAAGCCGATCAGCGCGGCCTGCTCGGCCTCGATGAGCGCATCTCGGCCGGCATGGGCGGCTGGCGCATGAAGGTCGCGATCAAGGGCGATGCGCCGGCGCAGGCGCTGCGCGACCTCGTCACTTGGGCGGATGCGCATTCGCCGGTCGGCTGCAGCGTGCGCGATCCCTCGGCCTGCTCGCTCGAGGTCGAGGTGCTGGGGCAGTGAGCCCCGGCCGCTTCCCGATCAGCTTCGATCGCTGGTACGGGTTCCTCTCGTGCGCGTTCGGACTGCCGGCTGCCACGGCCTATGTCGACCTGGGCGCTGAAGAGGTCGAAGTGCGAATGGGATGGGCATTCCGGTCCCGCTTTCCGCGCTCGGCGGTGCGATCCATCTCGGCGCCGGCGCGCATGCCGCTTAGCCGTGGCGTCCATGGGTTCGGCGGCCGTTGGCTCGTCAACGGCTCGGGACGGGGCCTGGTGCAGCTCGAGCTGAATCCGGCGCAGCGCGCTTATGTCTGCGGTTTGCCGGTCGCATTGCGCGAGCTCTCCGTGAGCGTCACCGATTCGGCGGCGCTCAAAACTGCACTGACGCACTAGCGCCGAAAAAAAGCCACGCACCCGCTCGTAGCCGCAGCCCGGCGTGGCGATAACGCCATAGCTGTCGAGGAGCGGCATGGCCATGCAGCGAAGCATTATCGGTTTTCACCAGGACGAAGAGCAGCACTGGGTCGCGGAGCTCGAGTGCGGCCACAACCAGCACGTGCGCCACGATCCACCGTGGACCAAGCGCGACTGGGTCACCACGCAAGAGGGCCGGCGCGCCCATCTCGGGATGCGCCTCGATTGCCTTAAATGCGACAGCGGCGCGCCGCGCGACTTTCGATAGCGATCATGCTGGCGTGTGAAAATGGCAACGTGCCCAAAGCGCTGGCATTCTTCGTAGCTCTTGTAGTCTCGTTCGCGCAGGCAGCGCCGCTGCCCTATGACGAGGCGGCCGACGCGAAGGGCGAACTCGAGCGCGCGCTAACGGCAGCGAAGAGCGAGCAGAAGCCCGTATTGGTGATCTTCGGTGCGAACTGGTGTCCGGACTGCCGCGCCCTCGATCGCGCGCTTAGCACGGGCAAGAACGCCGAGCTCGTCGGCCGCGAATTCAAGGTGGTCAAGATCGATGTGGGACAGTTCGATCGCAATCTTGATATTGCCGCTCGCTACGGCAATCCCATCAAGAAGGGCATCCCGGCCGCCGTGGTGCTCTCACCCCAGGCCGAAGTGCTCTATGCGACGCACGCCGGCGAGCTGGCCGATGCGCGGCACATGAGCGAGACCGGCATCTACGATTTCTTCAAGACCGTCAGCCAGGCGGCGAAGCGCAAGCCCTAGACGAGTACTCAGCGCTCAGGCTTTTTGCCCGGCGGCGCGTAGTTGTTCGGCACGTCGCCGGTCAGCGATTCCAGGAAGCTCACGATCTCGGAGACCGCCGCATCATCGAGCGTACGACCGAGCTGCAGGACGCCCATGATCCGGACCGCCTGGTCGAGGCCCTCGACCGAGCCGTCGTGGAAGTATGGCGCGGTCTTCGCCACGTTGCGTAGCATCGGCACGCGGAAAACGTAGCGGTCTTCCTCTTTCTTAGTGACGGCAAAGCGGCCGACATCGGGTTTTTCGGAGCCGGTCTCCAGCCAGTAGTCCTTCGTCACGCCAAATTTCTGCAGCGAATTGCCGCCGAGATTGACGCCGTTGTGGCAGCCGGCGCAGCCGGTGGCGATAAAGCGGCGTAGCCCGGCCTGCTGGCGTTCGTTCAACGCATGGTCATCGCCGGCGAGGAAACGATCGAACGGCGCCGGCGTGACGAGCGTCGCCTGGTATGCGGCGAGCGCGCGGCCGTAGTTCGCCGGCGTAAGCGGCTCTGCGTCTGCGGGAAAGGCGGCGCGGAATTTCGGCGCGTAGCCCAACTCCGCGAGCTTGGCGATGCCGACGTCCTTCCCGGCGAAGCCCATCGAACCGGTGAGCGAACCTTCGGCCTGGTCGGCGCCGCTCTTGCGGTCGCCGAGCCAGCGGAGCATCGGCTGGCTCATCGAGTTGAAGATCGTTGGCGAATGCCGCGAAGTCAGCGCGCCGCGCGCATCGGGGGAGAAACGCCGTCGATCCGCACCCCAGTCGCGCGCCGGGTGGCAGCTCGCGCATGCGGTTTTGCCGTCGAGCGAGGCGCGTGTGTCCCAGAAAAGCTCGCGGCCAAGTTCCACTTGCGCCGTGGCGGCCGGCGGCGGTGCCTTCAGTTCGCCGAAGAGCGACGCCGCTTCACGCCGCAGCGCCTCGTCCGCGAGTGCGCTGGCTGTGCCTATTGCGATCAACGCCACGACCACGGCCAGCTTCATGCGCTTCTCCCGCGAGCTCTTCGCTGCGGCCACCATACACGTAAAATCGGCGCCATGGCTCGCATCATCGGCGGCATCGGCACCTCGCACGTTCCCACGATCGCCATGGCTTTCGACAAGGGCAAGCAGAACGATCCGGACTGGCAGCCGCTCTTTCGCGGCTACGAGGCGGTGTCGAAGTGGTTGGCGGAAAAAAAGCCGGACGTGCTCTTCTTCTGCTTCAACGACCACGCGACGACGTTCTTCTTCGATCACTACCCGACCTTTGCGCTCGGCGTGAGCGGCGAGTACCGCATCGCGGATGAGGGCCTCGGCCAGCGTCCGATCCCGCGCCTGAAGGGCCATGCGCTCATGGCGCGACACATCGCGCAGTCGCTCGTGGCCGATGAGTTCGACATCTCCGTGTTCCAGGACCTGCCGCTCGACCACGGCCTGCATTCGCCGCTCACCATGATGTGGCCGACAAAGCCCGACTGGCCCGGCGCCGTCATCCCGCTGGTGGTGAATGTGCTCCAGCATCCGCTGCCTTCGCCGCGACGCTGCTACAAGCTCGGCAAAGCGATCCGCAAGGCGATCCAGAGCTATCCGGAGGATCTCAAGGTGGCGATGGTCGGCACCGGTGGGCTTTCGCACCAGATGATCGGTGAGCGCGCCGGGTTCAATAACGAAAAATGGGATCGGGAGTTCCTTGATCTCATCGACCGCGACCCAGAGCGGCTTGCCAACATGACCATCGACGACTTCATGCGCCTTGGCGGCAACGAGGGCGCCGAAGTGATCATGTGGCTCATCATGCGCGGCGCGCTCGATGAGCGGGCGAAGAAGCTGCACGACAACTACTATCTGCCGATGACCACCGCCATGGCTGTGGCGCTGTTCGAATAGTACGGAATTGGGCTACGTCTTCGACCTCGAGCGCAGTGCCAGGGGACTGCGCCTTAACCGCTTCCTGCACAGCCTGACGAGCAAAGAGTTGCGGGAGCTTTTCCTGCGCGAGCCCGAGGCGGCGATGAAGGACTTGAGCGCGCAAGAGCGGGACATGGTGCGGCGGCTCGACTGGAAGGCGATGCAGGACTATGGTGCGAGCTTTTTCTGTCTGGAGAAGCTCGCGCGCACGAAGGGCGTCTCCAATCCCGAGATGGTGGCGGCGTTCCGCGGCGAGACACTGGAAGTGTTCCTGAAGACACGCCGCGTGCCCGGGGCGCGGTGAGCTGGCATGATTCGGTCGTTAAAGCCCTCAAGGCGAATGACGTTCGCCTGGTGACCTACATTCCCGACAACGTGCTCTCGCCGCTCATCGATGCGGTGCACGCCGATTCCTGGTTCCGCTGCATCTGTCCGGCGCGCGAGGAGGAGGCAGTCGGCATCGTCGCCGGCGCTTGGATGGCGGGCGTGCGCGGCATTACGTTCATGCAGACGAGCGGCTTCGCCACGCTGCCCAATGTGCTCGCCTCGCTCATCGTGCCTTATCAGATCCCGGCGCTCATGCTGATCTCGGAGCGCGGCACGCTCGGCGACCACCAGCTCGGCCAGGCGATCGTCTGCCGCACCATGCGGCCGATGCTGCAGACGCTCGGCATCGAGCATTTCGCCATCGAGCGGCTCGAAGATGTCGAGTTCGTGGTCGGTTCGATGGCAAAGCAGGCCTACGCAACGCAGGCGCCGGCGGCGGTGATTCTCTCGCCGCTGCTCACGAAAAAATGAACCGCTTCGACCTCACGAAGCGGCTGGTGACGAGGCTCGAGCGCGGCGAAGCCGTGATCGGCGGCATCGGCAACACGAACTTCGATCTCTGGGCGGCCGGGCAGCGGCCGGAGAACTTCTACATGCTGGGCAGCATGGGCCTTGCGGTGCCGATCGCGCTCGGCGTCGCGCTGGCGCAGCCCACGCGACGAACATTTGTGCTCGAAGGCGATGGCTCGCTCCTCATGCAGCTCGGCGCGCTTGGCACGGTCGCCGCCACGGCGCCAAGCAACCTCGCGATCATCGTCTTCGACAACGGCATGTACCAGATCACCGGCAGACAGAAGTCGCTCACCGCCGGCACGGTGGATCTGGTCGCGGTCGCAAAAGGCGCGGGCCTCGCGCAGAGCGAATGGGCGCGCGACGAGGCGCATTTCGAGTCGCTGGTCGATCGCGCGCTGCAGGCGCAAGGCCCGTGGTTCATCGGCGCGCGAATCGATGCGGCGAAGCCGGCCGGCGTCACCGAGCGCGATGCCGCGCTCATTCGCCGGCGCTTCATGGCGGCGCTCGCCCACAAGCCGGGCTAGGTGAAAACGCAGGTCGCGATCATCGGCGGCGGTCCGGCAGGCCTGCTGCTCTCCGAGCTGCTACACCGGCAAGGCGTGGAAAGCGTCGTGCTGGAGCGGCATACGCGCGATCACGTGCTCTCGCGCATCCGCGCCGGCGTGCTCGAGCCCACTACAGTCGAGGTGCTGCGCGAGAACGGCCTCGCCGCGCGGCTCGATCGCGAAGGCCACGAGCACGATGGCATGTGGATCGTCTGGGCCGGGCGCGAGAGCTTTCTTATCGATGTGAAGCGCCATCTCGGCAAGCGTTTCGTCGCCTATGGGCAGACCAACCTGCAGGAAGACCTTTTCGCTGCTGCCGATCGACGCGGCGCGACGCTTATCACCGAGGCGGCGGATGTGCAGCCGGTGGATATCGACAGCCACCGGCCGCACGTGCGCTTCATGCGTCACGGCAACGCGGAACGGCTGCAGTGCGATTTCATCGCCGGCTGCGACGGTTTCCACGGCGTCTCGCGCGCGAGCTTTCCGAAGGGCGTGCTGCGAGAGTTCGAGAAGGTCTATCCGTTCGGCTGGCTCGGCGTGCTCGCGCCCGTGCCGCCGCTGCCCGAGATCGCCTACTGCCATTCGAGCCGCGGCTTCGCGCTCGCCTCGCAGCGAAATCCGACCCTTAGCCGTTATTACATCCAAGTGCCGCTCGACACGCGTATTGAGGACTGGCCGGACGAGCGTTTCTGGAAGGAGTTGAAGCGCCGCTTTCCGCCGGCGTGGGCCCAGCGCATCGTCAGCGGGCCCGCGATCGAGAAATCAATCGCGCCGCTACGGAGCTACGTGGCCGAGCCGATGCAGTACGGTCGGCTCTTCCTGGCCGGCGACGCCGCGCACATCGTGCCGCCGACCGGCGCGAAGGGGTTGAATCTGGCGGTGAGCGACGTTTACTACCTGGCGCGCGCGCTGGCTGATTATTACCGCACGGGTTCGCGCGCCGCGCTCGATGCCTATAGCGAGACAGCGCTGCGGCGCGTCTGGGCATCCGTGCGCGTCTCCTGGTACCTGACGATGCTGTTGCATCTCTTTCCCGGCGCGAGCGACTTCGACCAGCGCGCGCAGGAGTACGAGCTCGAGTACCTGCAGTCCTCGCACCACGCGCAGGTGGCGCTCGCCGAGCAGTACGCTGGGTTGCCGCTTTAGAATCGCCGCATGCTCAAAACGCTGATGGGTGACCATGCGGTCACCAAGCAATTCAAGACCCGCACCGACAAGTTCGACTTCGTCGAGGTGAAGGGTAGCGCCGCACAGTTCTTCAAGCGCGTGGTGCGCGATCTCGAGTTCGACGTTGCCGAGATGGCGATCATCACGCACCTCATCGCCAAGGCGCACGGCAAGCCCTATCGCCTGCTGCCCTTCACAGTGCTCGCGCGCTACCAGCATCCGTTTCTCGTCTATAACGCCGCGCGCGGCACGGTGGCGCCCGAGGACCTGCCGGGTCGGCGCGTCGGCGTGCGCTCTTACTCCGTGACCACCGGCGCCTGGATCCGGCACATCCTGGCCGAGGACCACGGCGTCGACATCGGCCGTATCAAATGGGTGACCTTCGAGGAGGCGCATGTCGCCGAGTTCCGCGATCCGCCGAACGTCGAGCGCGCGCCGGCCGGGAAGGAAATCACGGCGATGCTGATGGCGGGCGAGCTCGACGCGGCGATCCTCGGCGCCATCCCGACTGACCCGCAATTGAAGCCGGTGATCCGCAACCCCGAGGAGGCGGCCAAGCGCTGGGGCGAAAAGCACGGCGCGATCCAGCTCAACCATTTGGTCGTGGTGAAAAACTCGGTGCCGAAGAGCGCGGCCGACGAGGTCTATCAGATCCTCCTCGAGAGCAAGCGCGCCGCCGGCGATCCGCCGAACCTGCCGCATGGCCTGGAGCGGCTGCGCCACCCGCTCGAGGTGGCGATCGATTGTGCTCACAAGCAGCGCCTGATCCCGCGGCGCTATACGGTGGAGGAACTGTTCCAATGAGGAAGCTGCTCGCAGCGCTGGCGCTGGTTCCGCTGCTCGCCACTGCGCAGTCGTATCCTACGAAGCCCGTGCGCATCGTCGTGCCGTTCGGCCCGAGCGGCGTGGCCGACATCACGACGCGCACCATCGCGCCGAAGATGAGCGAAGGGCTCGGCCAGCAGGTGGTCGTCGAGAACATGCCCGGCGCGGGCGGCATCCGCGCCTCGGAGACCGTCGCAAAAGCGGAGCCGGATGGGCATACGCTGCTGCTCCTCACCAACGGCAACGCGGTGAGTCAGGCGCTGTTCAAGTCGCTGCCCTACGATCCGCTGAACGACTTCGCGATGATCTCCACCGTCGGCTACTTCAGCATGGTGATCGTCACCGGGGCGAAATCGAAATACAAGACGCTGAAAGACGTGATCGCGGCGGCCAAAGCGAATCCCGGCAAGCTCAATATCGGCACCATCACGCCGGGCGGCACGCAGCACCTCGCGGGCGAGCTATTCCGCACTACCGCGGGCATCGATGCGCTGGTGGTGCCGCACAAGACCACCGGCGAGGTAATCATCGCCACGCGCCAGGGCAACGTCGACATCGCCTTCGATTTCATCGCGCCGCTCATCGCCGGCATCAAGGCCGGCGACTTGCGCGCGCTCGCGGTGACGAGCGCGAAGCGCTTCCCGGGCCTCTCTGAGGTGCCCACAGTGATCGAGGCGGGCGTGCCCGGCTACGACGTCGCCTCGTGGAACGCGCTCGCCGCGCCGGCAAAGACGCCGCGCGCCGTGATCGAGCGCGTACATAAGGAGCTCGACAAGGCGCTCCGCGCGGACGACGTGCAGAAGCGCTTTGCCGAGCTCGGTGTCGAGCCGCGCACCAGCACGCCCGAATCGCTGCGCGAGTTCTTCGTCGCCGAATCGCGCCGCTGGACGAAGGTCGTCGAGGGCGCAAAGATCCCGAAACAATGAATTCGGGGACGGAGCCCGATCTAGTTCGGGCTCCGTCCCCGAACTGTTACTTTAGGTGCTTGGCGAGGAACTCCATCGTGCGCTGCCAGGCGAGCTCGGCGGCCTTGGGGTCGTACTTGAGCATGTCGAGCTTTTTCTGGTCGGCGGTTTCGTTGGCGAACGCATGCTTGCAGTTGTAGCGGTGGAACTCGAACTTCACGTTCGCCTCGCGTAGCTTCTTCTCCAGCTCGTCGACGCCGCTGATGGCGAACGCCTGGTCTTGCGTGGCCCAGTGGCCGAGGAGCGCGGCCTTGATCTTCTTTGCATCGACGTACTGGAGCGGCGGGTAGCCGTACCAGATGACGCCGGCATCCATCTCCGGCACGTTGACCGCCGAGAGCACGGTGAGCGCGCCGCCCATGCAGAAGCCGGTGACGCCGGCCTTGGCGCTGCCGCTGCCCTTCAGGTACTGCACGGCGCCGCGAATGTCCTGGCCTGCGGCGTCGCCGAAATTCAATCCTTCCATGAGGTGCTTGGCCTCGTTCGCTTCCAGCGCCACCTTGCCGCGATAGAGATCCGGCACGAGCGCGCGATAGCCCGCCTTGGCGAGCTTCTCCGCCACGCCCTTGATCTGATCGTTGAGTCCCCACCATTCCTGGATCACCACCATCCCCGGCGCCTTGCTACCGGTGGCGGGCTCCGCGAGGTAACCCTTCACCGTCTTGCCGTCGGGCCGCTTGTACTCGATCGTCTTCGCCATTTCAGCCTCCTATCCAGCGAATGTTCGCAAAGGCCGCTTCGCAATTCCAGTCGATCTCCTCATCCGAGAGCCACGCGCGTTCCCAGGGATGATCGAGCTGGCTCTCGTACGGCGGCCGCTCCGCGCGCACGCCCGCGGCCCATTCCGCCATGTGGCGCGCCTCGGTCCCATCCAGCCGGAAACTGAAGCCATAGCCGACGCGCCCGCCGGCGGCGACGACCCGCGCGATGAGTGCCTCCTCGCCGGTGGCGAGGCGCAGCGAATGAACATGAACCGAATGGCGCGGCGGCACTGGCGCGAATATAAGATGCCGGCGTGAAGCCGCGCATCGCCCATATCGCGGGTTCGAACGCCACGATCACCAACACGCCGGCGCTCGTCACGAGCAACAAGGCGCGCGCGCGCCACGGGCTGCCGTTGCTACGCGACGAAAGCGGCCAGCCGCTCGCCTTCGACGCACTGCGGCCCCAGCGGCTTGCCGCGCCGGTGAAGGTCTACATCGAGCAGTTCAGCGCCCATCCGCTCGAGAGCGACGCCGCGGAGCTCTACGCCCCGGCCGACGGCTATCTCGACCGGCGGGGCAATTTCCACCGCACCAGAACGAGCGCGGATGACGTGCCGGTGTACGAGGTGACGCTCGAGCCCGGCGATGGTCTCTATCCGCTGCCCTACATGGCGCGCCAGGCCGACGGCCGCGCCTGGGACGACGACGGCGCGGACCCCAAGGCGCCGCCCGAGCGCTCGCGCCAGCCCTTCTATCCCGACGGTTCGCGCCTCTTCGAGGAGATCGACCGCCTCGGCATCGACGGTCACGGCAAGTCGAGCCTGATCGCCTCGCGCGCCGACATCGACTTCTTTCGCGTCACGCCGGCCGCCGGCTACAAGAAGGGCGACCCGCCCGAAGTGCTGGGCCGGGATTTCTTTCCCTACCGGCCCTATCACTTCGCCGCCAGTCCGCCTCGCGGCGCGCTGGCGAAGATCACCAATGCGGTCCAGCAGATCCTCGCGAGCGGCAAGTACGCCGGCGCCATCTGGACGCAGGGCAGCCCGCGCATCGAGGAGACGCTTTACTGGCTGAACCTCCTCATCGACACCACGCTGCCAATCTGCGGCAACTCCTCCCAGCGTGTGCACGGCATGATCGGCAACGAGGGCGACAAGAACCTCGTCGACTCGACCGAGCTCATCGTCTCGCGCGCCTGGGCCGACGAGTCCGGGCGCAATCGTCTCGGCGTCGTGCTGGTGCAGGAGCAGCGCATCTTCGCCGCGCGCGACGTGCAGAAGGGCGATGCGCGTCCCGGCGGCTACGTGGTCACCGGCGGGCATGGCGGCATCCTCGGCGCGATCGGACATGAAGGGCCGCCGACGCTCACCTATATCCCGGCGCGGCGCCACACCTATCAGTCGGAGGTGAACATCACGCGCCTGCCCGCAGCCGTCAAGAACGAGCGCGGAGAGCTCCTCGCCGACGCGATTCCCAAGGTGAGCATCATCAAGGACGCCAATTACTATGCCGAAGGCGATGATCCGGACGATGACGCCGATCTCGCCGCACTGATCGAGCGCAACGCGCGCCGCTATCCGCTTGCCGGCTTCGTGCTCGAGGGGCACTCGCCCTACGGCACCGCGGCTTCGGCGACGCGCACCCGCATGCTGCGAGAGGCCGCGCAGCGCGGCATGCCGGTGGTGATCGTCGGGCGCGGCAACAACGAAGGCTTCAGCGCGCCGCAGCGCCTCCTCATCGGCGGGCGCAACCTCACCGCCACCAAGGCGCGGCTCCTTCTGATGGCATGCCTGCTGCGCTACGGCGCACCACCGGCCGGCAACCCGGAGAAAGTGCTGGCGCAGTACCAGGCGGTGTTCGACACGCACTGATGAGCGCGAGCCTGGTCATTCGCGGCGCGCGCGTGCTCGATCCGCTGGCGCCCGAGCCGCGGCCGGCCGTGCGCGACATCGTCATCAGCGGTGACCGCATCACCGCCGTCGAGCCCCCGGACGAAGCCCGGGCGGGCGCGAAGACGCTGGAGGCGCGCGACATGCTCGCCATCCCGGGCCTCGTCAGCGCGCATTACCACTCGCACGACACGCTGCTCAAGGGCTGCTTCCCGCCGATGCCGCTGGAGGCGTGGCTGCTGCACGCCGTGCCGCCCAACTATCCGCAGCGCTCGCGCGAGGAAATCCGCGCCCGCGTGCTGATCGGCGCGCTGGAGGCGCTGAAGTCGGGCATCACCACGCTGCAGGACATGGCGACCGTGCATCCGTTCGATCCGGCAGAGGTCGACACCATCGCGCAGGCCTATGACGACATTGGCATCCGCTGCGTGCTCGCGCTGCAGGTCGGCGACGTGCCGGGCAGCCGGCCACTGCCTTTCTGGGACGAGCTGATTCCGCCGGAGCTGCGCGGCGGCGCCACAGCCAGCGTGCGCCGCGGCGGCAGCGCGCGCGAGCTCATCGCGCGCATCGACGGCGAGCGCCGGCGGCACGCCGGCAAGCATCCGCGGCTCACCTGGGCGCTCGGGCCGGCGACGCCGGAGATCTGCTCCGAGGAATACCTAGGCCTGCTCGCGGAACTATCGGAGCGCGAAAACCTGCGCGTCTTCTGCCACGTCTACGAGTCGAAGGGCAACACGGCGATCGCGCGGCAGCACTATGGCGCCGACGGCGGCTCGCTCATCCGGCACCTTGCGCGCGTCGGACTACTGAACGGGCGTTTCACGCTCGCGCACGGTGTCTGGCTGCAGCCCGAGGAAATCGAACTCGTCGCCCGCGCGGGCGCCCATGTCGCGTTGAATCCCGCGTCCAACCTGAAAACCCGAAGCGGCATCGCGCCGGTCCGTGCGTACCTCGATGCCGGCGTGAAGGTCGCGCTCGGTACTGACAATTCGAGCTGCTCCGACGCCCAGAACATGTTCCAAGCGATGAAGTTATTCGCGCTATGGGCGGGCGAGGGCGGCGAGAGGGCCTTTGCCGCCGCCACCGTCGGCGGTGCGGAAGCGCTGGGGATGGGCGAACACATCGGTCGCATCGCGCCGGGGCGGAAGGCCGACATCACGCTCTTGAGCTTGCGCGACCCGGCGTTCGTGCCGCTCAACGATGCCATGCGGCAGCTCGTCTACACCGAGCCCGGACGCTCGGTGCGGCACGTGATCGTCGATGGACAGCTCGTGCTCGAGAACGCACGCGCGACCACGGCCGACGAGGATGCGCTGTATGCCGAGGTCGAGCGGCTGATGCCAGGGTTGATGCGCGATCTGGAACAGATCCGCGCTCGCAACGAACGGCTGCTTCCTTATATCGCCGAGGCGCACCGGCGAACGCTGGCGCTGGAGCTCGGGCTCGATCGCCATAGAACAATCTAGAATCGCCGCATGCTGAGCAAGGAAGAGAACGAGCTACTGACGCGCATCGGGCGTGGCACGCCGATGGGCGAGCTGCTGCGCCAATACTGGCAGCCGGCGCTGCTTTCCTCCGAGCTGCCCGAGCGCGACGGACCGCCGGTTCGCATACGCCTGCTCGGCGAGGACCTGATCGCCTTCCGCGACACGCAGGGCAAGGTCGGGCTGCTGGGCGCGCAGTGCCCGCATCGCGGCGCGCCGCTTTACTTCGCGAGGAACGAAGACTGCGGCCTGCGCTGCATCTACCACGGCTGGAAGTTCGATACCGAGGGTCGCTGCCTCGAGACGCCGAACGTGCCCGCCGATCGCGATATCCGCACCAAGGTGCGCGCCAAGTCGTATCGCTGCTTCGAGGCGAACGGCCTCGTCTGGACATACATGGGCTCGCAGGCCGAGCCGCCCGCGCGGCCCGAGCTCGGTTTCACCGAGGTGCCCGCCGAGCACAAGGTGATGACCAAACAGCTTCTCGAATGCAATTACGCGCAGGCGCTCGAAGGCGATCTCGATCCCTCGCACGTCTCGTTCCTGCACGCGCCGCTCGATCCGCGCGGCCAATCAGGCTATCAGGGCACGGCGGGCATCCTGTCGGAGCAGCATCTTTCCGAGGTGGCGCTCGAGCAGGAGGTGAAGGCGCGCGACCGCAGCCCGCAAATCAGCGTGCTGAAGACCGACTATGGGCTGTTTGTCGGCTCGCGACGCGACGCGGGCGACCGCTATTACTGGCGCTTCACGCAGCTCGTACTGCCGTTCTACGTCTATGTGCCTGGCGCCGTCGGCAGTCCGCTCCATTGCAACGTCTGGCAGCCAATGGACGACGAACGCACGATGGTATGGCGCATCCAGTACCTGACCGATCGGCCTTTTCGTCCGGACGAGCGTTCCCGGCTCCTCTCAGGCACCGGCGCGCATATTCCGCCCGAAGGCTATTTGCCGCCAACGTCGGAGCCGGGCGGCGCGTGGATCCCGCGCGCGAATCGCGCCAACGACTATATGCAGGACCGTGGCCACCAGAAGAGCGTCTCGTTCTCCGGAATTCGCGGCATCTGGGCGCAGGACCGCGCCTGCACCGAGGGCATGGGCGCGATCATGGATCGCACCGAGGAGCACCTCGTCGCTTCCGATGCCACCATCGTGCAAATGCGGCGGCTGCTGCTCTCCGCGCTGAAAGAGCGTGGCGCGGCACCGGGCCTCGGCATCGCGCCGCCGATCATGGTCAACTCGACGGTGTTTCTGCCAAAGACGCTCGGCTGGGACGAGCTCGCGCGCGAGTACATGCACGGCAAGACGCCGGCCGCCGCGTAAGCGAATGGAGGCGAGCGCCGGCGCCATCGCAGTCAACGCCGTGAGCAAGGTTTTCCCGAGCGGCCTCGAGGCGCTGCGCACCGTCACGATCGACATCCAGCCGGGCGAGTTCGTGTCCTTCGTCGGCCCGAGCGGCTGCGGCAAGTCCACGCTCCTCAAACTGATCGGCGGGTTGCTCGCGCCGAGCGGCGGGGACATCTCCGTCGGCGGTCGCAAGGTGAGCGGGCCGCGGCGCGATGTTGGCGTCATGTTCCAGACGTCAGTGCTTTTTCCCTGGCGCACCGTTTTGGAAAACGTGCTGCTGCCGATCGAGGTCTTCGGCCTCGAACGCGGCGCCGCGATCGAAAAGGCGCGCGGCATCCTCGGCATGGTCGGTCTCGGCGGCCGCGAAGCCGCCTATCCGCGCGAGCTCTCGGGAGGCATGCAGCAGCGCGCCGCGCTCTCGCGCGTGCTGGTCACCGATCCGCGCATCATCCTGATGGACGAGCCGTTCGGCGCGCTCGATGAATTCACGCGCGAGCGCATGAATATCGAGCTCCTTCGCATCTGGAGCGAGCGCGGCCAGACGATCATCTTCGTCACCCACAGCATCAACGAGGCGGTCTTTCTTTCCGACCGCATCGTCGTCATGGACACCTCGCCCGGGCGTGTCGTCGCGGTGGTCGAGGTACCGCTCGCGCGGCCGCGCTCGATCGAGCTGTTGAAGTCGCCCGAGTTCGCCCGCACCGCGTTCGAGGTACGCGAGTACCTGGGGGTAGCGCGATGACGCGGCTTCTGCGCGAGCATCCCGGCGTGGTGCTCTCGCCGTTGAGCCTGGTCGCGCTGCTTATCGTCTGGGAGTTGATCGCCCGCGCGGGAATGGTTTCCCCGCTGGTGCTGCCATCGCCGAGCCGCATCTGGGACGGGCTGGTCATTCTCTTTACCGCCGACTGGTTTCCTCAGCACGTCTGGCTCACCACTGCCGAGACGCTGATCGGCTTCGCCATCGGCGGCGTCGCGGCGATCGCGCTTGGCATAGTCATGGTGAACCTCCGCATCTTCAAGGAGATCATCTACCCCTATGTCGTCGCCTTCCAGGTGATGCCCAAGGTGGTGCTGGCGCCGATCTTCATCACCTGGTTCGGCTTCGGCATGGAATCGAAGGTGGTCATGGCGATCGCCATCAGCTTCTTCCCGGTGGTGATCAACACCGTGGTCGGGCTCGAGTCGGTGCAGGAGAACGAGCTTTTGCTCATGCGCTCGCTCGTCGCCTCGCGCAACCAGATCTTCTGGAAGCTCGCCTGGCCCACCGCCCTACCGTCCATCTTCGCCGGCCTCAAGACCTCGCTCACGCTCGCGCTGATCGGCGCGCTGGTCGCCGAATTCGTCACCGCCAAGGACGGCCTCGGTACCCTGATCACGACCTTCAGCTTCGAGCTCAAGGTGTATCTGGTCTTCGCCGTCATCGTCGTCGTCTCGCTGCTCGGGCTCGTGCTCTACGGCATCATGGAAGTGCTCGAGCGCAAAATCGTCTTCTGGCGTCAGAGCCGCTTTATCGGCTAAGGAGGAACCATGGTTCGCAAGCTACTCGCCGCATTGCTACTCGCGTTGGTCGCGTTCGGCGCCTTGGCGCAGAGCGCGCCGCCGCTCAAGAAATTCCGCGTCCTGCTGCCCTTCCGCGACGGCATCACGTTCTTTCCGATCAGCACCGCGAACCAGCTGGGTTACCTGAAGGAGGAGGGCATCGACCTCGACCTCCAGGTGGTGAACGGCTCGAGTGCCGTCGTGCAGCAGCTTGCGGGCGGCAACGCGCAGATGGCCGTGATCCTGGCGCCGAACACGCTCCTTGGCTTCGCCGAAGGCGTGAAGTACAAGGCGTTCTACGACTTCCTGACGCGCAACACCTTCGACGTCAAGGTGCTGCCCGACGCGCCGATCAACCGGCTCACCGATCTCAAGGGTAAGAACATCGGCACGATCGATCTGACGCGCGGCGACCTGCCGCTCCTGCGGGCGCAGCTGCAGCGTGCCGGCCTGACGCCGGCGCGCGATGTCACCTTCGTCGCGCTTGGCCCGACCATGGCGGTGCATGCCCAGGCGCTGAAGGAAGGCAAGGTGCAGGCGCTGAATCTCTCGTGGAACAACACGGTGAGCGTCGAAGCGGCGGGCGGCAAGCTGAAGTGCATCACCTGCGACAGCGAGGAGCTGCAGCTTGCCTCCGAGACCACCGTCGCCACCGATGCGGTGTTCAAGCAGGACCGCCGCTACGTTGTCGGCTTCGGGCGCGCCTTGGCCAAGGCGACGCTCTTCGCCGAGACCAATCCCGACGCGGCGATCGCCATCATGAAGAAGGTGAATCCCGCCGAGCACACCGACCCGACGTTCACCAAGACCTTCTTCAACGCCGCGCTCGCCATCATGAAGCCGCGCCAGCCCGCCAAGTACGGCCTCTCCGATATCGGCGGCTGGGATCGGCTGCAGAACTTCATGGCCGTGCCGACGGAGGGCGCGACCGGCATGACCACCAAGGTCGACGTCAAGCAGCTCGTCACCAACGAGCTCGTCGACGAGATCAACCGCTTCGACGCCGAGGCGGTGCGCAAGCAGGCGAGGGAATACAAGTACTAGAGCGAAATTCGGGGACGGAGCCCGAACTGTCTTCGCTCGCCGTGGGCCTTAATTCGGGCGGTAGTTCGGGCTCCGTCCCCGAATTCCTGCCGTTCCAGTTCTCGCCCCGCGAGGCAGGCCCGCTCGCGCTCGTGCACGTCACGGCGCTGCCGTTAGAAAGCGAACGCGAGCTCGCGGACCACACGCTCGTTATCGACGGCGGCAGGATCCGCACCCTCGCGCCTGCCGCCGATGTGGATACGCGCGGCATGCGCGTCATCGACGCCACCGGCCGGTACGTGATGCCCGGCCTCGCCGACATGTACACGCACTACTGGGATGCGGCGGATAGCCCGCTATATCTCGCGCACGGCATCACCACGGTGCGCACGATGTGCGTGCCGTTCCAGCTCGCGCTGAGCCGCGTCGCCGCGCGGGGCGAGTTCCCGAGCCCGCGAATGATCACCATCAGCCCGCCCATCGACGGTGTCGACGCGAATGGCCGCACCGATATGCCGCGCGGCGTCGCCATGACCGAGCCGTCGCAGGCGAAGGCGCTCGCCGAGCGCTACGCGAGCTATCACCAGATCAAGGCGTTCTCGCTGCTGAGGCCGGAGAACCTGCGCGCGCTCGTACGCGCTTCTCGCATCCCGGTGACCGCGAACTGCCCCAACGCCATGACCTTCGAGGAGGCGGTGGAAACCGGCATCCATTGCCTCGACCAGCTGCACAACGTCGCGCGCGGTCATCTGCGCGCCGATGCGCCCGTGCCCGTTGCCTGGGACCGCTTCGACCCGATGCCCGGGACGCGGCTCGACATGAGCGCCATCCGCACGCTCGCCCGTCTGCTCGCCGATCGCCAGACCTGGAACGTGCCGACGCTCGCCTTCCATCAGCGCGACGCGCTTACGCCCGAGGAGGGGATGCGTGACCCGGCGCTCAAACACGTCTCCCCGTCCGCGATCAAGGACTGGGAAGCGACGCTCACGCGCTGGACCCGCCGTGCCCGTATGACCGACGTTGATGAATGGCGCAAAGCGGCGGCCGAGCGGGCGCGCGCATTTCTGTACGTCGTACAGATCTTCGCCGAAGAGGGCGTGCCGCTCCTCACCGGTACCGATTCGCTCAATCCCTGGAACGTGCCCGGCGCCGCGCTGCATACCGAGCTCGATAATTTCGTCGCCGCCGGCATGACGCCGTATCAGGCGCTGCGCTGCGCGACGATCGAGGCCGGGCGTTTCCTGCGCGACGGCTCGGGGACGCTGGCGGTCGGCCAGCGCGCCGACCTGGTGCTGCTGCGCGAAGACCCCCTGAAAGGCATTGGCGCCCTGCGCAGCATCGAAGGGGTGGCGGTGAGCGGCTATTACTTGCCGCGCGCCGAGCTCGATCGGCTGCTCGCCGCGCGCGCCGCGCTTGCCTCGGCGCCGCCGCGCCTTCCGGGCACCAGCCTCGGCGGCGGCGAAAGCAGCTGGGTCGAGCGCATCATCGGCACGGAAGCGGGGCGTATCTCGTATCGCCATACGCGCGCCGCGAACGGCGGCTGGCTGATCGAGGAGCGGCACGCGAGCGCGCTGCCGCGCCGGCATGTCGAGCGCCGCACGAGTCGCCTTGTGGTCGATGCGGACTTCCGTCTGCGCGAGTGCGAGTACACCGTCGATACCTTCGCCGGCAGCGAGCACGGCCGCATAGCGCGTACCGACGATGGCTACCAGCTTGACGCCGAGGGCCTCGATGGCTGGTGCTCGCGCGACACGGTGAAGAGCGAGCCGCTCCTACCGAGCGAGCGTCTCACGGTGACACTATGGCCGCTCCTCGGCCGACGCACCCTAGCTTCATCTGCATTGGACCTCGATCAAGGCGCGCTCGCGATCCGCGACCTGCGTTATGCGAACGGCCGGCTGACGGTGAGCCGGCCGACACAGGTGACCGAACAAACATACGAGCTCGACGCTGAGGGCCGCTTCGTCGCCATGCGCGAGACCATGCCGCTGCTGTGGCCGCGCGAGCTCCTGCCGTCGCCGTGATCGGCGGGTCGCCCGAGCGCAAGGAGGATCGCGCGCTCCTCACCGGTGGCCCACGCCGGCGCGTCTCTATGCGCTCCTTAGCGCCGCGGGTGCGTACCGCTGAGAAGCGGGCTGAGGCCGCTACGCGTCACGCGCCCATAGAGCTCGCGGCCAAGCGCGCGCTCGCAGAGCTCGGCGGCGGCGAGCAGCCCGTCGACATCGATGCCGGTCGGGATGCCCATCGACTCGAAGAGGTTCACCAGGTCTTCGGTGGCGACGTTGCCGGTGTGCCCGTCGCCATATTTCACCTTCGCCGGATGACCGCCCACGCCGCCGAAGGCGCTGTCGAACCAGCGCACGCCCGCCTCGTAGGCAGCCATGTAATTCACCAGGCCCGTGCCGCGGGTGTCGTGAAAGTGCGCGATGGACGTGCCGCCTTTCACGCGGCCGAACAGCGACTTCACCGACACGGGCGTCGCCGTGCCGATCGTGTCCCCGAGCGCAACATGTTGCACGCCGATCGAATGGAAGCGCTGCACATCGTCGGCGACGCTTCCCGGATCTACCTGCCCCTCAAAAGGGCAGCCGAAAGCGACGGACACGGTGCCAATCAGGCGAAAGCGGCCTTTCGCCGCGCGCGCCATCTCCTCGATGTTCGTCCATTGCTCGGCGCGCGAGCGGTTGAGGTTCTTCTGCGAGTGCGCCTCCGTCGCCGAGACGAGCAGGCTGATTTCGTTCGCGCCGAAGCCGGCGTCGAGGTCGGCGAGCGCTCGCTCGACTGCGCGCATGTTGGCGCAGGTCGCCTTGTAGTAGACGCCGCGTCGGCGCTCGAGCGAGCGCAGCAGGTCCGACGCATCGGCGAACTGCGGCACGACCTTCGGATTGGAATAGGAGGTCGCCTCGACGCGCGGGAAGCCGAGCCGCGCGAAGCGCTCGATGAGCTCGCGCTTCAGGTCGGTCGGCACGAAGGTGCTCTCGTGCTGCAGGCCGTCGCGCGCGAAACATTCGCAGAGCGTCACCCGGTCCATCGTTGACACTATCAACGAGCTCCTTTACGGTGTCAACGATGCTCGAGCGCCGCGATCCCGCCACGCAATCCGAAGGCGTCGTTTCCGGTTATGCGCAAACTGCGCAGCGCTGGCCGGCGGAGCCGCTCTTGCGCCGGCCGCAGACCCGTTCGGAGCTGACCGGCCCCGAGCGCTTGGCGCACCGTCTCGCGCCGGTGCGCGGCGACCTCGCCGGCCAGGGCGCGAAGCGCGCGCTCGGACAGCTGATTCACTTGCGGGCACGCGTCGTCGACGAGGACGGCGCGCCCGTGCCCGGGGCCGTGGTTGAGATCTGGCACTGCAACGCCGCCGGCAAGTACATCCACCCGAATGACAGCAACGATGCGCCGGCGGACCCGAACTTCTACGGCGCCGCGCGCCTCCTCGCCGGGGAGAGCGGACTCATCGAGCTGCGCACGATAAAGCCGGGCGCCTACCCGGTGCCCGATACGGGCGGCTGGTGGCGCCCGCCCCATATTCATTTCTCGGTCTGGGGTCGCGTCTGGCTCTCGCGACTCGTGACGCAGATGTTCTTTCCCGGCGAGCCGCTCAACGACGCCGATTGCATCCTGAACGCCATCCGCGATCCGGCGGCGCGCAGCCGCTGCATCGCGCGCCTCGCGCCGACCGACCGGGGTCCGGCGAATGCGCTCGTCTACGACTATCAGATCGTGGTGCGCGGCCGCAGTCAGACGCCCGCGCTATGAACCTCGTCCCGACCGGCGAGATGACGCTCGGGCCGTTCTTCCCGCGCGAGTTCGCGCAGGGTGCAGCCGATCTCACCGTCCTCGATGGCAAGCGTGCGCCGGGTGAAGCAATCGAAGTCACCGGTCGCCTCACGCAGGCGGATGGCCGGCCGCTCGACAACCTGGTGCTCGAGATCTGGCAGGCGGACAGCCGCGGCCGCTACGACGCTCCGGACTTCTTCGGCTGGGGCCGCACGGCGACCGACGCGAGCGGCGTGTACCGCTTTCGCACCATCAAGCCCGGCGCGTACGAGAACCGCTTGGCGCATATCAATTTCCTGCTGCTGTACTCCGGCTTGATGCGACAGCTGCAGACGGTGATGTTTTTCGAGCTTGGCAAAGATCCGGTGCTCGATGCCGTGCCCGCGGCGCGGCGGTCGCTGCTGGTCGCGCGGCGAGAGGGCAATGCCTATGGGTTTGATCTCCGGCTGCGCGGCGAAGGCGAGACGCCCTTCTTCGATGACTGAGATCCACGACCTCCTCTCGTACAAGCTGCACCGCGTGGCGAATCTCCTGTCGCGCGGCGCGGAGCTTCGCTATCGACGCGAGTTCGGCGTCAGCCTTCTGGAGTGGCGCACACTCGCGCTGCTGGGTGCGGCGGAGGAGCCGATGTCGCTCGTGCAGCTCGCCAAGGCCGCGGGCGTCGACAAGGGGCAGCTGAGCCGCGTGGTCACCGGCCTCACCAGCCGGCGCCTAGTGCGGCGCGATGCGCATCCGGGCGATGGCCGCGGCGTGCGGCTCACGCTGAGCGCCAGCGGGCGGCGCATATATATGGGACTGATCCGCGCCGCGGCCGAGCGCGATCAGGTGGTGCGTAACTGCCTTTCGGCGAGGGAGGCGAAACTCCTGGAGCAGGCGCTGTCTAAGATCGCGACCGAGGCTGGCGCGCTGATCCAGATCGAGAAGCGGATGCGATGAAAACGCGCATCACCGAGCTCCTCGGCATCGAATACCCGATCTTCCAGGCGGCAATGAGCTGGGCGTCGTCGAATTCGGCGCTGGTCGTCGCCGTGTCGAACGCGGGCGGCATGGGCGTACTCGCGGCGGGGCCGCTGCGCATCGATGATTTCCGCCGCATCCTCGGCGAGATCCGCGCCGGCACGAAGAAGCCGTATGGGGTGAATATCCCGCTCAACAATCCTAAGGCGCGCGAGATGCTCGACATTGCGCACGAGGCTCGCATCCCGGTGATGGTCGCCTCGCAGGGCGGCCCGCGCGAGCACTTGCCGCGCTTTCGTGCTGTCGGCACGAAATGGCTGCATGTGGTTGCCTCGGTAGAGCACGCGCGCAAGGCGGAGAGCGCGGGCGTCGATGGCCTGGTGGTCGATGGCGCGGAAGCGGGCGGCCATCCGCCGCCCTCCGAAGTCGGCACGCTGGTGCTCGTGCGGCGCGTGCTGCAGGTGACGAAGCTGCCGGTGGTGGCAAGCGGCGGCATCGCCGACGGCTACGGCATCGCCGCGACGCTCGCGCTTGGCGCCGATGCAGTGCAGCTCGGCACGCGCTTCATCGCCACGCCGGAGGCGAGCGTGCACGACGATTACAAGCGCGCGGTGCTGGCGGCGGAGATCGACCAGACCGCGCTGGTCGGCCGCGGCGCGCATCCCATCCGCCAGCTCAAGAACGCCTTCAGCGCCAAGTACGAAGCGGCCGAGCGCGCCGGCGCGAGCCGCGCCGAGCTCGATGCTCTCTTCGCAGAGTATTCGCTCAAGCAGGCCGCGCTGCGCGGCGACGTGGAATGGGGCAAGGTGGAAGCAGGGCAGAGCGCCGGGCTCGTGCATGACATCGTTCCCGCCGGCGAGCTCTTTCGCCGCCTCGTCGCCGAGATGGAGCAGGCGCGCCGCCGGCTGGCGTCGTTATAGATATGGACAACCTGCTCACCGAGGAAAAGGGCGCCGTTCGCATCCTGACGCTCAATCGGCCGGAGAAGCGCAATGCGCTCGACACGGCGCTCTCGCGCGCGCTGCTGGAGGCGCTGCGCGCCGCGGATGAGGACGACGGTGTACGCTGTGTCGTGCTGACCGGCGCCGGGCCGGGTTTCTGTGCCGGCGCCGACCTCTCGGAGTTCAAGGGACTGCGCGACCCGAAGGCGGCAGAGACGCGCGCCGAGCTGACGATGCAACTCCATCTCGCCTTCTCGAAGATGGTGACGCCGGTCGTGACCGCGATCAACGGCGCGGCGATGGGCGGCGGCGCGGGGCTCGCGATCGCCGGCGATCTCGCGGTGATGGCGGCGGGCGCGAAGCTCGGCTACCCGGAGACCAAGCACGGCATCGTCGCGGCGATCGTCATGGCGAACCTCGTGCGGCAGGTCGGCCGCAAGAGCGCCTTCGAGCTCGTCGCCCTAGGCGAGCCGATCGACGCGCAACGGGCGCTCGAGCTCGGCCTGGTGAACCGCGTCGTGCCGGCGACGAAGCTGATGAGCGAGGCGCTGAACTTCGCAGAGCAGGTCGCGGCGGTGAGCCCACCGGCGATGGCGCAGACCAAGCGCCTGTTCCACGAAGTCGCCGACCTGCCACTTGATCGCGCGCTGGTGCGCGGACGCGACGTGAACAGGCGCATGCGCAACTTCGAAAAGGTCGGCGGCGGCAAATGAAGCCGCTCGAGGGCGTCACGATTCTGGATCTGTCGCGCGTGCTCGCGTGCCCGTTCGCCACCATGATCCTCGCCGAGCTCGGCGCGCGCGTCGTCAAGGTCGAGCAGCCGCGCGGCGGCGACGAGACGCGCAGCTTCGAGCCGCAGTTGAAGCGCGACAGCGCCTACTACTTCGTCTGCAATCGCTCCAAGGAGTCGATCACCGTCAATCTGCGCTCGCACGAGGGCCGAATGCTGGTGCGCGAGCTCGCGCAGAAGGCCGACGTGCTGGTCGAGAACTTCCCGGTCGGCACGCTGATGAAGTTTGCCCTCGACTATGCCTCGCTCGCGGCGCTCAACCCGCGTCTCATCTACGTCTCGTGCACCGGCTTCGGCCAGGACGGGCCGTACGCGCAGAAGAAGGGCTACGACACGGTGTTTCAGGCGATGGGCGGCATCATGAGCCTCACCGGCGAGCGGGGCGGCGCGCCGGTGAAGCCGGGGCTGCCGGTCGCGGATCTCACTTCCGGCCTGTGGGTGGCGATCGCGATCCTCGCGGCGCTCGCCGGCCGCAGCCGCACCGGTCATGGCGGCCACATCGACTTCTCGATGCTCGATGGCCAGGTTTCGCTGCTGACGCTCGCGGCGGCGCGCTACTTCGCGCTTGGCGAAATCCCGCGGCGCCTGGGCACCGAGCATCCGGGGCGCGTGCCCTCGGCGACCTTTCGCTGCCAGGACGGCAAGTACGCGCACATTACGGCGAGCGACCAGCACTGGGCTCCGCTCTGCAAAGCGCTCGATATCGAGCAGTGGGGCACAAGCTATCCGGACAACGCGACCCGCGTCCTGCGCCGCAGCGAAGTGATGGCGAAGCTCACCGGCTGCATCGCCGAACTCACGCGCGCCGAGCTGATCGCGAAGCTGGATGACGCAGATGTGCCGGTCGGGCCGGTCAACGACGTCGGCGAGATCCTGAACGATCCCCACGTGCGCGCGCGGCGCCTGGTCGGCAGCTTCGACTATCCCGACGTCGGCGAATTCAAGGCGCTCGCCATCCCGTTCAAGTTCCTTGGCTGGGACGATCCCGAGATCGGGCCGCCGCCGACGCTGGGCGAGCATACCGAGCGGGTGCTGCGCGAGCTTGGCCTCACCAACGAGCGCATCGCCGAGCTGCGCGAGAAGCGCGCGATATGACCATCGCCTATTCGCATGCCGACGGTATCGCCACGATCGCGCTTAATCGGCCGGAGGTGCGCAACGCGCTCAACCTGGAAATGTGCGAAGCGCTCCTCGCGGCGACCGCGCGAGCGACAGCGGAAGATGTTCGCCTCGTCTTCGTGCGCGGCAACGGCCCCGTGTTCTGCGGCGGCGCCGACCTCCACGAGCGCAAAGGCAAGAGCGAGCGATGGATCCGCGAGCGCCGCCTCAAGGCGTTCGCCGCCTACGAGGCGCTCGAGGCACTGCCGATGCCCTGCGTCGCGCTGGTGCACGGCGCGGCGATCGGCTCCGGCGTCGAGATCGCCGGCGCCTGCGACTTCATCGTCGCCACCGCGGACGCGAGCTTCCGCACGCCGGAAGCGCAGCGCGGCACCGTCGGCGCGACGCAGCGCCTGCCGCGCATCCTCGGCAAGCGCCTCGCCAAGGACCTGATGTTCACCGGCCGCGCGCTCGCCGCTGAAGAAGCGCGCGAAGCAGGCTTCGTCGCGCGTATCGTCGCCGATCTCGATGCCGCGGCGGCCGAAATCGCCGCCGCGATCACTAAAGCGCCGCCGCTCGCGTTGCGCCTCGCCAAGCGCGCCATCGATCGCGGCGTCGAGCTCGATCCGCAGGGCGCCCGCGCAGTCGAGATCGCCGCGATCGAGGAGCAGCTGGCAAGCGGGCAATGGATGGGCAAAACGTAATCGGGGTCAGAGCCCTATTTTTCATGGACTGGAAAGCACAATCACTCGGGGAAGTACTGGAACGCCAGGCGCGCGAGCGTGGCACCGCCGAGGCGCTCGTCACGCCGGGGGGACGCTTCACGTACGAGGACATGTACCTGCGCGCGAGGAGCGCGGCGACGACGATGCATACGCTCGGCATCCGCCGCGGCGATCACGTCGGCATCCTGATGGGCAACGACGAGAAATGGCTCGCGCTCTTCTATGGCGCGGCGCTGATCGGCGCGGTCACGGTGCCGGTCAACACCCGCTTCAAGACCGCGGAGATCGACTTCTGCCTCAAGCAGGCGGACTGCAAGGCGCTCTTCTACGTGCCGCGCTTTCTCAACATCGATTTCCGCGCCATGGTGAAGGAGACGGGTTTTGCCCGCGCCTTCGACATCACCCGTGCGCTGCCCGAGTGGTCGATGGGCGATACGGGCAGCGTGTCGCCCGAAGAGACGCTCCTCATCCAATTCACTTCCGGCACCACCGCCTATCCCAAGGGCGCCATGCTCACGCACGACAACATGCTGCGCGACGCCTGGGCGGCGGGGCAACGGATCGGCATCCGGCCGGATGATCGCTATTTCAATAGCCGGCCGTTCTTCCACGTCGCCGGCTCCACGCTCTCGGCACTGATGGCGCTCGTTTCCGGCGCGACGCTCGTCACGCTGCCGACCTTCGAGGCGGGCGCCGCACTCGAGATGCTCGAGCGCGAGCGCTGCACCCTCATCTCCGGCAACGACACCATCTTCCAGCTCCTCATGGGTCACGCCGATTTCCCGAACCGGAAACTGAGCCTGCGCGGCGGCTGGGCGGCGGCCGGGCCGCAGACGATGCGCAAGATCATCGAAGTATTGGGTGCGAAGCAGATCTGCGCGGCGTATGGCCTGTCCGAGGCGTCGCCCAATGTCGTGATGAGCGACTGGCGCGATGCGGAAGAGCTGCGCGTCAACGGCCTCGCCAAGCCGCACGACGGCGTCCAGCTTCGCATCGCCACCGATGGCGAGATCCAGGTGCGCGGCTGGAACGTGATGAAGAGCTACTACAACAACGCCGAAGCGAACGCCACCGTGTTCACCGAGGACGGGTGGCTACGCACCGGCGACCTCGGTGAACTCACGCGCGACGGGCGGCTCCGCATGGTCGGCCGCCTGAAGGACGTCTTCCGCGTCGGTGGCGAAAACGTGGCGCCGGCGGAGGTCGAGGAGGTGCTGCTAGCGCACCCAGCCGTGCAGACGGCGCAAGTGATCGGCGTTCCCGACGCGCGCCTGGGCGAAGTGCCTGCAGCCTATGTGACGCTCAAGGCGGGGCAACGCGCGCAGGAGGCGGAGCTCATCGCATGGTGCAAGACACGCTGCGCCAACTTCCGCGTGCCGCGCTATTTGAAAATCGTGCCGGACTTCGAGGCGATCGGCATGACCGCGAGCGGCAAAGTGCAGAAGGCAAAGCTGCGCGAGCATGCGCTGCGCGAGTTCGGGCTTGACCGCACGTAGCGGCCGGTGAAGCCCGGCGGCCTCTCTTTCCTCATCGCGCTCGGACTGGCGGCTGCCGTGACGCTGGCGCTGCTCGGGTGGACTTGCAAGTACGATAGCCCCGACGCCTGCTACATCATGCAGGGGTTGGCCGTTTATCTCGGGCCGATCCTCCTGCTCGTCCTCTGGCCCATCGCTTACGGCGGTTGCCGGCTGGCGCGCCTGATGCGCAATTCCCCCAAATGGTGACGCCTCGACAGCGCAGGGCGATCGAATGGGCCGGCGCGCTCGCCTTCGGCGTCGTGATGACCGTGATCGACTGGCACACCAGCGAACCGATATTCGGCATCTTCAGCGCCCTTGCGCTCCTCCTCGGCATCGTCGCGTCGATGAGCATGACGCCAAGTCCGGCGATGTTTGCAACGATGGTCGTGTTCTGGGCATTCATCGGCTGGGTGGGTTACCGAATCGTGCGGTTCTTTATCGTCGCGCTGCGCCGATCACGGGCGGAAAGCGAAACCTCGCGGCGCCGGTGACGCGCCTCGTCGCGCTTTGCCTGCTCCTCGCCGGCGGGTGCGCCGGTCAAATCAACGCGCCGCCGGCGCCTGAATACCACGGCTTCGGCGCGCCGCAGCGCGTCGCCATCCGCGGCTATAGCGGCGAGGCCATGGAGCCCTTCATCACTCGTGATGGGCGCTACCTGTTCTTCAACAACCGCAACGATGCGCGCGACACTAACCTGTACTACGCCGAGCGCGTAGACGATGTCACGTTCGACTATCGCGGCGAGCTGAAGGGCGCCAATTCGGCCGTCCTCGACGCCGTGCCGAGCATGGACGGCGAGGGCAACCTGTTCTTCATCTCCACCCGCAGCTATGCGCACACGCTGTCGACGGTGTATCGGGGCCGGTTCCGCGCCGGCACGGTAACGGACGTGGAGCTCGTGGCGGGCGTCTCGCTCCGACGCGCTGGCGCGCTCGTGTTCGATGCCGAGATCTCGCCGAAGGGTGAAGTGCTGTTCTTCGCCGACGGCGAGTTCGCGGGCGGTCCCGTGCCGAAGAGCGCCGATATCGCGGTGGCGGTGCGCGAGGGCGCGGGCTTTCGACGCCATCCGGCGAGCGCCGAGTTCATGCGCAATGTCAATACTGCGGCGCTGGAATACGCGCCGGCGATCTCGGCCGATCTGCTGGAGCTCTTCTTCACGCGCGCCGGGCCGGGCGAGGTGGCGATCTACCGCTCGCATCGCGCGAGCCGCGACCAACCCTTCGGCGTGCCCGAGCGGGTCGCCGCCATCATCGGCTTCGCCGAGGCGCCGAGCCTGTCAGCCGACGGCCGAGCGCTTTACTATCATCGGCTGGAAAGCAATCGCTACGTGATCTTCCGGGTGTCCCGATGAAATATCTCTGGTGCCTTTGCCTTGCGCTCATCGTCGGCCAGGTGTCGGCGCAGGATTACCCGAACCATCCAATCAAAATCTACGTGCCCGCGGCGCCTGGCGGCACGACCGACCTGTTAGCGCGCCTTTTCGGCGCGAAGCTCGGCGAGCTGGTGAAGCAGCAGGTGATCGTCGAGAACCGCGCTAGCGCATCCGGTGTGATTGCTGGCGAGTTGACGGCGAAGGCGCCGCCGGACGGCTACACGCTGCTGCTTGCGTATCACCAGCACACGATCAACGGCGCGCTGAGCCCGAATCTGCCGTATCACCCGGTCAACGACTTCACGCCGATCACGCAGCTCACGCGCGCCGGGCTCCTGCTGGTGGTGCATCCGCAGTCGCCGCCACGCACGCTGAAGGAATTCGTCGACTGGACGAAGCAGCGCTCGGGCGAGCTCAACTATGGCTCAGCGGGCTTGGGTAGCGGCGGCCATCTTGCGGGCGAGCTCTACAAGCAGATGGCGCACATTCAGGCGCAGCACATACCGTACAAGGGAACCGGCCCGGCGCTCGTCGACCTGATCGCCGGGCGCTACGACTACAACTTCGCCGGCCTGCAGGGGGTGCAGACGCATGTGCGATCGGGAAAGCTGCGCGGGCTCGCCGTCACGACGCCACAGCGTGTCGCCGCGCTGCCGGACGTGCCGGCGGTGGCGGAGGCGATTCCCGGCTACGAGGTCGTCGGCTGGTACGGCGTCGTCGGCCCGGCCGGCATGCCGGCGCCGCTCGTCGAGCGCCTGCACCAGGAGCTGATGCGCGTGCTGGCGCAGCCGGACGTGCGCGAGCGCATCGTCAACGACGGCTCGGAGCCCGTCGGCAGCTCGCCGCGCGAGTTCCGCGATTTCATGGCTGCCGATCTCGCGAAGTGGGCGAAGGTGGTGAAGGAAAGCGGTGCCAAGTTCGAGTAACCGGAGGCAAGCAATGAAGCGCACGACATGCAGAAAGACAGGGACAGTCCCTATTTTCGGAAAACAGGGACTGTCCCTGTTTTTGTTGATCGGCGCCGTTGCGCCGGCGGCCGCGCAGATGGTGAACGAGGCGACGATCTCGACCGACGCGGCGCTCAACATCGCGACTGCGGCGCTGGCGCAATGCCGGCAGGACGGGCAGAAGGTCACCGTGTCGGTCGTCGATCACGCAGGGCGCGAGAAGATCCGCCTGCGCGACGACGGCGCCGCGCCGCACAGCGAGGTGCATGCCTTCCGCAAGGCGTACACCGCGCTCACTTACAAGATGCCTTCCGGCGATTACGGCAAGCGTCTCACCGAGCTGCGCGGCATGGGGCCGGTGCTGCTTCCCAACATCACCACCGCCGCGGGCGGCGTGCCGATCCGCTCCGGCAACAACGTCGTCGGCGCGGTCGGCATCTCCGGCACGCCGGGTAGCGCGGGCGGCGGCGAGCACGATGCGAAGTGCGCCGAGGCTGGCATCCAGAAGGTCAAGCTCTAATTCGGGGACGGAGCCCGAACCGGTTCGGGGACGGAGCCCGATCTCGGCGTGGCACTGCTGCCGAAGCATGCACGGGCGGTCATTGCGCCGCTGATCCCGTGTAGCGCGATATTCGAATTGAGACGCGCCGATCCGGGAGTTCGGGCTCCGTCCCCGAATTAGTTCGGGCTCCGTCCCCGAACTTGGTTTAGGAAGTCGAGCAGGAGCTCGGTCGTGCGCTCGGGCTGCTCCTGCTGTACCCAGTGGCCGGCGCCCGGGATGAGGTGGCAGCCGCGAAAATCGGTGCAACAGCCGCCCTGCATGCGCTCGAATTCGCCCGGCTTCTGGTAGACGCCCCAGTCGGCCGCGCCGGCGACGAAGAGCGAGGGAACGTCGACGGTCCTGCCCTCGACCGCGGCGCGCAGTGCGGCGGACTGCTCGGCGCTCGTGGCGCAGCGATACCACTGCAGGCCGCCCTGGAAGCCGTGGCGCGCGAACGCTTCGGCATACACTGCGAGCTCCTCGTCGCTCAGCCACTGCGGGGCGCGCGCAGGCATGAAGGGCGCGACGGTTTGCGCCATGTCCTTGTCGAGCTCCATGACGTAGTAGGTCGGCAGCTTGACGAGCTCGGCCGCCGTCCACGCTCTGAGCGGGAACGGTTCGTTCCCCGGCCAGTCGGCGCTTTTGTAGTGGTAATAGGCGCGCAGGAACGCATGCAATCCCTGCCGGCATTCGCGCATGTCGCCGTTCGCCTCCCGGGTCGAGTAGTACCACTGGTAATGCTTGCGCCCGAGTCGCGCAAGGTCCTCTTGTACCTGGGGGTCGCGATCGCCCATCGGTTGCCCGCCGAAGGGCGCGCTCATGAGAACGATCGAACGGAAAACTTCGGGGCGCGTCATGGCGCAGTACGCGGCGACCGGCGAGCCGAAGTCGTGGCCGACGACGCTCACGGCGTCGATCTCGAGCCGCTCGAGGAGCTGCGCGCAGTCCTCCACCAGGTTGAGCATGCGGAAGGAGTCGAGGTCGCCGTCGTAGCGCTCGTCCCAGCCGGTGGTGCCGCCGTAACCGCGCTGGTCGGGCGCGATGACGTGGAAGCCGGCGGCGGCGAGCGCAGGCATCACCTTGCGCCAGCTGAAGCTCAGCTCCGGAAAGCCGTGCAGCAGCAGCAGCGCCGGGCGGCCTCGCTCGCCCGCCTCGAGCACATGCATGCTGAGGCCGTTGACGCCGTCGACGCGGCGGCTCGCGATGCCGGCGGGCAGCTTCAGAGGCGGAAAATGCGCTCGGCGTTGCCGCCGCGCACCTTCTCGCGCACGTCGCCCGGGAGCGCGTCGACGCGCGCGAGGCATCCGGCCATGTCACCGATGGTGTGCGGATAGTCGGAGCCGTAGAGGACATTGTCGGTGCCGCACACCGACACGCACATGTCGAGCACGTCCTGGCGGAAGACGACGCTGTCGACGTAGATGCGACGCATGTAATTTCGCGGTGGCTCCGATGTCTTGGCGCGTGCCGCGGGAATGTTGTCCCAGCAGATGTCGAGCCGGCCGACGAGATAGGGCAGCGCGCCGCCGCCGTGCGCGGCGATCAGCTTGAGATTCGGGTAGCGGTCGAAAAAGCCGTCGTAGATGCAGCGCGCGACCGCGAGCGACGTGTCGAAGGTGAAGCCGATCGGCGCGGTGAGCTGGAACTCGTGCATGCCGAGCTCGCGGCTACCCGGCGGCGCGCTCGGATGCACGAGCACGGGCAGCCCGCGGCGGTCGATCTCGGCCCAGACCGGCGCGAACGCCGGATCGGTGAGCGCCTTGCCGGCGATGTTGGCGAGCACCATGACGCCGACGGCGCCGCCATTGCAGGCGCGCGCGAGCTCTTCGACCGCCAGCCTTTCGTGCTGCCAGGGGAGCGACGCGAACCAGCGGATGCGCTCGGGCCACTGCCGTTGCGCACGCGCCATGTCGTCGTTCATGATGCGCGCCGCCCTGAGACTGATTTCGGCGCTGCCCCAGAAGACGTTCGGGCAGGAGAGCGAGGTGATGGCGATGTCGACGCGCGCCTTGTTCATGTTGGCGATGCGCGCTTCCCAGTCGAACATGTTCGGCACGGGCGTCATGAAGGGCGAGCCGTCCATGTGAATGGCGCGCAGGCCGCCGGCGACGGTCTGCAGCGTGTAATGCGGTCCGCCGTGGCTCTCGAGGAGTGAGAGCCACTCCTTGGTGAGCATGTGCGTGTGGACGTCGATGACCGGCTTCATTGGAGCTTCACTCCCGCGCGGCGGATCACTTCCGCCCATTTGCGCGTCTCATCGCGAATCATCGCGCCGAACTCGGCCGGTGTGGTGGTGAGCGGTTCCGCACCCGCGGCGAGCACGCGGCTCGCGATCTCGGGCGTCGCGAGCGCGGCTTTTATCTCAGCGTTCAGTCGCTGGATGACCGGCGCGGGCGTTCCCGCGGGCGCGACGGCGCCGAACCAGCCGATCGACTCGTAGCCCGGCACGCCCGCTTCGGCCACCGTCGGCACGTCGGGCAGCGAATCGATTCGCCGTGTCGTGGTCACCGCGAGCGCGCGCAGCTTGCCGGCCTTGACGTTGGCAATGGCGGACGGAACGTCGACGATGCCGATGGGAACCTGGCCGCCGAGCACGTCGGCCGACACCGGCGCGCTGCCCTTGTACGCGATCGGCACGAGCTCGGCGCCGCTCATCATCTTCAGCAGCTCGCCCGAGAGATGCATCGCTGAGCCGTTGCCGCCATGGCCATAGCTCAACGGCTGCTGCTTCGCTGCCGCCAGCGCTTCTTTCAACGTCGGCGGTGCCGTCGGATTTGCCACCACCAGGAAAGGGATCATCGCCAGCAGCGAAATCGGCGCGAGGTCGCGCTGCGGATCGAACGGCATGCTCGGATAGAGCGTCGGATTGACCGTCAGCGCGCCGGCCGCGGCAAGTCCGATGGTGTGGCCATCGGGCGCGCTCTTCGCCACCGCGTCGACGCCAATATTGCCGCCAGCGCCGGGCCGGTTTTCGACCACCAGCGACTGACCGAGCCGCTCGGTCATCGACGGCGCGATCGCGCGCGCCACGAGATCGGAGCTGCCGCCGGGCGGGAAGCTGACGATGAAGCGGATCGGCTTCGCCGGCCATTGCGCATGCACGGCACCAGCGAGCGCAAGCAGCAGAAAAGGGGTCAGAGCAATTTTTCTGAGACAAAAAGCCACGCGCTAACCGCCGCTTTGTAACGCGAGAATTGCTCTGCCCTCTCTTTGGCGGTCAGCCGTCGGCGATCGAGTTCTCGAGGATGCCGACCTTGTCGATCTCGATCTCGACCTTGTCGCCGGGCTTCATCCACACCGGCGGATTGCGCCGTGCGCCGACGCCGCCCGGCGTGCCGGTAACGAGAACGTCACCTGGTACGAGCGTCGTCCATGTCGAGACGTACTCGATGATCTTCGGGATCTTGAAGATCATCTGCTCGGTCGTCGCATGCTGCATGCGCTCGCCGTTCAGGCGGCACGAGAGCGTCATGCGAGTATTGGGCGCAATCTCGTCGGCCGTCACCATCCACGGCCCGAAGCCCCCGGTGTGCGCGAAGTTCTTGCCGGCGGTCCACTGCACGGTGTGGCGCTGCCAGTCGCGCACCGAGCCTTCGTTGTAGCAGCTGTAGCCGGCGATGTGGTTCCAGGCATTCGCCTGGGTGATGCGCCGGCCGCTCTTGCCGATGATCACGGCGATCTCGGCCTCATAGTCGAGATTCTTCGACTCGCGCGGGCGCAGGATCGGCTGCTTGTGGCCGACCTGGGATTCGGCGAGCCGCAGGAAGATCGCCGGCTGCTCGGTGTTGTCGCGGCCGGTCTCGACCACGTGGTCCTGATAATTGAGGCCGACGCAGATGATCTTGTCCGGGTTCGGGATCACCGGCAGCCACGTGATGTCGCTGTCCTTGTAGTCCGGGGCCTCGTTCTGATGCTTCGCCGCGTCGGCAAAGCCGTTGCCCGCGATCAGCGCCTTGAGATCCGGGTACTGGTTGCCGATGTAGCGCTTCAGGTCGACAATGCCTTTCGACGTGACGATGCCGTAGCTAGGTCCTTGTGCCGTCTTAAACGAAGCGAGTTTCATAAATGTCTACTCCAGCGTTCTCTTTCAGCCACATGGGGGTGTTCGTCGCCGATCTCGCGCGAATGCAGGATTTTTACACACGCGTGCTCGGTTTTACCGTCACCGATACGGGTGAGCTCGATACGCCGCGCGGCCGGCTGCAGTTCGCCTTCCTCTCGCGCGATCCCCGGGACCATCACCAGATCGTGCTCGCCACCGGCCGGCCGCGCGAGCTGCCGTTCAATCCAATAAACCAGATCTCCTTCCGCATGGCCGATTTCTCCGGCCTGCGGGAGATGTACCGCCGAGTCTTGAAGGAAGAAGTGAAGGAGCTCCATCCCGTCTCGCACGGCAACGCGCTTTCGGTCTACTTTCACGACCCGGAGGGCAACCGCATCGAGCTCTTCGTCGACACGCCTTGGTACGTGCAGCAGCCGCTGCGCCTGCCGATGGACATGCGCCTGTCGGATGACGAGCTGTGGGCCTGGGCCGAGCGCGAAGCGAAGAAACAGCCGGGCTTCCAGCCCGTGGAGGAATGGCGCGCCGAGGTGGCGCGACGCATCAATTCCGTACTAAGTACGTAATTCTGTACGAAGTACGGATCTAGCCGCCGATCACGGCGATGGCGTTGATCTCGATCAGGTAGTCGGACGAAGTCATCTTCGTCACCTCGACCATGGTCGAGGCGGGCGGCGGGTTCTTGAAGTACTCACGCCGCACTTTGTGGATCTTCTCGAAGTGCTCCATGTTGCGCACGTACACGTCGACGCGGCAGATGTCGTCCATCGTGCCGCCGGCCGCTTCCACCGCCGCCTTCAGGTTCTCGCACACCTGTCGCGTCTGCGCTTCGATGTCGCCCACGCCGGCGATCGTGCCGTCGGCGCGCCGCGAGGTCATGCCGGAGATGAACACGAGGTTGCCTTTCGCCTCCACCGAGATGGCGTGCGAGAAGTGGCCGGAGGGCCGGCGGATTTTGTCGCTCTGGATCTGTTTCTTGCTCATTTGAGTAAGGCGAGCGCCTCGTCGGCGCTCATCACATCGCCGAACTGCTGGATGACGTTCTCAAGCGTGGCGCGATGCTCGTCGTCGGAGAGCGCGGCGGTGCAGTCGGAAAGCAGCACCACCTGGTAGTCGAGCATCATTGCGTCGCGCGCGGTGCATTCGCAGCACACGTTGGTCTTGGTGCCGGCGACGAGCAGCGTGTCGATGCCTTTCGCGCGCAGCACCTCGCCGAGCGAAGACGCGCCGGGAATGAGCGCGCTGTAGCGGTTCTTTGTCACCGTAATATCGGCGCTCTGCACGGCGAGCTCGGGCCACAGGCGCTGGAGCGGCGAGCCGGCGGCGAGCGCCTGCGCCGCGCGCGAGCGGTTCTCCGGCGCGACGAAGCAGCCGAAGAAGCGCTCCCAGTCGCGGCCGTCCGGCGCGTTCTGGTGCAGCACCCAGACGACGTGCGCGCCGCGCTCGCGCAGCTTCGCCGCGAGGCGATTGATCATCGGCACGATTTCGCGCGCGTGCGGCACTTCGATCGGCGCGCCCGGCGCGACGAATGCGTTCTGCATGTCGATGACCAGGAGCGCGGTGCGTTTGGCGTCGAGCCGGTCGTAAAGATGCAGCCGTCCGCGACGCGCGAGCACCCGGTCGATGATCTCCTGGCGGAGCGCCACGTCGTGCATCAGAACTTTTCCACCCACGGCCGCAGATCCACCTCGAAGCTCCACGCCGAGCGGTGCTGGCGGTAGACCGCCAGGTACGTTTCCGCGATGGCATCCGGCTTCAGCATTCCGTCTTCGCCGCGCGCGCTGGCGCGCCGAATGTCTTCCTGAGCGCCGCCCGGGCGCTCGATGCCGCCGTCGATGACGAAGTGCGCGACGTGGATGTTCTTCGGTCCAAATTCGCGCGCGAGGCTCTGCGCGAGGCCGCGCAGCGCGAACTTGCCCATGGCGAAGGGCGCCGACTCCGCATAGCCCTTGACGCTCGCGGAGGCGCCGGTAAAGAAAAGCGCGCCGCGCCCGCGCTCGAGCATGCGTTTCACCGCCGCCTGGGCGACGAGGAAGCCGCCGTAGGCGGTCACCGTCAGCGTCTTGCGCACCTCCTCGCGATCGAGACCGAGGAATGGCCCACGGATGCGGTAGCTCGGGTTGTAGACGACCAGATCCGGCGCCGCATCGAGCGAGCGAAAGAGGGCATCGACCTGCTCGGCGTTCGCGGCGTCACAGGCATGAACGCCGGCCTGCGTTTCCTTGGCGAGCGTCTGCAACTTATCGGTGTTGCGCGCGGCGAGCGCGACGCGCATGCCCGTGGCCGCGCATTTGCGCGCGAGCGAGGCCGAGAGGCCGCTGCCGGCGCCGACGATGACGGCGAGCTCGCTACGGGATTGCACTATGATGCAACGCGGCCCATGGACAGGTTCACCTATGTTGCCATGCCGATGCGCGTGGTGTTCGGCGCTGGCAGCGTGGCGCAGCTCGCCGCCGAAGTCGAGCGCCTCGGCGCAAAGCGCGCGCTCCTCATCTCCACGCCCGGCCGGGCGAGTATGGTGCGCGATGTCGCGCGCGGGCTGCAGATCGCCGGCATTTTCGACCAGGCGGTGATGCATACGCCGATCGCGCAGGTCGAGGCGGCGCGTGCCATGGCGAGCTCGGTCGAGGCCGACTGCTGCATCGCCATCGGCGGCGGCTCGACCATCGGCTTCGGCAAGGCGATCGCGCTGAGCTCTTCACTCCCCGTGCTGGCGGTGCCCACGACCTATTCGGGCTCGGAGATGACCACCATCTGGGGCATCTCCGAGGGCGGCGCCAAGAAGACCGGCCGGGACGCCAAGGTGCTGCCGAAGTGCGTGATCTACGACCCGCAGCTCACCTTGGAGCTGCCGGTGGCGACCTCCGCAGCGAGTGGGATGAACGCGATCGCGCACTGCTGCGAGGCCCTCTACGCGCACGACGGCAATCCGCTCGTCTCGCTCATCGCGGAAGAAGGCATCGGCGCGCTCGGCGCGTCGCTGCCGATCATCGCGCAGGCGCCGCGCGATCTCGAGGCGCGCACCTCCGCGCTTTACGGCTCCTGGCTCGCGGGCTTCTCGATCAGCACGACGGGTAATGCGATCCATCACAAGCTTTGCCACGTCCTCGGCGGCTTCGGCCTGCCGCACGCGGAGACGCATTCGATCGTGCTGCCGCACGCCATGGCGTACAACGCCGCCGCCGCGCCGGAGGCGATGCGGCGCATCGCGCGGGCGCTCGGCAGCGCGAGCGCGCCCCGCGGCCTGTGGGAGCTCGAGCAGCGGCTCGGCCTGCCGATGCGCCTTGCCGACATCGGCCTGCGCGAGTCCGACCTCGAGCGCGCGGCGCACATCGCCGTGCAGGCGCCGTATCCCAATCCGCGCCCGGTGGAATACCAGGGCGTTCTGCAACTGCTGCACCATGCCTACGAAGGAAAGAAACCATGATCGCGGTGATCTTCGAGTTCACGCCGCTTGACGGGCGCTTCGCCGACTACAAGGCGCTCGCCGAAGGCCTGGCGGAGGACGTGCGCAATTTCGAGGGCTTCATCTCCATCGAGCGTTTCGAGAGCATCTCGAACAAGGGCAAGTTCGTCTCGCTCTCCTTCTGGCGCGATGAGGAGTGCGTGCGCAAGTGGCGCAATCTGCAGAAGCACCGCGAAGCCCAGCGCCAGGGTCGCGGCGGCATCTTCAGGTCGTATCGGCTGCGCGTCGCAAACGTGCTTCGCGACTACACGAAGGACGAGCGCGGTGAGGCGCCGGCCGATTCGCTGAAGGTTCACGGATAGAGCACACCTTCGCGACGAGCAGCGCTACAGCGTACGTGGCGCCGTGATGGAGGGACCGTTCCTATTTTCTGACCGCGCGCAGCTCGACCGCGTAGGTTTCCGAAAGCGGTACGACCAGCGCATCATTGTTCGGGTTCAGCGCGCCGAGCACGTGATCGCCGACCGCCGGGCGTGAGAGCCGGCAGGCGGCCCATAGGTTGTTCGGCACCTCGAGCGTCGCCGTCTTCACGCCTGCGGGGCCCTTGAACGTCTCGGTGACATTCAGCGAGACGACATCCAGGCGGCCGCGCGCCTCGACATGGGTCACTTCGGCGCCGACCAGCACCGCAGCCCAGGCGTACCAGTCCTGCGGCTTGGTGTCGCGCGCGAAGAGGCAGGTGGCATGCGCCGCCGGGGCCATGGCGAGAGCGAGAAGCAATGCAGTGAGCCGCATAGCGCGAAGCATAGAATGGCCGCCGGCCGAGACCAAGGCAAAGGAGACAGCCATGATCATTCGCCCGCTCATCGTCATCGTGCTCGCCGCGATCGTCTGTGCCTGCGCGTACCCCGAACGCAAGGACACGCCCATGGCGCAGACGGCGCCGAAGCCCACGCGGCCCGCACAGACACAAGCGTGGATGCAGTCCCGCGACTACAACATCGAAGGCCCGGCGCCGTCGATGGACGGCTCGCGCAAGGTTAACGAGCAGGACTGCACGAAGCCGCTCGACCTTACGGCCGGCAACCTGCGCTGCAAATAGCTCATCTGAGCCGGCTCAAGTCCGGCATGGCGATCGGCCGCGCCATTTCGAAAGCGCGCGCCGCGCGCAGCACCAGCGCGTCGGCGTAACGCGGCCCTACGAGGTGCAGGCCCACCGGTAGCCCGTCCTTCGTCAGACCGCACGGAATGGAGGCCGCGGGCTGCTGGGTGAGGTTGAAGGGGAAGGTGAAGGGCGTCCAGTCGATCCAGCGCGACTTGCCCGGCGGAAATTCGAGCCCGGCATCGAAGGCGGCGACCGCGAGCGTCGGCGTCACGAGCAGATCGTAGTCGCGATGGAAAAGGTTCATGTGCGTGCCGAGCGCGCCGCGCTTCATATGCGCATCGAGAAGCTCCTGCGCGCTTATCTTCGCGCCCTGCTCCGCGACATCGAGCAAGCCGGGGTCGATGAGCTTGCGCTTCTCGGCTGGAATCGCATTCACTAGCATCGCGGCGCCGGAGAACCAGTGCGTGCGGAAGATGGCCTCGGGATTGGCGAAGCCGGGATTCTTCTCCTCGATCTTGGCGCCGAGCTCGCCGAAGACCTTCACGGCCTTGCGCACGATCTCGGCGACTTCGGCGTCGACTTTGGCGTAGCCGAGGTCGCCCGAGTAGGCGATGCGAAGATCGCTCACGCCTTCGTCGAGTCCGAGCCGCCAGTCGCGCCGGTCGTAGGGAAGCGCGTGCCAGTCGCGCGCATCGGGTAGCGCGAGAACGTTGAGCATCAGCGCCGCATCGGCGACGCTTCTCGTCATCGGGCCGATGTGCGCCACGGTGCCGAAGGGCGAAAGCGGCCACGCGGGCACGCGGCCAAACGACGCCTTGAGGCCGAAAAGGCCGGTGAAGCTGCACGGAATGCGGATCGAACCACCGCCGTCGGTGCCGACCGCGAGCGGTGCCATGCCGGCGGCGAGCGCCGCCGCGGCGCCGCCGGAGGAGCCGCCGGGCGTCTTCGCCGCATTCCAGGGATTGCGGGTGATGCCGGTGAGCGCGCTGTCGGTCACGCCCTTCCAGCCGAATTCGGGCGTCGTCGTTTTGCCGATCAGCACAGCGCCGTGCTCACGCAGGCGCGCGGTCGCGGGCGCATCGTCATTCCACGGGCCCTTTGCATCGACTGTCTTCGAGCCGCGCAGCGTCGGCCAGCCCTTGGTGAGGATGATGTCCTTGATCGACACCGGCACGCCGTCGAGAAGGCCCTTTGGCTGGCCGGCGAGCCAGCGACCCTCGGAGGTCCTGGCGTCGTCGAGCGCGCGCTCGGAGACGAGGTTGAAGGCGTTCAGCACCGGGTTCAGCCGCTCGATACGCTCTAACACTGCGCGCGTCACCTCGACCGGCGAAAGCTCGTGCTTGCGATAGGCGTCGAGGAGCTGCGTTGCGCTGAGCGCGCAGAGGTCGGCGGTCATTGGAGGGCGGGATAGAGGGTTTGCGCGGTGCGCGAGAAGATCCACTCGCGCTCGGCCGGTGTACGCCCACCAAGCGGCGCACGCGCCTCGACGAAGAGCGCCGGCAGCGTGCCTTCCGAGGCCGGGAAGTTCGAGCCCCAGGCGATGCGCGGCGCGCCGAAAGTCTCGATCACCCGAGCGAAAAAGCTGTGGGGCGTCGCCTTCCCCTGCCGCGCGTCGCGCACGTTGTGCGTCGTCAGTTTGAGGAAGAGGTTCGGGTAGCGAGCGAGGCGAAAGAGACTCTCGGCCCGCGCATAGGGCGGACCATCGTCGAGGAGCGGTCGCGCCATATGGTCGAGGATTACGCGGGCGCCTGGAAAGCGCTCGAGGAGTGCTTCGAGCTGCGGGAGGCCTGCCGGGCGCACCTGTACGCACACCGGTAGCGCTTCAGCGACCGCGCACTGCCACGCGGGAAACGAGCGCGGATCATCGAGGCGCACTTCCTGCGCCGTCGTGTGACCCGCGATGAACACGCGCAGACCGATGAGCCCGCGCCGCTTCCAGTAGCGGATGCGCTCCGGCGCATCCGGGCCGAGCATGTCGACCGAGAAGACCCCGGCGAAACGGCGCGGCTCTGCGGCCACACAGTCGGCGAGATACGAGTTGTCATGCCCATAGCAGGTCGACGCCTGCACGAGCACGGCCCGGTCGACGCCGGCGGCGTTCATCGCCCCGATCATCTGCTCGGCGCTGACCGGCCGCGTCTGCGACCAATCGGAAGGCCTGCCGCCGAGCGGCGCGCGCGGGTAGCGGCGCGCATCGGCGGCGATCACGTGCGGGTGGATGTCGATGACGCCCTTCATTCCACCCGGCCGACCGTCTTCACCACGTTCGCCATCGCCTCGTAGTCATCGCGAATCAGCCGGGCGAATTGTGCGGGGCTGAGCGGCCGCGGTTCGACGCCCTGCGCGGCGAGCCGGTGGAGGATCGTCGGGTTGCCCAGCAGCTTGTTGATCTCGAAGTTGATGCTGTCGATGATCGCGGCCGGGGTGCGCGCCGGCGCGAGGAGTCCGAACCACGATTCGAACGCATAGGCGGGCAGGGTCTCGGCGATCGCCGGCACGTCGGGGAGGAAATGCGAGCGCTTGGGCGAGGTGACGCCGAGGAGCCGGATGCGCTTGTCCTTGACGAACGCCATGGCGCCGACGTTCGGCACGATGAGCGCCTGCGAGCGCCCGGCGAGCACATCGTTGGTCGCGTCCTGCGTCGACTTGAACGGGATGTGCATCATCTTCACGCCAGCGAGCTTGGCGAAGTACGCCATCGCCAGGTGTCCCGAGCTGCCATGGCCGGGCGAAGCGTAGTTGAGCGCGCCCGGCTTCGCCTTCGCCTGCGCGATAAGCTCGCCCACCGTGCGCAACGGCAGCTCGGCGCTTGTCATCAGCACGTAGCTCTGCATGCCGATGTTCGCGACCGGCGCGAAATCGTTGATCGGATCGTAGGCCGGCGTGCTCGAAAGAAGCGCGGTGACGTTGTGGCTCGAGGCGGCGAAGAGGAGGGTATGGCCATCGGGCGGCGCCTTGGCGACGCTCGTGGTGCCGACGGCGCCGCCCGCGCCCGGGCGGTTCTCGACAATGATGGTCTGTCCGAGCGCGGCCGCGAGCTCGCCATGGAAGGTGCGCGCGAGTATCTCGCGCGCGCCACCCGCGGCGAATGGCACGACGATCCGCGTGATCTGGCCGCGCGCCTGCGCAAAGGCGCGCGGTGCGCAGGCCATGCTGCCGAGCGCGATGAGGAGCGCGCGGCGACGGAAAATAGGGACAGTCGCTATTTTCTTTCTGCCTTGGCGCGCGCGAGCGCCTTCTCGCGCCACATCGGCCAGGCGCGCTTGTAATCCTGCACCGGCACGGAAGCTTTCACCTCGGCATCGTCGAGACAGGTGATCTTGTTCGAGAGCGCCATCGCCTGCATCTGCAGCTGCGCGCTTTGCTCGAGGTAGACGCTGCGGCCGACCGCGCGGGCGATGTTCTCGCCGACGACGACGGCGCCGTGGCCGCGCATCAAGGACGCCGGGCTCTCGCCGAGCGTCTTGGCGAGCGCCGCTCCCAGCTTGGGCGTTTTCACCAGCAGGTCGGTGCCTTTCTCGAAATCGCGGATCTCGAAATTCGGCACGCCCTCGCCGATGAAAGAGGCCATGTGGTAGATCGGCCGCATCGGCACGCCGGTGACGCTGAAGGGGATGACGGAAGGCGAATGGTTGTGCACCACCGCCATGACGTCGGACCGCGCCTTGTACACCTCGCCGTGGATGAAGCGCTCGCGGACCGACTCGCGGCCGCGCGCATCGAGGGGATTTGAGTCGAGGTCGTATTCCAGGATGTCCTCGACCTGCACGATCTCGGGAGCGAGTGAGCGGGCGATGAAATAGCGCTGGGGATTCGCGGGGGAGCGAATGCTGACGTGGCCATAAGCGTCGATCACGCCGTATTCGGCGAGGATGCGATAGGCCGCCATCAGGTCTTCGAGATAGTCCATGTCAGTCCGCCTTTATGCCGGCTGCTTTCACGACGCGGGTCCAATTGGCGAGCTCGCGCTTGACGCGATTGCCGAGCACCTCCGGCGTGCCGCCCGCCGGGTCGAGGCCCTGCTTGGCGAGCACGTCGCGCACATCGGTTTCCTTCAGCAGCTCGTTCACGTCCCGATTGATGCGCGCGACGATGGCGCCGGGCGTGCCCGCAGGCGCGAACATCGCGTACCAGGTCTCGACCTCGAGGTCGGGCGCGCCTGCTTCTTCGAGCGTCGGCACGTCTGGAAACGCCTCGGCCCGCTTCGCGCTCATCACCGCGAGCATGCGCAGCCGTCCCGATTGCACGTGCGGTGCGACCGTCTGCAGCGCCGAGATCATCGCCTGGACGTGACCGCCGACGAGGTCGGAGATCGCGCCGGCGGCGCCCTTGTAGGGCACGTGGATGATATCCAAGCCCGACTCGAGCTTGAGAAGCTCCATCGCGAGATGCTGCGGGCCGCCGGTGCCGGGCGACGAGTAGTAGAGCTTCCCGGGCTGCCGCTTCACGAGCGCGATGAACTCGCGCATGTTCTTCGCCGCCACCTGCGGATTGATGTAGACGCCGAGCGCGCCGGTCGCGAGGAGCGCGATCGGCGCGAAGTCCTTCACCGGATCGAACGGCGCGGGCTTGAGCGCCGGGTTGGTGGTGAACGACGTCGCCGTGAGAAGCAGTGCGTAGCCATCCGGCGGCGACTTGGCCGCCGTCTCGGCACCGATATTGCCGGTGGCGCCGGGCTTGTTGTCGGTGACAACCGCGGCCTTCCAGCGCTCGGCGAGCTTCGGGCCGAGCACGCGCGCCAAGATGTCGGCGCCGGTGCCCGGCGTATAAGGCACGATCACATGCACCGGGCGGCTGGGGTAGGGCTCCTGCGCCGCGGCGAAGCCGGCCGCAAGCGCGAGAAACACGAAGGCAATGGAGCGTTTCATTCGCCTACTATTATGGAAGCATGAGCGCGTCCCGGCTGGTGCTGAACGATCGCGAGGCCCAGCGTTTCGAAATCAATCGCGCGGCGCTCGTCGACCCGGCGATTTTTGCCGCCGAGAAAGAGCGCATTTTCGAGCGCTGCTGGCTGTATGTCGGCCATCAATCGGAAGTGCGCGCGCCCGGCGATTTCTGCACCCGCACCGTCTGCGGCCGGCCGCTGATTTTCTGCCGAGACAGCCAGAACGAGCTTCGGGTGTTCCTGAATACCTGCCGCCATCGCGGCACGGTGGTGTGCCGCGAGGCCGCCGGCAACGCGCAGCGCTACACCTGCTTCTATCACGGCTGGACCTACGACCGTGATGGGCGGCTCTATGCCGTGCCGGGGCAGAGTGCTTATCCGCCGAGCTTCGATCGCACAAAGCTCGGCCTCGCGGAGCCGCCGCGCGTCGAGGCGTATCGCGGCTTCGTGTTCCTCAACTTCGACGTCAACGCGGTCTCCCTCCCCGAATATCTGGGCGCGGCGCGCGAGTACATCGACCTCGTGCTCGACCAGTCGCCGTCCGGCCGCATGGAGATCATCCATGGCACGCAGGAGTACGACATCCGCGCGAACTGGAAGCTGCTGGTCGAGAACAGCTTCGACGACTATCACCTCCTCACCACGCATTCCACCTGGCTCGATTATCTGAAGAGCTCTGGCGTCGAGGTGAAGCGGCCGGAGAAGGGACACCTCCTTCCGTCGCACGGGCTCGGCAAGGATCTCGGCAACGGCCACGGCACGACCGACAACGTCAATTTCCGCGGCCGGCCGGTCGCCGCCTGGATTCCGATCTACGGCGAAGCGGCGAAGCCGGAGCTCGCGCGCATCCGTGCCGAGCTGGAGCAGCGCCTAGGCGAGGCGCGGGCGCGACGCGTCGCTGATACCAATCGCAATCTGCTCATTTTCCCGAACCTGGTGCTGCTCGACGGATCGTCGGTTTCCGTGCGGAGCTTCCAGCCGCTCGCGCCCGAGCGCATGCGCGTGCGCGCGTGGGCGCTCGGACCCGTCGAGGAGACGCCGCTCGCGCGGCAGGTACGGCTGGACAGCTTTCTCACCTTCTACGGGCCCGGCGGTTTTGCCACCCCGGACGACATCGCGGCCCTGGAGGCGGTGCAGGAGGGACTGGGCACCTACAAGGAAGTGCAATGGTCGCCGCTCACCCGCGGCATCGCCAAGGAGGGCGAGCAGCTCAACACCGATGAGGCGCACTTGCGGGCGTTCTGGGTGCACTGGGCGAAGCTGATGGGCGCATGAACCTCGCGTCCACCTTCGTCGTGCTGGAACCCGACCACTCGGCGACGCCGGTCGAGTTCACGCCGGACCTCTTCGAGGAGCTCGGGCGGCGCTTCGATGGCTTCAAAGGCCGCATCCTCGTCGCCTGCTTCAGCTTCGACACCGATTGGGCGGTGTGGGAGCGCCATCCCGCCGGCGATGAGATCGTCTGTCTCCTTTCCGGGCGCGCGCGCTTCTTGTTCGAAGGCGGCAGCCCGGCTGTCGAGTTACAAGCGCCCGGCAGCTTCGCCATCGTGCCGAAAGGCGCCTGGCATACGGCCAAGACTTCGGTGCTGACGAAGATGCTTTTCGTCACGCCGGGCGAAGGAACGGAGCACCGCCCAATTGGCTGACGTGACCCGGCAGGAGATCGAGGACTTCCTCTATCACGAGGCGGCGCTGCTCGACGCCTGGCGGCTGGACGACTGGCTCGCGCTCCTGGCGGAGGACGCGACCTATCGCGTGCCGTCCAACGACGCGCCCAGCTCCGATCCGAAGAGCGCGCTCTTCACCATCGCCGATGACATCCGCCGCATCCGCGCGCGCGTCGCGCGGCTGAAGGATCCGCATGCCCATGCCGAAGCGCCGCGCTCGCGCACCAGACGCTTGATCACCAACGTGCGCATCGTCGAGCGCTCGCCGCTCTTGGTGGAGGCGAATTTCGTCGTCTATCGCTTCCGGGCGAACGACGATCTGCGCGAGTACGTCGGCCGCTATCGCTACACGCTCGAGCGGGGCGCGGGCGGGCTGAAGATCAAGGCGCGCGAGGCGATCCTCGACGCCATGGAGCTCGCGTCGCTCGGCACGGTCAGTTTTATCCTCTGACGCGCATCGGGCTCATCTCCGACACCCACGGGGTGCTTCGCCCCGAGGCGCTGCGCTTCCTGCGCGGCGCGGCGCACATCATCCACGCGGGCGATATCGGCGACCCGGCGATCCTGGAGGCGCTGCGCGCGATCGCACCGCTCACGGCGGTGCGCGGCAACAATGATCGCGAGCGCTGGGCGCGCGATGTGCCCGAGCGCGCCGTGCTGCAGGTCCGGGACGTCAAGATCTACGTGCTGCACAATCTCGCCGAGCTCGACCTCGACCCGGCGGGCAAGTACCGCGTGATAGTGGCTGGCCATTCGCACAAGCCGATGATCGACAAACGCGATGACGTGCTGTACGTGAATCCCGGAAGCGCCGGGCCGCGACGCTTTACGCTGCCGATCGCCCTCGGCGAGCTGCGTATCGCCGGCGGACGGGTGCGCGCGCGCATCGAGGAGCTCGCATGATCACCTGCGTAGTCTGCCTCGCGATCGGCGTCACGCTCGCGCAGCCGGTATCGCCGCTACAGCAGCAGCGCGACCAGCTGCAAATGGCGATCGTAAAGCGCGACAGCGCGCGGCTCGCGGCGCTGATCGCGACCGGCATGAAGCTCGACTTCAACTTCGACGACGAGGCGCCGAGACAAAGAAGCGGCGAGTCGCCGCTCACCATGACCGCAAACCGCGACTACGTGGAGGGCGCGCGACTGCTTCTCGGCGCCGGCGCGAGCGTGCAGCGCCTCGACGGTTCCGACGCCACGCCCCTCCATGCGGCGAGATCGGCGGCGATGGCGCGCCTGCTCGTCGCGGCCGGCGCCGACCCGAACGCCTTGAACCGGCGCGGCTACACGGCGCTCGCTGGGGCAGTCGAGCGCGGCGACCTCGGCAGGGTAGATGCGCTCCTTGCCAACGGCGCGCGCTTCGATGCGCCGTCCAGGAGTCCGGACGTTTTCACGCTCGCGCTCCAGGCGCGAAAGCCGGAGCTCGTGCCGGCGCTGCTCGAGCGCGGCGCGGATCCGCGCCGCCCGCCGACGCAGGCGCTCGCGCCGCTCATCGAGGCGGGCGATACGGAGCGGGCAAAGCTCCTCCTTGCGCGCGGCGCCGACCCCGATGCTGGTAATGCCACGGGGCCGGTGCTGCTGCTTGCGCTCCTGCGCAAGCGCTGGGAAATCGCCGACGCGCTGGTCGCGGCGGGTGCCAGCCTGCGTATCGCCGACGGACCGCAGTGCGCGAGCGTCGGCGGCTGCGGGTCGATCGAGCTCGCCCGGCAGGCGAGCTTCGAGCCGGCGCTGCTGAAGCGCCTCGCCGCGCGCGGCCTCGATCTCAACGCGGTGGCGGCGAACGGTCACTCGGCCCTGAGTTCGGTCATCGTCGAGCAGCCGATGGCCGTGCGGGCCATCGGTCCTGCCGGCAAGGTGAGCGAGATTCCTGCACCCGACAATGCGGCGCGCGTGCGCGCGTTGCTCGAAGCCGGCGCCGATCCGAACCTACCCTGGCGTGGCATGACGCCCCTGATGCTGGCGGTTCTGCGCGGCGGCGGCTTTGGCGACGCGATATTCGCCGCCGGCGGACGCGTCGAGTACGCCGAGACCATTGCGCCAGACCCCGCGAAAGCGGCCGCGATGCCGCTCGAGCGGGCAAGCGACGTCACGGCCCAACTCGTTTCGCCGTCGTTCAACTACCGCGGCGTGAACACCGGCATGACGATCGGCCCCCTCACATGGACGGTGCTGCAGCGCCGCCCTGATCTCGCCGTGCGCCTGCTCGAGCGCGACCGTCGCATCGCTGCGGACGATCGCTACCTGCTTTACTTTGCGGCATTTCTCGGCGCGTGGGACGTCGTGCTCGCCGCGCCACGCTACGGCGCCGATGCCAATGCGGGCGATCGTGCCGATGTCATGCCGCTGATGCTCGCCGCCGAAAGCGGTCAAGGCGACGCGGTGCGCGCGCTCCTTGGCGCCGGCGCAAGGGTGAACGCGCGCAGCGCGCGCGACTGGCCGCCGCTTCTCGAACGCAATCTCAAGGAGGAGTTCGGCGCTGCCATCGCCGGCCATTCGCCGGCGAAGCCACGGCTCGTCGGCGGTTACACCGCGCTGGGTGCCGCCAAGGAGCGGGGCCATAGCGAGGTTGCGCGCATCCTTGCTGCGGCGGGTGGGCGCGAATGACATTACCGGAGTAGCGCACATGAGCACTGGACATTGCCTCTGTCGCGCGATCGCCTTCGCCTATGACGCGGCGCCGCGCTGGACGCTCAACTGCCATTGCGAGACCTGCCGCCGGGCGACCTCGAGCGCGATGACCACCTGGATCTGCGTGCCGCGCGCCGCTTTCCGCTACACGCGCGGCGCGCCTGGCTACTACGCTTCGTCGCCCGGCGTGCGCCGCGGCTTCTGCACAAGCTGCGGCTCGCCGCTGACTTACGAGAACGAGGAGGTGCCGGATGAAGTGCACATCCTCGCCGGCGCGCTCGACGATCCAAACGACGCCCGGCCGACGGCGCACGTGTTCTCGGAGGAGCAGCTCGCCTGGTTCGAGACCGCCGACGAGCTGCCGCGCTACGCCAAGACCCGGCGTGACGGACCGGCGCTGCGCCACGGGCCGCGCAAATGAGCGAGCGCCTCGCGCTTGTCACCGGCACGAGCTCGGGCATCGGCGCGGCGGTGGCGCACGAGCTCCTCGCGCATGGCTGGCAGGTGATCGGCATCGCCCGCCGCCCGGTGCAATTGGCGCCGGCCTACCGGCATCTGGCGCTCGATCTCGCGGACGCGGGCGCCGCTGCGCCGGCGATCGAGCGCGAGCTTGGCGCACGCCTCGCCGAGCGGCAATGGGAGCGGCTTGGCCTCGTCAACAACGCGGCAGCGGCGCCGGCGGGACGCGTGGAGCGGCTGGATGCTGCCGAGCTCGCGCGCGCCTTGGCGCTGAACGTGGCCCTGCCGCTCTGGCTGATGGGCCTCGCGCTGCGCCAGCGGCCGGCGAAAACGCTGCTGCGCATAGTGAATGTCTCCTCTGGCGCCGCGCACCGCGCCGTGCCCGGCCTTGCCGCTTACTGCGCGAGCAAGGCAGCGCTGCGCATGGCGGGCATGACGGTCGCCGCAGAGATGCAGGGCGAGGTCGCGATCTACAGCTACGAGCCTGGTGTGGTCGATACCGAGATGCAGCGCGCGGCGCGGGAGATGCCGCTCGAGGCATTTCCGTCCGGCGCGATGTTCCGCCAATATCACGCCGAAGGCCGGCTCGCGCCGCCCGAGGCGCCGGCGGCGGACATCGTAAAATTCCTCGAAAGCGAGCGCGCCGAGCGCTTCGCGGAAGGACGACGAACCTGAGGGTGAAGGAATGCTGGAGCTGAGACCGAACTGCGAACACTGCAATAAGTCGCTGCCGCCCGAAGCGCTCGATGCGCGCATCTGCAGCTTCGAGTGCACGTTCTGCGCGAGCTGCGCGGAGGTGCTGTCGAATGTCTGCCCGAATTGCGGCGGCGGCTTCGCGCCGCGGCCGATCCGGCCGGCGCGCAACTGGAAGGGCGGCCATTACCTCGGCGACTATCCGCCGAGCGCGAACCGCAAGCACCGGCCGGTCGATCTCGCGTCGCACGCCCGCTTCGTCGCCGCCATCAAAGAGCTGCCCCCGGAGAGGCGCTGAGCCATGGGACCTGAAACGCAAGCCTTCCTCTTGAACTGCTGGTACGTCGCCGCCTGGGATTACGAGCTGATCGACGGAAAGCTCCTGTCGCGCACTCTTCTCGAGAAGCCGGTCGTGCTCTATCGCGGCGACAGCGGCCGCGTGGTTGCGCTCGACAACCGCTGCTGCCACCGCGGCGCCAAGCTCTCGAACGGGCGGCGCGAGGGCGACGACCTGCGCTGCATGTACCACGGCCTCAAGTTCGACCCGAGCGGCAAGTGCATCCAGATTCCCGGCCAGGACAACATCCCGCCGAAGCTCGGCGTGCGCAGCTACCCGGTGGTCGAGCGCGACCATCTGATCTGGATCTGGATGGGCGACGCGGCGCAAGCCGATCCGGCGAAGATCCTCGACTTTCCCTACCTGCGCGATCCGGGCTGGCGCGGCAAGCCCGATTACATGCACTACCAGGCCAACTATCTCCTCATCGTCGACAACCTCTCCGACTTCGCGCATCTCGCGTTCGTGCACACGAAGACGCTCGGCGGCTCCGAGGAGTACGCGTACAGGTCGAAGCCGACCGCGATCGAGCGTCTCGAGGACGGCTTTCGCGTCGAGCGTTGGCACATGGACGCCGATGCGCCGCCGTTCCACAAGAAGGTGGTGCACAACGCCGGGCGCGTCGATCGCCGCAACATCGCTCGCATGTACGTGCCGGGGATCTTCTTCATGGAGACGCTCTTTTCCCCCGCGGGCTCGGGCGCCGAGAAGGGCAACGTGCAGGGCGCGAAGCAATATCGCAACTGCCAGTTCTTCACGCCCGAGACGCGGCGCTCCACGCACTTCTTCTGGGATTACCTGCACGACTACCAGCTCGACAACCCCAACATCGCGCTCTCGCTCAACAAGAGCATGATCGAGGGGTTCCTGGAGGACAAGTTCATCATCGAAGGACAGCAGGAGATCCTCGACGCCGATCCGAACTTCAAGATGAATGCGATCGTCGCCGATGCGCCGCTTGCGCACTTCCGGCGCACGCTCGGCAAGCGCATCGACGCCGAGCGCGCCGCGCTCGAGCCCGCGGCCGCCTGATGAGAATTCGGGGACGCGAATTTGCAAACTACGCGAACTCCATCGCGGCGCTCGCCTGTCTTTTTTTCCTCGCCGGCTGCATCACGCGCTGGGATCCGCACCCGCCGCGTAACGTTACCGCCAGCGCACAGGGCGGCGCGGTGAGCGTGCAGCATGGCGATCGCCTGCGCCTGCCGCTCGTGGGCGACCCGGCGAGCGGCTACGAATGGCGCCTGGTCGAACCACCGGTACGCATGGTGCTCGCCGAAGGCCCCGCGGGTGAACAGGGAATCAACCTCACGCCGGTGCGCACGGGGGAAGAGCAGCTGCGGCTCGAATACCGGCCCATCGGCGGCGAAGGACCCGCGCAGCGCGCGGTCTCCTACGACGTTACGGTCCTCGAGCAGACCGGACTGCTCGCGCGCATCCGCTCGTTCTTCGCCCGCAAGCGGCCTAGTTCGGCGTCGTAATTTTCGCGCTCTGTAGCAGGTCGGCGAGCTTCTTCATGTCGCGCTCGAGAAGCGCGCGCAGTTCTGCGGGCGAGCAGCCGTCCGGCTCCGCGCCATCGGCGGCGACGCGCTCGACGAATTCCCGTCGCTTGATCGCGCGCTGCACGGCGGCGTGCACTGTCTTCACGACCGATGCCGGCGTATTCGCCGGCGCGAGCAGGCCGAAGTAGCCGACCATTTCGAAGCCGGGCACGCCGGCCTCCGCGACGGTCGGGAATTGCGGCACCACGCTCGAGCGTTTCGCCGAGGTCACGGCGAGCGCCTTGATCTTGCCGCTCTTCGCGTGGTGCAGCGACGAGACGATGCTCGCGAACATCATGTCGACCTGGCCGCCGAGCACGTCGGCGAGCGCAGGCCCGGCGCCGCGATAGACGATGTGCGTCATCTCGATGCCGGCGGCTCGTTTTAGCAGCTCGCCCGTGAGGTGCGCGGTGCTGCCGATGCCGCTCGAGGCGTAGTTCAGCTTGCCGGGATTCGCCCTGGCGTAGGCGATGAGCTCGGCGACCGTGCTCACCGGCAGCGTCGAGCGGACCACCAGCAGGAACGGCCCGGAAGCGATGTTGGTGATCGGTGCGAAGTCGCGCAGCGGGTCGTAGGCGCCGTTCTTCTCGAGCACCGCATTGGAGGTGAAGCTGCTCGAGGCGAGGAAGAGCGTATAGCCGTCCGGCGGCGCCTTGGCGACGGTCGCCGCGCCGATCGAGCCGGCGGCTCCCGGCCGGTTGTCGACCACCACCGGCTGGCCGAGCTCTTCGCTGAGCGGCGGGGTGAGGGTGCGCGCCATGATGTCGGTGGCGCCGCCCGGCGCGAGGCCGACGATCAGGCGCACCGGCTTCGCGGGATACGACTGAGCCAACGCCAGCTGCGAAACAACCAGCGCGACGAGCGCGATCAGCCGGCTCATG
>Ga0081539_10000522_pt1 | contig 79973 bp, 77 predicted proteins | sample TabmetS4T2R2_FD_71023 | JGI IMG/M metagenome (GOLD analysis project Ga0081539, IMG submission 71023) | Tabebuia heterophylla rhizosphere microbial communities from the University of Puerto Rico - S4T2R2 | ecosystem: Host-associated > Plants > Roots > Rhizosphere ...
TTTTGTTCGCCTGCGGATGGATCGGCGAGCCGGTGCCGCCGGTGATGATCAGTGGCGGGCCGGAGAAGAAGAACTCGTAGACCTTGTCCTTGGCGCAATCCTCGGCGAGCTCCTTCAAATAGAAGATCTCGCCCATGCACAGCCCCATCGCCGGGATCACGACCCAGTGCCAGGGCTGGTTCGCGTCCTTGGTCTCGTTCGGGCGCACCTCGCAGCCCCAGGTGTCGGTGCAGATCGCCGCAATCTGTTTCTCGTGGCACCAGTAGCAGTTCTCGAACTTCACGCCCGGCGCATCGCCGCCGGCGTAGCCGCCCCATTCACCCTCGCTGAGGCAGCGCTCCATCTGACCGGTGCGGATGATGACGAAATCGGCGCGGCGGATCTCGACGCCCTGCTGTTTGGCGCAGGCGTCGAGCTCGTCATTGCCGATGCCTTCGCCGTCCTTCAGCCACGGCACGCCGCGAAAGCGCGCAATGTCCAAGAGCACGCCGCGGCCGTTCATCTTCGACTTGGAGTGCTCGATGCCGAGCACGTTGAGGCCGCGCGAATCGATCATCTCCGGCTTGTGGCCGTTGTAGGCCTTGTCCTCGTAGAAGATGTGCCCGAGCGCGTCCCAATGGGTTGCGCCCTGCACGCACAGCATCAGCGTATCGTCGGCATAGCGCAGCTTGTTCCAGTCCTGCCGGCCGGCGAGCGCGTCGGTGCCGGTCGCGAGCATCTGGTGGATCGGATTGAAGCGCCCGCCGAACAGGCCGGTCTGCGGACCGCTGCGGTCGAGCGGAATGCCGAGCGCGAACACCTTACCCTGTTTGATCAGCTTGCCGGCCGCGACGAGGTCCTGCGGCGTCACGTAGTTGAGGGTGCCGATCTGGTCGTCCTTGCCCCACTTGCCCCAGTTGGAGAGCTTCTCGGAAGCCTCCGCGATCGCGGCCGCGTTGACGGTGATGGTCATGCGTTTCCTCGTTCCAGTTCTTGCGCCGGCCGTAGGGCGGGCAAAGGCGCCTGCTCCGGCGTGTGAAGCGTGCGCGGCGGCCGCGCGCCGTGCCCGCCATGATGCATGTCGGCGGGCAACGACGCGCACGATTTGTGTGTACACGAAATTCCGTGCCGGCGTCGTTGCCCGCCCTACGGCGCCCCGCGTCAGAAATTCACCTTGTCGCCGCCCTTGAGCACGAGGATCTCGCGCGCCTCGTCGGGCGAGGCGATCTCGAGCCCGAGGCCCTCGATGATCTGACGCACCTTGGTGACCTGCGCGGCGTTCGACTCGGCAAGCTTGCCGGCGCCGAGCCAGAGCGAGTCCTCGAGGCCGACGCGCACATTGCCGCCCATCGCGGCCGCCATTGCGGCGATCGGCATCTGATTGCGCCCCGCGCCGAGCACGGACCAGTGATAATTCTCGCGTCCGAGCAGCCGGTCGGCGGTGCGGCGCATGTGCATCACGTCTTCCGGATGCGGTCCGATGCCGCCGAGAATGCCGAACACCGACTGCACGAACACCGGTGGCTTGACGATTTGCCGCTCGAGGAAATGCGTCAGCGTGTAGAGATGGCCGATGTCGTAGCACTCGATCTCGAAGCGGGTGCCGTTCTCGGCGCAGGTCTTCAGGATGTATTCGATGTCCGTGAACGTGTTCTTGAAGATGCGGTCGCGCGAGCCTTCCAGATACGGCTCCTCCCAGTCATGCTTGAGCTTGCCCTTGAAGCGCGCGAGCATCGGGTAAAGGCCGAAATTCATCGAGCCCATGTTGAGCGAGGCGACCTCCGGCTTGAAAGTCGCGGCCGGGCGCACGCGCTCCTCGATCGCCATGGTCGGCGCGCCGCCGGTCGTGATGTTGATCACGGCTTTCGAGCGCTGCTTGATCACCTTGAGAAACGGCGCGAAGGCCTCGGGCGACTGATCCGGCCGGCCGTCCTTCGGATCGCGCGCATGCAGGTGCACGATCGCGGCGCCGGCTTCCGCGGCGCCGATCGCCGCGTCCGCGATCTCGCTCGCCGTGATCGGAAGATGCGGCGACATCGACGGCGTATGGATCGAGCCGGTGACCGCGCAGGTGATGATGACTTTCTGGCTCTTGGCCATGTTTCCTCCCGAACACTTGCTTCTGCGCCGGGAAACTAGACCGGGCGACGCACTGGTGAAAAGCCTCAATTGGCAACGCAGCTATTCTGCGCGGCCGCTGTCCCGCTAGGCGGGACACTTTCGTTGGCGCATATCCTATTCGGAAAACCGGTATCCACCCCGCATCAAGTGCGGGGCAGGCCTTTTCCGGGATATGCGCTAGTCAGGCAAGACCAAGCGCGCGGACCGCGTCGATATGATGCTGTGCCGAGGCGTCAGCGAAGCAACAGAACACCACCCGGGTGATCACGCGCGGGCTCTGCAGCACGGACGCGACCGTGCCGACCGCGATGCGCGCGGCACGGTCCGCCGGAAAGCCGTAGATGCCGGTCGAGATCGCCGGAAACGCAATCGAGGCGAGGTCGTGTTCGGCCGCGAGCTCGAGCGCGGTGCGATAACATGACGCGAGCAGCGCGTCCTCGTTGGATCCGCCGCCGTGCCACACGGGCCCGACCGCGTGGATCACGTGTTTTGACGGAAGCCGGTAGCCGCGCGTGATCTTGGCCGAGCCGGTGTCGCAGCCCCCCAGTGTGCGGCATTCGGCAAGAAGATCCGGACCCGCCGCGCGATGGATCGCGCCGTCAACTCCGCCGCCACCGAGCAGTGCGCGGTTCGCGGCGTTCACGATCGCGTCGACATCGAGCGTCGTGATGTCGGCGACAAGGATGTCGCACGTGGAGGGGCCGAGCGCGAAGGAGAGGAGGGGCGGCATGAGCGCTCCCGTCATTCCGGGGCGCGGGCATAAGCCCGCGAGCCCGGAATCCATAACCACGGATGGTTCGATTATGCATCGTCGGCGCAAGAACCGCGAGGTCTGTGGTTATGGATCCCGGCTCACGCCTTCGGCGTGCCCCGGGATGACCTAAGCCCACTCCGCGCGTGCCTCCGCCGCGAGGTCGACGGTCGAGCGCACGCCGAGATCGTCGAAATGCGCGGTCAGGAAATTGCGCGCGGCGCGCCGGCCGCCCTTGTGCAGCATCTGGAAGAAGTCGAAGTCCGACTTCAGCTTCGATCCGGCGGTGAGCTTCTTGAAGGTCGAGTCGAGCGCGATGCGATGCACGTTGATGCGGCGGTATTCACCCGGACCCGTGCCGTGCGGCAGACGGCGCTGGTCGATCATGCGGGTGACGAAGTCGATCGCGCGAAATTCGGCGAGCAGCGAGGAATTGAAGGTGATTTCGTTGATGCGGTTCATGATCTCGGTCTGGGTGTGCGGTGTTGCGGCGCGCTCGACCGGATTGATCTGCACGATCAGCACATCCTCGGCCTCGGTCGCGCCGAAGAACGGAAAGATCGCCGGGTTGCCCATATAGCCGCCGTCCCAATACGGCACGCCGTCGATCTCGACGGCGCGAAACAGGAATGGCAGGCAGGCCGACGCCATCACGACGTCGACCGTCAGCTTCTCCTGCGGAAAGATGCGCAGGCGGCCGGTCTGTACGTTGGTCGCCGAAATGAACAGGCTCACGTCCTCGCAGGCGCGCACCGCCTCGAAGTCGACGAAGCGCTCGATCAGGTCGCGCAGCGGATTGATGTTGAGCGGGTTCAGATCGTAGGGCGACATGTAGCGCGCGACCGCGTTGAACCAGGCCTGCACCGGCGAGCCTTCATAGGGCGTGAACGAGAACAGGCGGTCGACCACCGTGCGCTGCAGCGCCGGCAGGTTGCCATCGAGGCTCGCGGCGCGCCAGAAATCGGCAAGACGCTTGCGCGCTTCCTCGGGTCCGCCGCGTGCGAGCCCGTCGGCGAGCATCACGGCGTTCACCGCGCCGGCGGAGGTGCCGGAAATGCCTTCGATGTCGATACGCTCGTCCTCGAGCAGCGCGTCGAGCACGCCCCAGGTGAACGCGCCATGCGCGCCGCCGCCCTGCAGGCCGAGATTGATCCGCTTGCGGTTCGACTTCGGCTTGCCGACACCGCGGAGTCTTCGGAGCAGAGTTTTCATTCACTGGACCTCATCCTGAGGTGGCCGTGCCATAGCGCGTCGAAGACGCGCGTGAACGCGCTTGTGGCGACGGCCCTCGAAGGATGGCCGCATGCTCGGTGTAAGCTCGCCGACTATTGCGCGGTCCAGCCGCCGTCGATCGAGTAGGACGAGCCGGTGATCGTCTCGGCCGCGTCGCTCGCGAGGAACACCGCAAGCGCGCCGACATTCTCCGGCGTGGAGAACTTCAGCATCGGCTGCTTTTCGCTGAGCAGATCCTTGTTCGCCTGCTCGACCGTTTTGTGTTCCGCCTTGGCGCGCGCGTCGATCTGCTGCTGCACCAGCGGGGTGAGCACCCAGCCGGGGCAGATCGCGTTGCAGGTGACGCCATCATTGGCGGCTTCGACCGCCACCACCTTGGTGAGGCCGACGATGCCATGCTTCGCCGCCACGTACGCGACCTTCTCAGCGCTCGCGACCAGGCCGTGCGCCGACGCGATATTGATGATGCGGCCCCATTTGCGCGCCTTCATGCCCGGAATGGCAATGCGAATCGCGTGGAACGCGGCCGACAAATTCGTGGCGATCACCGCGTCCCATTTCTCGATCGGGAAATCCTCGATCTTGGCGACGAACTGGATGCCGGCATTGTTGACCAGCACGTCGACGCCGCCGAAGGTCTTCTCGGTGGTCTTCACCATGTCGGCGATTTCGGCCGGCTTGGTCATGTCGGCGCCCGAATAGATCACCTTGATGCCGAATTCCTTCTCGATCCCGGCGCGCTCCCTCTCGATCGCGTCCTTGTCGCCGAAGCCGTTGATGGTGAGGTTGCAGCCTTCCTTGGCGAAGGCGCGCGCGATCGCGAGGCCGATGCCGGAGGTGGAGCCGGTGACGATGACGGATTTGCCTTTGAGCATGGTGGACCTTTTGCGATGAAGCGGCGGGCGGGACGCGACCTTATATGATATTGTGGCAGCATTGCTGCACTGCAATATAAGGTTCCACCCGTTGAGTCACGAGTGCGCGAGGGGCAGCAACGACGAAGGACAGCAAGGAATCGGGTAAAGCTTGAGCATGGCTGCGATTTTCCCGACGCCCGATCACGACCACGCCCGCTGCTCGGCGGACGCGCTGGCGCACGCCGAAGCGCTGTGCGTGAAGCGCGGCGAGCGGCTGACGCCGATGCGCCGCCACGTGCTTGAAGTGCTCGCCGCGAGCCATAAGCCGCTCGGCGCCTACGAGATCATCGATCAGGTGGCGGCGCGTGGCCCGCGGCCGGCGCCGATCACGATCTATCGCGCGCTCGATTTCCTGACCGCGCAAGGATTCGTGCATCGCATCGAGAGCCGCAACGCGTTCCTCGCCTGCATCAACAATCACGCCAGCGACGCGCCGGTCGTCTTTTTGATCTGCGAGCATTGCGGCAAGGTTGGCGAAGCGCCCTCCGCTGCGGTCGCCGAGAGTTTGAACGCGGCGGCGAAAAGCGCCGGCTTCACGCCGAAAGCGCCGGTGATCGAGATCACCGGAGTCTGCGCGCATTGCCGCGGAGTGTAGGGCCTCACCGCCGTCATTCCGGAATGCGCGAAGCGCATGTCCGGAATCCATAACCACAATCTTCTCGATGACGCGCCGTCATGCGTCTCATGAATATTTGTGGCTATGGATTCCGGGCTCCCTCGCGGAGTTTATCATCGGGCCGGCCGGAGGCCGGACCCGTTGGCTCGGGCCCCGGAATGACGAATAGGAACCGCCCTCCGTGAATCAAAGCGCCTCGCGCCCGATCGACGCCATCGGCGCGCTCATCATGCTCGCCGTGACGCTTTCCTGGGGCCTCAATCAGGTCTCGGTGAAGCTTGCGCTGCCCGAGATTCCGCCATTCGTACAGGCGACGGTGCGCTCGACCGGCGCGCTTATGATCATTCTCGCGTTTGCGCGCTGGCGTGGCGTGTCGCTCAGCCTGCGTGACGGCACTCTCGCCGGCGGACTGCTCGCCGGGGCGCTGTTCGGGCTCGAATTCCTGCTGATCTTTCCCGGCCTGCAGCTTACCACCGCGAGCCGTGCGACGCTGTTCATCTACACGGCGCCGTTTTTCGTCGCGCTCGGCTCGACCGTGTTGCTCGGCGAGCGCTTGCGCGCCGTGCAGTGGCTCGGGCTCGTCTGCTCGTTCGCCGGCCTCGTCGTCGCGTTCGGCGTGCCGGAGGCTTCGGGCAGCCGCGCGCAACTGATCGGCGACATCATGATGGTCGGCGCCGGCGCCGCCTGGGGCGCGACCACGCTCGTCATCAAGGGCTCGCGGCTGCGCAGCGCGCCGGCCGAGAAGGTGCTCGCCTATCAGCTCGCCGTCTCGGTCCCGATGCTCGCCGCCGGCCTGCTCGCCATGGGCGAGCGCATGTCAGCCATGCCGAGCGCTTGGTCGCTCGGTTGGCTCGCCTACCAGACGTTCTGGGTGGTGAGCATCACCTATGCGGTGTGGTTCGCCCTCGTGCAGCGCTATTCGGCGAGCCGCCTCTCGGCATTTACCTTTCTGACGCCCCTGTTCGGGGTCGCTTCGGGCCATTTTGTCCTTGGGGAACCCATTTCCTGGGCCTTTGGGGCGGCGGTCGCGCTGGTGATTGCGGGTCTTATTCTCGTCAACCGACCCGGCTAACGGAGCGCCAACAGGGCCTCAAACGCAGGCGGCCCCCTCTCCCGCTTGCGGGGGAGGGTTGGGGAGGGGCCTCCTGGGTTTCAACGAAACCCAAGTTCCCGGGGTGTTTACCGCACTCGGAGCCCCTAAATTGACTGCGACAGGCTGGTCTGGCACTCACGTGCCGGCATTCAGGAGCATTTCATGACCCAGTCCGCGGCCCCTGCAGAGCGGCGCCAGTCGGTTCCGGTTTTCGTCGGCAAGGTCAAAGTCGGCGGCGGGGCGCCGATCGTCGTGCAGTCGATGACCAATACCGACACGGCCGACGTCAACGCGACTGCCGGGCAGGTGGCGGCGCTGGCGCGCCAGGGCTCGGAGATCGTGCGCATCACGGTCGACCGCGACGAGGCGGCCGCGGCCGTGCCGCACATCAAGGAGAAGCTGCTCAAGATGGGCGTGGACGTGCCGCTGGTCGGCGACTTCCACTACATCGGCCACAAGCTGCTGCAGGCGCACCCGGGCTGCGCCGAGGCGCTCGACAAGTACCGCATCAATCCCGGCAATGTCGGCTTCGGCGCCAAGAAGGACACCCAATTCGGCGCGATCGTCGAGATGGCGATCAAGCACGACAAGCCGGTGCGCATCGGCGCGAACTGGGGCTCGCTCGATCAGGAACTGCTCACCACGCTGATGGACGAGAACGTGAAGTCGCCGAATCCGCAGGATGCGCGCGCGGTCACCCGCGAGGCGATGGTGCAGTCGGCGCTGCTCTCCGCGCAGCGCGCCGAGGAGATCGGCCTGCCGCGCAGCAAGATCATCCTGTCGGCGAAGGTCTCGGCCGTGCAGGACCTGATCGCGGTCTATCAGGATCTCGGCCGCCGCTCCGACTACGCAATTCACCTGGGCCTCACCGAAGCCGGCATGGGCTCGAAGGGCATTGTCGCCTCGAGCGCCGCGCTCGGCATCCTGATGCAGCAGGGCATCGGCGACACGATCCGCATCTCGCTCACGCCCGAGCCGGGCGGCGACCGCACGCTCGAGGTGAAGGTCGCGCAGGAGATCCTGCAGACCATGGGCTTCCGCGTGTTCGTGCCGCTGGTCGCCGCGTGCCCCGGCTGCGGCCGCACCACCTCGACCACGTTCCAGGAGCTCGCGCGCGACATTCAGAGCTTCATCCACGAGTCGATGCCGGTGTGGAAGACGCAGTATCCGGGCGTTGAGTCGCTGAACGTCGCCGTGATGGGCTGCATCGTGAACGGCCCGGGCGAGAGCAAGCACGCCGATATCGGCATCTCGCTCCCCGGCACCGGCGAGCAGCCGGCCGCGCCGGTCTTCATCGACGGCAAGAAGGCGGTCACGCTGCGTGGGCCGACCGTCGCGGCGGATTTCAAGAAGCTGGTGATCGATTACATCGAGCGCCGCTACGGGACCGCGAATGCCGGCGCAAGGACCGCGGCGGAGTAGGATGCGCTTGTAGCCCGGATGAAGCGCCAGCGAAATCCGGGACTTCCTCGCAACTGACGCGGCCGATCCCGGATTGCGCTTCGCTCCATCCGGGCTACGGTGTTCGTGGAGAACACTGTGCCGCTCACCCGCGCCGACTGCCTCGCCCTCGACCGCGCCGACCCGCTCGCTCCCGCGCGCGAGCGCTTCGTCCTGCCCAAAGGCGTCAACTATCTCGACGGCAATTCGCTCGGCGCGGTGCCGAAGGGCGTGACGGAGCGCGTTGCGCAGACGATCGAGAACGAGTGGGGCGTCGGGCTGATCCGCTCCTGGAATGTGGCCGGCTGGTACGAGTCGCCGGGACGCATTGGCGCGAAACTGGCGCCGCTGCTCGGCGCGGCGCCGCATCAGGTCACGGTGACCGACACGATCTCGGTCAACCTGTTCAAGCTGCTGGTCGCCGCGGCGCGGATGCGGCCGGATCGCAAGACCATTCTGGCCGAGCGCGGCAACTTCCCGTCCGACAACCACATCGTCGAGAGCGCCGCGCGCATGCTCTCGCTCAATACGCGCTTCGTGCCCGTCAGCGAGATCGCCGCCGCGATCGATGACGACACCGCGGTGGTCGAGCTCAGCCACGTGAACTATCGCACCGCCGAGATCCAGGACATGGCGGTGGTGACGGCGGCGGCGCACCAGAAAGGCGCGCTGATCGTATGGGACCTCGCGCATTCGACCGGCGCGGTCGAACTGAAGCTCGACGCGGATCGTGCCGATTTCGCGGTCGGCTGCGGCTACAAGTTCCTGAACGGCGGGCCGGGCGCACCCTCGCATGTCTATGTGGCGGAACGGCATCTCGCGGCGCTCGATCAGCCGCTCACCGGCTGGTTCGCGCATGCGGCGCCATTTGCGTTCGGGGATGATTTCGCCCGCGCCGAGGGCATCCGCGCGATGCTGTGCTCGACGCCGCAGATGCTCGCGATGACGGCGCTCGAGGCCGCGCTCGACGCGTTCGACGGCATCGCGATGCGCGACGTGCAGGCCAAAGGCCGCGCGCTCGGGGATCTGATGATCCGCCTTGCGGATGAAAAGCTCGTGCCGCTCGGCGTCGGCATCGCGTCGCTGCGCGACGGCGCGCGGCGCGGCAATCACGTCTCGCTCACGCACCCGGAAGGCTATCGTGTCATGCAGGCGCTGATCGCGCGCGGTGTGATCGGCGATTTCCGCGCACCCGACGTGATGCGCTTCGGTTTTGGTCCGCTCTATGTGCGCTATGTCGATGTGTTCGACGCGGTCGCGACGCTGGAGGATGTGTTGAAGACTGGCGCGTGGAAAAATGTGGAGTTACCGCGGGGCTCGGTTACGTAGTTGCGTAGTAGTTGCGTAGGGCGGGCAAAGGCGCGCGCTTGCGCGCCGTGCCCGCCATGCGTGGCGGCGGGCACGTCGCTTCGCTCCTTTGCCCGCCCTACGGTTCCTCACCGCGCCGCGGTGCGTGCGACCCCGCGCGTCGGAGCGGATGGCGGATAGGTCGCCGGCAGGGTCTTGCGCCATGGTGAACCGCGCATCCCCTGCGCATAGCCGTACTCATACAGCTGCAGCATGTAGGTGCGGTCGAAGCCCAATGATGTCGTGGTCGGGTAATCGGCATCGATCGATGCCAGGTTGAAGTCCCATTTGTTGCGGCGGGCGAAGTCGTAGGTCGCAATCAGCGTGTTCTGGGTGTTCGCCTTCACCGCCGTGGTGAACGACCGTGCCACGATCGCAAGCGTCTTTGGCTGCACGACCTCGAATTCCTGCTCCAGCTTGTCATTGAGGATGATGTAGACGCGCGGATGCAGGCCCAAGGCCGACGGCGGCAGGCCGCGGAGCAGGATCGATTCCGGCACGACCAGCAGATTGGCGCGCACGCCGCCGTCGACATGCATTTCGGCGAAACGCTGGCCTTCGCCTTCGACATTGATCAGGACTGGCGAGTAGACGCCCGGCACGCTCGCTGACGCTGTAAGCACGTCGCGGAACAGATCGAGCGCGCCCGGCGCGCCGCTCGCCGCGATTGCGCCCATGTCCCACACCGCGGTGCGCTGCGCATCCACGTTGGTGGTCACGATCAGCAAGCGGCGGCCCTTGCGATATTCGGCGCCGATGCGCGCGAGCATCGCCTCGTCGATGTGGCGCGCGATCAGGCGCTTGAGCGGCTCGGTCTTGAACACGCCGGCGCCGAAAATCGCCGACAGCCCGTCGATCTGCAGCAATTCCTCGCCGAACCCTTCGGAGAACAGGTTCTTGAGCACAGGGTCATAGGTCGGCCCGAGGAACGCAAAGGGCGCGATCAGCGCGCCGGCGCTCGCGCCGGTCACGACCGAGAACTCGGGGCGTCCGCCGCGCTCGGCCCAGCCGGCGAGAAGACCGGCGCCATAGGCGCCGTTCGAGCCGCCACCCGAAATCGCGAGCACGTTCACTGTGCCGCGGCCGGCGAGCACTTCGGGGCGGGCGCGCGCGAGGATCGAGTCGGGGCGATCATCCGACCACACGCGCGCGTTCGGAATGCCCGGTATCGCGGCGGCCGCCTGCTGCTCCTTGGTGAACGGCGTACGCGGCACCGAAGCGCATCCGCACAGCACCGTCAGCGCCAGTACGAACAGAAGATGTCGCGCAAGCGTTGCGCTGCGCCGAATCATGAACACGTCCCCGGGCGCGGCGGTCCAGGATGAGTTTTGCATGTCAGGCTGGCCATGTCCCGATTTGTCCCGCGCCCGATCCTTCCTCGCCGCGACTTTGGCCGACAATAAGGCGGGGGACTTTCTTTCTTGTTACCGATGTGATGCCCCCGCGCGGGCCGTCCCGGATTTCGCTGACGCTTCATCCGGGCTACGATGACAACAAACACGGAGAAACGTCCATGAGCTCGCTCGCCGGCAAACAAGGTCCGCGCTATCGCCACGCCGCGGGCGAGGAGGAGCCGTACGAGACCATCAGCGTCGAGAAGCTCACCCCGATCATCGGTGCGGAGATCACCGGTGTCGACATCGGCAGGCTCGTCTCCGACGAATCGCGCTCGAACCGGCAGATGGACGAGATCCATCGCGCGCTCGCCGAAAATCTCGTGATCTTTTTCCGCGACCAGCACATTACGCCGCAGCAGCATCTGGCGTTCGGCCGCAAGTTCGGCGAGTTGCATGTGCATCCGGCTGCGCCGAGCGCGGGCGAGGACCCGGCGCTGATGAAGATCTATGCCGACAAGAACTCGCCGCGGGCGAACGGCGAGGGCTGGCACACCGACGTCTCCTGCGACGAGGAGCCGCCGATGGGCTCGATCCTCTACATCAAGCAGTGCCCGCCGCGCGGCGGCGACACATTGTTCGCCTCGATGTATGCGGCCTACGAGTCGCTTTCGGAACGGATGAAGGCCTATCTCGATGGGCTGACCGCGTTGCATGACGGCGAGCCGACTTATCGCGGGCTCTATGCGAACTACGGCGTCGCCGACAAGCCGAGCTATCCACGGGCTGAGCATCCGGTGGTGCGCACGCATCCGGTCACGGCCAAGAAGGCGCTCTACGTCAATCGCGGCTTCACGTCGCACATCATCGGATTGCCGCGCGATGAGAGCGACGCGATTCTTGCTTATCTCTATCAGCACTGCGAGAACCCGCTGTTCCAGTGCCGCTTCCGCTGGAGCGAGAACGCGATCGCGTTCTGGGACAATCGCTGCACTCAGCATCGGGCGATGTGGGATTACTGGCCGCACACGCGTTCCGGCACGCGCGTGACCGTGAAGGGCGAGCGGCCGGTGTGACGTCGACCTATTTTGCCGGCAAATAGCGCCGTGCGAGCCAACAGATCAGCGCCAACATGAGCGCCATTGCGGCCAGCAGGCCCCACACGAAACCGGCGTCGGTCGCGACCGTGCTCGTGTCGGGATCGTAGCAGCGGCCGAGCTCGTTGAAGCAATCGCGCCAGCGCCAATAGCGCTCGTAGAAGGCCCACGCAAAGAACAGCGCGGCGCAGAGCCAGAAGACCGCGAAGGCGCCGGCGATCGCGCGTGCGATAATGTGAAAAGTCATCGAGCTGGTTGGTCGCATGTTTTGCATGGTCGGTTCGAGGCTGACGCGAAGGTGATTTCTTTCACCTAGCCGGCGCGCTAGGCTGAACAGCCAAAAAGCCCAAGAAACGGAGCGCTCATGTCGACCTTCACCTATGATCACATCCACCTGCGCAGCACCGACCCGGAGAAGACCGCGGCCTATTACGAGCGCATGTTCGACGCGCAGATCATCCGCTCGATGCAGGAAGGCAAGCCGCGCATCGACATGAAGATCGGCGGGCAGGATGTGTTCATCGCGCCGGTCGCGCCGGGCAGCGGCGTCAATCCGCCGCCGGTCACGCCCTATCAGGGTCTCGATCATTTCGGCCTGCGGGTGAGCAACATTGAGAAGGTCGTCGCGGACCTGAAGGCGAAGGGCGCCGAATTCTCCATGGATCTCAACTCGCCGCGGCCGGGCATCAAGATCTGCTTCATCCGCGGCCCGGAAGGCGTCTCGATCGAAGTGCTGGAGCGCGCGGCGACATGATGCGCCGCTGGCTCGCGTTCGCGCTGCTGCTGGCGCCGATTTTCGTTTTTCCGGCGCCGGCTGCGGCCGAGTATCCGGATCATCCGATCCGGCTGATCATTCCGTTCCCGCCCGGCGGCAGCAATGACGTGGTCGGACGGCTGGTCGCCAAGCAGCTCTCGGTGAAGCTCGGCCAGCAGGTGTTCGTCGACAATCGCGGCGGCGCGGGCGGCGTGCTCGGCACCGAGGCGGCGACGCAGGCGCCGGCCGACGGCTACACGCTCCTGATCGTCTCGATCGCGCACGCCGTGAACCCCGCGCTCTACCGGCTCAACTATGACTCGCTCAAATCGTTTACGCCGATCTCGATCCTCGCGACCGGCCCGAACGTGCTGGTGGTCAACCCGACCCTGCCGGTGCACAACGTGAAGGAGCTGGTGGCCCTGGCAAAGGAAAAGCCCGGCACGATCGACTACGCTTCCGCCGGCGTCGGCAGCTTCCAGCATTTGGGCGGCGAGCTGTTCAAGCTCACCGCCGGCGTCAATCTGCAGCACGTCCCCTACAAGGGCGGCGGGCCCGCGATGCAGGATGTCATCGCCGGTCACGTGAAGGTGATGTTCTCCTCGCTGGTGCAGACGACGCCGTTCATCAAATCCGGCCAGTTGCGCGCGCTCGGCACCGGCGGGTCGAAGCGCAACCCGGTGCTCCCCGACGTGCCGACGATCGCGGAAGCCGGTGTGCCGAGCTATGAGGCGAACAACTGGTGGGGGATCATGGCGCCGGCGGGCCTGCCGAACCCCTTGGTCAACAAGCTGTATGCGGCCACCCAAGAGGCCCTGAAGGCGCCGGAGCTGCAGGAGGCGTTCGCCCGCGAGGGCGCCGCATCGGTGACGATGAGCACGGAGGAATTCGCGCACTATATAGAGGGCGAGATCGCCAAATGGGGCCGGGTGGTGAAGGAAGGGAATATCAAGGCGCAATGACGTGTCGCAGTGACCCGTAGCCCGGATGGAGCGAAGCGCAATCCGGGTGCCGAAGGAGAACCGAGCGCGGCGAGCAAAAGTGGATTTGCGTCCGGCCGCGCGAGAAGGAGAAGAACGATGGACGTGAAGACCTATCCGGTGACCCACACCGAGGCCGAGTGGCGCAAGATCCTGACGCCCGAACAGTATCACATCATGCGCGAGCATGGCACCGAGCGACCGGGCAGTTGCGCGCTCAACTATGAGAAGCGCGCCGGCACCTTCACCTGCGCGGGCTGTGGGCAGAAGCTGTTCGTTTCGAAGACGAAATTCGAGAGCGGCACCGGCTGGCCGAGCTTCAACGATCCCGAGCCCGGGGCGGTCGAGGAGACCGTCGACCGCTCCTACGGCATGGTGCGCACCGAGGTGCACTGCAGCCGCTGCGGCAGCCATCTCGGCCACGTCTTTCCCGACGGCCCACCACCCACCCATCAGCGCTATTGCATCAATGGCGTGGCGATGAACTTCGCGCCGGATACGGCATAACTGCCCTGCATTGCGTTTGCCCCGATTGACGCGAGGCGCCGAGAGGCAGAACCTCGCGTCAATCACACCAGGGAGCCCGCAATGCTGCAGGAATCGATTGCTCAGGGCGTCGACCTCGACACCGCGCGCTGGCAGGCGCGCGTCGATCTCGCGGCGGCGCACCGCCTCGCCGTGATGCACGGCTTCAACGAAGGCATCTTCAATCACCTGACCTTCCGCGTGCCGGGCGCGAACGACCGCTACTATCAGATCCCGTTCGGCCTGCACTGGAGCGAGGTGACGGCGAGCTGCTTCATGGAAGTGAGCTATGACGGCGAGCGTCTCTCGGGCGAAGGCGAGATCGAGCGCTCATGCTATTGCATCCACGCGCCGATCCACCGGCTGAAGCCGCAGGCCGGCGCCGTCTTCCACACACACATGCCCTTCGTCTCCGCGCTGACGCGGCTCGAGGATCAGCGCATCCTGCCGATCGGCCAGACCGAGCTCGCGATCGGAATGCATACGGCCTACGACGACAGCTACGGCGGCCCGGCCTTCGATCCAGCGGAGGGTGAGCGGCTCGCCGGCATCATCGGCGACAAGAAGGTGCTGATGATGGCGAACCATGGCGTCGCCACTGTCGCGCCGACCGTCTCCGAAGCCTACGATCTGCTTTACTACACGGAGCGGGTCGCGCAGGTGCAGATCTATGCGATGTGGACGCAGCGGCCGCTGCATGTCCTGCCGCAAAAGGTGATCGACGATACGATCGCGGAGTTCAAAAGCGCGCCGGGTTACGGCGGCAAGAAGCCGCACGAGTGGCACTTCGCGGCCTTGAAGCGCATCCTTGATCGCAAGGAACCGGACTACAAGAACTGAACTAGAGTTACTCAGCAGCGGCGCTGACGTCATCCATCAGCACAATTCGTTGGATCGCGGCGCTGTCTCTGCTTCACCCTCGCTCCCGCGTGTTCCAGCGCGGGAGCTTTTTCATGATCCTGATCGGCCAATACGACTCGCCGTTCGTGCGCCGCGTCGGCATCGCGCTGACGCTTTATGGCATCGCCTTCGAGCACAGACCGTGGTCGACCTTCGGCGATGCCGACAAGATCCGGCCCTACAATCCGCTCACGCGTGTGCCGACGCTGGTGCTCGATGACGGCGAGGTGCTGATCGATAGCACCGTGATCCTCGACCATGTCGACAGCCTCGTCCCAGCCGAGAAGCGGATGTTCCCGGTCGCCGAGCCGGCACGCCGACGCGCCCTGAAGGTCGCGACGCTCGGCGTGCACACCGGCGAAAAGGCGGTGAGCTTGTTTTACGAAAAGGTGCTGCACAAGGAAGCCTCGGACGTGTGGATGAGCCGCTGTCGCACGCAGATTTCCGGCGCGCTCGCCGCGCTCGAGCCGGACCGCGCGGCGCGCAAGACCGACTACTGGTTCGGCGACACGATCGGCCACGCCGATGTCGCGGTCGCGGCCGCGCTGCGGTTCATCGGCGATGCGCATCCAGGCATCGTGTCGATGGCGGAGTTTCCGGCGCTCGCGGCGCATTCGAGGCGTTGCGAGGCGCTGCCGGTGTTCCAGTCGATCCAGCAGAAGTTCATTCCGCCGGCGTGACCTTCCCGTCATCCCGGGCCGCGCGAAGCGCGGAGCCCGGGATCCATAACCACGGGCGGTTCTTGATTCGCGTCGGTCGTGGTTATGGATTCCGGGCTCGCGGCGGCGCAGCCCTCGCTGCGCCGCGCGCCCCGGAATGACCACGTCAAAACTTCCCGAACTTCAGATACGCCTCTTGCGGGTCCATGCCGCTGAGGATCGCGGTGCGGATCTGGCTCTCGGTGGTCAGCGCGGCCGCGGCCTTGGAGACGATGTCGGCGGCATGATCGCGCGGCAGGATGATGATGCCGTCGCGATCGGCGAGCAGATAATCGTGCGGCGCGACGTTGACCTTGCCGATCTTCACCGGCACATCCATCGCGTCGACCATCCAGTAGCCGGTGATGTCACGCGGCGTCGCGTAGCGCGCATAGACCGGAAAGCCCATCTCGATCAGGAATTCGATATCGCGCGCGCCGCCGTCGACCACTACGCCGGGCACGCCCTTGCGCATCAGCGTCTCGGCGGACAGTTCGCCCATATGCGCGACCTCATCGTCATGCGCGGCGATCACCACGACATGGCCGGCTTTGGCCTTGGAGAGAAAACCGGTCCAGGCGAGCAGCGAGGGGTGCGCATCGGTCTTCGTCACCTTGCCGCGCACGGTAAAGACCGGGCCCGCGATGGTTCTGGCGACCGTCACCGGATGCAGCGTGTGCGGGAGCGTGAAATCCTTCAGCCCCATCTCGCGCATCACGTCGTGGACGACCCCGGTGTACAGCTTCGCGAGCCGCGGCGTCAGGTCCTCGGTGGCCTCACGCAGCAGGCTGACAGCGGCGAGCGCGCTGGCATTCGCCGCGCGGGCCATTTCGAGAGGGCTTTTCCGACTTGCCATTGCGCATTCCCCGTTTGGTTCATTGACAAGGAAGCACGCGAAGTTACAGCTCGATTTCCTCGGTCTTTGCGCATGATCTTATCCGAAAACCGGTATCCACCCCGCATCAAGTGCGGGGCAGGCATTTTCGGGGTCATGCGCCCTAGATCGCGCTCGCCGCGATGTTCACGGTGAGCGCCAGTAACGCGGCATTGAAGATAAACGATAATATGCTGTGCACCAGTGCGGTTCGGCGGATCGACTTGGACGAAATTGTCACATCGGAGACCTGCGCGCACATGCCGATGGTGAATGAGAAATAGGTGAAGTCCCAGTAGTCCGGCTCGCTGTCGTCCGGAAACGTCATCCCGCCGAAGCGGTGATCGCGGCCGCTGCCGTAATATTCGTGCGCATAGTGCAGCGCGAACATCGCGTGGATAAAGGCCCATGACAGCAGGATCGTGGTCGTCGCCAGCAACAGGTGTCCGGGGAGGCGCGGATGGCCGGGCGATTGCGCAAGCTCGGCGAAGATCGCCGCAAGGCTCGCCATCGCGGCCGCGATGGTGAAGATCAGGATCGTGAGCTGGCCCTCGTCCTGCACGGCGGCGCGGCGGCGGATACGGTGCATGTCGGAGCGCCCCGCCAGAAAGGCGACGAAGATCAAGTAAGCTCCGACGCCGGCGTCCCAGCCGATCAGCAGCTTGGTGGCGGTGCGCCAGTCGACCGCGATAGATAGAAGCGCGATCACCGCGAGCCCGAGCAGCGCTGATAGGAACAGTCGCGGCCGTGCGCGGATGATGCGCACGACGCGCAGGCGCGAGCGCGGCCGGCCGGAGGGCGTGGTATCGCTCATGCGGCTATTCGAGCCCGAGATTCTGTTGGGTCACAAGGGCGCCGCAGGCCGCCCGCACGGTTGTCCCGGACATTTGTTGCATGTGATTCTCAAGCCCGCATGATGACCGGCTCGCCCCGCAGCACTGCACTCCGACTGCTCAAGGTCGTGGCACTCGCCGTTCTGCTGATCCTGCTGCTGCCGTATCTGCTGACGCCCCTCTATCGCGTCGTCGACCCGGTCTCGACCCTGATCGTGTGGCGCCGCGCGACCTTGAAGCGGGTCGAGCGTGTCTGGGTACCACTGACCGCGATCTCGCCGGCGCTGCCGCGGGCGGTGATCGCAGCCGAGGACGGCAAGTTCTGCACCCATCGGGGCATCGATTTCGGCGAGCTGCGCGCCGCGATCGAGGATGCCGACGAGCTCTCCGACATGCGCGGCGGGTCGACCATCGCGCAGCAGACCGCCAAAAACCTGTTTCTTTGGCCGGGGCGGTCGTATGTGCGCAAAGTGCTCGAATTTCCGCTCGCGCTCTGGATCGACCTGGTCCTTGGCAAGCGGCGGCTGATGGAAATCTACCTCAACATCGCCGAATGGGGGCCGAACGGCGAATTCGGGGCCGAGGCTGGAGCTCGTGCTGCGTTTGGTAAGTCGGCGCGCGAGCTAGGCCCGCATGAGGCCGCCCTGATGGCCGCCATCCTGCCCAATCCGGCGCGGCGCAGCGCCCGGCGCCCGAGTGCCGCCGTGACCCGGCTGGCGGGCATTTACCAAGCCCGGGCGGGGAAATCCGCCGCCTCGACGGCCTGTCTCCGGCGGCCCAACGGGGGCTAGCGTTTGACCGATCGATCCTCTATAAGCCCGCCCTTCACACAGGATTTTCGCGTGATCGGCCGCCCTGAGCGCCGGACGCTGCAGGAGACTAGCCATGGCGGTTCCGAAACGAAAAACCTCGCCCTCGAAGCGCGGCATGCGCCGCTCGGCCGACGCGCTGAAGCGCCCGACCTATGTGGAAGACAAGGATTCGGGCGAGTTGCGCCGTCCACACCACATCGACCTGAAGACCGGGATGTATCGCGGTCGGCAGGTCCTGAAGGTTAAGAGCGCTGAAGGTTAAGATCTGGGCGTAAAGCCCGGCCGCAGCGCTGTTCCTCCGGCTGCATCAAGCCGGCGCACTGCATTTTTGCCTTAGTGGCAAGCTAGCGCGTTTCCGCGGGGTCGGCTGGATTCGAGCTGGTGGACCAGGGGGAGGCTTGGCGTGATCGGTTTTCCGCTGCTGCTCATACCCTTCGCGATCTTCAATATGATCGCGTTCCTGACCCCGGACGTCCCCTGGACCGCGCCGATCTATTCGGTTCCGCTGCCGTTGAAGTCCGGCGCCTCGTTTACGGCAACTGTGAGCGACGTCTTCCTGGCGTTCGCGCTCTTGATGCTGATGTGCGAGTTCATCAAGTCGGCGCGACAGGGCAAGTCGTTGGTCGAGCACTTTCTGGCGCTGCTGCTCGCCGGCGGCGCCGCGGCCGAGTTCTGGATGGTGCGGGAAGGCGCCAACTCGACCTTCTTCCTGCTCGTTGTGATCTGCTTCGTCGACCTGTTCGCGGGCTTTGCGACCTCGCTGCGCCGCGCCCGGCGCGCGGTCGTGCTGGATGAGCCGGAGCCCATGCCACGCGCCGCACCCATGCCCCGCGCCGAACCCCTCGCCCCCCTTGAGCCGACGCGTGTGGAACCTGCACGCGCCGAACCGGCGCAGAGCGAACCGGTCCGCAGCGAGCCCGTGAAAAGCGAATCCGTGAAAAGCGAACCCGTGCGCAGCGAGCCGGCGGTTAATCCGTTCATCCGGGTGGAGCCGACCGCCCCGGCGGAGCCGTCCGGCCGCACCGAGCCGGTCGTCAAAATCGAGCCGGTGCAAAAGGTCGGATCGTGAGCTAACGTGCGCATCCCACCACGCTAGCTGACCTCCGAGAATGAAAATCCGCGATTTCCATCTGCCCGGCCGCTCGCCTGTCTATGCGCGCGAAGGAATGGCCGCGACCTCGCATCCGCTCGCAAGCCTCGCGGCGATCGAAACCCTGAGAGCCGGCGGGACGGCCGCTGACGCGGCCGTTGCAGCTGTCGCGGTGCTCTGCGTGGTCGAGCCGGCGATGACCGGCATCGGCGGCGATTGCTTCTGCCTGGTCGCAAAGCCGGATCAGCCGGTGTGGGGCTACAACGGCTCCGGCCGCGCCGCCGCGGCGGTTACGACCGAGAAGCTGCTGGCACAGGGAATGCCGCGCAAAATTCCTGCGACCTCGGCGCATGCCGTGACTGTGCCGGGCGCGATCGATGCCTGGGAGGCGATCCTGCAGGCCCACGGCCGCTTCGGTCTTGATCGCGTGCTGCAGGCGGCGATCGGCCATGCCGAGACCGGCTTCGCGATCGCGCCGCGCGTAGGCGCGGACTGGGCGACATATGCGGCGAAGCTCAAACCACATGCCGGCTCGACCAACTTCTACCTGGTGAACGGCGCCGCGCCCGAGGTCGGCAGCGTGCTGCGCCTGCCGGCGCTGGCGGCGACGCTCAAGGCGATCGCGGCCGGCGGCGCAAAAGCCTTCTACGAGGGTGCGATCGCGGCCGACATCGCCGCGACGGTGCAGGCCAAAGGAGGACTGCTCGCAGCCGAAGATCTCGCGCGTCACAAGGGCGATGTCGTCACGCCGATCTCCACCAATTATCGCGGGCTCGACGTGGTCGAGCTGCCGCCGAACGGGCAGGGGCTCACCGCGCTGGTGCTGCTCAACATCCTCGAGCAGTTTGATCTTGCAAGGCTCGATCCGCTCGGGCCGGAGCGGCTGCATCTCGCGCTCGAAGCGGCGCGGCTTGCCTTCGGCGTGCGTGACACGCACATCGCCGATCCCGCCTACATGCGCCAGCCCGTCGCAAGCCTGCTTGACAAGGCATTCGCCAAGAAGCTCTCGCGCTGCATCGATCCGACCAAGCGCGTCGCGATGCCGAAGGCGCCGACGCCGACCAGCGACACGATCTATCTCACTGTCGTTGATCGCGATCGCACCGCGGTGTCGCTGATCAACTCGCTCTACAGCGCGTTCGGGACCGGCATCTGCACCGAGAAGACCGGAATCATGCTGCACAATCGCGGCACCGGTTTCGTGGTCGAGCCCGGCCATCCGAACGAGATCGGCCCGGGCAAGCGTCCGATGCACACGATCATCCCGGCGCTCGCCATGCGCAACGGCCGCTGCGAGATGCCGTTCGGCGTGATGGGCGCGGACTACCAGCCGATGGGCCACGCCCACCTGATCACCAATATGGTCGACTACGGCATGGACGTGCAGGCCGCGATCGATCATCCGCGCATGTTCTATGAAGGCGACACGATCGAGGTCGAGCGAGGGGTCTCGGCGGCAACGATCGACGGCCTGAAATCACGCGGCCACGATGTCGCGTTCCGCCCCGCGCCGCTCGGCGGCGGGCAGGCGATCGTGATCGACTGGGATCAGGGCGTGCTGATCGGCGGATCGGATCCGCGCAAGGATGGCTGCGCGCTCGGTTATTAAGCGCGCCAGCGGCCCATCATCTCGCGATAGGCTGCAATCGCCACCTCAGGCTCGGCACGCCGTCGGTCGCGTGTCTGCGGCGCGCGCATGCGCGTGGCGATCAGCTGGGCGATAAACGGCGCTGCCGGATGGCGCATCGGCCATCGTGTGTCGCCACGCGGCAGCGGCGGCTCGATTGCCACGAGCGCGCGCACATCCGGCGCGGTACTCTGCCTCGTCTCGGCGTGACGTCGCGCCGAAAGTTCAGGCGCCTCGATCCGGCTGATGCGCATGCGCCGCTCCTGTATCGAAACGAGACAGCCGCCTCGTCCTCAGGCCCATCACCGCAACCCCCGTGCCGGGCGCGGCGTTCCACTTGAGCACGATCGCCAAAGCCCCCACGGATTTTCCGGACGGCAGGCCGGCTTCCCGCCGATGCCACGGCGGGCGGAGGCAGGTCGGAAAGGTCGTGCTGCGGGTCGAAGCGCATGCCGCTGCGGAAAATTGCCAAACCTTTAAGAATTTCCGCACACATTAGGGGTACCTGCGTCCATCTGTGCCGAATCCGAACCGAGGGATCACTCGTGACGCGTGCTCCGAGCCTTGAGGACACGCCGGCTGTCGGGCAGCCGAGCGATCCCAGCCGCATTCTCGCGTCCATCGGCCTCGTTCCCTATGACTGGCGCATCGACACCGACATGCTCGCCTGGGGCGCGAACGCCGGTGACGTGCTGCAGGTGCGCGACGTCAAGGCGATCGCGACCGGCCGCAGCTATGCGGGGCTGCTTGATCCGCAAAACACGGCGAGCCGTTATGACGCCGTGATGCAGACCGGCGGCCGCGACTCCGGCGACGGCGTGCCTTATCAAGCCGAATATTGTCTGATCACCGGGGCGGACGGCGCGACCAGGCTCTGGGTCGAGGACAATGGGCGCTGGTTCGCCGGAGCGGATGGACGTCCGGCGCGCGCGCACGGTGTCGTGCGCGTGATCAATGAACGCCATGATCAGCAGGAGCGGCTTGCTTATCTCTCGCGCTTCGACAAGCTCACCGGCGAGCTCAACCGCAACACGCTCACCGAGACGCTGACGACGACGCTGGAACAGGCGGTGAAATTCCGCGGCTCCTGCGGCTTCATGCTGATCGCGGTCGACAATCTGGCGCGCATCAACGAAGCCTACGGGTTCGACGTCGCCGACGAGGTGATCGCATCGATCGGGCGGCGCATTCGCTCGAAGATGCGCGGCGACGATATTCTCGGCCGCTTCTCCAGCAACAAGTTCGGCGTCGTGCTCAAGACCTGCACGCCGGATGACCTGACCGCGGCGGCGGACCGCTTTCTCGCCGCGGTGCGTGAGGATGTGGTGCAGACCGAGCATGGACCGGTCGCGACCACGATCACGATCGGCGCGGTTGCGGCGCCGCGGCATGCCCGCACGGTCGACGAGATCCTCGCGCATGCGCAGGAATCGCTCGATGCCGCCAAGGCGCGGCGGCGCGGCTCGTACGTGGCCTATCGGCCGAACGTCGAGCGCGAGGCGGTGCGCAAGGAGAATGTGCGCGCGACCGACAAGATCATCGCGGCCCTGAATGAGCGCCGCATCCTGCTCGCCTTTGAGCCGGTCGTGGAAACGATCTCGCGCAAGCCGGCCTTCTACGAGTGCCTGATGCGCATCCGCCGCGCCGACGGCACGATCGTGCCGGCGAGCGCCGTCATTCCGGTGGCCGAGCAGCTCGGCCTGGTGCGGCTGATCGACCACCGCGTGATCGAACTCGTGACCGCCGAGCTTACCGCCGCGCCGACGCTGCGTGCGAGCCTCAACGTCTCACCTGATTCGATCATCGATCCCGACTGGTGGTCGGCGCTCGGCGCGCAGCTGCGCGCCAACGCCGGCGTGGCGCAGCGCATGACGCTGGAAATCACCGAAACCGCCGCGATCCAGAACCTCGACGAGACCGCCGGCTTCGTCACGCGCGCCAAGGATCTCGGCTGTCGCATCGCCATCGACGATTTCGGCGCCGGCTATACGTCGTTCCGCAACCTGCGCCGGCTCGGCGTCGACATGATCAAGATCGACGGCGCGTTCGTGCAGAACCTGCCGCGCTCGGAGGACGATCGCGTGTTCGTGCGCACGCTGGTCGATCTCGGGCGCTCGCTCGGGCTGACCACGGTCGCCGAATGGGTGCAGGACGAAGAGGGCGCCGCGGTGCTCGCCGAATGGGGCTGCGACTATCTGCAAGGCGCGCTGATCGGCCGCGCCTCGCTCGAGCGGCCGTGGGTGAAGGACGGCGCCGACCCGACCGCAGCCACGAAGTAGGGTGTGATCTCGAAAAGGCCCACCCGCAGTTGATTCGGGGCGGCTACCGATTTCCCGCCTGCGCGAAGCCTTGGCTCGGTTTGATTGTGCGGATCGATGCTTCGGCGGCGTAGGCAGGTCGGAAAAGATCATGCCGCCAAGACTTACTTCTCGTTGCCACCGAGCTTGTCGACTTTCTTCTGCATGTCGGCGAGCTGGCGGCGCAACTCGTCAATGTCTGTTCCTGACGACGCGCCCGGCGGCTTCTCGCCCTCTGCGCCGGCGCCCGCCTCTTCGTCGCGCCGCGCGAACGGCGTGAACATCGAGAAGGCCTGCTTGAACATCTCCATGTTCCGCCGCACCTGCTCCTCGACCATCGGACCGAACGGCGTCGCGCCGAAAGCCTGGCTCATCTGCTGGCGAAACTTCTCCTGTTCGCGCGTGAAGGACTCGAGCGAAACCTCGAGATAGGACGGCACGAATTTCTGCATCGAGTCGCCATAGAAGCGGATCAGCTGGCGCAAGAAGTTGATCGGCAGCAGGTTCTGCCCTTCCTTGTTCTCCTGCTCGAAAATGATCTGCGTCAGCACCGACCGCGTGATGTCTTCGCCGGTCTTGGCGTCATAGACGGCGAACTCCTCGCCGTTTTTCACCATGGTGGCGAGGTCTTCCAGTGTCACATAGGTGCTGGTGCCGGTATTGTAGAGGCGCCGGTTGGCGTACTTCTTGATCGTCACCGGTCCTTCGGGCTTGGCCATGTTGCTAATGCTCGGTCGGGCTGCGGGAGAGAATGAAGTCCGTGATATCGGCGCCGCTGTGCGCATCGCGCACGATGATCGTGGCGCCGTGGTCGGCGAGCGCCATGAGCTCATCGAGCGTCAGATATCTGCCGCGCGCGGGCTGGTAGAGCCGGCGATTGCCGTACAATTTCACCGTCATCGGTTCGCGGGCAGGAACCATGGTGGCCTTTGTGCGCGGTAACTTCCGCCATGGTAAGCACTTTTGGGTGAGGCCGGCTACTTTTTTGTGCACGGCGACATATCTGGGCGGAAGTCGCGGCACCGCTTTGAGCTAGCTCATGGTGCTCCGCAATATCGTGTGCGAGCGTTTGGTGTTATTGACAGGGTCAGGCAGCGCCCCCAAAGGATGCCGCGAGCCCGTTACCCGCGCAAAAAGTCAGCATCGAGGAGGTTTCACATGCAGGACGATATCGTCATCGTAGGCGCGGCACGTACCGCGGTCGGCGCATTCAACGGGGCCTTCGCCAGCCTTCCGGCCCATGAGCTCGGCAAAACCGCGATCCAGGCCGCGTTGTCGCGGGCCGGCGTCGAGGGGCCGCGGGTGTCCGAAGTGATCATGGGGCAGATCTTGACCGCTGCTCAGGGGCAGAATCCGGCCCGCCAGGCCTCGATCGCGGCCGGCATTCCGGTCGAAAGCCCTGCCTGGGGTGTGAACCAGCTCTGCGGCTCCGGGCTGCGGGCGGTCGCCCTGGGGTATCAGGCCATCATGAACGGCGACTCGGATATCGTGGTCGCTGGCGGTCAGGAATCGATGAGCATGGCGCCGCACGCGCAGCACCTGCGCGGGGGCGTGAAGATGGGCTCGCTCGAGCTGGTCGACACCATGATCAAGGACGGCCTTTGGGATGCCTTCAACGGCTACCACATGGGCACCACGGCCGAGAACGTCGCCAAGCAGTATCAGATCACGCGCGGCCAGCAGGACGAGTTCGCGGTCGCCTCGCAGAACAAGGCCGAGGCGGCGATGAAGTCCGGCCGCTTCAAGGACGAGATCGTGCCGGTCACCATCAAGACCCGCAAGGGCGATGTCGTGGTCGACACGGATGAGTATCCGAAGGCCGGCGTCACGCTCGACTCGATTGCCAAGCTGCGCCCGGCCTTCGACAAGGAAGGCACGGTCACGGCCGCGAATGCCTCCGGCATCAATGACGGCGCCGCCGCCGTGGTGCTGATGAGCGCCAAGCAGGCGGCCAAGGAAGGCAAGAAAGTGCTTGCGCGCATCGTCTCCTGGGCCCATGCCGGCGTCGATCCGAAGATCATGGGCACCGGCCCGATCCCGGCCTCGCGTGCCGCGCTGAAGAAGGCCGGCTGGAACATCGGCGACCTCGACCTGGTCGAGGCGAACGAAGCCTTCGCCGCGCAGGCCTGCGCGGTGAACAAGGATCTCGGCTGGGAGACCTCGAAGGTCAATGTGAACGGCGGCGCGATTGCGCTCGGTCACCCGATCGGCGCGTCCGGCGCACGCGTGCTGGTCACGCTGCTGCACGAGATGGAGAAGCGTGACGCCAAGAAGGGCTTGGCCACGCTCTGCATCGGCGGCGGCATGGGCATTGCCATGTGCGTGGAGCGCGGCTAGGCCGCGCGAACACGCGCCAGGGGTCAAGCGTGGAGCGCGGCTGAGCCGCGCGAACACGTACCCGGGAAGACATCGTGGAGCGCTAGCGCCTCTACCGATAAATTGATCTGCCGCATGGCCGGGCTTGTCCCGGCCATGCACGTCTCTAAGCTGTGGCAAACGAGCGGGGTGCCTGTTCAGGCAGGCCCGTGAAGAGGGGAGGAGTGCATGGCCCGAGTAGCAGTGGTGACTGGTGGAACGCGCGGCATCGGCGCGGCGATTTCGAAAGCCTTGAAGGCTGCAGGCTATAAGGTCGCGGCGAGCTACGCGGGCAATGACGACGCCGCAAGCAAGTTCAACGCCGAGACCGGCATCAACGTCTACAAGTGGGATGTGTCGAGCTACGACGCCTGCGTCGAGGGTCTCAAGAAGGTCGAAGCCGATCTCGGCCCGGTCGAGGTGCTGGTCAACAATGCCGGCATCACAAAGGACGCGCCGTTCCACCGCATGACGCCCGAGCAGTGGTACGCGGTGATCAACACCAATCTCAATTCGCTGTTCAACATGACGCGGCCGCTTTGGGAGGGTATGCGCGCGCGCAAGTTCGGCCGCGTGATCAATATCTCGTCGATCAACGGGCAGAAGGGACAATTCGGTCAGGCGAACTACTCTGCCTCCAAGGCGGGTGACGTCGGCTTCACCAAGGCGCTGGCGCTGGAAGGGGCGCGCGCCGGCATCACGGTGAATGCAATCTGCCCGGGTTACATCAACACCGAGATGGTGCAGGCAGTGCCGAAGGACGTTCTGGAAAAGAATATCCTGCCGCTGATCCCGACCGGCCGGCTCGGCGAGCCGGAGGAAATCGCGCGCTGCGTCGTGTTCCTGGCGTCCGATGACTCCGGTTTCATCACCGGCGCGACGCTGACGGCGAATGGCGGGCAATACATGGCCTGAGCACATCGCCCATGAGCTTCCGCGACATCGCGCGCCGTTGGCTCGTTGCCAACGCGCTCGCGATCGTAGCGACGGCGGCATGTGGGTGGATCGGCTTCGGGCTTCAGACTTTGGCAGGCCTCGAGAGCGGCGAAGCCGGCTTCGCCGCGCGCGCCGCATCTGCGGCGAGCAACGCGGCGGTGTTCGTGGTCAGGTTTGCGGCATTTGCGGTCCTGACCGGGCCGGTCTTGCGCTTGGTCGTGCCGGCGCTGTCGCAGCGGAGCTGGTTGACCGCCCATCTGGTGATCGGCGTGACCTACGCGGTCGCTGCAATCCTGCCTCTTTTTGGGGGAAGGGACGAGGCAGGGTCGGGCGCCTGGAGAGACTCTTACCCAGGCTTTGTCATCCCTCTTGTGCTTCTCGCCGCCGCGTTCGGCGCAGTGGTTGGACTGATCACTGCGGCCGTTCAGGTCGTCGTCTTGCGCACCGTCGCCACCGGCACGCGAATGTGGCGACTCATGTCCGCGGCGTCCGGCAGTCTCGAGTTCCTGACTATTCTTGCCGTAGCGTGGTTTTTCTTGAGCGGGCAGCCGGTGATGGACGAGATCGTCATCGAGAGCGCGAGTGCCCTCGCCGGATTGGTCACGGCGGTTGTCATGCTGCCGGCACTCAGACGTCTCAAGCCGCGCGAGGGTTGATTTGCGCTGGCGCACTCCTTGACGCATCTTGTCGTCGGTGCATCGATCCCGTGAGGCGTGCATGGATCTCGGCCTGTCTTCCGAACAACTCGCGCTGCAAGCCCGCGCCCGCGCGTTTGCGTGCGAGATCGTGCGGCCGCGCGCGGCTGAGATCGACGCACAGGAGGAATATCCCTGGGACGTTGTGAAAGCCCTGACCGAAGCGGGCTTCGTCGGCATGACGATCCCGGAAAGCTTGGGCGGGCAGGGGCGCTCGTTTCTCGATGCGGTGCTCGTGATCGAGGAAATGGCGAAGTGCTGCACCGTCACGGCACGCATCGTGGTCGAGACCAATATGGGCGCAGTCTCGACCGTAATGGCCTACGGCACCGCCGAGCAGAAGAAGCTCGCCGCTTCACTCGTGCTCGCCGGCGACAAGCCGGCGATCTGCATCACGGAGCCCGAAGCGGGTTCTGACGCAACCGCGATGACGACGCGCGCGGATCGGCGCGGCGAGACCTACCTCATCAACGGCCGCAAGCATTGGATCACCGGCGGCGGCGTGTCGCGCCTGCATCTGATTTTCGCGCGCGTGTTCGATGAGAAAGGCCAGGAGCTCGGCATCGGGGGTTTTCTCGCTGTGCGGGACGAGGCTAAAGGGCTGCGCGTCGTGCGCCGCGAGAAAACCCTGGGCTTGCGCGGCATGCCGGAAGGAGAGCTCGCCTTCGAGAACCTCGAAGCGCCCGCCAGCATGGCGGTGCTGCCGCCATCCGGCTTCCGGCGCGGCTTCGCCGATCTGATGAACGCCTATAACAGCCAGCGCGTCGGCGCCGGCACGGTCGCGATGGGGATCGCGGCCGGCGCGCTCGAGCTTGCAACCGACTGGGTCAAGGAGCGCGAGCAGTTCGGCCGGCCGATCGGCGAGTTCCAGGGCCTGCAGTGGATGCTGGCCGACATGCAGACGCAGCTCACCGCCGCGCGGCTGATGCTGTATCAGGCGGCGCGCTCGTGCGGCCAGGACTCTTGCGGCAAGGGATCGGCATTTCCTGATCCCATGCTGGCCGCGCAGGCGAAGATCTTCGCGAGCGAAGCCGCGATCCGCATCGTCAACGACTCGCTGCAGCTGTACGGCGCCCGCGGTTACTCGCGCGAGCTTCCGCTCGAGCGCATGGCACGCGATGTTCGCATGTTCACGATCGGCGGCGGGACTGCGCAGGTGCTGCGCACGCTGGTCGCCTCGCGCATGCTCGGCTGGAAGCTGCCGCAAACGCGTGACGGCTACCAGGATCACGCGCGTCCGCTGGCCGCCGAATAGCCGCAGCTCACCACGTGAACGCACGCGCGACGCTGATCGGCTTTTCGGCGATCCTGATCTGGTCGCTGCTGTCGTTGCTGACTGTCCTCTCCGGAACGGTGCCGCCGTTTCAGCTCGCCGCCATGACGTTTGCGATTGGCGGCGCGCTCGGTGCAGCGACCTTCCCGTTTCGGCCCGGCGCGGTGCGCGCGCTGAAGCAACCCGTGCAAGTGTGGGCCCTCGGCGTCGGGGGGCTGTTCGGCTACCACGCGCTGTTCTTCTTCGCGCTGCGGCTGGCGCCCCCGGCGGAGGCGCAGCTCGTCAATTATTTCTGGCCGCTGCTGATTGTGCTCGGCTCGGCGCTGCTGCCGGGCGAGCGGCTGAAACCGCACCACGTCATCGGCGCGCTGATTGCGCTTGCTGGCACGATCGTGCTGTTCGCGGGTCGCGGCGGCATCAGCTTTGCGGGCGCCTATCTGCCGGGCTTCGCGGCGGCCTTCTTGGCGGCGTTCGCCTGGGCGTTGTATTCGGTGCTGTCACGGCGCTTCGCCGCGGTGCCGACCGACGCGGTCGCGGGATTTTGTCTCGCGACCGCCGCGCTTGCGGCGCTGTTTCATCTCGTATTCGAGCCGACGCAATGGCCGCAGAGCACCGGTCAGTGGCTCGCGATTGCCGCGATGGGCATCGGTCCGGTCGGTGCCGCGTTTTATGTCTGGGATGTCGGCATGAAGCATGGCGACATCCGCATTCTCGGCGTCGCGTCCTACCTCGCGCCGCTTCTCTCCACGGCCTATCTGGTGCTCGCCGGCTATGCGGAGCCGAGCGTCTCACTCGCCATTGCGGCTGCGCTCGTGTCGGGCGGTGGGCTCCTTGCGGCGAAGGACCTGCTCACCCGCAAGAGTTAGAATTTGTCCTTGCGCGCGCGGATCGTCGCGAACACCTGCACCGCCCCGGCATCTTCGAGACCGATCGCGCCCGCGACCGAGTGCAGATCGGCGCGCAGGAACGGATTGAAGGATTTTTCCTGCTGCAGCGTGGTCGGGATCGTCGGCCGCTTCTTTTCGACCAGCTTCACGACCTCCTCGGCGCGCTGGCGCAGGGCCTGATTTTTCGGCTCAATCGTCAGCGCGAAATGCACATTCGCGGCGGTGTATTCATGGCCGCAGAAAATCTGCGTATCGGCCGGCAGGTTGCGGATCTTCAAGAGCGACTGCCACATCATTTCGGGATTGCCCTCGAGGATGCGGCCGCATCCGACCGAGAACAGCGTGTCGCCGACGAAGGCGATCTTGTCCTGCTTGAACCAATAGGTGACATGTCCCGCCGTGTGGCCGGGCGTCTCGAGCACGCGCCCGACCAGCGAGCCGACCTGCACCACGTCGCCTTCGCGCACCGTCACATCGATATTCGGAATTTTCGAAGCTTCCTTGCGCGGTGCGACGACGCGGCACAGGTACTTCTTCTTCAGATCCGCGATGCCGGCGGTATGATCCGCATGGTGGTGCGTGACCAGAATGTCGGTGAGGCGCCAGCCGCGCTCGGAGAGCGCCGCCTCGACCGGCGCAGCCTCGGGTGCATCGATCGATGCCGTCGTGCCGGTCGACGGGTCGTGCAGCAGGACGCCGTAATTGTCCTTCAGGCAGACGAAGAGGTGAGTTTCTGCTGGCATAGCTCGCTTGCGCCTCCTGCATGGCGACGGCAAGCTATCACGGACTTCCGTTCGAAAGCCGGAGAATCTCGCCCGATCCACGCGAACCTTACCGTAACACCTTTAGTCTACGCCTGAACGGTATTTCGCGCCATCAGCCTTGAGAGCCCTCTCGTCACCGCATCATGTCGCTCGATGTCGTCGATCTGCGCAACTTCTACGCTCAGCCTCTGGGCACGGTCGCGCGCCGCTTTGTGAGCCGCGGGATTCGCTCGCGCTGGAGCGATACGCGCGCGCAGCGGATCGCCGGGATCGGCTATGCGACCCCCTATCTCGGCCTCTTTCGGGAAGAGGCCGAGCGCTGCCTGGCGTTCATGCCCGCCGCCCAAGGCGTGGTGAAATGGCCCTCGGCGCGCCCCTCGCTGACGGCGCTGGTCGAAGAACTCGACCTGCCGCTGACCGACGCGGCGGTCGACCGCGTGCTTCTGGTCCACGCCCTCGAAATGTCGCGCGATGCCGAGGCGCTGCTGCGGGAGGTATGGCGCGTGCTGGCACCAAGCGGGCGCCTGCTCGCCGTGATCCCGAACCGGCGCGGCGTGTGGGCGCGCACCGATACGACGCCGTTCGGCCATGGCCGGCCGTATTCGCGCTCGCAGATCACGACGTTGTTGCGCGAGACTTGGTTCACACCGACCGGCTGGGGCGAAGCGCTGTACGTGCCGCCGATCGCACGCGCCTGGTTCCTGCGTTCGGCGGTCGCCTGGGAGCGCACCGGGGCGCGGATCTCAGCGCCGTTCGCCGGCGTGCACATCGTCGAAGCAACGAAGCAGGTTTATCGCGCCATCCCGGCGCGTCACGAACGCCGGCGCTTGGTGCCGGCGCTCGAGCCAGTGCTGGCGCCCTCGCCGGGCGGCGCGGCGCGCGTTCCCTAACGTTGGCGCATATCCTTTTCGGAAAACCGGTGCCCACTTTTCCGGGATATGCGCGAGTTAGGCTTCGTCCGGCTGACCGCTGCCCTGGGAGGTATTGTCGCCACGCGGACCGCGGTGACGGCGGCGACGGCGATGCAGCGGGAAGCGATCCGGCTGGCCGCCATTGTCGTAGCCGTTCTGTCCGCCCTGATCGTGAGCCTGTTGCGTCGGCTGCGGCGCGCCACCGGTGATGAAGGCCGGAAGGCCGCCTTCATGGCCCTCGCCCTGCGGGCGCGGCTGGCGCTGCTCGTGCGGCTGTCCGTTGCGCTGCTCGCGCGGCTGCAAATTCTGGTTTTCGCGCGGCGGGAACGGCTGCGCATTTTGCGGCAGATAGGGCTGCGGCTGACCCGCCGCGTAGGGGGTCTCGAACGCCTGGTTGTTGTCCTCCTCGCCCTCCTCGAAGCCTTCTTCCGGGCGCGGCTGGAATTGCTGGTCGTTGCCGCCTTCCTGGCGCGGCTGGAAGTTCGGATTCTGCTGCCGGAACTGCTCCTGCGCGGCGGCGATCAGACGGAAATAGTGTTCGGCGTGTTGGAAATAATTTTCCGCTGCGATCGGATCACCAGCGGACTGCGCGTCGCGCGCGAGCTGCAGATACTTCTCGGCGATGTGATTGGCGGTGCCGCGAATCTTTACGTCGGGACCGTTCGACTCATAAACCCGGGTCAGGGGATTCTGGTTGCGGCGGTTATTGTTGTGCTGACCGCCCCGCCCACGCATACGCTTGTTGTGGTGATGCTGCTGACCGTTTCTCATGGCCTGTTGTTCGACAACTCCGATTGGCGGCGGTTCTGACCCGCCCGCGTCTTCCCCAGCTTCAAACCGGTGTTTTGCACCGGCACCAAAAATTCCCGCTGGCCGCAGCTCGTGAGCCGAGTGTCGGCCGGACGATACGCGTCAATGAGCGACGAAGTCGCGCTGATCTGAACATCCTTGTGTCGCCGCGGCTCGGCCGCGACATGGCTCACCTTTCGTCATGCGCACTCCGGGCGGGTGCCCGGCCGGCGCTCAACCGGTGAAAGCTTCTCGATACCCGTTTGCGGCGAAAAGTCGTTTCCTCGAGCGGAAATCCCTCTATCGCCCCGTCCGCTCCGCCGCCTCACGGAGCTCCTGCCCCGGGCCTCTCTTGGCGATGCGGTACCCAATCTGGGATCGATTCCGTAAACGGGACCCTAATCGGTCTTCCGGGACATTCCAAGCGGTTTTTTGGCCCTCGGAACTTGCTGCGGCTTATACGGATTTGGCCGCCAACGCGCGTACCTGAGTTAAGAGATCGTGTCGCGATGCCGTCACCGCAAGACCCCCGCGGGCGAATACCGCCTCAATGTCGGGCAATTGCCCGGCGCCCATCTCGACCACCAAATGCCCGGCGCCGATCAGTCTGCGCGCATCCGCCGCGATAGCGCGATAAGCGTTGAGCCCATCCGCGCCGCCGTCGAGCGCGCGCCGCGGATCGTGGTCGCGCACCTCGATGCTCAGCGTCGCGATATCGCGCGTCGCCACATACGGTGGATTCGAGACGACGAGATCGAACCCGCCGGTGAGCGCGGATCCGTAGTCGCACCTAACGAACGCGGCGCGCTTCTCGAGACCGAGGTTCCGCGCATTGGCGCGCGCAACCTCGAGCGCGTCGGCCGAGAGATCGGTTCCGACACCGAAGGCGTGCGGCAGCTCGCTCAGCAACGCCAAAAGGATCGCGCCGGAACCGGTGCCAAGGTCGGCGATCCGCAGCGGCTGCGCGCGCGCAGTTTCGGGCAGCGACAGCGCAAGCTCCACCACCGTCTCGGTCTCGGGCCGCGGCACCAGCACGGCCGGCGTGACAGTCAGCGGCAGGCCCCAGAATTCGCGCCGACCGAGAATGCGCGCCACCGGCTCGCCGGCGAGCCGGCGCGCCGCCAAGATCGATATTTCGGCGGCCTCGGCCCCGGCAAGCCGCCGCGCGGCCGCCGCGACCAGTCCGGCATGATCGAGAGATAGCGCGTGCCCGACGAGGATGCGGGCATCGAGCTCCGGCGTCTCTATCCTTGCGATACGCAATGCGGCGCCGAGCGTGCGGCGAGCTTGCTCGATCGTCATTCCCGGCGTGACGATGCTCACGCGTCTTCCGCCGCGAGCAACTCGGCCTGATGCTCGGTCACGAGCGCGTCGATAACCTCGCCGAGCGCCTCGCCCTCCATGATCTGCGGCAATTTGTAGAGCGTCAGATTGATGCGGTGATCGGTGACGCGGGCCTGCGGGAAGTTGTAGGTGCGGATGCGCTCGGAGCGATCACCCGAGCCGACCTGGCCGCGCCGCTCGGCGGCGCGCGCGGAATCGAGCTTCTGGCGCTCGTGGTCGTAGAGCCGGGTCCGCAGCACCGCCATCGCCTTGGCGCGGTTGCGGTGCTGCGAGCGATCCTCCTGCATGACGACCACGATGCCGGTCGGAATATGGGTCACGCGCACCGCCGACTCGGTCTTGTTGACGTGCTGGCCGCCCGCGCCGCTCGATCGCAACGTGTCGATCTTGAGATCGGTCTCGTTGATCTGGATGTCGACGTCTTCCGCCTCGGGCAGCACTGCGACCGTCGCCGCCGAGGTGTGAATGCGCCCGGAGGCTTCGGTATCGGGCACGCGTTGCACCCGATGCACACCCGATTCGAATTTCAGCTTGGCGTAGGCGCCGCGGCCTCTGATCTCGGAGATAATTTCCTTGTAGCCGCCCGCGGTGCCTTCGCTCGCCGACGCCACCTCGACCTTCCAACCCTGGCTCTGCGCGTAGCGCTCATACATACGGAACAGATCACCGGCGAACAGCGAGGCTTCATCGCCGCCGGTCCCGGCGCGGATTTCCATGATGACGTTGCGCTCATCCATCGCGTCCTTGGGGATCAGCGCCAGGCGAATCTGGTGCGCGAGCTGCTCGCGCTTTTCGGCGAGCGTCGGCTTTTCGCTTTCGGCGAGCGCGCGCATGTCGCGGTCGGTCGATGCATCGGCCAGCATGGCATCGAGGTCGGCGATCTCGGCGCCTACGGCGCGATAGCTCTTGATGGTGTCGACCAGCGGCGAGAGCTCGGCGAATTCGCGCGACAGCTTCACATAGGTGTCGCGCTCGGGCGCGCCAGAGAGCTCGGCTTCGACCGCACGGTGGCGCGCGAGCAGGGCGTCGAGCTTGGGTTCGGGCAGGTTCATTTGGCGCTGGTACGTAGGCGACAAGGCGGCCGGGGACAAGCGGCTTTGAGCCGCTGGTATGCTATACTTCCCGTATGGATGAGGACCCTGACATGGCCCGTCGCCAGCAGGCCGCCGCTCCCGCGACCACGGACAAGGAGCGCGCCAGCTACGACAGCGATTTTTACACCTGGTCGCAGGAGCAGGGGCGGCTCGTGCGCGAGGGGCGCTGGAGCGAGGTCGACCGGGAGAATGTCGCGGAGGAGATCGAGTCCTTGGGGCGGGAACAATTCAACAAGCTGGAAAGCGCCATTAGGGTGATCCTGATCCACATGCTGAAGTGGGATCATCAACCCGAAAAACGATCGCGCAGCTGGGCGGTTTCAATAGCGGCGCAGCGGGCCGAACTTGACGATATCCTCGATGACAATCCCGGCCTGAAGCCGCGCATCGGTGAAGCCATTTTGCGTGCCCATCGCAAGGCACGGCTGGAAGCCATCAACGAGACGGGGCTGAAGAAGTCCGTGTTCGCGGATGCCTGCCCTTACTCATTTGACGAGATCACGTCGCGACCGTTCGATTACGAGTAGCTTGTTTGAGCATGATCTTTTCCGAAAACCGGTCTCCACTTTTCGGGATCATGCTCTAAAGCTGCAGCCCCTCGGCCTGCGCGAACGACTCGAGCTTTTGCCGGATCGTGCCCTTTAGCTTCGTGCCGTCGAGCAGCGGCCGCATCAGCGCGGTCGCCTTGCCGAGGTCGAGATCGAGCAGCATCGCCTTCACCGGGCCGACCGAGGACGCCGAGACCGACATCGAGCGGTAGCCGATCGCCATCAGGGCAAGCGCGCCGATCGGTTGCGACGCGAGCTCGCCGCACAGCGTCACCGGCTTGCCGGAGGCCATCGCCTTGTCGGCAATCTTCATCAGGGCACGCAGGAACGGCGGCGAGATCGGATCGAAGCGGTTCGCGAGATTCACATTGCTGCGGTCAGCCGCGAACATGAATTGCGCCAGGTCGTTCGACCCAACCGAGAGAAAGTCGACGCGCGCCAGCAGCTCGTCGAGCTGGTAGAGCAACGCCGGCACCTCGACCATGACGCCGACATGCACGCGCGCCGGCAGCGTATGGCCGTGCCGACGCAGATGCGTGAGCTCCTTTTCGACCAAGCCCTTGGCCTCGTCGAATTCCTCCACCGTCGTGACCATCGGGAACATGATGCGCAGTTCGCGCCCCGCGGCGGCGTCGAGCATGGCGCGGATCTGGCTGCGCAATAGCCCGGGCCGATCAAGCCCGAGGCGGATCGCGCGGTAGCCGAGCGCCGGGTTCTCCTCGTCGTCGAAGCGCATATAGGGCAGCACCTTGTCGCCGCCGATATCGAGCGTGCGAAACGTGACCGGTCGATCGGCGGCGGCATCGAGGACCTGACGATAGAGGGCGGTTTGCTCGGTCGTGCGCGGCAGCGAATGCGCCACCATGAACTGCAGCTCGGTGCGGAACAGGCCGATGCCGGTCGCGCCGGTTTCGGCGATGTGCGGCAGGTCGACCAGAAGCCCCGCATTCAACAGCAGCGCGATCTTCTCGCCGTCCTTGGTGATGCACGGCTTCTCACGCACCGCCGCGTATTGCGCCTGGCGGCGCGCGCGCAGCCGCACGCGATCGGCGTAGTTCTTTTCCACGTCCGGGGTCGGGCGGACATAGACATGGCCCATCGTGCCGTCGACGATGATGGCATCGCCCGGATCGACGATGCCGATCGCGTTGGCGATCTGCCCGACTGCCGCGATGCCGAGCGCGCGCGCCACGATCGCGACATGCGAGGTCGGTCCGCCTTCCTCGAGCACGAGCGCGCGCAGCTTCTTGCGGTCGTAGTCGAGCAGCGCGGCCGGGCCCATCGAGCGCGCGACCAGGATTGCGTTCTCGGGCATCTCCTCACGCCGCGGCGCATGGTCGCGTCCGACCAGCTGGCGCATCAGCCGGTTGGCGAGATCGTCGAGATCGTGCATCCGCTCGCGCAGATACGGGTCAGTCTGGCGCATCATCCGGGCGCGGTTGTCGGACTGCACGCGCTCGACCGCCGCCTCGGCGGTGAGGCCGGTCATCACCGCCTCGTGCATCTTGTGGGTCCAACCGCGATCATGCGCGAACATCACATAGGCCTCGAGCACCTCGCGGTGCTCGCCGGCGTCGGCGACGTCGCGCCGCTCGAGCAGGCGGTCGAGATCGGTGCGCAGGCTGTTGAGCGCAAGCTCGAGCCGCTGCAGCTCCTTCCCGGGCTCATCGGCGATCAGCTTGGTGACGACGACGCGCGGCTCGTGCAGCACCACGTGGCCGAGCCCGATGCCGTCGGCGATCGAGGCGCCCTCGAGCTGCATTGGCCGGTGCGCCGCCGGTTCGAGCCCGGGCTTCGCCAGCGCCGACAGCTCGCCCGACGCGATGGTCTCGGCGAGCACCATCGCGGTCGTCTGCAGCGCCTCTTCCTCTTCCTCCGAATAGGTGCGCTGCGCGCGGTTCTGCACCACCAGCACGCCGAGCGTGTTGCCGGCGCGCAGGATCGGGACGCCGAGGAACGAATGGTAGATTTCTTCGCCGGTCTCGGGGCGGAACGCGAAGGCCGGATGATGCTGCGCGTCGGAGAGATTGAGCGGCTTCGCCTCGCTCGCGACCAGGCCGACGAGACCTTCGTCCTGGCGCAAAACCGTAACGTGGACCGACTCGGGCTTCAGGCCTTCGGTCGCGTAGAGCTCGAGCGTGCCGTCCACGCGCAGGACGTAAAGCGAGCAGACCTCCGCCACCATATTGGCAGCGATGAGCACGACGATCTTGTTCAGGCGATCCTGCGCGCTGATCGGCTCCGCCATGACCTCGCGAAGCCGACGCAACAGCACGCGCGGACCGCCGCTCGCGCCACGCATGACGAGGTCCTGTGCGTCGTCCGAGCCCCGGCGAAGGCGAACCCGGTTCAACTTGGTGCTGAATCCGCAGGTTCCGCCGCCCGCGGCTCTGTTATTTGCCGTATAGCGAATGGCACGTGCGGACGGCAAGTCGTCATGCCGCACCGCAATAGAATTGTTTCGAACTACCAGGCGTAGCTTGCGCAGATGCGGCCGCAGGCGGCACGGAATCGATCCGAATCGATGACGCTCGCATAAACATCGCGAATGGTTTTCGCGCCTGGGGCCATGACTGGCGCGACCGCCGAAGGGCCGAACAGGCGCTCGGCGACGGCCGCAACGGTACTGTCCGTGGCGGACGCCGCGAGGACCGCCTCATCCAGGCTGGCGGTCAGCAGGGCAAGAAATTTCTCAGGCCGGGTCAGCGGCAGCTTGGCGAGGTCGGCCCCCACCAGCAGGCGCGCGAGGCGATGGTCGGGATGGCTCTCATTCTCGGCCGCCGGCTTGAAGCCGGAGACCTTGGGAACGTCCGGATAGGAGACCGGCCCCGCCTGCAGCCTGGCGGCGAGCGCGTGTGCTTCCTCGGCCACGTAGTAGCGGTTGAGCTCGTCGTCCCAGGCAGTCGCGTAGCCGTGCGCGGAGAGCAGCGGCTCCCATTCCGTATAGGCCGGCTCCATCGTGATCGGCTTGTAGGCCTCGATCACGATCACCTTGGGCCGGAAGCGGGCGAAATCGGCACCGCGCAGGACCTCGGTCTCGGCGCCTTCGACGTCGATCTTGAGAAAGTCGATCTGCGTCGGCGCGTGTCCGGCGCACAGTAGACCGAGCGTCGTCACCGGCCGGCGCAGCGGCTCGGCGCTCTGGCCGAGCTCCTTCTCGGCGATCTGGGCTTGCTCGGGGATGGTGGTCGAAAGCCCATGGAATTCGCGCTGCAGGTAGAGCGTCGCCTCGCCCGGCGCGTCGCCGGCGAGGCCCTCATAGAGCACGTCGCTCGGGCGCACCGCGCGTTCGAGCGCGGCGAGCGAGGGATTGGGTTCGACCGAAATGCCGCGCCAGCCGTTCAGATAGAACAGGAACGAGACGTTGTCGTAGACCGGATGCCCGGCGCCGACATCGATATAGAAGCCGCCGCTCTGCGCGCCGAAACAGCGCCACAGGTGCAGGTCCTCGTAGCGCTGCGCGTAGGACAGGCCCGGCAGCGTCACTTATCGAGCCCATAGAGCGAATGCAGCGTGCGCACCGCCAGCTCCGTATAGGCCGCGTCGATCAGCAGCGAGAACTTGATCTCCGAGGTCGTGATCGCGCGGATATTGATCTGCCGCTCCGAGAGCGCCTTGAAGGCTTTCGCCGCAACGCCCGCATGCGAGCGCATGCCGATGCCGATGACCGAGACCTTGGCGACATCGGTCGAGGTGTCGATATGGTCATAGCCGATCGCGGCGCGCGACTTCACGATCACGGCGTTGGCGCGCTCATAGTCGGCAGCCGGCACCGTGAAGGTGAGGTCCGTGGTCTTTCCGTCGGCCGAGACGTTCTGCACGATCATGTCGACATTGATGTTCGCTTCCGCGAGCGGTCCGAAGATCGCGGCCGCGACGCCGGGCTTGTCGGGCACGTGACGGATCGAGATCTGCGCTTCGTCCTTGGAGAAAGCGATGCCGGTGACGACCTGCTGTTCCATGATCTCACTCTCGTCGCAAATGAGCGTGCCGGGCGGTTGGTTCGCATAGGGATCGATGTCTTCCGGCTTGTCGAAAGACGAGCGTACGAAGATGCGCACATTGTGCACCATGGCGAGCTCGATCGAGCGCACCTGCATGACCTTGGCGCCGAGCGAGGCCATTTCGAGCATTTCCTCGAACGCGATCTTCTCCATGCGTTGCGCGCGCGGCACCACGCGGGGATCGGTGCTGTAGACGCCGTCAACGTCGGTGTAGATGTCGCAGCGGTCCGCCTTGATGGCGGCGGCGACCGCGACCGCCGAAGTGTCCGATCCGCCGCGGCCAAGCGTCGTGATGCGGCTGGTCGCCTTGTGCACGCCCTGGAAGCCCGCGATGACGGCGACTTCCTTGCGGTCGCGGAAGCGCTTGATCAGCTCCTCGCCGTTGATGTTCTCGATCCGTGCGGAGGCGTGCGCGTTGCTGGTCTCGATCGGCAGCTGCCAGCCTTGCCAGGAGCGCGCGTTGATGCCCATGCCTTCGAGCACGATCGCCAAAAGCCCGGCGGTGACCTGCTCGCCCGACGCAACGACGGCGTCGTATTCGCGTGCATCATGCAGCGGCGAGGCCTCGCGCGCCCAGGCGACGAGCTCGTTGGTCTTGCCGGACATGGCCGATACGATAACCGCGACCTCATGACCGGCATCGACCTCGCGCTTGACGTGGCGCGCGACGTTGCGGATGCGGTCAATGTCGGCGACCGACGTGCCGCCGAATTTCATCACAAGACGGGACATAACTGCCGAAGGAGTTCCCCGGGGAAAAAGCGGGCTACTCCATAGCGACGCGCGCGCGGTGAGGCAACTCTCTCGGACCTCACCCTGAGTGGCCGCCAGGCCCTTCAGCCCTCATGGTGAGGAGCCGCGCAAAGCGCGGCGCCTCGAACCATGGCGGCGCACTCAGTGCCTGCGGCCATCCTTCGAGGCTCGGCGGCTGCGCCGCCTCGCACCTCAGGATGAGGACCCAGCCGTCACGCCGCCTTCCTGATCTCCGGCAGATGCTTTGCCACCAGCTTGAGGTCCGAGACAAAGTTCCCGAACTCGCGCTCCTTCGATTCCGCGTCCGGCAGGCGAAGCAAGAAGGACGGGTGGACCGTGATGAAGCCGTCGACGCCCTCGCGCAGCCGCATCAGCTTGCCGCGCACGCGTGAGATCGTGACGTCGCGGCCCATCAGCGCACGCGCCGCCGTCGCACCGAGCGCGACCGCAAGGTGCGGCTTCAACAGCTTGAACTCGTTTTCGAGCCACCAGTGGCAGGCTTCGATCTCGGCATTGTTCGGCTTCTTGTGCAGCCGGCGCTTGCCGCGCGGCTCGAATTTGAAATGCTTGACCGCATTGGTCACGTAGACCAGCGTACGGTCGATGTCGGCCTCGGCGAGCGCGCGATCGAACATAGCCCCGGCCGGACCGACGAACGGCTTGCCCTGCAGATCTTCCTGATCGCCCGGCTGCTCGCCGACGAAAACGACGCGCGCATGCGCCGGACCCTCGCCGAACACGGTCTGGGTCGCATTCTTGTAGAGTGGACAGCGGTGGCAGCTTTCAGCGTCCTGCCGCGCGGCGGTCAGGCTGCGATAGGCCGCGGGTTCGAGTTTCGGAGCCGGTGCGGCGAAGAGGTCTGGCTCGGTGTCGGCGTGCTTTCTCGCCATGGCGGACGCCCTCATGGGTGTGGTATTGTTCTCTTTATGTTCTCACTCGGCGGGCCGGTCAAGCCCGCGTATGAAAGGGAAGCCGCGACGGCTCTTCGCGTTCCAATTTCCAACTCTCTCGGAATGTCCATGCAGTACCGCAATCTCGGCCGGAGCGGCGTGAAGGTCTCTCCGCTCTGCCTTGGCACCATGATGTTTGGCGGGGCGACCGATGAGGCAACGGCGGCCCGCATCGTCGCCAAGGCCAAGGATCAGGGCATCAACTTCATCGACTCTGCGGACGCCTATAACGGCGGCAAGGCCGAGGAGATCGCCGGCCGCGCGATCGGCAACCAGCGCCACGACTGGGTGGTGGCGACGAAACTTGCAAATCAGATGGGCGCGGGCGCCAATCGCGGCGGCCTCTCGCGCAAATGGGTGATGCAGGCAGCCGAGGACAGCCTGCGCCGGCTCGGCACCGACTACATCGACATCTACTACCTGCACAAAGAGGACCACGCGACGCCGCTTGGCGAAACCGTGCGGGCGATCGGCGACCTGCTGCAGGCGGGCAAGATCCGTTACTTCGGCGTGTCGAACTACCGCTCCTGGCGCGTCGCCGAGATCTGCAATCTGTGCGACCGCTTCGGCATCGACCGGCCGATCGTGAGCCAGCCCTACTACCACGCGCTCTATCGCGTCGCCGAGGTCGAGCACCTGCCGGCCTGCGCCTATTACGGGCTCGGCGTGGTGAGCTACTCGCCGCTCGCGCGCGGCGTGCTCACCGGCAAATATCCGCCCGGCGCCGAGGCCGCCAAGGACACGCGCGCCGGCCGCGCCGACAAACGCATGCTGCAGACCGAGTTTCGCATCGAAACGCTGGAAGCGGCGCAGAAGGTGAAGGCCTACGCCGAGAAGCGCGGCGTCGCGTCCAATCACTTCGCGGTCGCATGGGTGCTCAACAATAAGCTGATCAGCGGCGTGGTCGCCGGCCCGCGCACCGAGGCGCAATGGGACGACTACGTGAAGGCGCTCGACGTCACGTTCACAAGGGAAGACGAAGCTTTCATCAATGACCTCGTCGTAGCCGGTCACCCGGCCGCGCCGGGCTATAATGATCCGGCCTATCCGATCGAAGGGCGCGTGGCGCGGACCGCATGAGCACGAGCACAATTGATGAAGCTGAAGTCGCCCGCTTCGCGGCGCTCGCCGACGAATGGTGGGATCCGCGCGGCAAGATGGCGGTGCTGCACAAGTTCAATCCGGTGCGGCTCGCCTATATTCGCGACGCCGCGTGCACGCACTTTGGACGCAATCCCAAGCATCTCGATTGCCTCAAGGACCTGCGCATCCTCGATATCGGTTGCGGCGGCGGCATCCTGAGCGAGCCGCTGGCGCGGCTCGGCGCCGCGATGGTGGGCGCGGATCCGGCGGAGAAGAACATCGCAGCGGCGAAAGTGCATGCGGCGCAAAGTGAGCTTGCGATCGATTATCGCGCGACGACCGCGGAGGCGCTGGCCGACGCGGGCGAGCGTTTCGACATCGTGCTTGCGATGGAAGTGGTCGAGCACGTCGCTGACGTGAAATTGTTCGTCCGTCGCTGCGCCGAGATGGTGAAGCCGGGCGGGCTGATGATCGCCGCGACCATCAATCGAACCATGAAGAGCTTCGCGCTCGCGATCGTTGGGGCCGAGTACGTGCTGCGCTGGCTGCCGCGCGGCACGCATCAGTGGGACAAGTTCGTCACGCCGGACGAGCTCGAGATTGCGATGGAGCGCGCCGGCCTGCGCACCACCGACGAGCGCGGCGTGATCTACAATCTACTCGCCGACCGTTGGGAGCTCTCGACCGACACCGACGTGAACTACATGGTGCTGGGCGAGAAGGCGGCGTGACGAGCGAGGTGCGCGCGGCTCCCATGCGTCAACTCGCATTGACCGTGCGATGCGGCCACGGCAGTTAGCCCGGCATGATCGACACGAGCTGGCTCTGGGCCGTCTTCACCGTACTCGCCGCCGCGAGCCAGACCGCACGCAATGCGATGCAGCGCGAGCTGACCGCGAGCCTCGGCACGGTCGGCGCGACGCACGTCCGTTTCCTGTTCGGCTTTCCGTTCGCGCTCGTTTTCCTCGCCGGCGTCGCGCTGGTCAGCGGCGTCGCGCTGCCACAACCGACGCTGATCTTCTGGCCCTGGCTGCTCGTTGGCGCACTGTGCCAGATCGCCGCGACAGCGCTGATGCTCGCCGCGATGGGCGAGCGCTCGTTCGTGGTCGCCATCGCCTATATCAAGACCGAGCCGATTCAAGTTGCGATCTTCGGCCTGCTGTTCCTCGGCGATCCGCTCAATCCGCTGATGATGCTCGCGATCGTGGTCGCGACCGTCGGCGTGATCGCGATGTCGTTCAAGCCGGGCGGCAAGAATGCTGGAGCCGGCGGCGGCATCAAGCCGACGCTGATCGGATTGGCGGCCGGCGGCATGTTCGCGCTGTCGGCGATCGGCTATCGCGGCGCGCTTCTCACCGTGAGCCCGATGTCCGGTTTCGTGATGGCGGCGACGTTCATGCTCGCGGTCGGGCTCCTGCTGCAGGCCGCGCTGCTGACGATCTACCTCGTGCTCTACGATCGCAAGGTCTTGTCAGCGATCATGCGCCTGTGGCGGCCGTCGCTGCTCGCCGGTTTCATGGGTGCGACGGCGTCGCAATTCTGGTTCCTCGCCTTGGCGCTCGCGACCGCCGCCAGCGTGCGTACGCTGGCGCTCGTCGAGGTCCTGTTCGCGCAGGCGATTTCGGCGTTCATCTTCAAACAGAAGACGAGCGCCCGCGAGGCCGTCGGCATTGCGATGATCGTAATCGGCGTCGTGCTGCTGATCTGGTCGCACCCCGGCTAGAGCATGATCCCGAAAAGTGGGGACCGGTTTTCGGAAAAGATCATGCTCCACGAACCTGGCATAGCGTCAGCCGCGAATGCGGACAAAACCTCAATCAATGTTGACGAAAAATATACGCTGCTGATCCGCAGATCTGCCTAAGCGAAACAGCGCGACGGTCGCTTAACAAATTTCTGCCTCTACTGCCCGCGCGGGTGAGACGTGCCGGGACGGCACGCTAATTCACGTAACGGCAAATCGGCATGGACACATCAGCGCCCCCCTCTCTGCTTGCGGAACTCGAAGCCGCCATCGCGGATGGTTCAAGCGAACGGCGCACCGAGATGCTGCGGCAGATCACCGATCTGTTCATCGAAACAGCGCCGTGGGTCGGCGAAGCGCAGACCGGCCTGTTCGACGACGTGTTCGAGCAGCTCACGCGTGAAATCGAAGAGAAGGCGCTGCTCGAGCTTTCCGGGCGCATGGCCTCGGTCGAGAACGCGCCAGGTCGGCTGATCCGCCGGCTCGCCGAGGATGACTCGATCGAAATTTCCGGACCCGTGCTGGAGCGTTCCCCCAGGCTCGACGAAGATGATCTGGTGGCGATCGCGCGCACCAAGAGCCAGGCGCATCTCGCGGCGATCGCGGGACGGGCGGAGCTCGGCGAGCAAGTCACCGGCGTGCTGGTCGAGCGCGGCGATATGGCGGTTGCCCGCAAGGTCGCGTCGAACACCGGCGCGCGCTTCACCGACGGCTCACTGCGCAACCTGATCGATCGCGCGAGCGACGATGGTGATCTTGCGCATGCGGTGGCGCGGCGGCGCGAGCTTCCGCCGGCATTGTTCCGCAGCCTGCTCGCGCGCGCGACCGACCAGGTGCGCAAGCGGCTGCTCGATACCGCTCAACCCGGCACCGCGAAGGTGATCAACAAGATTCTCGCCGAGGTCTCGCAGGACGTCGAAACCAAGACCGCGCCGAAGCGCGACTACGCCGCCGCGAAACAGGTCGTGATGGAGATGCAGAAGCAGGGCGGGCTGACCCCGCCGAACCTGATGCAGCTCGCCAAGGAGATGAAGCTCAGCGAAGTGGTGGTCGCGCTGTCGGCGATGACCGGCGTCACGGTCGATGTCATCGATCGCTTTCTCGATGACCCGTCCGACGATCCGATATTGATCTTGTGCAAGGCGATCGACCTCGACTGGCAGACCTCGCTTGCAGTGCTCTCCGCCAAGCTCGGCACGCCGCAATTGCGCGAGAGCCGCGCCGATGATGCCAACAAGAAATACCGCAAGCTGTCGACCTATTCGGCGCAGCGCGTGCTGCGCTTCTGGCAGGCGCGCGACAAGCTCGCGGTGGCGGGGTAGCTCTCATCAGAATCGCGGCGCTCGCATGTGCGCCCTCTCCCGCTTGCGGGGGAGGGTATCGCGGGCAGCTCAACGTACTCGGTCGGTGGGGGCCCTCGATAGCCTCGCGGTTAGGTCCCCCTCCCATCCTTCTTCGCTGAACCTTCGTGCAGCCCTCCCCCGCAAGCGGGAGAGGGCCCAATAACCGACGCCGCGCTCGCGGCACTGAGTTGTGACGCAGTAGGGTTAGCGCGAAGCGCGTAACCCGCCGTTTCGCGTTGCGGCGGATTACGCGCGTTCCGCGCTAATCCGCCCTACGGGGGGGTTAATTCCGCTCGTCCGGCAGCGCCGGCAGCGGATGAAACTCGATACCTTCCTCGGAAAGCTCCTTGGCGTCCTGCGGCGAGGCCTCGCCATAGATCGAGCGATGCTCGATCTCGCCGTAGTGCATCTTGCGCGCGACCTCGGGAAATTTCTTGCCGACATTGTCGGCATTCGCGATCAGGTGGTCGCGCAATTCCTTGAGCTTCGACCGGAATTCCTTCTCCTGCGGCGACATCATCGCGACCGGCGCGTTCGCGGCGCTCGCCGGCGCTTCGCTCTCGACCGGCACGCTGATCGCGGTGCTCTTGTCTTTGCGCGCGAGGCGCGGCGCCATGATGGCCTTCTCGACCTTGGCGGATCCGCACAGCGGACACGACACGAGACCGCGCTTGGCCTGCTTCTCATAGGCTACGCTATCCTGGAACCAGCTTTCGAATTCGTGGCGCTTGTCGCACACGAGATTGTAACGGATCACGCCTCGCCTCCGACCACGTGCAGATGCGTCGGCTCCGCCATCGGCTCGAGAATTTCGAAACGCCGGCCGTGCTGCAGCGAAGGAATGCGCGCGCGCGCCGTCGCGACCTCGGCCGGGTCGATGTCGGCGAACACAACGCCCGGCTCGCTGCCGCCTTCGGCGATCACGCGCCCCCAAGGGTCGACCACGAGCGAATGGCCATAGGTGGCGCGGCCGTTCTCGTGATCGCCGCCCTGCGCGGCCGCGAACACGAACGAGCCGTTCTCGATCGCGCGCGAGCGCATCAGCACATGCCAGTGCGCCTCGCCGGTCTGGCGCGTGAACGCCGACGGGATCGCCAGATACATCGCGCCGGCTTCGGCGAGCGCGCGGTACAAAGCCGGAAAGCGCAGATCGTAGCAGATCGTCATGCCGAGCCGGCCCCAGGGCAGGTCGGTGACGACGCCGAGCTCGCCCGGCCGATAGCTGCGCGATTCGCGGTAGCTCTCGCCGCCTTTGAGATCGACGTCGAACATGTGGATCTTGTCGTAACGTGCGACGATCTCGCCGCGCCGGTCGATCAGGAAGCTGCGGTTCGCCGCCTTGTCGGGTGAGACCTTCACGGCGAGCGATCCGACATGCACATAGATTTCGAGCGCGCGCGCGAGCTCGCGGAAGGTCGCAAGGCTCGCGTCGTTCTCCTCGGGAACGATGGTAGCGAACAGCTTCTCGCGCGAGACTTCCATGATGTTGGTCATCTCGGGCGTGAGCACGTAGTCCGCGCCGCCCTCCTTGGCCTCGCCGACCATCTTCACGGCGGTGTCGGCATTCTGCGCCGGCGTGCGCGTGGAGCGCATCTGGATCAGACCGACGCGAAATTTCGAGCTGCCGTTCATTGATTAACCCTCAACCCGCGAGCAGCGCGTCGAGCTTGCCTTGCTCCTCGAGCGCGTAGAGATCGTCGCAGCCGCCGACATGCGTATCGCCAACGAAGACTTGCGGAAACGTATTGCCGCCATTCGCCCGCTCGATCATCTGCTTGCGCAACTCGGGTTTTCCAGTCGCGTTGTGCTCGGTGAAAGTGATGCCCTTGCGCTGCAAGAGCTCCCGTGCCGCATCCGAGTAGTAGCAGAAATCGCGCGTGTAGATCACCACCTCAGCCATCCAAAACCCTGACGAAACGTTAAGAGGAATGCCCACTATATGGGCGCCTTTCCATCGTCAACAACCCTGGCGAAGACCAGCACGTCGACGCGCGCGGCGCCGGCCTGCAGCAGCGCGCGGGCGCAGGCATCCGAGGTCGCGCCGGAGGTCAAGACATCGTCGATCAGGACAAGGCGCCGCCCCGCGACCTCGGCCTTTGCCTCCGCCGGCACACGAAACGCGCCCTGAACGTTGGCGGCGCGGTCTTTGCGCGAGAGGCCGACCTGGTGCGCGGTCGGTTTGACGCGTTTCAAGTGGCCATGCGCGACCGCGATACCACTCGCCCGCGCGACATGATGGGCGAGGGCTCCCGACTGGTTGAAGCGGCGGGTCCACAGCCGTCGCCAGTGCAGCGGTACCGGCACGAGCGCGTCGGCGCCCGCGAGCAGATCCTGCCCGGCGCGCGCCATCCAGCGGCCGATCATAGGTCCGAGGTCAAGCCGATCATTGTACTTGAAGGCATGCACCAATTGCCGCGCGACCTCGTCGTAGCGCACGGCCGCGCGGGCGCGCTCAAAGGCCGGCGGGTTGACGATCGCCTGCATCGACAGAATGCCGGGGCCGGGATCATAGACGAATGGGATACCGAGGCGCGGGCAGTAGGGTGGCGCGATGAACGAGAGCTTGCTCCAGCAGGTCGAGCAGACACCGGAATCGGTCACCACGTCGCGGCAGCCCGGACAAAGCGGGGGCAGCGCGATGTCGAGCGAATGGCGGGCGTAGTTGCGCAGGCTTCTGGCGAAGCGCGCCAAGCGCGAGGGGCCCACTGTCGCGACCGTATCCATGGGGATACGGTATCTCCCGGCAGGAGCGCGCTCAATGGCTGCAAACCGAAACGTGTTCGACCGCGCGCTGTTGCGCCGCCGCTTCGCGCGCGCGCAGGCGCTCGGGCTCGAGACGTTTCTGCTCGACCGCGTGGCTGCCGATCTGTCGGATCGGCTCGGCGCGGTGCTGCGCCGGTTTGACTGTGCGCTCGATCTCGGCACGCCGACCGAGGCGGTACGCGCGGCGCTCGCCGCCAACACGGCAGTCGGCACGCTCGTCGCGGCCGCGCCGCTTGCGCGCGCGCAGCCCGCCATCGTGGCGGATGAAGAAGCCCTGCCGCTACGCGAAGGCGCGCTCGATCTGATCGTCTCGGCACTTGCGCTGCAATTCGTCAACGACCTGCCCGGCACGCTCGTGCAGATTCGGCGCGCGCTCAAACCCGACGGCCTGTTTCTCGCCGCGATGCTCGGCGGCGAGACGCTCACCGAGCTGCGCCAGTCGTTCGCGGCCGCCGAGGCTGAGATCGAGGGCGGGGTTTCGCCGCATATCGCGCCGTTCGCCGATGTGCGTGACATGGGCGCGCTGCTGCAGCGGGCCGGTCTGGCGCTGCCGGTCACCGATGTCGATCGCGTGACGGTGCGATACGCCTCGCCATTCCGTCTGATGGATGAACTACGACGCATGGGCGCGACCAACGTGCTGATCGAGCGCCGCCGCACGCCGCTGCGCCGCGCCACGCTGCAGCGCATGGCCGAGATCTATGCGCAGCGCTTCGCCGACGCCGATGGCAAGGTCCGCGCGACCTTCGAGATCATCTGGCTTTCGGGCTGGGCGCCGCATGAGAGCCAGCAGAAGCCGCTGCGGCCCGGCTCGGCGCAGGTGCGTCTCGCCGACGCGCTGGGCACGCGCGAGATCGGGACGGGAGAGAAGGCCGGACGCTAGAGCGTGATGAGTTTAGGTTTGCGCGAGCCCGCCTACTTCCGCATCCGCGAGCGCGGAGTTCGTTGCTGCGCCCTCTCCCCTTGTGGGAGAGGGCTACTCTGACATTCAGCGCAGAATGTTGGGTGAGGGGTAAGCGACCCCTCACCCAACCGAGTGCGTTGAGCTTCCTGCGACGCCCTCTCCCACAAGGGGAGAGGGCAAACATGGCTGGCGCCGTTGATTCGATCTCAACTCATCACGCACTAGAGCAAGCCAGTTGCGACTCGGCTTTGGCTTCGTTTTGCCAATAATAATCTAAGATTGTCTTCTCGCATAATAGCAATCTTAAAGACAAATGCCTGGTGCTGCTCGATCCGCGGCGTCTACTGCGGCTCGATCCCTGCGTCCTTGATCAGCTTGCCCCAATTCGCAAGCTCCGACTGCACGAACGCGGCGAGCGCTTCCGGAGGTCCGGAGAACGCATCGAAGCCGGTCACGGCGATCTTCGCCTTCGCGTCCGGATTGGCGATGATCTTATGCACCTCGGCATTCAGTCGATCGATGATGTCCTTCGGCGTCCCGGCCGGCGCGAACAGCCCGGCCCAGGAGGTGACGTCGTAGCCCGGAATGCCGGCCTCATGCAGCGAGGGCAGATCCGGCAAGAGCGCGCTGCGCTCCTTGGTGGTGACGGCGAGCGCGCGCAGGTTTCCGGCGCGTACGTGCTCCAGTCCGGGTGCGAGATCGATGAACATCATCGACACGCGCCCGCCGAGAAGGTCGTTCAGCGCCGGCGGCGTGCTCTTGTAGGGAATGTGCAGGATATCGATGCCCGCGCGGCTCTTCAGTGTTTCGCCCGCCACGATCCCGGTGGTGTTGCCGCTCGCAAAAGTAAGCTTGCCGGGATTGGCTTTGGCGTAAGCGACCAGCTCGGGCAGCGTCTTCGCCGGAATGTCCTTGTTGACCACCAGCATGAACACATAGGAGCCGGCGCGCGCGACCGGTGTGAAGTCCTTGACCGGGTCGTAGCCGAGCGACTTGAACAGAAACGGATTGGCCGAGTGCGTGGAGTTGGTCGCCATCAGCAGCGTGTGGCCATCGGGCGTGGCACGCGCCACGTAAGTAGCCGCCACGATGCCGCTCGCGCCGACCTTGTTCTCGACCACGACGCTCTGATTGAAGGCCGTCGAGAGGTGTTGCCCGAGAATGCGCGCGATCGAATCCGTGCCGCTGCCGGGCGCGAACGGCACCACGATGGTGATCGGCCGCGCCGGATAGGTCTCGGCTTCGGCACCCGATGCGAGCGCAAGCCAGATGACGAGGCAACGAAGCAGGGTGCGCATGCATCCTCCCGCAAAGGGCTGTGTTTGGGCGGGACGATACACGGCTCCGGCCGGTCCGGGCGCGTCACGAATCCATGAGGAGATTGTGGGATTCGTCCTTGACTCTTGACCCGATCGGAGTCCGTCAACGATTAATTTCGATGCCCGATCTGGTCCCGGTCGGCGGCGCCCTGGCTACCTGATCTTGTAGCCGCGGCGGTCGGTTAGCGCGAGAGGTTGGGCACGCGGGTGCGAGTCAGCGATTCGACCGCGATTCGTTCCAGACTCGTTCCGACTCTTAAAGCTTGCGCCGATTCGACGGGCATTTTCGCGCTGCAGCGTCACGTCTTGAGACGCTCATGGGGCGCGGCCGGTAGGTGAAATTTAAGCTCCGCAAATTGCGAATCGCCGATCCGCGATTCGAGCGCGCTTTGTTCGGCCGGTGTTCGCGTCGTTAAGCGCGCAGCCTGTTTACCGCGCCGTCGGCGTTGCATTTCGAGACGCTGTTGCGGAAATTCATGCGATGCGGCCGCCCTACAGCTACCGGTTCGATCCCGCCGTTCCGCATTTTGCGGACGATAAGCCGATCATCATTTTCGACGGCCTTTGCGCGTTGTGCTCCGGCTCGGCTGCCTTCGTGCTGCGTCATGATGCGCCTGGTGTTTTTCGCCTGCTCGCCGCGCAATCGCCACTCGGTGAGGCGCTCTATCGGCACTACGGCCTCGATCCGGGCGACTACCAGACCATGATTCTGATCGCGGAGGGTGTCGCCTGGTTCAAGTCCGAAGCCGCGATTCGGATTGCGCAAGGCCTCGGCCGGCCGTGGTCGCTCGTTGCGGTATTTCGCATTGTGCCGCGCGTCTGGCGCGACACGCTCTACAGTTGGGTGGCGCGCAATCGCCTGCGCTGGTTCGGTGCGCGCGCGAGCTGCTATCGGGGTGACGCCAGGTTCGCCGAGCGATTTCTCACATGAGGATCTTGATCCTCGGCGGATATGGCACGTTCGGCGGGCGCCTCGCGTGCCTGCTCGCCGATGAGCCGCGCCTCACGCTCATCATTGCCGGCCGCTCGCTCCCGGCGGCGCAAGCCTTCTGCGCCGGGATAGTCGCGCAAGCTCGCCTCGTTGCGGCCGCCTTTGATCGCGACGGCGATGCCGTGGCGCAGCTGGCGGCGCTCGCGCCCGACATCGTGGTGGACGCGAGCGGGCCGTTTCAGACCTACGGCGATCCGTATCGCGTGGTTCGCGCCGCGCTGGCGCAAGGGATCAGCTATCTCGATCTCGCCGACGGCTCGGATTTCGTGAAAGGCATCGCGCAGTTCGACACTGAGGCGAAGGCGCGTGAAGTCTTTGTGCTCACCGGCGTGTCGAGCTTCCCGGTTCTCACCGCCGCGGTGGTGCGCCGCCTGTCGGCCGGCATGGCGCAGATCGATTCCATCAGCGCCGGCATTGCGCCGTCTCCCTACGCGACACTCGGGCTCAACGTCATCCGGTCGATCGCGAGCTATGCGGGCAGGCCATTCTGGCTGCTGCGCGACGGACGCCCAGCCGTGGGCTACGGGCTCACGGAGTCGCGGCGCTTTACGATTGCGCCGCCCGCCATCGTGCCGCTCGGCAACCGGCGTTTCTCGCTGGTCGATGCGCCGGACCTGAAAGTGCTGCCCGCGCTCTGGCCCTCGCTGCGCGAGGTCTGGATGGGCGCCGGCACCGTTCCCGAAGTCATGCACCGCGTCCTGAACCTGTTTGCCTGGGCGACCCGCTTGCGGCTGTTGCCATCGCTGCTGCCGTTCGGGCGCGCGATGCACTGGATCACGCGGCATCTGCGCTGGGGCGAGGATCGCGGCGGCATGTTCGTCGCGGTGACGAGCGGCGATATTGCGCGATCCTGGCATATGATTGCCGACGCGGATGATGGTCCGTTCATTCCATCGATGGCCTGCGCGGCGATTGTTCGACGATGCCTCGAGCGGCAGCGACCTCAGCCCGGCGCCCGCGCCGCCACCGGCGATATCGAGCTCGGCGACTACGAAGCGCTGTTTGCCAAGCGCGCGATCCGCGCCGGTATCCGCGAGCTGAGCGCTGCCAGCGCCACATTGCCGCTTTACCGGCGCTTGCTCGGCGCGGCCTACGATCAGATGCCCGCACCATTGCGCGCGATGCACAATCTGAAAACCGAGATGGCTGCGGAGGGCATCGCCACGGTGACGCGCGGAAAGGGCCTGCTCGCGCGGCTTGCGGCTGCGCTGGTCGGCTTTCCGCGCGCGGGCGAGAACGTGCCGGTGCGCGTCGCTTTCAGGGTCGAGAACGGCATCGAGCACTGGACGCGCAGCTTCGCGGGCCGCTCGTTTCATTCGACGCAGGCGCAGGGGCGCGGCCGCTCCGAATGGCTGTTGTGCGAGCGTTTCGGTCCGCTCCGCGTCGCCCTCGCGCTCGTGGTCGATCAGGAGCGCTTGCGCCTGATCGTCCGGCGCTGGAGCCTGTTCGGGATTGCGATGCCGCGCTCCCTTGCGCCGGACAGCAATTCCTACGAATACGCCGAGAATGGCCGTTTTTGCTTCCATGTGGAGATCGGCCACCCGCTCACCGGGCCGATTGTTGGTTATCGCGGATGGCTGCTGCTGTGCCGGTAGTTGCAAAATGGCCTGTCAGATCAATCTATGATAAGAAGAGCCGAACTGAGAGATGCTAATGACCAAGTTGCTCGAGAAGGCGATCGCACAAGCGCGCGAGCTGCCGGAAGAAGATCAAGACTCGATCGCCGTGATGTTGCTGTCGATGACTAGCGACAATCCTGAGATTGATCTTGTCGATGATGAAACGCGCGCCGCAATTCTCGAAGGCCTCGAGCAGGCGCGCCGCGGCGAATTTGTTCCCGACGCTCAAATCGAAGCGCTCTGGAAACGCCACGGCGTATGTCCGCTGCACGCCGCGAGCAGCTGGCGACCTTGAGAGGCATTTCTGTTGTATCTTGACGAGCGGAGCCCACAGGGTGCACGAAACGTCAAGAAAGCCCTCCACAAGGCCGTGGCGCTGATCGGTCGACATCCCAAAATCGGGCGCAATTCAAAGGTTCAAGACACGCGTGTATTTCCGGTGGGGCGATACCCATATTTGATCTATTGGAGCATCGAAGCCGGAGAGGTGTGGATTGTCCACATTCGTCACGCCAGCCGGCGCCCTTGGGCGGACGAGCTATCGGATCAAGCGGACTGATGACTCATCCCGGCTACTGAACTTTCGCTGAAATCGACTTCGGACTGTTGATGCCCATTTCGTTCTCTTCGAATGCCTCCCGCGACGCGCGCGCGCGCGGCACCGACGTGACCGCCGTCCTCGGTCCCACCAACACCGGCAAGACGCATCTCGCGATCGAGCGGATGCTCGCGCATTCGAGCGGCATCATCGGCCTGCCGCTGCGTCTGCTCGCGCGCGAGGTCTACAACAAATGCATCGAGCGGGTCGGCGCGGAAGCGGTCGCGCTCGTCACCGGCGAGGAGAAGATCAAGCCGGCCAATCCGCGCTTCTGGGTCTCGACCGTCGAGGCGATGCCGCGCGATCTGAATGTCGCGTTCGTGGCGATCGACGAGATCCAGCTCGGGGCGGATCTCGAGCGCGGCCATGTCTTCACCGACCGTATGCTCAATCGGCGCGGGCGCGAGGAAACGCTCGTGCTCGGCGCCGCTACGATGCGGCCGATGGTCGAAAAGCTCTTGCCCGGCGCGAACATCCTGTCGCGCCCGCGCCTCTCGACTTTGAGCTTTGCGGGCGACCGGAAACTGACGCGGCTGCCGCGCCGCTCCGCCATCGTGACGTTCTCGGCCGACGAAGTTTACGCGATTGCCGAATTGATCCGCCGCCAGCGCGGCGGCGCCGCGGTTGTGCTCGGCTCACTCTCGCCGCGCACCCGCAACGCACAGGTTGCGCTCTACCAGTCGGGCGATGTCGACTATCTGGTTGCAACCGATGCGATCGGCATGGGCCTCAATCTCGACGTCGATCATGTGGCCTTCGCGGCCGATCGCAAGTTCGATGGCTATCAGTTCCGCAAGCTCAATCCGTCCGAGCTCGGCCAGATCGCGGGGCGCGCCGGCCGCGCGACGCGCGACGGCACCTTCGGCACCACCGGCCGCTGCACGCCGTTCGAGCCCGAATTGGCGCAACAGCTCGAGAGCCACACCTTCGATTCCGTGAAAGTGCTGCAATGGCGCAACACTGCGCTCGATTTCGCCTCAGTCGGCGCGCTCGCCGCCTCGCTCGCACAAACGCCGACCGAGCAAGGGCTGACGCGCGCCCCGATCGCCGAGGATATTCAGGTTTTGGAACATGTTTCGCGCGACGACGAGGTGCGCGCGATGGCGTCCTCCCGTTCCGCCGTGGAGCGGTTATGGGAGGTCTGCCAGGTCCCGGACTATCGCAAGATTTCTCCGGCTGCCCATGCGGAGTTGGCCGTCACCCTCTATGGATTCCTGATGCGGGAGGGTAGAATTGCGGACGAATGGTTCGCGGGCCAAGTGGCGCAGGCGGATCGCACCGACGGCGATATCGATACACTCGCGAACCGGATCGCCCACATCAGGACCTGGACATTTGCGGCAAACCGTCCGGATTGGCTCGCCGATCCCGAGCACTGGCAAGGCATCACGCGTGGCGTCGAGGACAAGCTGTCCGACGCGCTGCACGAGCGCCTGGCCGAGCGCTTCGTTGATCGGCGCACCAGCGTGTTGATGCGACGGCTGCGCGAGAACACGATGCTTGAAACAGAAATCACCAAATCCGGCGAGGTTGTCGTCGAGGGCCATCCGATCGGTCGGCTCGCCGGCTTCCAGTTCGCCGCCGAATCCGCTTCCGCCGGACCCGAAGCAAAGGCGCTGCGCGCCGCGGCGCAGAAGGCGCTCGCCGGCGAGATCGACGCGCGCGCGACGCGCCTCTCGCATGGCGGCGACGACCAGTTCGTGATGTCGAGCGACGGATCGCTGCGCTGGCAGGGTGAACCTGTCGCCAAGCTCATGGCCGGCGACGATGTCCTGCGCCCGCGCGTGCGCATCCTCTCCGACGAGCATCTGACCGGCGCCTCGCGCGATGCCGTGCAGGCGCGACTCGACCTATGGCTCAAGACGCATGTCGAGAAGTTGCTGGGGCCGCTGTTCGCGCTCTCCACCGCCGAGGACATCACCGGCATCGCGCGCGGGGTCGCGTTCCAGATCACCGAAGCACTCGGCGTGCTCGAGCGGCATCGCGTCGCCGAGGAGGTGAAGGGGCTTGATCAGGCCGCGCGCGCCACCTTGCGCAAATACGGGGTGCGCTTCGGCGCCTATCACATCTATCTGCCGAACCTGCTCAAGCCGGGGCCGCGCGCGCTGGCGGTCCAGCTGTGGGCCTTGAAGGAGGCGACACCCGAAACCAAGGGGCTCACCGACGTGCCGCACCTTGCGGCGTCGGGACGCACCTCGTTCCCGGCCGACAAGGACGTGCCGAAGGCGCTCTATCGCGTCGTGGGGTATCGGGTCTGCGGCGAACGCGCGGTGCGCGTCGATATTCTGGAACGGCTTGCCGACTTGATCCGCCCGGCCCTCGGCTGGCGCCCGGGCGCGCCCGGACCCAAGCCGCCGGGGGCGATCGAGGGCGGTGGCTTCACCGTGACGGTGAACATGACCTCGCTCACCGGCACCTCGGGCGAGGACTTCGCCTCGGTGCTGCGATCGCTCGGCTACCGTATGGAGAAGCGGGCCAGGCCGGCCGAGCCGCCGCCCGCGCAGGCGCCGGCCGAGGCGGCGACGGAGACAACAGCCGAGGCCACGCCCGAAGCAGCGGCTCCCGCGCTCGAGGCCACGACGGATGGCGCGTCCGCCACCGAGGCGGCGGTCGTCGATGCCGCGGCCGCGCCTGCAGCCGAAGCACTGGATGGCGCGGCTGCGCCGGTCGCGTCCGAGCCGGTCGCGGCGGAGCCTGTCGCCGCCGAGTCGATCGCCGACACGGCACCGTCCGCGCCCGAATCCGCGTCCGAGGCCGCGCCCGCCGAACAAGCTGCGGAAGCCAAGCCGGAAGAGAAGGCAGCTGAGAAACCCGCCGAACCCGAGATGATCGAGGTTTGGCGCCCAGGACGGCCCCCCGAGGAGCGTCGGCAGCGGCCCCCAAGACGCGATGGAGAAAGACGCGACGGAGAGCGACGCGACGGAGAAAGACGCGAAGGCGAGCGACGCGAGCGCCGTCCGCGTCCGCAGGCCGCACAGCCGGCCGCGGCCGCGGGCGCACCGGCTGCGGCGGCAGGCGCCGCAGCGCCGGCCGAAGGCGGCGAGGCCCGCGGCGAGCGGCAGGATCGCGGTCCGCGCCATGGGCGCGATCGGGATCGCGAGCGCGGTGACCGCGACCGCGGAGAAGGCCGTCCGCGCGAGCGCGAGCGTCGTGGCGGTGACCGCCCGGAACGCGATCGTGGCGAGCGCGATCGTCCGCGTCAGGGCCGGCGTGATTTTAAGGATCGTGATCGCGAACGTGGCGAGCCGCGCGAGTGGCGCGATCCGAAGGAGCGGCGCGGGCAGGCCGATCCGAATTCGCCGTTCGCAAAACTTGCGGCGCTGAAAGAGCAACTTGAAGCCAACAAAGAGCGTTGAAGCAGCGGATCGACAAATGGCTGTGGCATGCGCGCGTGGTGCGCACGCGCTCATCCGCGGCCGCGCTGGTCGATGAGGGCCATGTCCGGCTGAATGGCGCGCGCGTGTCCGCGAGCAGCCAGCCGGTGAAAGCCGGCGACGTGATCACCATTGCGCTCGATCGAACCGTCCGCGTCATGAAGGTGATCGGCTTTGCGGAGCGGCGCGGCGATGCCGACGCGGCGCGGCTCCTGTGCGAGGACTTGATGCCACGACCGGGGTCCAAAAGCGTGCCTGAACAAGCTTCGGCCGAAGACGAGCTTCGCCCGAAGGAAAAGCGGATCGAGGGCAAATCGGGTTAATGCCGTGCGTCTTGCGTGCCCTTGCCCATTGCGCTAGCAAACTTGCGATTTCTGGCCGGAGCCACAATGACCTACGTCGTCAACGATAATTGCATCCGCTGCAAGTATATGGATTGCGTCTCGGTCTGCCCCGTGGATTGCTTCTACGAGGGCAAGAACATGCTCGTCATTCACCCGGACGAATGCATCGATTGCGGCGTGTGCGAGCCGGAGTGTCCGGTCGAGGCGATCAAGCCCGACACCGAGCCGGGCCTCGAGGAGTTCCTCAAGCTCAACGCCGAATACGCCAAGACCTGGCCGAACATTACGGTCAAGCGGGAACCCCCGGCGGACGCGAAGGAATGGGAAGGAAAACCTAACAAGGTCCAACATTTCGATCCGGAACCCGGCGAAGGGGACTAGTTCCGTAGAATCACTTAGTTAACGATTTCGGGCAAAAACGCCTGCGGAACCGGCCTATTTTGTGCCATTGCATTGCTTCAAAGCATTGATTTTCGCGGGAAATGTGTTATATTGACGCCACAATGACGATTAACCCGAAACCGCTCCCCGTGGGGAGCTTATTTTTTCGGGGAAATAATCAAGGGATGGGGTCAGGGAGCGTGAGTCCCACGCGAAAGCTGTGGCTGAAAAAACGCGTCAACGCTTGAAAAAGAGCGCCAAAAAGACCTCCACCGGCGTGCGCCGGGGGGTGTCGTCGTCTCGTAGCGCCACACGCGGCGCCGCCAAACACAAGCCGGCCGCGAAAGCGAGCCGACAAGGAGCACCCCGCGGAATGACTGTTAAGAAGACTGCGCCCCGTCCCGTTGCCAAGGCCGCCCCTGCCGTTGCGGTGGTGGAGCAGCGCCCCGCCGTGAAGGCGACGCAGCGTCACGGGTTCAAGATCAACGAGTACATTGTCTATCCGGCTCACGGCGTCGGCCAGATCCTCGCGATCGAGGAGCAGGAGGTCGCCGGCTACAAGCTTGAGCTGTTCGTCATCAATTTCATCAAGGACAAGATGACGCTGCGCGTGCCGGTCACCAAGATCGCCAGCGTCGGCATGCGCAAGCTCGCCGAGGGCACCCTGGTGAAGCGCGCGCTCGAGACGCTGAAGGGCCGCGCGCGCATCAAGCGCACCATGTGGTCGCGCCGGGCGCAGGAATACGAAGCCAAGATCAACTCGGGCGACATCGTTGCGATCGCCGAGGTCGTGCGCGACCTCTATCGCTCCGAGACGCAGCCGGAGCAGAGCTACTCCGAGCGCCAGCTCTACGAAGCGGCTCTCGATCGGCTGTCGCGCGAGATCTCGGCCGTGCAGCGTTGCACCGAGACCGAGGCGATCAAGGAGATCGAGGCTGCGCTCGCCAAGGGTCCGCGCCGCGGTCCGAAGCCGGCCGAAGAGGCTGGCGACGAGGTGGTCGAGGACGAGGCGGCGTAACGCTTCAGCTTCAGACGAGATAGCAAAGGGCCCGGTCGCGAGACCGGGCCTTTTGATTCTGCGTCCGGCCCAGTGAGCGCGACGAACCTCACACCGCCGGATCGCGACCAATCCCATATGGACAAGCAATCGACCCGCCACGTCGCGTCGGCTGCCGCAACACGCGGGGAGGCCTTGGCGTCGCGCGCGAGACCGGGCTAGATGAGTTGAGCCGGGAGGAGGCTTGCATGCCTGCGCTTTCCCGCTGTCTGGCGCTGGTGGCCTTCGCGACTCTTGCCGCAGTGGGGGCTGCGCGCGCTGCCGCAATGGACGACTGCGGGAAGCTCGCCGGTCGCGCCGCGATTGCGCCGTGCACGCTTGTGATCGACGACCAGAAGGAGAGCGCAGGGAACCGCGCGCTCGCCCATCTGCTGCGCGCACGTGCAGCGCTCGATACCTCCGATCTCGAAAAGGCCGAAGGCGATATCGAGGCAGGGCTCGGCCTGCGGCCGAACAATGCGTTCGGATATCGTGTGCGCGGGCGGCTGCGCGGTCTGCAAGGCCGCAATGCCGACGCGCGCGCTGACTACACCAAGGCGGTGCAACTGTCGGAGACGCCGGTCAGCAAATACGTGTCCTATGTCGACCGCGGGCAGTTCTTCGTCCGAACGAAGGAATTCGCCGAGGCACTCGCCGATTTCGACGCCGCCATTCATCTCGACGCCGCGAAAGCATCGGCCCATGTCGGTCGAGCGGTCGCCTACAAGGAGATGGGCAGGATCGACGACGCGCTTGCCAGCCTCGATACCGCGGCGAGCGTCGAACCCGGCTACTGGCTCACCTATGTCGAGCGCGGCGACATTCGGCTGGCGCAAAAGCGCCCCGATGATGCCCTCGCGGCCTACAATCTCGCCCTGACGCGACGCCCTAACGATGCGCGTGCGTTGCGCGGACGGGCGGCGGCCGAGGCTGCGGGCGCGACGGCGCCGGCAAAAAAGGACGGGGGCGAGCCGGCCAAGACCGCAACGCCGGAAACTCCTGCGCCTTCCCCGCCCACCGTCGCGCCAAGCACGGCAGCGCCCGCGGGACCGCCACCGGCCGCGCCCGCCACACCCGCGGCGTCGCCGCCGACCGATCGGCCCGGTGCGCCGCCGGCTGCGCAGTCGGCCGATGCGCCCGACCCGGCAGGCCAAGATGCCGAACTGCGACGCAAGAAACTGCAGAATGCGCTTGAGCTGCGCGAGAACCGCAAGTTCCAGGAGGCGCTTGCGATCTACGAAGCCATGCTGCGCGTGGCGCCGACCGATGCCGAGGTGGCGATCGAGAAGGGCCGCACCTTGATGCAGATGACGCGCTGGAGCGACGCGATCGACACGTTCAAGGCGGTGATCGACGGCAAGGCGGCCCCGGACGCTTCAAAGGCCGTCGCCTTCGCGCACCAGAGCGAAATTTTCGCCGTCAATAACCAGTTCGATCGGTCGATCAATGCCGCCGGCGAGGCGCTGCGGATCAATCCGCGCCTCGAGGGAGCCTTGTACTGGCGCGGCTTTTCGCACTACGCGACCGGCGCGTTCGCGGCCGCCCTGGCGGACTTCAGGCAGGCGGGATCAATCGCGTCCAAATCGCCGATCTATTCGAGCTGGGAGGCCCTCGCACTTATCGGCGCCGGCGACACGGCCAAAGCCAAGGAGGCGATCGACCGGTCGATGGCGGCCCAGCCCGACAACGTCAACGCGCTGCTCGCGCGTGCGCGGCTGAAACTGGCCGCAGGCGACGTCGCGGCGGCCGAAGCGGACTTGTCGCAAGTCCAGCGGCGCAGCTCTCCAACCCCGATCGCCTTGCAGACGCAGCAACTCATCATGTTGCACAAGATCCTGAAGCCGAGCGATGCGTCGGCGAAGGCGCAACCTCGATAGCCGAGCCGTGAGGCACGACATGCGGACCGCAACACGCGCGTTTCGACTCGTTCAGCAAGCCGGCCTCGCCCTGGCTCTCGTCACGGCGACGGTGCACCGCGCCGATGCCGACGTCGCCATCTTCAAGATCGACATTGGGCTTCCCAACACCGTGGCCGTGATGGTGCGAGGACCCTTCAGCGGCAACGAGATTCTGCGCTTCAAGGCTGCGATTGCGGACATCGATCCGCACAAGCGTATCATCGCAATCCTCGACTCGCCGGGCGGCAACGTCGTGCAGGGCGAGGCTCTCGGCCGCTTCTTCTATGATGCGAAGATTCCGACCCTGGTGCTCGCGGGCTCGCTGTGCGCGAGCGCGTGCACTTATGCGTTCTTCGGCGGCCGCAGCCCGACGACCGGCAATCCGCTGCGCATCCTGGCGTCCGGCGCCAAGCTCGGCTTTCACCGCGTGGCGCCGGTCAATCTGACGGAGAAGAGCTACACCAAGGCCGAGCTCGAGAATTTCTCGCGTGAGATCCAGCAGATCGTCTACCGCAACCTGCAGCACCTGATTTACGTCAAGGCCCCGCTCGAGGTGCTCAAGCTCAACACCGGCACCAAGAATGAAGACATCAACTTCATTACCGAAGGCGATGCACTGAGCTACGGGATCGCCGTGCTCGACCGGCAGACCGGCAATCTCGTGCTTCCGGACAACATCGATGCGCGTACCCGGAAGGAGCAGCGATGAGACCGCGCCCCTTTATCCTGTTGGCAGCGCTCGCGTGCCTGACGATGTGCGCGTCGGCTGCCCATGGGCTCACCTATTCCAAGCACTCCGAGGAGGCCTCCGACGAGAACGCGATCCTCGCGACCGGCAACATCGAGACCGACGAGGCGTTCCGCTTTCAGAGCTACCTTTCCAAGCTGCCGCCGAAACCGCAGACATCGCTGTATCTCGACTCGATGGGCGGCAGCGTGCAAGGCGCGATCGCCATGGGCCGGGTTGTTTACGCCATCAAGATCCGCACCTTCGTGGCGACGCCGTCTGCGCGCTGCAATAGTGCTTGCACCGGCATCTTTCTCGCCGGCCGTGACCGCGCGACGGGAAAGCCCTACCGCGTGAAAGGCTCGACCAACGGCCTCGGATTTCACAACTTCGTGCCCGTGCTCGAAGACAAGGCCTATACGGCGAAGGACGTCGCGAACGTGATGTCGCGCGCGCAAAACACGATCTACGAGATCGCCAATTACTATCAAGAGATCGACGCCAACCTCGAGCTGCTCGGGCTTGGGCTGAAGCAAAAGGATATGTACGTCCTGCCGAATCAAGACGCGCTTCGCTACGGCATTCACGTGCTGGACACGAATACCAAGGAATTGATCCGCTATGAGACGTTCATGCGTCACTTGAATCCCTGACGGGATCGACGTCGCGCGGTCCACGATGACGGTTGCCTGGAGACCGCGCTGAATCAGAACGGCCTGTTTTGATCGATACGTCGACCGGCGCGGCATGCGCGTTGCGACGCGCGCGACCGTGTCGCCGGGCTGCACCGTCACGATCTGCAGCCGCGGCGGCCGCGCCTGGCGGCCGCGCGGCGCTCTAACTTGTTAAGTTTGAAGCTCTTTTCTTGTTCCCCGAATAGTTGTATTATGCTCGCGTGGAGCACCATCCAACTGCCGAAAAGGCGTCCGGCGAGCTTTCGGAGGCACGAGACAATGAACGTCGCACTGGAGATCAACAACAGCGCGAGCCCCGATGCCCAGTTCGTCACATGGGCCCCCTCCCCCTGCCGGATTCGCGTCGTCAACCCGGCAGGCGCCACGGCGCCGACCGTGAGCGTGAAGCTCTCCAGTGTCTCCGCGTCAGGCGGCGGGACGGTCGGCTTTCGCAGTGGCACGACGGGATCGTTCGCCAGCACTCTGACGCTCACCGTCCCGGTCAACGGCTCAACCGTTCCGTTCTTCGCCGCGGGAAAATTCGGCCAGCCCAGCACCAGCAGCGGCGACGTCGGGATCGAAGCGCGCGTCGGAACGACGCTGGTCGGCTCTACTAAGCTAATGGTACGCGTCCGCAAGAACGCCAATACGCTGACGGCGGGCGAGCGCGACCGGTTCGTCGCGGCATTTGCCAAGCTCAACAATCAGGGCCTCGGGCGCTTCGCCGACTTTCGCGACATGCATGTCACCGTGAGCTTGCCGCAGGCGCACGGTGCGCCGGGATTTCTCCCGTGGCACCGCGCCTATCTGCTCGACCTCGAACGCGAGCTGCAGGCCATCGATGCAAGTGTGGCGTTGCCCTATTGGCGGTTCGATCAGCCCGCGCCGAATATCTTCAAGCCCGACTTCTTCGGCTCCTCCGACTCGCTCGGGACCGTCAGGTTCAGTGCCACGAATCCCCTTCAATTCTGGAAAACAGACGGCGTGCAGGGGATCAACCGCCGACCGTTTTTCAATGTCGCGGTGGCGCCGCCGGGCCTCCTCACTGAAGCACAGACACTGGCGATCGGCACTCAGTACAGGGTGTTCCGGACGATGGAAGGCAATCCGCATGGACTTGCCCATACGAGTTTTGGCGGCTCGATCCAGTCGCCTCCGACGGCCCCCAAGGATCCGCTGTTCTTCCTGCTTCACTGCAACGTCGACCGGCTTTGGGCGAAATGGCAGCGTCAGAACAGCCGCTTCGATCCGGCAGTGACGGCCTCGTTCGACAGCAATCCCGCGAGCAGGCCCGGCCACAAATTGCCCGACACCATGTGGCCATGGAACGGAGTGACCGGCGGCACGCGTCCTCCGACGGCGCCCGGCGGAGCGATGGCTGCATCACCGTGCGTCGTTGCACCTGGCCTGCAGCCGCGCGTTCAGGACTGCCTGGACTACCACGGTGTTCTCAACGCCGCGTCGAATATGGGATTCGACTATGATGACGTCCGGCTGTAACGCGCCGTGCGCGAGGAGATGAGGGCCATGGCCAAGAAACAAAAAGCCAAGAAACAAAAAACCAAGAAACGCAAAGCTGCGAAGAAGTCGTCGGCGAGGATGGCGGGCCGGCGCGCGATCTCGGTCGCGACGAGCGCGGACAAGACGGTCAAGCAGCGCGTAGCCGCCATGGCGGCCGCCCCGCTTGCGGTGTGCGAGAGCGAGAAGGACTTGCAAGCAATGCTGAAGGTCCTCAGCGACAGCAGCGAACCCATCGCGGTGCGCTTGGCGGCACTGCAGTCGCTCGGCGCCGCGGCTTTCAGCGTGCTGTCATTCGAGTCGTGCCGGGCTGATTACATCGCAACTTTGCGCAAGGTCGCGGATGACCCAGACCCGGAGCTTCGCCAGCGTGTGCTCGGCATCCTGATGCGCGAGAAGGACGGCTATGCGCAAAGGAAACTGCTCGACGGGCTGAAGAACCCCGCCAAAGCGTTGCTCCCGCCCGAAAAGGCGCTGCAGCTCCTGAGCTACGACGTGCATGCGGACGCTTATTCGGTCGCACGCGACATCCTCAAGAAGCCGCCGAACGACGAGGCCAAGCGCGAGGCGCTGCGCCTTCTTGCGGCGGACGCCAAAGCTGTGCCGCTGTTCGAGAAGGTGCTCCGCGACAAGAAGGAGTTGCGCGAGAACAGACAAATCGCCGCATCGGCGTTGCACGCGCTGCATCCGGACAAGCTGCAGCAGAGCGCGCGCAAGATCCTGCTCGACAAGTCGGACTACGCAGACATCAAGGCGACCAGCCTGACCGCGCTCGAACAATTCGGCGACGAGGAGGCTCTCGGCAAGGACAAGGCACTGCTGCAGAGCATCAACCGGTTCAGGGCCAGCAAGGCGCCGGCGAAATACAAGCAGACGGCGCGGCGCTTTCTGAGCAAGTACGACCAGTAAGCCCGATGCGGAACGCCACGATCGAGCGCGCACTATCCGAGCCGCAGTTTGCCGCATTGGTCGACGCGCTCGCCGCCGATCCTGATCGGCGCGAGCAACTCGCCGAGCTGCTGCGCGAAGACCATGCTCTCTACAACGATCGCGGTGCGGCGACGGTCGTGCGCATGCGCGGCTGGGTTCTTCTCGCCCTCGCGCGTGTCGGAGTGACGGACGCTGCACTCATCTTCGTGCTCGAAGAGCTCGACACCGGCATCGACGCCTATCTCGTCGCCTGCGCGGCTCGGGCCTTGCGGTCTTATCCGCATCCCGACGCGACGCTTGCTCCCTTCGTGGCCCGCGCGCTCGCGAACATCCGCTACCGCGACGAGCCCGTGTCGCTCGAGAGCTATGGCGAATACGTGGTCTCGGCCACCGGTTCGAGTGCCGTCAGTGAGTTGCTCGCAACATTGGCATGGCTCGGTCCGCATGCACGCGGCGTTCTGCCTGAGCTCGATGCGCTGCGCGCGCAAAGCGGACTGACGAGAAAGTTGCGGCTCGATCTCGACCGCGCGCTGCAGGCGATCCGCGGCTCTGCGTACGGGGAGGGGGCCGCAACGCCGGCGTGCTGCGGTGGGGCGCTGGCAGATGCGCGAAGCACGTCAACCTTTGCGCCGGACTCTCGCCGCGACTGCGGACCGGTCAGGTCCATCGTGCTGCAGGATCAGGACGGCCGCTCGATTACTTTTGCGGACTTTTTCTGCCAGCGGCCTTCCATCGTGGTGTTCTTCTACACCCGCTGCGACAATCCGATGAAGTGCTCGCTGACCGTTACGAAGCTCGCGCGCGTGCAGAAGTTGCTGGCGGCGCGCCGGCTGGCTGACAAGATACACAGTGCCGCCATCACGTACGATCCGGCATTTGATTTGCCCGAACGTCTTCGCGTCTACGGACAGGACCGCGGCGTACGCATGGACGCCGATCATCGCATGCTGCGGGCGGTCGAAGACAACGACGCGCTTCGCAAGCACTTCGAGCTTGGCGTCAACTTCGTCGAGTCGCTGGTGAACCGGCATCGCATCGAGGTCTACATCCTTGATGCGGAGGGACGCATCGCGGTCTCTTTCGCGCGCATCCACTGGGATGAAGCGGACGTCGTTGCACGCGCCGCCGCCGTGCTGGAGCGTGATGAGTTTAGGTTTGCGTAAGCCCGCGTACTTCCCTATCCGCGAGCGCAGAGTTCGTCGCTGCGCCCTCTCCCCTTGTGGGAGAGGGCTACTCGGACATTCAGCGCAGAATGTTGGGTGAGGGGTAAGCGACCCCTCACCCAACCGAGTGGGTTGAGATTCCTGCGACGCCCTCTCCCACAAGGGGAGAGGGCAAAGATGGCTGGCGCCATTGATTCGATCTCAACTCATCTCGCTTTAGAGCATGATCCCGAAAAGTGTGCCGCGGTTTTCGGAAAAGATCATGCTCCACGAAAAACTTAGAGATGGAGCGCCGCGAGATGGGAAACGTCACTCCGTGACGATCTTCACCCGATCGCCCGGCTTGATGGCATCGCCCGGATTGAGCCCGTTCAGGACCTGGAACCGCTCGAGCGGGCGGTCGACCAGCGGCATGCGCGCCGCAAAGCGCTCGACCGTATCGCCCGGCTGCACCGTGACGACATGCAGCCGCAGCGGTCGCGCCTGGCGCACTTCGCTCTCGGTCAGGCGGCGGAAGGTCGTGACCGAGTAGCGGAACGCGCGATCGGCGTCCGGGGTCATTTGCTTGGCCGCAAAGATGAAGCGGTAGACGTCGCCGCCGAAGCGGATCGCATAGAGGCGGAACGACCACTGATCGCCCTTGGCGAGCGCGGTCGCGGTCGGCAGGCCGTTGATCTCGAACTCCTCGACCGATTTGTCGTCGACATTCTCGATCCAGCCGGAGCCGAGATACTGCCCGAGCGTCTGCTCGGGGGGTACGCGCACCACGTCGAGGCGCAGCGCCAGATTGCCGTTGTCGCGCACGCCGAGCACCGCCTGCGCGGTATTCTCCAGCGTGAAGCGATCCGGCGCCGTAAAGGTGAAGCCGAGGCGCGGATGCAGGAAGCGCCGCCCGCGCACGAAGCCCTCGCTCGGGTCTTCGCCGTAGGGCATGCCGTCGATGCTCGCCAGATAGCTGTCCTTGTCGCGCGCGACGTCGGCCGGCGCGTTGAACTGGCGCGCATTGGCTTTCGCGATCTTGAGCCGGTCCGGCGTCGCGGGATGCGACGACAGGAAGTCGAGGAAGCGCGGGTCGACGCCGCTATTGTTCGGCTGGCGCAGCTCGGCGTTGCGGCCCATCGCGGTGAGGAAGCGCACCGCGCCGTAAGGGTCGAAGCCGGCGCGCGCCGAGATGCCGACGCCGACGCCGTCGGCTTCGAGCTCCTGGGCGCGCGAGAAGCTCGCAAGCGCGATCTTCGAGCGCGCGAGCGCCATTGCGCCCATCTGCGGATCGTTGAACACGTCGGAGGCGACCTTGCTCACCAGTGCGGCCTGGCGCACCTGATCCTCGCGGATCGCGGCGTGGCGCGCGATCACATGCGCCATCTCGTGGCTGAGCACCGACGACAGTTCCGAGGTGTCGTTGGCGAGCGCGAGCAGGCCGCGCGTCACATAGAGCTGGCCGTTCGGCAGCGCGAAGGCGTTGATCGCCGGTGAATTGAGGATCGTGACCTTGTATCTCAGGTTCGGCCGCTCGGACGCCGCGACGAGCTTGTCGACCGTCTGCGTGATCAAGCCTTCGAGCTTGGGATCATCATAGGCGCCGCCATAGGCAGCGAGGATGCGCGCATGCTCGCGCTGCGCCGGTTGCGGGACGGCCTCCGCCGCCTTCGGCGGCTCGGGGAGGCTTGCCTGCGTGGTGCTGAGCTTGCCGAAATCCGCACATCCCGCAAGCAGCAACGCGACGAGCGCCGGCGCGATCAGCCGACGTCCCGGAAACCCGGACGCTCGCATTGCCAACTTCACAACTTCCGCCCTCAGTTGCCTTCCTTGGTACGCAAGGACCGGTCCCCACTTTTCGGGGTCATTGCAGAACCTCGATTTGTTCAGGACGTGCCGCATCCACCCAAGGCCCGCCCCGCTGTTCAACCCATCCCCGAATCCTTACGCGCCGTCCTGCTAGCTTCTTCGGCTCGAGGCCGGCGGCGGTAAACATGCGCTCATTGCGCTTGGCGATCGTGACGCTGAAATCCTCCGACCAGCGCCGCCCGAAATTCACATAGATGGTGCCGCCGCTCTCGCGCACTGACAGCACCTTGCCTTCGATCAGCGCGAACCGGCCACGCTGTTTGAGGATCTCCGCCGCGTCCTCTGCCTTGTTCATGACATAATACGGATCGGCCCAGAGGCCAAGCTTTGCGTCGCGTGCGGCCTGCTCGGCGGCGAACAAAACGCGTGCGCATGCCGCCTCCCCGATGCGCGCCGACGCGTGCGCAACGCCTGCGCGCAGGAGGTCGGCCTGGAACCAGCGCTCGGCCCCGTGTTCATGAACGAAGATATGGGCAACAAGCCGGCCATAGCGGTCGGTTTCTTCCGCGCCCGCACGTTTGAGCATGATTTCCTTACCGGCCTGGAGCGCCGCGTCGGCCGCGTTCGGCACCGTTACAGCCGCAAGGCGTATGGTCCGCCCATCTTCGAGACCAATGCCCTCATCGGTTGTAGCGCGTACGGTGGCGGCCCCAAGGGTGACCAAGCGGCAGGGCTCCTCCGCCTGCACCATCTCGATCGCTGGCGCGCAGCACAGCGCCGCGATAGACGCGCTGACACCAAATTGACGGATTGCGGACAAACCCCGCCCCCAACAGTGGCCCCGGCACGAAACGAACCGCCGTAATGCGGCAGCACTGCGGCGCGCCCGACGCAGCTTTGCCGCAGCTGATCAACCCCGCGTGACCGCAAGATTTTTTCGGCGCGCCGGGAGCGAAGCCTTACCGCGCAGCCAGTGGCGCCAGTCGCGTGCGGACGCGTAAGCGCGTGTGCCGAGATGCGCGACCTTGAAATGCAGCGAGTCGGCGGTGCCGACATCGATCAAGAGATCGACGATCGCGCGCCGTCCGGTCCACAGCTGAGCCATGAAACTCGCTTGCGTCGCGCACGACTCGATCTGCGTGACGCCCGACGCCAGCAGCACGTCGGTCACCTTGTCGACCAGCAGCGCGCCGGGCGAGAACTTGGCGAATTCCGCGTCGAACGCGGTCTTCCAGGTGTAGGCCATCGGGCCGTTCGGCGTCGGCCCGGCAAAGCGCAGCGTGCCCGCCGACACGGCGCTCGGGCGCGCCGCCTGAGTTTGAACCGGCGGGCCGCGGCACGCCACTAATACGAGCCATCAGACGCGCGTGAGACGCCGCATGATTGCTGCTCGGGCAATCGCCTTGATCTGCTGCCTGTTCGCATGCGACGTCGCGTTGCCGCCGGTGGGCGGCGTGAGCGCTGCGCCGCTCAGCGCCAAACTGCGCTTGCCGGGAGCTGACAGGATGGAGGTTGATCTGATCGCGGCGCTCGGCCGCGCCTGGGGCGAGCCCGAGCTGCGCGACTTGCTCGCCGCGTTGCGCATCGAAGGCAAGCCGGTCGTCAAGCGCGGCGACGTCACGACCTTCCTGCAAAATTACCAGCTCGGCATCGAGCTGACCTTCAGGTACGCCGAGGGCCTCGACGTCCCGCTGCGCGCGTATCCGGCCGATGCGCTCGTGCTGACCAACATCCGTCTCTACGGCCCCAGCAGCCGCTCGCGCGCGGCGTTCACCGGCGAGCTGCCGTTCGGCCTTCGCTTCGGCGACAGCAAGGAGATACTGATCGCGAAGCTCGGACCGCCGGACCTGGACGGCTCGCACGTCCCGCCGATGCGCTGGGACACGGCGCGTTACGCGCTCTTCGCCAGCGTGGAGGATGCCGGCCTGTTCCGGTTGTCGCTGCAGGTGCCGTACGTCGCGTCGCGCCGGCCGGGCTTTGAGGAGAGGTGAGGCAGACGCCTTGAGACAAACGCCGCCTCTGCTATGGTCCGCGCGGCGCCGGCGCGACGCGTGCCGGGGATGGTCCCGTAGCTCAGCAGGATAGAGCAGCGGTTTCCTAAACCGAAGGTCGGGGGTTCGACTCCCTCCGGGACCGCCACGGCTCACGTGAAAAGATCAGCAAAATTAGGCTATTCCGGTGCCTGCGCGTGTCTCAACGCGCCGCTATGGCCAGTCGAGCGCCGCTCCCACGGATCCTCGGCGGTTGGTGCTTCGCCTGGGCCGTACTTCTCGACAACGAACTCCTCGAGCCATACGGGGCCGTCGGGACCGGGGACACGCTTCGAACGCAGCGCGCTCGTCCAGTTGCAGACCTGCGGCTGGTAGTACACGTATCGGCTGCTCTTCGCGACAATTGCGAAGAACAGATAGGCGCGTCCCGGCTCGAAGTAGGATGCGCAGTCGATCCCGGCATAGACGTCCAACAACCGCACGCGTCCAGCCAGCGTCTCGCTGCCTTTCCAGACCCGAGCCACCTCGACAGTCCAGCTATGGTCGACGACTTCGACGACTTTGCCTGTGAACACATACTGAGCCCGCTCGAAGCCTTGGGCGGGCGAGATCGGGTCGCACGTACATGCGTGCGCGAGGCCGACTGCGAAAACCGACACGCCGATTGATCCAAGAAGTCGCGCGGCCGCTCGCATCAGTGGCCGAAGCCAAAATCTGCCGCTCACCTTCATCGCCACCTCCGGTGCGCAATGGTCGGGTCGATGCTCCACCATGGTTGACCGCCACATCGCGTTGAGTCTGCGCCCGTTGTCATCGGGCAGGTTGCGAGAATCCTGCAGCCCGACCGAGCGTCACTGCAAGGCCGGGGCGCCGTCATCTCGAAATTGTGAGCTATCCGCGGGCGGGCTGGCGTCCTACGTTAAAGAGTGAGCGCACCACAGCGGAACCAGGCTTATGGCCCCGATCCAAGTCGATGCCGCGGAGGTTCGCGTATTCGCGGACGCCGCAAGCTTCTACACCTGGCTTGCCAAGCATCACGACAAAGACAAGAGAGTCTGGATCAAGATCTACAAGGTCGATTCCGGCGTCAAATCGATAACGCCCAAGGAGGCCATCGACGTCGCGCTCTGCTGGGGCTGGATTGATGGCGTGCGCAAACGATTTGATCAGAACAGCTATCTGCAACTCTACGTGCCGCGTGGCAGAAAAAGCGTTTGGAGCCAGATCAATGTCGAGAATGTCGCGCGGCTGATCCGGGAAGGGCGAATGACAGCGCACGGCCTCAAGCACGTTGATGCCGCCAAGGCTGATGGACGCTGGGATCGCGCCTACAAGAGCGGCAAGGACATGAAAATTCCCGTCGACCTTCAGGCGGCGATCGATGCTGAGCCCAAGGCCAAGGCGATGCTGTCGAAGCTGAGCGCGCAGAACCGTTTCGCGCTGGCTTTTCGGACCCACAACATGAAGACGGAAGCCGGCCGGAAGAAGAAGATCGCAACTTTCGTCAGCATGCTGAAGCGGGGTGAGACGATCCACCCCCAGACCAAGAAATGAGCATGGGTTGATTGACGGCGCGCTGCGCTCCCGCGTAACGGCGGGGGGGCGGGATGGGCGGCGCGGTTCAGCCGCGTCCTCCCATCCCGCGTCGTCCGATCAGAAGAAGCCGAGCTTCTGCGGGCTGTAGCTCACCAGCAGGTTCTTGGTCTGCTGATAGTGGTCGAGCATCATCTTGTGCGTTTCGCGCCCGATGCCCGATTGCTTGTAGCCGCCGAACGCCGCGTGCGCCGGATAGGCATGATAGCAGTTGGTCCACACACGCCCCGCCTGGATGGCGCGGCCGAAGCGGTAGCAACGATTGGCGTCGCGGCTCCACACGCCGGCACCGAGGCCATAATGCGTGTCGTTGGCGATCAACAGCGCTTCCTCGTCGGTCTTGAAGGTCGTGACCGACACCACAGGACCGAAGATCTCCTCCTGGAAGATGCGCATCTTGTTATTGCCGCGGAACACCGTCGGCTGCACGTAATAGCCGCCCGCAAGGTCGCCGGACAGATTGGCGCGCGCGCCGCCGGCAAGCACTTCGGCACCCTCCCGCTTGCCGATGTCGATATAGGACAGGATCTTCTCGAGCTGCTCGCCGGAGGCCTGCGCGCCGATCATGGTGGTGCCGTCGCGCGGATCGCCTTGCTTGATCGCCGCCACGCGGGCAAGAGCGCGCTGCATGAAGCGATCGTAGATCGACTCCTGGATCAGCGCGCGGCTCGGGCAGGTGCAGACCTCGCCCTGGTTGAGCGCGAACATCACGAAGCCTTCGATCGCCTTGTCGAAGAAATCATCGTCCTCCACCGCCACGTCCTTGAAGAAGATGTTCGGCGACTTGCCGCCGAGCTCGAGCGTGACCGGAATGAGGTTCTGACTGGCATATTGCATGATCAGCCGGCCGGTGGTCGTTTCGCCGGTGAACGCGATCTTGGCGATTCGCGGGCTCGAGGCGAGCGGCCTGCCGGCCTCCAGGCCGAAGCCGTTCACGATGTTCACGACACCCGCCGGCAGAAGGTCCGCAACGAGATCCGCCCACAGCATGATCGAGGCCGGCGTCTGCTCGGCGGGCTTGAGCACGACGCAGTTTCCGGCCGCGAGCGCGGGGGCAAGCTTCCAGCACGCCATCAGCAGCGGGAAATTCCACGGGATGATCTGTCCGACGACGCCGAGCGGCTCCTGGAAGTGATACGCGACGGTGTCCTGATCGATTTGGCCGATACTGCCCTCCTGGCCGCGGACGACGCCGGCAAAATAGCGGAAGTGATCGATCGCAAGCGGCAGGTCGGCCGCGCGCGTCTCGCGGATCGGCTTGCCGTTGTCCCAGGTCTCGGCGATCGCGAGGAGCTCGATGTTCGCTTCCATGCGATCGGCGATGCGGTTGAGGATGTTGGCGCGCTCGGCCGTGCTGGTGTGGCCCCAGGCGTCCTTCGCGGCGTGCGCTGCATCGAGCGCGGCCTCGACATCCTTCGCGTCGGAACGCGCGACCTTGCAGATGACCTGTCCGGTCACCGGCGAGATCGTGTCGAAATACCTGCCGGATAGTGGCGGGGTCCATTTGCCGCCAATGAAGTTCTCGTATTGCTCCGCGAAAGGCACTTTCAGGGTATTGAGAAATTCCACCTTGTTCATGGTCCGCTCCCGATGATTGTTGTCGCTCGTGCGACATCGGACATGAATGCGCGCGTGCGGGACTGGAGTCAGTGGGGTCGGATCAAGTCGCGGGGCGCACCTGTCGCAGTCTTGCGACACTCTGCGCGCTTCCCGATCGAACACCTCCGTAGGGCGGGCAAAGGAGCGCAGCGACGTGCCCGCCATCCGCGCGGCGGCGGGCACGGCGCTGCGTGGTTTCACGACGAGAGATCGACGCACTGGGCTCGCGCCTTTGCCCGCCCTACGATCCCAATCGACTGGAACACGCGCGTCAGCGCAGCTCGCAGCGCTTCAGTCGGCGATGCAGCGTCGCGCGGCTGATGCCCAAGGCCTCGGCGGCGGCAGAGACATTGCCGTGCGACCGCAGCAGGGCACGTTGCAGCGCGCCGCGTTCGAGGTCGCCGAGCTCTTCACGCCCGGCATTTGGTCCCCCGAGCAGATCGGCGGCCGGCGCGGGCCGCAGCGCGCCGCTCGCCGGCAAGCCAAGCGCGAGGCGCGCCGATCGCGTTGCGCCGACAACGAGATCAGCCGAGTCGATCGCGATCAAGCCGCTCGCGCCGCGCTCCGGTGACGTCGTGAGGAGAATCCTCGCTTTCGGGAAGACTGCGCGGAACAGCTCCGCCTCGATCGCGCGGGCGGACTCAGCGACCGCGAGAGCAATCAAGCCCGCGAACGCGTCGGCGCGGTCAGTCCGGCACGAGGACACATCAAGCGCTCCCACCAGCGTGGCATCGTGATCATGGATCGGCGTCGCAGTGCAGCTCATCGCGATATTGCGCGAGAGGAAGTGCTGAGCCCGGTCGATGGTCAGCGGGCGCTTTTCGATAAGGCATGTGCCGATTCCATTCGTGCCCTCGTGCTCCTCGCTCCAGCTGCAGCCGGTCCACAGGCCCCAGGCCTCGAATGTCGCGTCGTCACCTGCCGCGCCGCGCCGATCGACCGGGATACCGTCGCGATCAGTGAGCAGCACGCAGCATCCGATCGCTCCCACGGCCTGATGAAGATGGTTCAGCGCCGGCTGTGCGGCGTGCATCAGTGGCCCGACGCGTTCACGCACGCGCGCGAGCTCCGCGTCAGTCAATCTTAATGGCGATCGGGGCAGGGATGGATCGAGCTGATGCAGGCGAGAGGAACGTCGCCACGATGCGACCAAAGCAGATTTCGCCGCATGACCGGATACGATCGCAGCTTCGACACGGGCGGCGTGCTGGGCGCGCGTCAGCGCCGTCATGGCCTTCCTCCCATTGCGGGCCACATTACTTCGGCCGGGCCGCAATGAGTTGATCTGTGTCAATGAAGGCGCAGCGGTCGCTCGGCCTCGCGGGGCCGGCCTCGCATCGCGACGGCGCCGAAAACCGGCCAACGTGGGGGCGCCGCTCCGGCCGCAAACGGCTCGCGGCGCGCCAGAGAATTCACGGATGTGAAGATATCGCGCGGCGACCGGTTTGCTTTGACATCGCTTTGCGCGTCGCAAATCGTTCTGGCGCGGGCCCGCAACGCAAATCCAAGAACCGTGGCCACGCGAGGGAGGATTTCGCGAATGCTCGGCCTGATGCAGGATCGCCCGCTCCTGATCTCGTCGCTGATTGAGCACGCCGCGCGTTTCCACGCTAGCGCTGAGATCATCAGCAAGACCTGCGAGGGCGAGGTCCATCGCACCAGCTATGCGGGCCTGCGGTCGCGCGCCGCAAGGCTCGCCAAGGCGCTGATCCGGATGGGCATCCGGCCCGGCGATCGCGTCGCGACGCTCGCCTGGAACACGCATCGCCACATGGAGCTCTATTTCGCGGTATCCGGCATTGGGGCGGTGCTGCATACCGTGAATCCCCGCCTGTTTCCGGAGCAGATCGACTACATCCTGAATCACGCCGAGAGCCGCGCGCTGTTCTTCGACATCACCTTTGCGGAGCTCGTCGGGCGGCTTGCGCCGAAGCTCGCCCATGTCGGCCACTTCGTGGCGATGACCGACCGGGATCATCTCCCGGACGCGCTTCCGGCGGCGGCCTGCTATGAGACGCTGCTTGCGGCCGAAGACGACGATTTCGCCTGGCCGGTGTTCGACGAGCGGACCGCGTCGTCGCTCTGCTACACCTCGGGCACCACCGGCAATCCGAAGGGCGTGCTCTACAGTCACCGCTCGACCGTGCTGCACTCGTTCATCGCGTGCGCCGCCGACGGTCTGCGCCTCTCGAGCGCCGACCGGCTCCTGCTGGTCGTCCCGCTGTTCCATGTCAATGCGTGGGGCATTCCCTATGCGGCGGCGATGTGCGGCGCGACGCTCGTGCTTCCCGGGCCGCAACTCGACGGCAAGAGCATCTTCGAGCTCGCGGCACGCGAACGCTGCAATTTCTCGCTCGGCGTGCCCACGGTGTGGCTCGGGTTCTTCAAATATCTCGAGGAGACGCCCGGGCTCGATCTTTCGCAAATCAGGCTCGAGCGCGTCGTCGTCGGCGGTTCGGCCGCGCCGCGCGCGATCATCGAGAAATTCCATCGCAAGTTCGGCGCCTTCACGATTCACGCCTGGGGCATGAGCGAGACGAGCCCACTCGGCTCGATTGGTAATCTGCTGCCGCAGCATCACGATCTGCCGCTCGCGGAGCAGATCTCGATCCAGGCGAAGCAAGGCCGCGCGATCTACGGCGTGGAGCTCCACCTCGCGGGCCCGGACGGTGAGACCCTGCCGCACGACGGCAAGGCCGCCGGCGATCTGAAGGTGCGCGGGCCGTGGGTCGCGTCCGGCTATTTCAAGGGCGAGGGCGGCGCGGTTCTCGACCAGGAGGGCTGGTTCTCGACCGGCGACGTCGCGACCATCGATGCCGATGGCTTCATCCAGATCACCGACCGCTCGAAAGACGTCATCAAGTCCGGCGGCGAATGGATCAGCTCGATCGACCTCGAGAACGCCGCCGTGGCGCATCCGGGCGTGCAGGAAGCTGCGGTGATCGGACTGCCGCATGCGAAATGGCAGGAGCGGCCGCTGCTCGTGGTCGTCAGAAAACCGGGCGAGCAGCCGTCACCGGCCGAGTTGCTCGACTTCATCGGGACGCGCGTTGCCAAATGGCAAGTGCCGGACGACGTCGTGTTCGTCGAGGAGCTACCGCATACCGCGACCGGCAAGCTGCAGAAGACGAAGCTGCGCGAACAGTTTCGCGACTACGTCCTGCCGACCGCCTGACTTCACGGATGTGAAAGTTCGCGTCACCCATCTGCCGCGAATTGTGCCCGCCGGGCGCGCGCCTTAGGGTCGGGCGCAACACATGGTGCGTGATCCCGAAAAGTGGGAACCGGTTTTCGGAAAAGATCACGCACAATCGAAAAAACTAACCGCGACCGGGAGGCGTGATGCTGCAGGCGATGTTCGACGACCCCGGCGGCGAACTCGCGATTCTGCGCGACAGCGTCGGCGGTTTTGCCGCCATGCATCCCGGCGCCGCCGCGCTGCGCCGGAAGCGCGCCGCCGCGGCTGACGTCGATGCGCCGACTTGGAAAGCGATGGCTGAGGCGGGCTGGGCCGCACTGCTGCTGCCGGAAGGCCGCGGCGGATCCGGTCTCACCATGCGCGAGCAGGCGGTCTTGAGCGAGGCGCTCGGCCGTCATCTGATCAGCGAGCCGACCGCCGTCCTCTGCGTGTTCGCCGGCACCATCCTCGCCGAGGCGCCCGAATCGAGCGAGACGCTGCGGCTCGCCGCGGCGCTGGCCGGCGGCGAAATCATCTCCCCCGCCTTGCTCGATGCGACCGCGCCGCTGCGCGCATCGCGCGCCGGCAGCGGACTGAGCCTCGACGGCAGCAAGCTGTTCGTCGAAGGCGCGCGCTCGGCGTCGGCGTTTCTGGTGTCCGCCGACCATGATGGTGAGCCACTCTTGCTGAGCGTGCCGGCGCGAACCGAAGGTGTCACCATCGCGGAGCGCCCAACGGTCGACGGCGCGATGATCGCGACGCTGCGCTTCGCGAACTGCCGCGTGCCTGCCGAAAGTATTCTTGCGCGCGGCGCTGCCGCGACCGCGCTGATCGAGCGCGCCACGCAATGCACGCGGCTCGCGCTCGCGGCCGAACTCGCCGGCATCGCCACGAGTGCGCTCGAGCGCACGATCCGCTACGTCAAGGATCGCGTGCAGTTCGGCAAGGCGATCGCCAGCTTCCAGGTGGTGCAGCATCGTCTGGTCGACATGTGGATGGACGCCGAATTGGCCTGCGCATCCGTGGTGAATGCGGTCGAAAGCTTGGGCAAGGCCGACGCCCCGGCGGGCCAGCTGGCAGTGCTGGCCGCGAAGGCGCGGGCCGGGGACGCCGCCGTATCGATCTGCCGCCGCTGCGTGCATCTGCACGGCGCGATGGGCTTCACCGACGAGTGCGACATCGGCCTATCGCTCAAACGCGCAATCGCGCTCGACGCCACGCTCGGGCAGGCCGAAACGCTGCGGCTCGAATTCCTCGCGCGCGAACGCGCGGCGTAACCCAAGGAGCCTCCGGTGGAGAACAAACTGATCAAGACCGAGATCAAGGACCACGTCGCGGTCGTCACCATGGATGCGCCGCCGGTCAACGCGCAATCGCGCGAGTTCGTCGAGGAACTGATCGCGGTGTTCGACGAGCTGAACGAGACGCCGGGCGTGCGCGTCATCGTGCTCACCGGGGCCGGCAAGGTGTTCTCGGCCGGTGCCGACATCAAGTCGCGCGGCAAGGTCGGCGCGGTCGCAGGCGATACCTACCGCCACCTGCGCCGCACGCGTGAAGTCGGCTTCTGCATCATGGAATCGAACCGCCCGGTGATCGCGGCGGTCAACGGCCCGGCGCTCGGCGCAGGCCTCGGGCTTGCGGTCTGCGCGGACATCATTCTGGCCTCGGACAACGCCGTGTTCGGCCTGCCCGAGATCGACGTCGGCCTGATGGGCGGCGTGCGTCATACGATGCGGCTGTTTCCGCATTCGCTCACGCGCCGCATGGTGCTGAGCGGCTACCGCGTGCCCGCGGCCGAGGCCTATCGGCGCGGCATCATCGAGGATTGCGTGCCGCTCGATCAGCTCATGCCCGCCGCCATGAAGATCGCGACCACGATCGCGCGGAAGAGCCCGGCGGCCCTCAAGCTCGCCAAGCGTGCGATCAATACGGTCGAGACCATGGGACTGAAGGACGGTTATCGTTTTGAGCAGAACCTCACCGTCGAGATGACGCAGCACGAGGATTCCAAGGAGGCGATGCGCGCGTTCCTGGAAAAGCGCGAGCCGGTCTTCAAGGACGCGTCATGATGGCGACGGACTGGAACGCGCTGAGCGACGAGGAATTTCGCGGCGTTTTCCGCGCCTGGGTCGAGGCGAACTGCCCGCAGCGGCTGCGCTACATGCGCAAGCAGCGGCCGGTCTTAGCCGAAGTGGCCGACTGGTACCGCGCGCTGTCGGCCAAAGGCTGGCTCGCGCCGACATGGCCGCAGGAATATGGCGGCATGGGTCTCTCGCCGGCCAAGCACATCATCTATGTCGAGGAATGGGGCCGCCTCGGCTGCCCGCGCATTCCCGACCATGGCATCGGCCTGGTCGGCCCGTTGCTGATCCAATACGGCAATGCGCAACAGAAGGCGCATTATCTGCCGCGCATTCTCTCCGGCGAGGACGTCTGGTGTCAGGGCTATTCCGAGCCGAATGCCGGCTCGGACCTCGCCAGCCTGCGCACCGAAGCAATCCTCGACGGCGGCACCTTCGTGGTGAATGGCCAGAAGATCTGGACCACGCTGGCGCATTGCGCGAACTGGATGTTCGTGCTGGTGCGGACCGACAAGACCGCGAAGGTGCGCCAGCAGGGCATCACGGTGCTGCTGCTCGACATGACCTCGCCCGGCGTCCGTGTCCGCCCGATCGAGAACCTGCGCGGCGAGGCGGATTTCTGCGAGGTGTTCTTCGACAATGTGCGCGTTCCGGTCGAGAACCTCGTCGGCACCATCAATGACGGCTGGACCATCGCAAAGTCGGTGCTCGGTCATGAGCGCATCTTTCTCGGCGCGCCGACGCGCGCCGAATACGCGCTGGCCCGGCTCGAAACGCTCGCGACCGCGCGCGGCGCATTTGACGACGCGGCGTTCCGCTCGCGCTACGCCAGGCTGCGGCTCGATCTTTATGATCTCGGCTCGAGCTTCGAGCGCTTCGCGCGCGTGCTGCGCAATGGCGGCGAGCTCGGCGCGGACGTCTCGATGCTGAAGATCTTCGCGACCGAGCTCTATCAGCGCATCACCGAAGAGATGCTGCTGGTCGCGGGCGGCGAGGCACGTTACGCCGACGATCTCGAGGCCGGCAACGCCGGCATTGATGCGATGAACCTGTTTCTCGATGCGCGCGCCCCGGCGATCTTCGGCGGCTCGAACGAGATCCAGCGCAACATCCTCGCGAAAGTCGTGCTGCAGCTGCCGGGTTAGTGTCTAACGCCCCAACCTGTCGAGCAAGCTCAAGTCGCAGATCGCCGCAACGCGCGAACAGTCGGATCTCGCGGTCGTCAGCTTCCATTGGGGGCAGGCCAGCAGGCCGGCGGCTCTGACCGACTACGCGCGCGTGCCTCGCGATTCTACGGCGGAAGTGACGCCGCATAGGCTGCCAGGGCGATCATGTCCGCGACGCTCAGCTTCTCCATGGCAGGCTGCATTGCTCCGCCGTTTGACCCTTTCCGCGCGCCAGACTTGAAATCATACAGCTGGCGAAAGAGGTAGGTCGGCGAGCGGCCGGCGATCGTCGGCACAACGTCATCTCCACGCAGATCGGCGCCGTGACAGGCGATGCATTGGCCTGTCGGTTCGCCGGCTGTTACGAGCTGCCGCCCTTTCTCCACGCTGCCCGGCGGCACGTGGGCGATGAAACGCACGCGGGAATCCCGGCTGACGAAGTGCTCGATATTCTCGGCGAGCTCGATGATGCGCTCGCCGATCGGCTCGTTCGCACTGCCGTCAATCGGAACCAAGAACAGATCGCGGACCTGAGTCTTCGGCACAACGTCGGTTTCAACGATGACGATGTTGGACCGCGGCTTTATCGAGGCGAAATACGCTGCAGCCTCCTTGAGCTCCTCGTCGGTGACTGCTTTGGCTGCCCTGATCATCAGATCATTTGCCACGCGAGGCGTGGAGCCTGTGCGCAGCCCAGTTTTGAAGTCGATGGTCTGTTGCACGATGTAAGCGGCAGGAAGCCCAAAGAGACTTGAATTTTCCGGACCGCCCGACCCATCTGCTCGATGGCAGACGCCACATGCGAATACGTCGGGCTTTCTGCCGTTCGCGACGATCGCGGGTAGTGGCGGATGATCCTCCGGATGCCAGTCGGGCGCAGAGAAGAGGTCGCGCACTTGAGTCAGCGTGAATCCCGCCGTGCTGTTCGGCACGCGTCTGACGGAGCCATCATCAGGAGCGCGCTGAAAATTCGGCGGATTAACCGGATAGGCCCATGCCGGCGGAGTATCTTGGCTCTGTGCAGCCGATCCTCCGATCGCCAGCGCAAGCAACGAAAACGCGAGACGTAGAGCAAAAATAGTCATGGCTTCACTCCTTGTCTGTTTGACAGAGGCGTGGCGGAGCCAATTTCATCACAGCTGAAACAAGGTGAGAAATCCAGCGCCGCTTACCGGCGATGACGCGTTCTCAGTCGGCTGCTGCGGTCCGGTGAATCGTTTTGCACGCGCCGACGCGCTTCTTTTCGTCTACTTCGCTGCCGCGTCATCGCCGACCTCCAGCGCAACGCTCCGTCAGGTCGACACGCCAGCGCGAGCTCTACTACGAAGGGGTAATCACTTTGCGCATTTGATCGCCCTTACCTTTGGCTTTGTCATGGACGCGTACGAGCCAATAGCCAGCGATCTGCACCATTGCGAACGCGTGCTGCAGTGTGGGCGAACTTCGGAAACGGCGCACGAGCCAGGAGGATAGTCATGGCCGATGCAGGAATGACCGTCACAAAATTCGAAACGAAATCCCATGATACGCCAGATGAGGTCCGAGCC
>Ga0081539_10000523_pt1 | contig 79800 bp, 58 predicted proteins | sample TabmetS4T2R2_FD_71023 | JGI IMG/M metagenome (GOLD analysis project Ga0081539, IMG submission 71023) | Tabebuia heterophylla rhizosphere microbial communities from the University of Puerto Rico - S4T2R2 | ecosystem: Host-associated > Plants > Roots > Rhizosphere ...
CAAAAGATGGTATCAAAAAAAATTCTGTATAAATCTCTGACGTCTGACGTTTAACGATCTATAGATCTTTCTCCATTATATAATGAGGAATTGTGACTTCCATAAATTCACTTCCTGTTTTTCTATAGCCAAGCTTCTCATAAAAACCCATTGCAGTTTTGCGGGCATGCATTACCATCTTTTTATAACCACGGTCTCTTGCAATATTTTCTGCAAACTGCATCAACACACGACCAATGCCTTTTCCCTGCAAACCAGATGTAACCGCCATTTGCCGCAATTGAATGGAAGTATTGTCCTTGGGCACCAGCATGCAGCAACCTTCCAACTTATCATCATCGAAGCAGCCGATGTGGATATTGTTTTTTTCTTCTTTTAATTCATCTTCGGAAAAGGTGAGTCCCAATGGTTTTCGCAACATGTGATACCGCAGGTCAACAAGTTGCTTGTATTCTTTTGAACCGTGATCAATAATTTTTACTGCCATAACTCCGGGGGTATAAACGGCTTCAATTTAAGTATCAATTTTTAAAAAGAGAAAGTTTTATTCAATTTCTTCCCGATTATATTTTTAAAGATTTTCACGTTCTTAACAAAAAAGAGGCAACTCATTGCTAATTGACCAAAATATATATTTTTGCACCCGTAACAAAACTTTTAAACAATGTCAGACATCGCAACAAGAGTTAAAAAAATCATTGTTGATAAATTGGGCGTAGATGAAGCAGAAGTTACAAACGAAGCTTCTTTCACCAATGATTTAGGAGCCGACTCCCTCGATACAGTAGAGCTAATCATGGAATTTGAAAAAGAGTTTAACATCTCTATCCCCGATGAGCAAGCCGAAACCATTACCACTGTTGGCCAGGCGGTTTCCTACCTTGAAGAACATGCGAAATAACATGTAATCCATTACGATATTTTTGATCCGCCAAACAGAAGCTGCTGCTGATGTTGGCGGATTTTATTACTTCACAAAAGGCATTGCCAAAATGGAATTAAGCAGAGTAGTTGTAACCGGTTTAGGAATTGTTTCACCCATTGGAAATAATTTAAATGACTTCTGGAACAATCTTGTTAACGGAGTTTCAGGCGCTGATAACATTACTCTGTATAATGCTTCAAAATTTAAAACCCGTTTTGCATGTGAAGTAAAAGGTTTTGATCCCACACAATTTCTCGATCGCAAGGAAGCACGAAAACTCGACCGCTTTACACAGTTTGCTCTTGTTGTAAGCGATCAGGCAATGGACGATGCGGGCTTGAATAAAAACAACATCAATCCTGAAAGGGTGGGTGTTGTTTTTGGAAGCGGCATTGGTGGTGTGCAAACATTTCAGCAGGAAGTGTCGGACTTTGCACGTGGCGATGGCACTCCGCGTTACAGCCCTTTCTTTATTCCTAAAATGATTCTCGACATTGGCTCGGGACAAATCTCTATTCGTCATAATTTGCGGGGTCCCAACTTCGCAGTTGTTAGTGCATGTGCCACAAGCAGCAACGCCATCATGGAAGCATATAATTTATTGCGTCTTGGTAAAGCGGATATTATTTTGGCTGGGGGGAGTGAAGCAGCAGTGTGCGAAGCAGGCATGGGGGGATTCGTTTCTATGAAAGCATTGAGTGAAAGAAACGACGATCCAAAAACTGCAAGCCGTCCCTACGATAAAGACCGCGACGGGTTTGTAATGGGCGAGGCGGGCGGCATAATCGTGATGGAAAGATTAGAGCATGCGCTTTCAAGAGGTGCAAAAATTTATTGCGAAATAGCAGGCACCGGTGCTACTGCGGATGCATATCACATAACAGCGCCACATCCTGAAGGATTAGGCGCACTTAATGTAATGAAACAAGCCTTGGAAGATGCAGGCATGAAACCCGAAGACATTGATTATATCAACACACATGGCACATCTACACCTTTGGGTGATGGCGCAGAAGTAAAAGCAATTCTTGGTGTTTTTGGTGATCACGCATATAAACTTAATATCAGTTCTACAAAATCTATGACAGGGCATTGCCTTGGTGCGGCAGGTGTTGTAGAAGCAATTGCAAGTATAAAATCTGTGATGCACGATATTGTTCCACCAACAATAAACCATTTCACAGATGATCCGGATATACCCAATTTAAACTACACTTTTAATAATGCACAGCAGAGAACCGTACGTGCTGCTCTCAGCAATACTTTCGGATTTGGCGGTCACAATGCCTGCGTAATTGTAAAAAAATACGTAGCTTAACTTTTGTGAATTTTATCAGGAAAATTTTAAAATCCTCGGCGAAACAAACATTTGCAATCCAATTACAAAATGTGCTGGGTATAAAGCCCGGTAACGATTCGCTTTATCAAACAGCTTTAAGTCATCGTTCCGTAAAAGAGGGCGCCGACGAAAACAACGAACGTCTCGAATATCTCGGCGATGCAGTCCTCAGCGCCATTATTGCAGATTATCTTTTTAAACGTTACCCGTACAAAGGTGAAGGTTTCCTTACGGAGATGCGCAGCAAAATGGTAAACCGTCAGCAGCTAAACGATGTTGCGCTAAAGATGGGTTTGAAAAAAATAACCATGTACAATAAGTTTGATAATGCGCTTAAGAGCAGTCAAATTTTCGGTAATACACTTGAAGCCGTTGTGGGCGCAGTTTATCTCGATAAGGGTTACAAAAAAACGCAACAGTGGGTGCTAAAGCGTATTGTAATTCCGCATTTGTTTGTAGAAGACCTTGAACAGATTGATATCAATCTAAAAAATAAGCTCATTGGTTGGGCGAGTAAGAATGGCAAAAATCTTGGCTTCGAAACCATTCATGAAAAACTCGAAAACGGCAGAAGAGTTTTCACTATTGCTGCTGTTCTTGATGGCGAAGTTTTATCTGAAGGTCGCGGATATAATAAAAAGGATGCAAGCCAAATAGCAGCACAACTTGCGATTGAAAGATTGGGATTGTGATTTTTTTTTTTTGAGCCCGACTGCATTGCTACTGTTGAGATTCTGTTGCGTCGCACTCGTGTGCATTCTGATTTTTATTCAGCATTTAAACACGCCACATTTCGATACTATTTTTTATAATGCAGAGTAAATAAATTGTTTTTGCTGTTGCAAAATGCGCTTTGCTTCTCTATCGTTTTTCGTTACGGCTTAAAGTGAGTTTTCGGTCATGCCAAAACAATTGTTACTAATACACTTGCTTTTGAAAAAGATTGAGTAACAACAATTAAATAAACGAATTGATAATATTTATCACACTATAATAATAATGCCCGCCAAATAAAATAAGATGTACAAGCAAAGGATACAACTGGCATAACGGAACCCGTTTCTGCCAATTCTTTTCCAATGGAAATGCTTCATTATAGTAATTGTAAAAACTTTTATCAAACCCGCCGAATAATAAACTCATTGCAATATCCATTTCCCTATGCCCATAGTAAACAGCCGGATCATAAATTACAGGTTCGCCTTTTTGATTTACCATATAATTGCCGCTCCATAAATCACCATGTAATAGAGCAGGTGGTTCTTGCGGAAATAATTCAGCAAACCGGGTACACAATTTGGCAGCTTTCAAAAGATCCTCTTTGGCGCATTTATTTTGATTGTATGCTTTTTCTATTAAAGGCATAATACGTTGCATCGAATAAAATTCTGTCCATGCATCAGTTGGTTTATTTTCTTGTGGAAGCGAGCCTATATAATTGTTTTCATTAAATCCAAATTGAAGTTGTGTTTGTTTATGAAGTGCAGCAAGTTGTTCTCCAAAGCTTTGCCAGAAATTTGATTTCGGTTTTCCTTTTTCAATGTGCTCCATCACCAAAAAAATTTTGCCGTTGCCGGTTCCGCAGAAGAATGGTTGCGGAACGTTAATAGTGTTGGTTGCTTGCAAAACTTGTAAACCGTTGAACTCTTTTTCAAACATATCATATTGTGTGTGGTTGTTTACTTTCAAAAAGTAATTCCCTTCTGAAGTATGCAACACAAATGTTTCATTAATGTCACCGCCATATACTTTTTCAGCATGCTCTATAACAATTGATTTTTTCAGCTTGTTATTTAAAGCAAGGTTTAGCTTTTCTAAAAATTCTTTCTGAAACATTAAGCAACGGGTTAGTGAAGTGACAGTGAGTTGTCAGTATTTTCTTCGATGCTCATCGAAGCTATCAACATGCTGACTAAAGATAAGAACCAAGGAAGTGAGCTAAAAAAAAATCTTATAACAACTTTACCCAAACATAATCGTCAATAATTTTTTTGTTTTTGTATGCCCCCTTGCGGCGAATGCTTTCAAGATAAAATCCATTGCTTTGCAGCACTTTCATCGAAGATTTGTTATGTGCAAACACTTCGGCATAAACACGCACCACGCTGAAATTTTTTTGTATATACTCCAGTAAAATACGCACGGCTTCTGTTGCAATACCCTTGCCCCAAAAATGCTCGCCGATAAAATATCCTATCTCCATGTTTTTACAATACACATCGGCTTTTGGCACACAACCAATGCTGCCGGCAACCTGGGAGTTGTAAATAACGGCAAAATTTAAAACGGGTATTTGTGTTTTGCAATGAGCGATCCAATCCTGCGCATCTTTCACGGTATAAGGATGAGGCAATTGATCGCGAAGGTTATTCCAAATGTTGCGGTTATTGGCAATGGCTGCGAGTGCCTGTGCATCTTCGGGCTTCCATGGACGCAACGAAATATTATTCATGAGTCTCTATAGGTCTTTTTAAATAACCGGTATAGTCAGGTAAAATTGCTTCGTATTCTTCGTGCATCAACGGAGAAGTTAGAACAAAATCGGCCGTTGCGCGGTCGCATGCAAGCGGAATGTTCCATGCAACACCCAATCGCAGCAGTGCTTTTACATCGCTGTCGTGTGGCTGCGCTTCCATGGGATCCCAAAAAAATATCATCACATCAATTTCACCTTCAGCTATCATTGCACCAATTTGCTGATCTCCGCCAAGTGGTCCGCTCATTAGCTTTGTAACAGGCGTATTTAATTCCTCTTCCAATAATTTTCCTGTTGTACCGGTTGAAAATAATTCATGCATTGTAAGCACATCTTTATTGTAGATACACCAATCAATAAGATCTGCTTTTTTGTGATCATGTGCAATCAACGCGATGCGTTTTCGCTTTTTTAATTTTTTTATTGTATGCATTTTTTTATTGATGCCGTAAAATAAGAAAAGTAACCCTAATTGATATAAACGTAAATTGCGGCTATGGAAATTACGACTTCTGCAATAAAGCAACCGAACCCGTTAGCGCAAGAATGTAAATTTTCAATACTTATTCCAACATGGAATAATTTGGAGTATTTAAAACTTTGTGTTGCCAGTATCAAAAAAAATTCTTTCTACACTCATCAAATTATTGTTCATGTAAACGAAGGGGCGGATGGTACGCTTGAATGGATAAAAGAACAGGGCGATATTGATTATTCGTTCAGTAAAGAGAATGTTGGTGTTTGTTATGCTTTGAATAGTTGCAGAACATTGGTGAAAACGAATTATATCGTTTATATGAACGATGATATGTACACATGTCCATTTTGGGACAAAGAATTGAATAACGAAATAGAACTCATCGGTCATAAAAACTTCTTCTTGTCATCAACCGCTATCGAACCAAAAGCGCAAAGCATCTGTTCAATTGAAAAGAATTATGGAATTGATATCAAAAGTTTCAACGAAAAAAAATTGCTGGAAGAATTTATTTCGCTTCCAATAAATGACTGGCATGGCGCAACGTGGCCACCTAATATTGTTCATAGAGACATTTGGGATTTGGCAGGAGGGTATAGCATTGAATTTTCACCGGGAATGTATTCTGATCCCGATTTTTCAATGAAATTATGGAAAGCGGGAGTAAGAATTTTCAAAGGAATTTCAATGAGCCGTGTGTATCATTTTGGTTCCGTTTCTGTTAAGCGGGTAAAGAAAAATAAGGGCTATTATACCTTTATTTCAAAATGGGGAATAACTTCAAGTACACTTTCAAAATATTACTTGCACAGAGGCGAGAAGTATAGAGATGAATTGAAGGAATTGAACATTAGTAATTTTGTGCGATTAAAAAATTTAATGAAAAGAATAATAGCAGTTTTTAAAACCTGACATTATTATTCAGTTGAAAGCATTGGTAAAAATAATCTGCAGGCTTTAAATTGTGCCACTCTTCTTTGTTCGCATCAATATCCTCATAAGTGAATTGATCTATTTGCTCACGCATAATGCAACGAAAATAATTAATTAGTAAAGCTCGGATTGTACAAAACGGTATAGATTGAATGCCCGTCCTTCTTCTGTTTGTTTTTTTATTTGATTAAACAGTTCTTGCTTGTCTATATCTTTCATTCTGCTAACCTGAATAAGATGATATGCTTTTTCTGCAAGCAGCCAACTTCTTTTATTATTTACGTTTGGATTGACAATTTTTTTTTCAATAACGCTATACAGTTCCTCAACACCTGTTCCACCATTTGCAGTTGTTTTAACAATCGGGATGGCATCAGTATTTTTCGTTAGAGGAGCCAGCATAGAATGCAGATTTTTTACAAGAACATCTGCACCGGGTCTGTCGCTTTTGTTTACTACAAAAATATCCGCTATTTCCATTAAGCCTGCCTTCATTGTTTGTATTTCATCACCGCTTTCAGGCACAACGCAAACAACCGTTGTATCTGCAATTCCTGCAATTTCAATTTCGGTTTGACCCACCCCCACCGTTTCCACTATAACAAAATCGAAGTCAACTGTTTTTAAATATTCGGTGATTTCTATTATCATAGGGCATAATCCGCCCAATTCTTTTCGCGAAGCAAGAGAACGAATGAACACTTTATCATGTGTGTACCAACGGCTCATGCGAATGCGATCACCCAATAATGCCCCCATGTTAAAAGGTGAAGATGGGTCTATGCATAAAACTGCAACAGTTTTATTTCTCTTAACTATTTCAGAAATCAATTCATCTACCAATGTGCTTTTGCCGGCACCCGGCGGTCCGGTGATACCAATTATTGGCGATGCATAAGTTGACGCAAGATTCAGTAAAATATTTTCATAACCATCAAGATGATTTTCAATAATTGAAATGGTGCGGGCTATTTTTTTAACATCTTGCATCAGGCATTGAATTAATCACTAACATTTCACATTGATGAGAACTCTTGTGTTCACTCATTAACATTATTTATATGATTTTGTAATTTCTGAAATCAAAAGGTCTAATACCTGTCAACTTTTCGAAATTGTACAATATGCGATCTTCAACCGAGAATTTTTTCTTTGAAAGATCGAGATCTACATTCCAATTTTTTTTGCTGATGCGATCTTTCATTACTGACGGATGTGTACCTGTAAATTTTTTCAAAGAATCAAATTCACTGAAATCAAAATAATCTCCCATCTGCAAATATTTTTGCCACTCTTCGGTATTTTCATTCCAAAAGCGGCTTACATTTTTTTGCTTGCGCAACATTTGCTCGGGGCTTTTAACCCAACCATAGTGATATATATATGCTTCAACAGGTTTTACTTTTATTTTTTTTCTGCCGACTCTAAAACCTTGAGCGTCACGGAATGCAGAAATTTTTTTATCATTTCTTATAATACGTACCTCATGACTATACCAGCGACGGCTGTCACCAACATAATCGTATGTGCCATAAAAGTGTTCGTACTTAAACAACAAACCTTCAACACGCAAATCATTTTTATATTTTAAACAAGCATCTTTAATGGCGGGTAAATATTTTTCGTGCACCACTTCATCACCCTGAATATAAAATGCCCATGTGCTCAAAGGGTCAATCAATTGAAATGCTTTATTCGTTTCGACCGCAAGAACAACGCCGCCCTTTCGCAGATTAGAATCCCAAACCGAATGATAAATTTTTATTTTGGGATCGTTTATTTTTCTAACAAGCTCTTCTGTGTTGTCTTCAGAATCTCCCACCAGTACTATCATTTCATCAACGGCGGGCAGAATGGAAGAAATAGATTCAACGGCCGGATAGTCGTTTAATATTGCATTTCGTATAATTGTAAAACCAGATATCTTCATACTTTTTGTGTGAATGCAAAAGAACGGAAAAAAATTTTTTGCGTTTCAGGTTTTTAAATAAGTTGTATGAATATTGCAACATTGTAGTTGTAAACGTTGTGTGTATGATAAATTTTATTCCCATATTCCCGTTAGAAATTGTGGTGTATCCGGGCGAACAAGTTAATCTTCACATATTTGAAGACCGTTACAAACAGTTGATAAATGAATGTTATGCAGAAAAAAAATCTTTCGGCATTCCTGCTGTAATAAATAGCAGTGTGGCAGAGTTTGGAACGCTTGTTAGAATAACAGAAATAGCAGAGGTGTACGATGATGGCAGAATGGATATTCATACGCAAGGCATAAGCGTGTTCAGAATTCTCGAAGTCGTGAAAAGTATTCCCAACAAATTATACAGCGGCGCCATTGTAAATTATCCTCACAATGAGGAGTACTTGCAACTGAATATGATGCGGCAGGTAATAAGTGCCATTCGTGAATTACACAAGCTGCTTAAAATAAATAAAGATTTTAAAAAGGCAGATGAACAACTGTCGAGTTACGATGTGGCGCATCATGCGGGTTTAACCTTGCAGGAAGAATACGAGTTGCTTGGTTTGTTTCGTGAAGACCAGCGACTCGAGTATCTGAAAAGACATCTCACCAAAATATTGCCGATGGTTGCAGGTGTTGAATCAATAAAAGATAAAATAAAATTCAACGGTCATTTCAGAGAACTGAAAGGTTTCAATTTTGATTTCTGATTTTGAGATGAGATATAAAGACTTCGCTACTTTTCAGCAGCAGGACTTATAAAAGCAGAAATTAAAAAATCCAATATTAAAAAAACTCTACTCGCCTTCTACATATTTTTCCCCTTTAGAGGATGGGGGTTTTCCCCATTGCCTGGGAGCATCCCCACACATCTTCACAATCTTCGGTGTAAACTTTCCAACAATATCAACCAACGCTTTTTGACTTTGCATAACCACTTCGATGTCTTTGTATGCAAAAGGCGCTTCATCAAGACCACCCCCCAATAATTTTACATCATGCTTTTTCAGTTCTTCTTTCAATGCATTGTGTGTGATGTTGGCGAGTGCTTGCGTTCGGCTCATCTTTCTTCCCGCACCATGCGAGGCAGAATTAATGGAAGCCGCTTCACCTTTGCCTTTTACAATAAAGCCTGATGCAGTCATGCTTCCGGGAATAATGCCAAGTACATTTTTACCTGCAGGTGTCGCGCCTTTACGATGTACGATCACTTCTTTTCCCTTCATCCCTTCGACTCTGCTCAGGATTTCTTTCCATGCAAAGTTGTGATGATTTTCTACCATTTTTATTGGCTCACGTCCTAATTGCTTTGCAATCTTTTCGTGGATTATATGATGACATGCACTTGCATAATCACCTGCAAGATTCATCGCCAGCCAATATTCCATTCCTTCTTCTTCATCCAGAGAAAGCCATGCAAGATTTTTTGCATCCTGCGGTAAACGTCTTTTGCTGATAGCAATTTTTGTATAATGATTTGCAATGTTTGCACCCAATGCACGTGAACCACTATGCGATAACAAACCAACATATTTACCTGCCGGAACATTCAGCACTTCATCTTTCTCTTCAACTTCCACCACACCAAATTCTACAAAGTGATTACCACTGCCGCTTGTTCCCAATTGTTTCCATGCACGACCATGTAAGCCGGTAAGTAATGGCAATTCAAAAAATAATTTTCTTTCCATCACTTCATGGTCGGGCGATTGTTTGAATTGTGCACCACTTCCAAACAACGTTGCTGCCATCAATTCTCTTGCGAAGTATGCATCGCGTTGTGTAAGCTCTTTCGGGTCTATATCAAAAATGCTTAAGCACATTCTGCAACCAATGTCAACACCAACGCCGTAAGGTATTACAGCATTTTCTGTTGCCAGCACGCCACCTATGGGCAAACCATATCCATGATGGGCATCTGGCATAAGGGCGCCTGCTACAGCAACAGGCAATTTTGCCGCAGTGTACATCTGGTGCATAGCGCCCTGCTCAATATGCTCGCTGCCAAATACATTGAATTGAACACCCCTGTTATTCAAAGAGACCTCACCCAAACCCTCTCCAAAGGAAAGGGCTATTTTGGGCATCAGCTTTTCTGCAATAGGAGCAAACGTTGCATCATTCACATATTCTGGTGGTGATGCAAGTATTTCTTTTAAAATATCCAATGCTTTTTCTTTTGTGTGATGTTTAAAATTTTTTTCCATCACATTCATAGCAACACTTATCACAGGACCTTCAGGAAATCCTATTGCTCTAAGTTCTTTGCCGGTTAATTTGAGTTTCATAACATGCCCTCCTCAATCCTCATTAAAGAAGAGAACTTTGGTTGCCTTCTTTTGTTTTAAAATTTTTTACCACAGAGGTACCCAGAGTTTTTTCACAGAGAACCACAGAGATTTTCTCTGTGAAACTCTGTACCTTCTCCGTGGTTCTCTGCGGTCGAATTGCTGAATAAAGTTCAAAGCGTACAAGAGTGCGACCCCGAGGCAGCACGCAAAATCTTTCTCGGGGCAGGCGCAACAAAAGTCTCATGCATGTTCTTCTGCATGGCTCATAAAAATATTCAATATTCAATGCTCAATATTCAATGCTCAATCTTTTTACACCCCTTTAGAGGATGGGTGTTTACACTGCTACCGTTTTCCACTTTCCTTTTCTGAACAACACATACGCTAAAATAGTGATAGCTGTTTCTGAAACGGGAATTGCAATGAACACACCCGTTGGCCCCATGTTGAATGTTGATGCCATAATGTATGCGAGTGGTATTTGAAGCATCCAGAAACCAAACACGTTTATCCATGTGGGTGTCCATGTATCGCCGGCGCCGTTGAATGCGTTTGCCATCACCATACCGATGCCGTAGAAGATGTAACCTGCTGCGATGATGCGCAATGCCTGCACTGCAATTTCCTGCACATCTTGTTGATTCGTGAACACTGAAATGATGGGAGCCGCACCCAGCAAAAATATCAGCGACACCAAACCCATGAACAATGCATTATACTTTGCTGTTTTTATCACAGATTCTTCTGCACGTTTCGGCTGCTTCGCCCCAAGATTTTGACCAACCAATGTTGCTGCTGCATTGCTCATGCCCCATGCCGGAAGAATAAAAAATATCACCACACGAATTGCTGTTTGATAACCTGCCGATGCAACACTATGACCTGTCTCCGCGACAAGTCGTGCAAGAAATATCCAACTGCACGATGCAATAATAAATTGCAATGTTCCCGTTGATGCAATGTTTACAATTGATTTGATGATAGGAAAATCAAGTTTGAAATGATGCGCACGAATTCGCAAAATACTCTTGCCTCTAAACAAATGATACAATTGATAACACACACCAATGCCGCGCCCCGTTGTAGTTGCCATTGCTGCACCTGTTAATCCAAATGCAGGAATAGGACCAAGCCCGTTAATCAGCAAAGGACACAATATAATATTGCAGATGTTTGCAACCCACAAACTTTTCATTGCCATTGATGCATCACCTGCACCGCGAAAAATTCCGTTGATTAAAAACAACAACATAATTACAATGCTGCCGCCCATCATAATGCGTGTGTATGTTGTTCCAATTTCAATGGTTTCTGGTTCGCCACCCATGATGCGCAAAATATCCGGCGCAAAAACAAAACCAACTATACTCATAATGCACGAAAAAGAAACGCCAAGCCAAATTGCCTGCATGCCGGAGTGTGCAGCTTCATCATTATTTTTTTCGCCTACACGCCGCGCTACCACAGCAGTTGCCGCCATGCTGATGCCAATTGCAATGGAGTAGATAATGGTCAACACCGATTCGGTTAAACCAACCGTTTGTACCGTGTGCTGGCTGTTTTCCAAATGCCCTACAAAGAAGAGATCAACAAGCGCAAACACACTCTCCATAATCATTTCAAGAATCATCGGTATCGCCAGCATTATTACCGCCGTGCGAATACTCCCACTTGTATAATCACGATGCTCGCCTTTAATAGCGCGTTTTATAAAAGAAAAAGCATTTGACATTGTTTTGGTGTTTTGAGTTACCATAGATAAAGATTTAAAGTTTCAAAAAATTATTTACCCGTTGCATTAAGTTTTATAAGCGTTACAATTCTCATAATATACCTCCTGTTGATTGATGTTTTTTATTTTATTTACTTAGCTGTATTGCTACTATCATCACCTGTTGTGTCACTCACTTATACGTTCTGAACATTACTCTACATTTTATCTGAACCACGATAGCCTTGATTTTTCTGATCTAACTGAACAGCTTTTCCTTCAAATCAGCAAAATCAGTTAAATCATATAAATCGTGGTTCAGACTTTAGTTCATCTCTGGCTGACGAGCGAACCCAACAACCTGTGTTTGATACGCAGGTGCTTCAACTCTAAATACAGCCAATGCTTTCATCATTTCGTTAGCCCAAGCATAATCTTTTGGAGTATGCAATATTTGAGCATAACCTTTTGCCAATTCGAGTATTCTGTTGCCTGTTAAAACATAAACAGTGTTGTTGAAAAATGTTTGTTGCTTATCATGGTCGAAGTAAACATGTTGAAATACAGATATTACTTCGTATCCAAATTTTTCATTGATATATGCATAAGCTTTTGTTACATCAATTTCACCGAGAAAGCTTATGCATGGCACTTTATTAAACTGCAAAACATAAAATGTTTTTACATCAACAAAGTGACCGTTGAACAATGGGTCTGCAGTTCTAATCTTTCTTGTAAAGAACCATTTCATCTTATACCTCTGCGTTACCTGTTTATAAAAATTGTTTACATCGTTCGGATGTATGTTTTCAAAAACATTTTATGTCTATTCCCTTAGGGTTGGGGTTCAACAAAAAACCCGGTTAGATTTTTCATCCGACCGGGTTTTGCATTTACTGCTTCGTTTTACCGAAGCCGTAAATACGAACGAATACACCACGGTCGTTTATGTATAAAATCTTTTACTGTATTAAAATCAAAACTTCTCTGTTTGAGTGTAATGCGGTCAACACATACAAAGGACATGATAAGCCTTAATAGCATATAGCCTGCTAATGAGCCATTCGGAGTTTTTATGTTGTTTCTATGGCGTTGACGTTTCATGTTTTTATTTTTCGCTGCTTAATCAGATGCTGTGACGTTCGTTTTACATAAAGTCTTTAAGAATTTTTTTTCATCTGAACAACAAAAAACCCCGCGATGTATGCGGGGCTTTGTATTGTAGTCAGTTTTAGTTGCGACCTTAACTTACAGTGCAAAATGCCCCGCGTGCTGCATCACCCATAACCGGTTTGAACCAGCTTATTCTTTTTGTATGTGAGTTTTTGCGAAGCATGTTGTTAAGTGTTTGTAAATTTTTTCGAGACACAAATATGTGATTATTTTTTCAAAGCCACCAAATTTTTTTAGAGAATTTTTTTTAAACCGTTTTTTAAATAACATAGAAATTTTAAATTGTATGTTACATAAAATAGTGGTACCGTAACGATTGATGCCCTCTAATAAATGGCATTACTCTATTACTTGGTTGCCTTTAGAAGAAGTTATTTAAGTTTTTATTTGCGACTTGATTATGAAATCTGCAGATGCCTTTTATTCAACAGGTAAATTGATTGCGAAAGGGGACGATGCTATGAAAACCAAAAGCTGGTATGAAAAAATAAATCTGAATAAAATTATAAAAATAAAAAAGCTGCCCCAGAAAGAGCAGCTTGCTTCTTATCATAAAACCCTTACTGTGGCTGATGCACTCCTTCTCTTATTTCTTCAACCAATTTTTTATTAAAGGCATCAAGGTCTTTAGGGCTACGGCTTGTAACCAGTCCATTATCTACAATTACTTCTTTATCATGCCAGTGTGCGCCTGCATTTTCAAGATCGGTTTTAATAGACCAATACGAAGTAAGCTCTCTGCCCTGAATCTGATGCGTTTCTATAAGCAATTGCGGACCATGACAGATTGCACCTATAGGTTTACCTTCCAATAAAAAAGAATTTACAAAATCAATACAGTCTTTGTTTAAACGCATTTTATCAGGATTGATAACACCGCCGGGAATTACCAGTGCATCGTAATTATCCGCATCGGCCTCGGTTATGTTTACATCCACCGGCAATTCAACAGACCAATGATCATGGTTCCATGCTTTTACTTTCCCTTTTTGAGGTGATATAATATGCACTGTGGCGCCTGCTTCTTCCAGCGCTTTTTTGGGGCTGGTTAATTCAACTTCTTCAAAGCCGTTTTCGGTAATAATAGCAACTTTTTTGCCCTCAAGATTTTTCATAATGCAAATTTTTTATTTACAATTAATTCAAAATAACTGACTACAAAAACCAAGCCCTCTCCCGAACAACAGCATGCATTGTCAAAAACCAATTTGGAATTTTATTGCATCTAGAAAGGCTTGCAGCTTCTGCAAACTTGAAAAGCTGCCTGTTAACAGGCAGCTTTTATAGCGAGGTACTTCCGATCTAAAACTACCGATGGTGCGATGTATCGGTATTCATCATGTGGCTTGTATCTGTAGTATTATTCATGTTGCTTGTAGAATCAGCGGTGCCCGGGCTGTTTGTTGTAGTTGTTTTTGATGGATTACAGCTAAGCACAACTGCAGTAATAGCTGCGGTTACAACTAATAATATTTTCTTCATAGGTCTTCCTTTTTGTGTTATAGAATGTGATTGAAGAATACTAATCAATTTTCAAGCCAAGGGTTAAAGAATACTTATTAAAAAATTGAAATATTAACTGGGAAAATTAATTCACACTTTTGCGGGATATATTTTCTGGTAGAAATTCTTGGGAGACCAGCAATTACTTTCATGCCATCATCTCTTCCGCAATCCTTTTCATCGCCGCTTCAACATGACATCAGAAGGTTCAGAATGTAAGTTGCAATTTTTAATTGAAACACCTTTTTGTGTACAGCGTCTGAATATTAAAAAGTAAATTACTTCACAGGTTTGTTATCTTGTACAATTATTTCGAGCCATCCTCATGACGGTATCTCTTTTACAAATATTGTTGTGCTTAGTTATTGCCGTTGCTGCAATAATTATTTTCACAGCAAAGTATCATGTGCATGCTTTTTTTGCTTTAATCCTTGCCTGTTTTATTGCAGGACTCGGGGTGCAAATGCCCTTTACAAATTTGATTGTTGCGATGAAAGATGGCTTTGGTAACATCATGCGCTCGCTTGGATTGATAATCGTTTTGGGAACAACGTTGGGTGTGTTGCTCGAATATACAGGCAGCACCAGCGTGATGGCAAATTATATTCTTAAAAAAGTGGGTGTAAAAAAGGCTGCGCTGGCTATGAGTATAACAGGCTTTATTGTTGGGCTGCCCATTTTCTGTGATTCGGGTTATATTGTATTAAGCGGTTTAAACAAATCGCTTGCAAAACGTACAGGAATTTCTCTTGTTGTAATGAGTGTGTCACTTGCATCGGGATTGTATGCAGTACATTGTTTAGTTCCACCGCATCCCGGTGTTACTGCTGCTGCAGGAACCATAGGCGTAAATATTGGCAAGCTTATTTTAATCGGTGTTCTTGTTGCAGTTCCAGGAATGTTTGTTGGTTATGCATGGGCAAGATATGCAGGTAAAAAAATTCAACACGCAGTTGAAGCGGAAGAAGAAATTGTAACAAGTAAAGAAAGCTTGCCTTCAACTCTAAAAGCTTTTTTGCCGGTTGTTGTTCCAATTGTTTTAATTGCGCTGCAATCTTTTTTCACTATTGAAAAAGCGAATGAAAATGGTTTTGCAAAATTTATTACTTCACTCGGTGAACCTGTAATTGCTTTATCGGTTGGAGTGTTGCTTGCATTCAATTGCAAAAAATCGTGGAAGAAAAGCATAGTAAGCAAACTGCTGCACGATGCTGTTGAAAAGGCAGGAAGTATTTTAATCATTATTGGTGCAGGCGGTGCATTTGGCGGTGTGCTTGCGGCAACACATATAGGTGAACATTTTAAAGATGTAAGTATAGACGGTGCACGTGTATTGTTGTTTCCGTTTTTTATTGCTTCCGTTTTAAAAACAGCACAAGGTTCATCAACCGTTGCGGTTATTACTGCCGCTTCAATAGTGCAACCTTTGTTACCCGTATTAAACATAACAAATGAAACACAAAAATTATTTTGTGTGCTCTCCATGGGTGCGGGCTCTATGATGATATCGCATGCGAATGATGCTTACTTCTGGGTAATCACAAAATTTTCAGGGCTTGAAATGAAAGCCATGTTAAAGGTATACTCTGTTGCCACCGCTTTAATGGGGCTTGTAACACTGATAGTAGTTTATATTTTGTTTTTTATTTTATCATAATAATTTATGCATATTCTTATTGCTCCCAACAGCTTTAAAAACAGTATTGATGCAAAGAATGCAGCAAACGCAATAAAAGAAGGTTTATTGCAAAGCAAGCTTGATTGTATTTGCGAATGTTTTCCCGTTGCAGATGGTGGCGATGGCACTGCAACATTGCTGGTTGAAAAATTAAACGGAACAATTATTCATACAAATGTGCACGACCCCTTAAGCAGAATGATAGATGCGCCATTTGGATTGATTGATAATGGCAAAACCGCAATGATTGAATTGGCAGATGCGTCAGGTTTAAAATTGTTACAACCATCAGAATATAATCCTTTGCGTGCCACAACTTTTGGAACGGGGGAGATGATTTTGCATGCAGTGGAGAAAGGTGTAACTAAAATTATCATAGGCATTGGCGGCAGCGCTACCGTTGATGGCGCCACAGGAATTTTAAAAGCACTCGGCGCACGCTTTTATGATGCAAATAAAAATGAGTTGCAACAACTTCCCGAACAGCTCATTCATCTTTCATTTGTTGATACATCGAATATTGATAAAAGAATTTTCAACACGGAAATAGTGCTACTGTGTGATGTAAAAAATTTTTTGTTGGGAGAAAATGGCGCAGCATCTGTTTTCGGTCCTCAAAAAGGCGCAACAAAAGAAGATATAAACAAACTTGAAGCAGCATTAACAAAGTGGTGCAATGTAACATTAAAGGAGACAGGTAAAGACATGTCAATGATTGAACATGGCGGCGCAGCAGGCGGTGTGGCTGTGGGTTTAGCTGCATATTTAAACGCAAAGCTTGTAAACGGAATAGATTATTTTTTGCAGCTCACTGATTTTGATGCAGCCTTACAAAATGCAGATATAGTAATCACCGGCGAAGGAAGTATTGATGAGCAAACATTACACGGTAAAGCGCCTTTTGGCATTGCATGCAAAGCCAAAGAAAAAAATATTCTTGTAATAGCTCTTGCGGGAAGAGTGCCTTTGCAGTCGAGCCCCGAACTAAAAAAATATTTCGATGTATTGTTGCCAATAAATAACGGGCCCTCTGAAAATTTTTTATCGCAAACAACAGAAAATTTAATACGCACTGCAATCGAATTAGGCAATTTGCTGGCGATAAAATTGTAAAGTGTTTGTCGCATACATTAAATTTTGTTGATGAGAAATTAGAACTATGTAACACTAATAACCTAACAAGATTTTTAATTTGCTGATTTTTAAACCACACGCAAAAGTGTGCGACGCAAGTAAAGTCTATAGCAGTGATGCAGCTTGGTTCCAAAAAAATCGGGACAGGTTATAAAAAGATAATCTAACGGTTCACTATTTACTATTAATTTAGGCAACCCCAATTTGTTTTTTAGCGTTTTTAATGTACCGTTGAGAAGTAAATTGAAGCAAATAACTACTGGTCAACTATTAATATTTCCCGGTTGGCTCAAAAAATTTTTTTTTCAACATTTGATTGTATAATTTAAATGCTTCGATTGCTTTAAAACGGAATGTTCAATACATTCTGTTTTAAACATGCTATTATGAGAAATGTAAACACCAATAAGACCAACACACTGCTTAGTATTTCAAATCTTTTACACTTTCCGTGAATGTGATTAATGCAAGTTGAAGAACATAAATTCATTACCTATGTTTTCAATGTTCACTTTTAAATAAAAAACAATGAAACAACAATTACCCAAACTGAAAGGTTCCTTACTAATTGGAACAAACGCGTTGCTACTTTTCCTGTTTGCATTCGCAGGCAAACAAACTCATGCGCAAACAGGAACATGGACACCACTTAAGAATCTTGCGCCACATCCCAACGGCGGAGCCATGCTTCTGCTTTCGGATGGTTCTATTTTATGTAAAAGTTTTGGAGGCGGTTTTGATGGGATTGGTAACATTTATGACAAACTTACACCAGACAGCCATGGCAGCTATATTAACGGTACATGGAGTTCTATTGCACCAATGAAAAATACACGTTTGTATTATTCTTCGCAAGTACTTAAAGACGGGCGTGTTTACGTTTGCGGAGGTGAATATGGTACCGGAGGTTCAGCGGGAGAAACTTACAACCCCCTTACAAATGTATGGACACTAACGCCTGCTCCGGGTGCTTTTGTTAGTGATGCTAATTCAGAAATACTGGATAATGGTACTGTTCTGCAAGCAATAGTACAGGGAAATCCTTTTTTGCGACAAAATAAAATTTATAATCCTTCAACCAATACTTATATTAATGGACCTTCATGTATCGGTTTTCACAATGAATCTGCATGGGTAAAGCTGCCCGATAACAGTGTTTTAATGGTTGACAGAGGTTCGAGAAATTCTGAACGATATATTCCTTCATTAAATACATGGGTTGCTGATGCAACCGTACCGGTTGATTTGTATGATCCCTGGGGTCTTGAAACAGGGGGAGCGGTTTTATTGCCAAATGGGAAAGCCTTTTTTCCCGGCTCTCTTGGCCATAATGCAATATATACGCCATCGGGAAATAACAGCCCCGGATCGTGGGTAGCCGCTGCAGATTTTCCAAACGGCCAAGGAACTCCTGATGCAGCAGCAGCAATGATGATAGACGGAAAAGTACTTTGTGTAACTTCTCCTGTTCCCACATCATTTAACCATTTTCCTACACCCACTTCTTATTATGAGTATAACTATGTCACCAATTCTTTCACGAGAGTTAATGCACCACAAGGCGGTCTCACTACAAACGCATCTGCTTACGTTCACAACCTTATAGATTTACCAAACGGACAGGTGCTTTATGGTACATTTGACGCTCAGCAGTATTACATCTATACACCTGCCGGTTCACAGGTTAATACACAAAAGCCTGTTATAAGCAATGTGGCACATGTAAGTGGTAATGTTTACAGACTTACAGGAACCGGTTTCAACGGTATTTCTGAAGGTGCGACTTATGGCGATGACTGGCAAATGAATACCAATTACCCTATTATTCGTTTAACCAGCGGAACAAATGTTTATTATGCAAGAACGTTTAATTGGAACCATACAGGAGTAAGAACAGGAGCTTTACGCGACACAGTATTTGTAACACCGCCACCAGGACTTCCTCGTGGAAGCTATCAACTTGTTGTAACTGCAAACGGCATTGCTTCTGATCCTATTATAGTTCCGATGCCGGCAGGCAAGGCTGCTGATGAAATAATTGCTTCAGCAAACGATGGTGCAAAGAGCGTTGCAACGTTAATAGATCAAATAAAAATGTATCCTAATCCTGCAAAAAATCAAACAACGATTCACTTTGTTCTTGCTAATGCATCGCATGTAAGCGTTAAAGTTTACGATTTGAAAGGAAAAGAAATTGCAAGCTTGATAAATGCAGATTTAAAACCAGGAGACTATACAAAATTACTCAACACAAGCAGTTTCGCATCGGGCATTTATACAGTAAAAATAGTTACCAACAAAGGAGCAGAAAATCTTAAGCTGGTTGTGCAATAAAATAATTCTTTTTCTGCGAATGCCAAAAAAGAGGTTAGTGTAAAAACTAACCTCTTTCAATTTGCTTTATAGTGTGAAGTAATTATTAACGGTGTTCCCGCTTTTGAAGATTTCATTTTTACTGAACGCCTTTGGACATTACACCTGTTGTATCCAATCAATTTTAAAGAGGTGGTTTAATGCTGATCAAAACCTCTTTTTCTAAAACGGGTTCATTTTTTTAAAAAATAATTTTTCATATAAAAATTTTACCGGAAATCTTAAGACACTATATTTGCAAATTAGTTGCATAAACAACTATTGGCTTGAGCTTTAAACAAACCTGAGCTATGAAAATTTTAGTCTGCATAAGTAAAACACCAGACACCACTTCCAAGATTGCATTTAAAGATGGTAATACAAAATTTGATGAAGCAGGTGTGCAGTGGATTATTAATCCTTACGATGAATGGTATGCACTTGTAAGGGCTATTGAGTTAAAAGAAAAAGATGGTTCAAATGTATTGCATCTTATAACTGTAGGAGCTGCTGATTGCGATCCCATAATTCGCAAAGCCCTTGCTCTTGGCGGTGATGAAGCCATTCGCGTAAATGCAACAAACAGCGACAGTTATTATATCGCTGCACAAATAGCCGAAGTTGCTAAACAAAACAATTACGACCTCATTTTTACGGGTAAAGAAACAATTGATTACAATGGTTCCTCCATCGGTGGTATGGTAGCTGAAATGCTGAATCTGCCTTACATTTCACTTGCTACAAAATTTGAGCTGAATGATAATATTGCAATTGTCAATCGCGAAATAGAAGGTGGTGAAGAAGTTTGCGAAGTAACGCTTCCGGTCATTGTTAGTTGCCAAAAAGGAGTAGCGGAACAACGCATACCTAATATGCGTGGTATTATGGCTGCCCGCACAAAACCTTTAAAAGTTGTAGAGCCTGCACCCGTAGAGCCGCTTACAAATATTGTGAGTTATGAATTGCCACCGGCAAAAGCCGGCGTTAAACTGGTTGCCTCCGATAATGTGGCAGAACTTGTTCGCTTATTGCATGAAGAAGCAAGAGTGATATGATACACTTTATGAGCCCGACTGCTCAACTGCCATTAAGCATCCGTTGCGTCGTCGCAGACCCCGAGTTAGGTTTTGGGCGCTGCATCGGAGCACTCTTGTACGTTCTTTTCTTTACTCATCTAAAGAGATAACAATAAAAATCTGAAAAGGGATTTTTAAAATCATTTTCAATTTTGCTCATTTTCAATTTTTCAAATTTGTTTTATGTCAGTTCTCATATTCATAGACCATACAGATGAAAGTATAAAGAAAGCATCTTTTGAAGTGATTACTTATGGCGCCGATATGGCAAAAAAATTAGGCATTGCAGCAGAAGGCTTATTGCTTGGATCTGTAAAAGATGATCTTACTGCGTTGGGTAAATACGGAATAAGCAAAGTGCATCAGGTAAATAATGAAGCGCTTAATACAGCAGATGCACAGGTTTATGCAAAAGCAGTTGAAGAGGCGGCACGTGCAACAGATGCAAATATTGTTGTGTTCTCGCACAATCAAACCGGAAGAGCGGTAGCGCCAAGAGTTGCAGCAGGTTTAAAGGCAGGCATTGTTACAGGTGCTGTTGCATTACCGGATACATCGAATGGATTCGTTGTAAAAAAATCTGTGTTTAGCGGTAAGGCTTTTGCTAATGTGAATATAACATCAGACATAAAAGTTATTTCAGTAAATCCAAACAGTTATAAAGTAGTTGCAGGTGAAGGAAACGCAGAAGTAAGTCAACTGAATATTCCTGTAACGGAAGGGAAAATAAAAGTTACCTCCGTTAATAAAGTAAAAGGTGAAGTTCCTTTAACTGAAGCCGAAATTGTTGTAAGCGGTGGTCGTGGTTTAAAAGGTCCCGAGAATTGGAAAATAGTAGAAGACCTTGCTCATGAATTGCATGCCGCAACTGCATGCAGCCGCCCTGTAGCGGACAGTCATTGGCGTCCGCATCATGAACATGTGGGGCAAACAGGCATACAAATTGCTCCCAATCTTTACATTGCTTTAGGCATATCAGGCGCTATACAACATCTTGCCGGAGTAAACAGAAGTAAAACAATTGTGGTGATAAACAAAGATCCTGAAGCGCCATTCTTTAAAGCAGCAGATTATGGAATAGTTGGGGATGTTTTTGATGTAGTGCCCCGCTTAACTGAAGAAATAAAAAAATTACACGCATCTTCATAAAAACACTCAACGTATCTTTCTTTAAATCCAATATTCTTTTTTAATGCAAAAACATGTATTGTTTTTCAACTTCAGAAATCTCCATTTTTAGAAATACTATCTTAATATGCGACCTTGCAAAAATTTTTATCTTTAAAAAGTTTTAGTGAAATAAATTTTTGATAAAGCATGCGAACCATTTGCATTGTTGATGACGATAGAGTATATCAGATAGCTACCAGAAAAATGCTGGAGAGAATAAGCAACGCCTATAAAATTCTTGTTTTTTCCGATGGACAAGAAGCATATCAATACATCATTGAAAATGTTGAAAATGCAAGTGCGCTTCCTGATATAATTCTACTCGATATTAATATGCCCAACATGAATGCATGGGAATTTCTCGATGCCTATGCAGAAATGAAGCCCTCCCTTCAAAAAAATATTACTATCTATGTTATCAGTTCGTCGCTATCAGAGAGTGACATACAACGGGCGAAGAAAATTGAAAATGTAAAAGAATATTACGTTAAGCCCGTTACAACAGAGCAGTATCTTAAAATGTTAGATGCTGTTTGAATGTTGAGCGAAAAGGTTTGAATGTTTAAATGAAAAATAGGCTCAAAACGCTAAAGTGAATGAGATGTGCAGCATGCGTGGACAACATAATTTCAAATAGTGCCATAAGAATTATGGTACATAATGAAACCATGTTTGCAACAAATGAATAAAGTTTTTTATTCGCATCAAGCTAATTTGTTGCGGCATCTGCATTGAGCTTTCCCCATCCAAAGTTGGCAGTTTTATTTGGATAACTGCTCGCAGTAACTATGAGTTTGTTTACTATTTTTTCCCGAGTATAAGATGGGAAGCGACTCCACACCAAAGCCGCAATGCCGGCCGCAGTTGAAGTTGCAACAGAAGAACCGCCAACTGTTGTAGGCACATCGCCGCTTCTTGCAGTTGACAACGCATGCAGTTTGTTACTTGTTTTTTCCATTACAATTACAAAATCTATTTGCTTTCCTTTGTGGCAATCGCTGCAAGCCTTTAAAGATGAAGTGTCGGTTACGCCGGTAATTGCAAGCACATTACTAAGATTTGCCGGAAATATTACACCGACAAAACGCGATGTCCACGCAAACGATGTACCGCCTGCGCAAAACATCAATTTGCCTTTTGCGTAGGCGTAATCAATAGCGTCTTTTATTTGACTGCTGGTTGTAATTCTGCCTGTGCTCATGCTTGTGATTTTTACGCTTGTATTGTCGCCTGCCCAAGTGTATGCATCGCTTACACCTTTTACCTCTGTGCTTTCATCTATAAATACATCTTTTGATGCGCGGCACGAAACGAGGTTACAATTGTATGCGACACCGCATGAGTTGCCATCTGTGCAACGCGGCGCTGCTGCTTCTCCGCACATTGTTGTGCCGTGACCACAGCGATCATCCGCATCTGCGGCGTTCCCGAGCGTATGTATTTTTTCAAGTGTTCGTCCAGATGAAAGCCCCTGATTAAACTCGCTTCCCAGATTATCCTGATCAGGATCTATACCCGTATCTATCACCATTATTTTTACACCTGCGCCTGTTGATTTTGTCCATGCATTTTGAATACCATGATAACCGTAATTCCATGATGCTTTTGCATTGGGTGTTATTACTGTATAATCAACCCCGTTAATCAAACCGTTATCGCCACTATAGCTGCCGCAACCGCTGCCATCGAAAATGCTGAACTCACTGCGATTATCTTCTGCTTCAATAGGATCATAACCCATCGGTTCAACATAACGTACAAGATTACTTTGGCGAAGCAGCTTTATTGTTTTTATGCTTTCAATTTTTACATCAATTACAGGAAGCTTTTTTTCTTTCCACACTTCAAGGTCTTCTATTTTTAAATTTGGATTTTTTATTTTCTCTTCGTTATAAATCAACTGCAGCACTTGTTGTTTTGCCGCTTTCCATTTGGCCTCGTTGATATTTATTAAGGTGATTTTTTTACTGATGTCGGTCCCTTCATCGGCGGGCTTGTATCCGATTGATGCGATCTTATCGCTGTTTTGCAAAGCGCCCCACACGATTACATCACTCGCTTCATCCCAGCTAAACGAACCTTTCTCATTCCATCTTTGCATAATGAAGTCGTTTATCTGCTGTGGACTTATTTTTTGATCTTGTTCATCGGTTGCGTTTACCGTTTGTTTTTCATCATTGATATTTTTTTTACAGGCAGCGAGGAAAAAGGTTACAGCAGCAAACAGTGCAAATAATTTTCTCATAAAATACAGTTTAGAAGTTTTGGTGGAGAAGTGAATGAATGTACAAATTATCGTGCAGAGTTTTGCATTAAACTTTGTCAATAATAACACGTGAAATAAAAAAGTTCCAACGTAAAAACTGTTGAAACTTTTCAAACTTTTAATACTTTATTTACCTCAACTAAAGATCATACACATAAAAGAAATCCGTTTCTTTTCTCCATCCATTCTTCTCATACAAAGCCTGCGCAGTGCGGTTATCATTCTGCGTTTGAAGCATAAGCCATTTACTGTTGGTGCTTCTCGCAAAATCTTTTGATGCATCAAGTAAAGCAGTGCCAACGCCTTTGCCTCTTGCGGAGGGATCAACATATAAATCATTCAGCAGCCATGTTCGTTGCATGCCAACCGATGTAAAGATGGGATACAATTGCACAAAACCAACGGCACTATCATTAACTAATGCAAGAAAAATTACACTCTCGTTTTGTTGCAACCGTTCTTTTATAAAACGCAATGCAGCTTCAACGTTTGAAGTTTGTTTATAAAATATGCGATAGGCATCAAACAAGGCACCAACTATTTCTGCATCGTCTGCAGTGGCTTTGCTAATCTCAATATTCATCTGATTAAATAGTCACTATATAATTACTATCAACTAACAAGTTCAGATTCTAAAGTAATATTTGTATTCAGCAGTTTACTGATAGGGCAATTTGCTTTTGCGTCCTGCACACACTCATCAAATTTTTCTTTTGATATGCCGGGCACTTTTGCTTTTAGTGCAAGATGCGATTCGGTAATAGCGCCTTCGCCTAATGTAATGGTGCAGGTAGTCTCAAGCGATTCAGGTGTAAATCCTGCGCCGCCCAAAACAAAGCTTAGCTTCATGCAAAAGCAACCGGCATGAGCAGCTGCAACAAGCTCTTCGGGATTCGTGCCTGTGCCTTCTTCAAATCGCGATTTGTAGGAGTATTGGGTATTGTTTAAAACAGAGCTTTGTGTGGTAAGATGTCCGCTGCCTTCTTTGCCGGAGCCGTTCCAAACGGCGGTTGCGTTTCTTTTCATAATGTTACGTTTTTTAGGGGCGCAAATTACAAACAGAAACTGTTTTGAAAATTAATTTTCAGGATAGCAGTTTCGATGGATGATTTTTTTTGAGCCCATCTGTATTATTTCTATTGAACTTTTGTTGCGTCGCACTCTTGTACGCCTCGTACGCTATTCAGCAGTGCGAAGTGCAAATAGTATTTGACCAATATCAAGAATATAAAATTTCGATACGAATGTGTATTATAGACGTGTGTTGAAAGTCTCCCTTTAGGGAGATTTAGAGGGTCACAGCACCTGTGCACTGTCATCAACGATAGCGCCTGTTTCAACAGTAGTGGTAATGGTTTTCTCTTTTTTAGGAAAGAATTTTTTCTGCCATATAAGAAGAGCAATAACGCCGACAGAAATTGAAGCATCTGCAAGATTGAATACGGGTCTGAAAAATTCAAAATCTTCTCCGCCCCAAAATGGAAACCATGAAGGATATTTTGCATCGGTGATAATAGGAAAGTACAACATGTCAACTACCTTGCCATGAAGAAAAGTAGTATAGCCGCCGCTCTGTGGAAACAATTGTGCAACAAGAAAAGGCTCGCTGTTGCTGAATATTAAGCCATAAAACATACTGTCTAAAAGATTGCCAAGCGCACCTGCATAAATCAGGGACGCACACACAATAAATCCCCAATGATATCTTTTTTGAACAATATTTCTAAGATAGAATGTACCGAGTATTACCGCTACAAAACGGAAAAGAGTGAGAATAATTTTTCCAAAATCGCCGCCAAATTGCCAACCCCATGCCATGCCTTCGTTCTCAACAAAATGCAGGCGAAACCAGTTGCCGATAACGTTATGTTCTTCGCCGAGGTAGTAATTTGTTTTTATGAAAAATTTTAAGCTTTGGTCTGCAACTATAATAGCCAAAATAAGTAACGCAACATGTTTGCCCTTCACGATGTAAAAATTTTTGCGAACAAAGATAAGGGAATTGATTACTGTGTTCAGGGTCTTAACAAATGGTTTTAAAAGCTAAGGGAAATTTAATAAAAGCAATAGCTGCAAGCTTCAAGCCTTGAGCTGCGACACAAAAAACTTGAAGCTTGTAGCTCATTGCTTACAGCTTTATTAAAATTATATTTGTCGCCTAAAAACCCATTCAATTGATCGTATGAAAATAACACCGCTGCTTCTTTTGTTTACAGTTGCTGTTTTTACATCCTGTGCCCAACAAAACACAAACAACGATTACATAAAAATAGAACGCATGATAGCAATGCGTGATGGTGTTAAATTGTTTACTTCTATTTATGCTCCAAAAGATACGTCGCAAAACTATCCGGTTCTTATGCAGCGCACGCCTTATTCTGTTGCGCCTTATGGTGAACAAAATTTTAGAAGAAGATTGGGACCGAATGCAGTGTTTGCAAACGAGAAATACATTTACGTGTATCAAGATGTACGTGGAAGATACATGAGTGAAGGTGTGTTTCAAGAGATGACACCTGCGATTGATAATAAACAAAGCAATAAGGATATTGATGAGAGCAGCGATACCTATGATACTATTGACTGGCTTTTGAAAAATATAAAACACAACAATGGTAAAGTGGGAATTTATGGCATTTCGTATCCCGGTTTTTATGCAACAGCAAGTTTGCCAAATGCGCATCCTGCAATAAAAGCGGTGTCACCACAAGCCCCTGTTACAGATGAGTTTGAAGGCGACGATGCTTATCATCGCGGTGCATTTTTTATGATGGATAACTTTAGCTTCATGAATTTTTTTGACCATCCAAGAAATAAACCGCAGCAACGAAATGCTTTCATTAATCCAAATATCGGTATAACCGATGTGTATGATTTTTATTTAAAAACAGGAGCCATTAAACGCCTGAATGAACTTTATTTTCATAATCAAAGCAAAATATGGAACGAATATCTTGAGCACCCAACTAAAGATGCATACTGGCAGGCGAGGAATATTCGTCCGCATCTTGTGAATATAAAACCCGCAACGCTTGTGGTTGGTGGCTGGTTTGATGCTGAAGATATGTTCGGTGCTTTACACACTTATGAAGCAATTGAAAAACAAAATCCGGTTAATGATAACAGAATTGTAATGGGGCCGTGGACACATGGAGCATGGGAATCGAGAGATTGGAGCAGCTTTGATACTTATGATTTCAACACGAATACCAGTGCATATTTTCAGCAACTCGAATTTAATTTTTTCAATTACTATCTTAAGGGCAAAGGAAATTTTGAAGCAAAAGAAGCAACCGTTTTTGTAACAGGAACTAATGAATGGATATCGTTTGACGCATGGCCCCCAAAAGAAGCGACACCAATAAAATGGTTATTGAATGAAAATCATCAATTGCTTTTAAAATCCGGCGCCATAAAAGGAGTGGATGAATATATTTCTGATCCTGCAAACCCTGTTCCTTACATCAATAAAAAATCGAGTGACCGATTAAGTGAATACATGAGTGCCGATCAAACTTTTGCCTCGCAGCGAAACGATGTGGTATATTATGAGAGTGAAGCTTTAAATGATGACATTACTATATGCGGGCCAATTACTGCAAATCTTTTTGTAAGTATCAGCGGCACCGATGCTGATTTTATTGTGAAGATAATTGATGTGTTACCCGAAAATAATATGCAGAGATTGGTTCGTGCGGAAGTATTGCGTGGAAAATTTCGCAACAGTTGGGAAAACCCCGAACCATTTACACCAAATAAGATTACACCAATAAAACTTGTTTTGAATGATGCGGCACACACATTTTTAAAAGGTCATAAAATAATGGTGCAGATACAAAGCAGTTGGTTTCCGTTGGTTGATAGAAACCCGCAACAGTTCATGAATATACCTGCTGCCGATGATTCCGATTTTAAGAAAGCAACGATAAAAATTTATCATGATGATGCACATCCTTCATCCATTGAAGTGTTGCAATTGAAATAAAATATTTGAGATCAACATTCTTTACATGCTATAAATTTATTTAATAAACCATCGGCAAATTATTGCTGAAGAATTTCACTATGCAACGAAAGAAAATCATATAATTTTATTTGGATTAAAAAACTACGCTATGAAAAGATTGCTTACCTGTTTGTGCATTATTGTTTCTTACAGCGCAGTGGGTCAAAATATTGACTCAGTCTGGGTAGTAAACAACTACACCAAAAAAGAAGTTTACATTCCTGTGCGTGATGGAATAAAATTGTTTACCGCTGTTTACATGCCTAAAGATTCAAATGAAGCACATCCTATTTTGATGACGCGAACGCCATACTCATGTGCGCCTTACGGAGAAGATAAATTTGATTCCGATTTGTGGAAATCGTATTTGAAAGAATACCTCAAGGAAGGTTATATAATGATATCACAAGATGTGCGCGGACGATGGATGAGCGAAGATGAATTTGTAAATGTACGACCATTTAATCCAAACAAAAAGGGGAAAGAAATTGACGAAGCAAGTGATACGTATGATGCTATTGAGTGGCTTATAAAAAATATTCCGCACAACAATGGAAAAGTTGGTGTATTTGGTATTTCTTATCCCGGTTTTTATTCAACGATGGCTGCTGCAAGCAATCATCCTGCATTAAAAGCGGTGAGTCCACAGGCGCCTGTTACGAATTGGTTTATCGGTGATGATTTTCATCACAACGGGGCATTTTTTCTAATGGATGCATTTGCATTTTATTCTTCAATAGGATTTGGGTTTGGTCAGCCTCATCCGCATCCAACATCCGATACTGCACGTTCTGTTGGTTACCCTGTTCACGACAATTATAAATTTTATTTGGATGCCGGAAGTTTAAAAGGGCTTACAAAATATATGGGTGATACAATTGCTTTTTGGAAAGATTTAATGAATCATCCAAATTATGATGCATGGTGGAAAGCACGTGATGCACGCAATGCAACAAAAAAATTGCAACCGGCAATGCTATGGGTTGGTGGTTTGTTTGATGCTGAAGATTGCTGGGGTGCGTGGAACGCGTATAAAGCAGCAGAGAAAAATAATCCCGGAAAAGCATTCAATAAAATTGTTGATGGTCCCTGGTATCACGGTCAGTGGGCAAGCAATGATGGAACACACATGGGTAATATTTGGTTTGGAAGCAACACGGCAGAATATTTTCAGCAGCACTTTGAAATTCCTTTCTTCAATTATTTTTTAAAAGGAAAAGGAAGTGTTGACAGCATCGCCGAAGCAAATGTTTTTATAACCGGTGCGAATGAATGGAAATCATTTGCACAATGGCCACCTGCAAATAAACAAGATAAAGATTTGTACCTGCAACAGAACGGGATGCTTGATTGGAGCAAACCGCTCCCTTCTCCTAAAGGAGAGGGGTCTGGGGTGAGGTATAGCCAATACACAAGCGACCCTGCACATCCTGTTCCTTACGAGGAGTTTGTTCATTTTAACAGAACAAGAACTTACATGGACGATGACCAGCGCTTTGCAGAACGAAGACCTGATGTGCTTACTTTTAAAACAGACACATTAACAGATGATATAACCGTAACAGGAAATGTAATTGCAGATTTGATGACAAGCATTTCAACGACGGATGCAGACTTTGTTGTAAAAATAATTGATGTGTTCCCAGATTATCTTGGATATGAAGATGTTGATATCTATGCTGAAGAAGATGCCGAACAAAAATCGCCGATGGGTGGTTATGAAATGTTGGTGCGTGCAGAAATATTTCGTGGTCGTTATAGAAAGAGTTATGAAAATCCATCAGCGTTTACTCCGGGCAAAACAGAAGAAGTAAAGTTTGAATTACCTGATATTGCACATACCTTTCAAAAAGGGCATCGCATAATGGTGCAGATACAAAGCAGTTGGTTTCCGCTTGTTGACAGAAATCCGCAACAGTTTATTGACATTTATCATTGCGATGAAAAAGATTTTATTAAGAGCAATATAAAAATTTATCATGATGCGCAATATGCGAGCAAAATTATTCTCCCAATTTTAAAATAAACTTTATGGGAATGTTCGATCATATAGTAATTGATTCGCAAAAGCTTCCACTTTCTTCATCAGAGAGAGAACTGCTAAAGAATAAAGTTTTTCAAACAAAAGATTTGGAAAAATGCTTGCTCTCTTATGAAATAACTAATGAAGGTGAATTGATGCTTCAAAATATTAAAGATGAAGAAACTTCAAAAGTTGTTCCCTACTTTAGAGAAATAGATGATGACGAAGAATATGTCGAAAATGAGAACATCATAAATGAGAAGATTCCATTTTATGGTTTCATAAGATTTTACACATCGGTAAATCAAACATGGTATGAGTTCAAAGCAAAATTTACCGGTGACCAGCTTGTTTCGATTGAGAGAATATTTAAAAATGACTAAACTGCGCAAACGTTTGAATGTACTTTACTAATACCATCCGCGTAATTTCGACATCAAAAACAACAGTTTGAATATATTTATAGATGAAGTAACCGTGCATCTCAAAGCTCAAATGATAATTTTTTATCGGCTTTGGCAAAAAATGCTAAAGCCGATTTTTTTAATAACAAAAGCCAATGATTTACATTCGCTCAAAATTTCAAAACATTACATTGCACTTACTTTTACCGCACTCAAATCATAAACAAACCTGTATGAAAAAACTGCTTGTTATTATTTTTATTTGTTTCACTGCTTGCTGCTTTTCTCAATCACTTAATATTACTCCTGCTCCTGCGAAGGCAGAATTGAAACAAGGGACATTTTCAATTACAAAAAATACTGTCGTTTTCTATACTCAAAAGGGTGTTGAAAAAAGTGTATCTTTTTTGAGTGGTTATTTGAAAAAATATTACGGCTTTGAATTACGAGTTGAAAAAAAGGAGCTATACCCTGAAGGTAAAATTTCATTGCATTATGATAGCTCAAAAGTTAGTGCTTCGGGGGGCTACACAATCGAGGTAAGTAATAACGGAATTAAGATAACTGGACATGATGAACAAGGTGTGTTCTACGGCATTCAAACATTAATACAATTATTGCCGTCCAAACAGTCTAACAACTTAACCATTCAGCAATGCAGCATCACAGACTCACCCCGCTTTGCTTATCGTGGATTGCATCTGGATTGTGGTCGTCATTTTTTTTCTGTTGATTTCATAAAGCAATACATTGACTTTATCGCCATGAGCAAGATGAATACTTTTCACTGGCACTTGACAGAAGATCAAGGCTGGCGTATTGAAATAAAAAAATATCCAAAACTTACACAGGTTGGAGGCTGCAGAAACGGAACAATTATCGGTCATCATCCCGGCACCGGAAATGACAATACAAAATATTGCGGTTATTACACACAGGACCAAATAAAATACATTGTAAAGTATGCTGCAGATCGTTACATCACTGTTGTTCCTGAAATTGAAATGCCCGGACATTCTTCAGCAGCGATTGCAGCTTATCCTGAATTAAGTTGTTTCCCAAATGAGAATACACCCATTGCAAAAGGCGTAAAGTGGAGCGGTGATTCTACAGGCAAACAGGTGCAGCAAAGCTGGGGTGTTTATCCTGATGTATTTTGTCCAAGCGATTATACTTTTAAATTTTTGGAAGATGTGCTTGAGGAAGTGATACAATTATTTCCATCAAAATACATTCACATTGGTGGTGATGAATGTCCGAAAGATTACTGGAAGCGCTCCGATTTTTGCCAGCAACTCATTAAACAAAAAGGTTTAAAAGATGAGCATGAATTGCAGAGCTATTTTATTGAAACGATAGAAAAATATTTAAACAGCAAAGGCAGACAAATTATTGGCTGGGATGAAATTCTCGAAGGTGGTCTTGCTCCTAATGCAACAGTAATGAGCTGGCGTGGAGAAGAAGGTGGCATTGCTGCTGCAAAACAACACCATACAGTAATAATGACACCCGGTGCTTATGTTTATTTCGATCATGCACAATCAAAAAAAGAAGACAGCTTAACAATCGGCGGTTATCTGCCTCTCGAAACTGTATATAAATATGAACCTGTTCCACAACAGCTTGATTCAACCGAAGCAAAATATGTTTTGGGTGCGCAGGCAAACGTATGGACAGAGTACATGGGCAATGATTCAAAAGTTGAGTATATGCTTTTTCCGCGACTTGCTGCATTAAGCGAAGTGTTATGGAGCGCTAAAGACAAAAGAGATTGGGACGATTTTCAAAAACGGTTACAAACAGAATATCAGCGATATGATTTGTGGAAAGTAACTTATGATACGAAAGGAATTCATAACGGAGAATGATTTTCTTAACGGGTTTGAATGTTTGAGTGTTTGAATGTTTGAATGCTTAAGTGAACGCAGGTGGCAAATAACTTCCAATCAATGAAACTTTTAAATATTCCAACTTGCTGATCAATGTTCGGAACGTACAAGTGAGTGACACAACAGGTGACGACATATTTACTTTAGATCACCCAAAAAAATAAACATTAATTACAATAAAAATTTTATAAATAAGACATCATGAGCATGGTTGATTCATTCGAAAAAATTCCTTGTAAAATTTTTTCAAACACAAAGGAAGGTTCGCAGTATGTAGCAAAAGAAATTGCGAAACTGATTTGTGAAAAACAAAAAGCCGGTGAAAAATGTGTACTGGGACTCGCAACAGGTTCTACACCCATAAGTATGTACAAAGAGCTTGTACGCATACATAAAGAAGATGGATTGAGTTTTAAAAATGTTATTACGTTTAACCTCGATGAATATTATCCTATACAGCGCGAAGCATATCAGAGCTACTGGAGTTTTATGCATCGCCACTTGTTTAATCATATTGATATTGACCCTGCGAATATTCATATACCGAATGGTGAATTATCGAAAGATGAAATGAAGGATCATTGCTTACAGTATGAGCAAATGATTGAAGATGCCGGTGGAATTGATTTGCAAATTCTTGGTATTGGTAATAATGGTCATATTGGTTTTAATGAGCCGGGTTCGAGTATTTTTTCGAAAACACGTTTAACGAATCTTGATAACAACACACGTGTAGCAAATGCGAGAGAGTTTCAAAACATTGCGAAAGTGCCGAGGCTTGCAATCACGATGGGTATCAGTACCATCATGAGCGCAAAAAAAATTCTGCTGATGGCATGGGGTTTTAAGGCGCAAATTGTTGCAAGGTCTGTTGAGGGAAATGTTACAGAACAAGTGCCCGCAAGTATTTTGCAACAACACAACAACTGCACATTTGTTTTGGATGAGCAAGCTGCATCGGAACTTACACGTTTCAAATCTCCGTGGCTCACAGGTGAAATTGAGTGGACACCAAAAATGATAAAACGTGCTGTAGTAAATATGGCGCTGAAATTAAACAAACCTGTGTTGAGTTTAACCACTCCTGATTATAATGAAAATGGTTTGGGTGATTTGCTTGTTGAAAAAGGCGATGCGTATGAAATAAACCTGCAGGTGTTTTATATGCTGCGCGACAGCATTACAGGTTGGCCCGGCGGTAAGCCTAATTCTCATTTGCCTTCACACCCTGAACGCAGTGAGCCTTATCCAAAACGTGTGATTATTTTTTCTCCGCATCCTGATGATGATATTATAAGCATGGGAGGAACATTTATGCGTTTGCATGATCAGGGGCATGATGTACATGTAGCATATCAAACAAGCGGCAACATCGCAGTAACGGATGAATTTGTTACACGTTTTATTGATTTTGCAGTTGGCTTTGAAGAAATGTTTCACATGGATAATGAGAAGAGTCATCAGATTTTGGAAAATGCACAAAAGTTTCTTGCATCAAAAAAATCAGGACAGGTTGATACGCCGGAAATCCGCGCTATAAAGGGTTTGATAAGAAGATGTGAAGCGAAAGCTACTTGCAAATATGTTGGGTTACCGGATGGCAACTGGCATTTTCAAAACCTTCCATTTTATGAAACCGGAACGATTGAAAAGAAACCAATGGGTGAAGAAGATGTTGTGTTAACGATGGAATTGCTGCGAAAAATAAAACCGCATCAGGTGTATTGTGCAGGTGATCTTGCAGACCCGCATGGCACACACAAGGTTTGTCTTGATATTGTTTTTGAAAGTTTGAAACGTATAAAAGCAGAGGGTGACGATTGGGTAAATGATTGCTGGATGTGGCTATACAAAGGCGCATGGCAGGAGTGGGATATTGGCGATATTGAAATGGCAATCCCCATGAGTCCCGATCAAGTGATGAAAAAACGTTATGGTATTTTTATTCACCAGAGTCAGAAAGATGCAGTGCCGTTTCAGGGCAGTGATAGCCGGGAATTTTGGCAGCGTGCCGAAGACCGTAACAGCAACACTTCAAACCTTTATGCAGCGTTGGGTTTAACAAGGTATGCTGCAATGGAAGCTTTTGTGAGATGGCATTATTAAATTCTCCCAGCTCCCTAAAGCCTGCCTGTCGCAAGAGTGCTAAAAGTTTGTAATAATAGAGATTTCAGATTTTAAAAAAGGGAACATATATTTGCAGCCCGATTTACGAATCTTAATCAAAAAAGGTCCCGTAGCTCAACTGAATAGAGCATCCAACTACGGATCAGAAGGTTGGAAAGTTCTTTTTGATAACCTGCTTTACAATGGCTCCGTAGCTCAACTGAATAGAGCACTTGACTACGGATCAAGAGGTTTCAGGTTTGAATCCTGACGGAGTCACTGATTTTCAGTTATTATAAAAAAGATTGACTTAAATTATAGGTCAATCTTTTTTCGTTTTCAAAAGAGATGAGACAAGTGAGCCGCTTACCATTGACAGTCTATGGGCGATAGACAATGAAATTGATGGCATTCGACCGACACAATTTATTTTACCGGGTTGAAGAAAATGTCTTTTTGGTTTCATAAAAAAGAAATAACATTCTTTAGCATGTGGCGAAAACCGGCAACATTCCTGCTGCCGGTTTTTTTTAAGTTATTTGTACAAGGAAAAATGAGCGTCATGGAACAAGTATTGTATAGCATAGTGTCATACCTGTTATAACTGTCCCACGTAAAACAATTATAGTATTAGCATACTGGTAACTTTTGCCGAATAAAGAACAGAACGTATAAGAGTGCCCCGATGCAGCGCCCAAAACCTAACTCGGGGTCTGCGACGAGGCAACAGAAGTTCAATAGTAGTAGTGTAGCCGGGCTCATAAAACCTTAATCTTCATCAATAGGAAAATAACAGTGAAAAACGGAGCCTGTACCGGGTGTTGATTCGGCAGTAATAAATCCTTTGTGTGCTTCCATTATTTTTTTACAAAGCGCAAGCCCTATGCCTGTGCCGGGATAGTCGGTGTTGCCATGCAATCGCTGAAACATTTGAAATATTTTATCGGCATACTCCGGTTCGAAGCCAATGCCATTATCTGCAAAAGAAATTTGATGATACGCTTTTCGTGCATCAAAAACAGGATGATTTATTGTATCTGCATCAGATAACTTGTATTGTATTTGAATAATGGGTTTACTTTCGCGCTTTTGATATTTTATTGCATTGCTCAATAAATTTTGAAACAACAAAATGATGTGCGACTTGTTGCATTTGATTTCAGGCAATGGCGCTGATTCAACAATGGCGCCCGTTTGCTCAAGCGTGTCTGCCATTTCCTTTCTTACAATCGAAAGCAGTTGATTGAGCTCGCATTTTTCAAATGCTTCTTTACCGGAAGATATGCGTGAAAAACTCAACACATCATTTAACAGCGCATTCATTCTTTTTACACCTCCAAGTATTCTTTCAAAACTGTCTTTACCGGTCGGTGATAAATTTTGCTGCTCTGTTTTAAGAATGCGATCGGTGAAGATTTGTATTTTTCGCAGCGGCTCTCCTAAATCATGGCTTGCAATAAACGCAAAAGTTGTAAGCTCTTCGTTAAGAATTTCAAGCTCTTTATTCTTTGCCTGCAACGAAGCATTTAGCTGCATTAATTGATTTTCTGTCTGTATTCTTTCAGTTAAATCGTGAATGATTGTTACCACACCGGTTACGTTGTTAGCGGCATCTTTTAGCGGCGTATAAAATAATTCGCTGTACTCTTTTGAATAAATATTCTTGTGTACAGGTATATGAACAACTTCACCATTCATACTGCGATTAAACGCATCTGTTATTGCGGGTGCATCTTTTAATTTTGGAAAGAAAGCAAAAAAAGATTTACCCAAAATCTCTTCCTTTTTTATACCATAAATCTCCTCACAACGTTTGTTCCATGCAACTACATTTAGGTTTCTGTCATAAGCCATTATACGATCAATGTTTGCATCAACAAGGGTTTCTATAAAAGTGTTTTTTTCAAAAACCTGTAAGTTTAATTTCATCAATCGTTCTTCTGCAAGCTTGTGTGCCGTAACATCTGTACAAATAGACAATATTTGCCAAGCTTTTCCATTTTTATCTCTTTTAAAGACAGTGCTTTTGTTGTGAAGCCATACATAATTGCCATGTGTATTCTTTATACGATACTCTCCTTCACATATAGCATTGTCTGGTAATTCTGATGCTTGTTGGTAAAGATTGTTCCATGCCTCTTTATCTTGTGGGTGTACATAATCTTCTCTTTTAAATGCAGGCACTTCTGTTCTTGAATATCCCATCAGCTCTTCAGTTGTTTTATTGATGTATATAAGCTTTTTTGAAAGAATATCGGTTACCAGAATCAATACGGGAGAGGTATCAATAATCTGCTGAATGAAGTGTTCGCTTTCGGTAAGATCTTTTTCGTGAATATCTGTTTTTGGGAGTTGCATGGATGTTTCGTTTTCAGGGTGATATTGCTCTTCCGGTATCGCGGTGTTGGGCGCAGTTCTTGTTTCACTCATAATGTTAGTTGATGTTTTGTTGATATTGGATAAGGATTTTTCATGCATTAGCATGATTTTTAAAGGTTGCGGGTTTGCCCTGTAATAACCGGAGAAACTTGCTATTATAAAGATTACAAAAAAAGCTGAATAAAGTTTGATATTCGGAAGAAATTTTTCAATGGAACGGAAGTTTTCAATCGGTGAAATAAAAAGCCCCGTTATAAAACGAGGCTGCAAATAAATTACTTTAGAAAATAAAATTTATACTTCAAGAATTATATTACTCTTCTTTTCACCCTGCATTAATTCAACACTTCTGTTGATAAAGCTTGTGAGATCATTTCCCTTTAATAAACCTTGTGAAAGCAGTGCAAGGTCTGCAAGATTTCTTACCTGCTTTTCTTGCTTTTCTTTGTTATTTTCTTTCAACAGCGTTTGATAAATAGAATGATTGCCGTTTACGGTTAATGTTACTTCATCTGGCATTTGAGTATAGAAAGAAGCCATGCCACCGCTTACTGCCGCCATGTCTTTCATGCGGCGCATAAACTCGGGACGTGTTGCCACAACAGGTGGTGTTTCCGGATTCAAGCCTTTTACTTCAACAGTTACATGCAAATCGGGAATTTGAAAACCAAACAATTCTTTCAGCTTCGCTTCTTCGTCTTTGCTCAAAACCATTTCTGCATGCTCCTGCTTATCAATAATGTTGTCTGCAATGTCTGCATCCACTCTTGTGAAGTGAACATTCTCCCATTTCATTTCCATTTGATTGATGAAGGCAGCATCAATCAATGTTTCAAGCTTTACTACTTTATAACCTTTTCCAACACAAGCTTGCACGTATGCATCCTGCTGTACAGGATCGGTTGTATAAAGAATTACAAGTTTGCCATCTTTATTTTTCTGCAACGTTTCAGTTGCAATTTTGTATTCCTCAAGCGTATAAAATTTAGAAGAGCTTTCTTGCCCCTCTCCTTTGGAGAGGGGTTGGGGTGAGGTCTCCTCCATCACTAAAAACTTGTTTGCCTTTTCAAGAAATTTATCATCAGTCATCATTCCATATTTTACAAACAAGCCAAGGCTTTCCCATTTTTCTTCAAACTCGTTGCGATTGTTTCTGAAAATTTCATCCAGCTTATCGGCAACTTTTTTGGTGATGTGTGCATTTATTTTTCGCACATTCGGGTCGCCTTGTAAATAACTTCTGCTAACATTTAAAGGAATATCAGGACTATCAATTACGCCATGCAGCAGCATCAAAAATTCGGGAACAATATCTTTTACTTCATCTGTTACAAAAACCTGATTGCTGTATAGCTGAATTTTATCTTTTTGTATTTCGTAACTCTGCTTAATCTTTGGAAAATATAATACACCTGTTAAATTGAAAGGATAATCAACATTCAAATGAATCCAGAATAAAGGCAGCTCGCTATAGGGATATAATTCTTTATAAAAATTCTGATAATCGAGTGCAGTAAGTTCCGAAGGCTTCTTTGTCCAAACAGGATTGGTGTTGTTGATTTGCTTGTCTTCGAAATAAATAGGAACAGGCAAAAACCTGCAGAACTTTTCAAGAATGCCGTGAATGCGTTCTGTTTCTAAAAATTCTTTGCTGTCTTCGTTTATGTGCAAAACAATTTTTGTTCCGCGGTCACTCTTATCAATTTCGTATAACTCAAATTCGGGGCTACCATCGCAACTCCAGTAAACGCCGCTTTCGTCTTTGTAGCTCTTTGTATAAATTTCCACTTTATCGCTCACCATAAAAGCGCTGTAAAAACCCAATCCAAAATGACCGATAATGTTTGCATCTTTATATTTATCCAAAAATTCTTCGGCGCTGCTAAACGCAACCTGATTAATATATTTATCCACTTCCGATGCGGTCATTCCAATTCCGCGATCAATAATACTCAACGTTTTTTCTTTTGCATCAAGCACAACATCAATGCGCATTTCGCCAATTTCACCTTTTGCTTCACCGCTCGACGCAAGCGATTTTAATTTTTGTGAAGCATCAACTGCGTTGCTTACTAATTCGCGAAGAAAAATTTCATGTTCGCTGTAAAGAAACTTCTTGATGATAGGAAAAATGTTTTCCGTATGAACTCTTATCTGTCCTTTTTGCATAATAATTGTTTTTGTTAGTCGGCTAAAGTACAAGTAGCATCGTCTGTTGCGTCGCACACTTGTACAATATAACTTTTATCGGCTTTTGACAAAGAAAATACCAAACCACAAATTTATGACAGGATGACAAGAAAAAAATTGCGAGATAGATTGAATCTGCTCAATAAAATTCCAGAACGTATAAGAGTGCCCCGATGCAGCGCACAAAATTTAACTCGGGGTCTGCGACGACGCAACAGGCGATGCCATAACAATCAACAGTTCTGCTCATAAAAATCATTGAAAATAAAAAAGCCCGGACAAAAAATTCCGGGCCTTGTATCATCGCCATAACCAACCGCCTAATTGTTTAATCCGCCACCTTGACCACCTACACGCTGGCTCTCTTCTTCTGCTCCACTCTTCCGCTGACGCGCAGCTTTAACCTGATTGTTGCCAAAACGATACATAAGACTTACACGAAACTGTCTGCTCTCCCAACCACCATTCACTTTCAAATATTGACCTGCAAAATTGCTGGTGCCGCCCCAGCGCATAGTTTGAAATATATCCGTTACGGTAGCTTTAGCATTTACCTTTCCTTTAAATAAAGTTTGTTGTACGCCAAAATCTATACCCCACATTTCTTTGCTTTTGAAAGTTCCCTGCCATATGGAGGGCGAAGTATAAAAGGTGCTCACTTCAAGTGTGGTTGTTTTGGCAATCTTCGCTGTTTGCTGTATATAAAGATTTGCTGCCCAAACATCAAGATCAATTGTTCTGCCCTCACCACCCAAATCTGCTTTGTAGTGTGAATAGTATGCATTAATGTTTGCAAACACACTATACCACTTAATCTGCAAAGGCATGCTGAAGTTTAAGCTTACAATATCCTGTGTTGCAAGATTCTTTTTTGTGAGAAAGCTTTTTGTTACGTCTATAGTATCAACAAGCTGCGAAAACACATCGTTCACATGACTGTATGTTAATTTGGTTGTGAACTTAAAGTTGAACGTGTTTGTAAGAGAAACACTGTTTGTGTATTGAGGAGTGAGCAAAGTATTGCCCTTTTGATATGTGTATTCGTCGAGCTTAAATTCAAATGGATTTAAATCCTGATAAGCCGGACGGTCTATTCTTCTGCTGTAGCTTAAGCCCCATTGATTTTTTGGATTCTTATTAAAAGTAACCGCAGCACTTGGGAAAAAGTCTGTATAATTTCTCTTAAACGTCGAATCGAAAGGAGCGTAATTACTTCCGTTCCATGATGTGCCTGATGAATGACCTTTTACGTTTGTATTTTCAGCACGCACGCCAAACTGAATCATCACACCTTTTAACTGGCGATTGTAGTTTACATATAAAGCGTTGATGTTTTCATCGTATCCAAAGAAGTTATTACGATCCATAAATTTTTCTGTTGGATAAATATTAAAACGGCTAAAATCATTATCACTGTTTACATAAGATATTTTTCCGCCGAAACCTAAACGTCCTTTCTTAAAGTTTTGTTCATAATCTGCTTTGAGAGAATAAATATCAATCCTCGATGGTGCTATCATGTTATAAATATTCTGCCCTATAGTATGCGCAAAGGTGGGATCCCAATAAATATTAGGTTGGTACTGGTCGCCGTTAAGATCATAGTAAGCATAATCTGCATCCACATTCAATTCGTGACCCGATGTATCTGCAAACCTGTAATTAAGATTAGCATTTATATTGTTACGCTTCATTTTATTGGTATTGTCTGCAATAAGATAGCGGTCAACAACACCGGTGGGTTTATATGCAATAGCTGTTTGGCTATGATTGCTGAAATTGATGTTTGCCAAATTACCATTAACCATTACGCCAACTGTATTGCGGTTATTTAGGAAATAATCCATGCCCGCTTTAAATCCAAAGCTTTTATTGCGCATCTGCATGCGTGTATGCTGATCAAAGATGGTGTCTTGCACATCTCTGTACAGGTTCATGAAATTCTCGTTGTGAGCTCTGTTGTAATTAAAGTTGCCAAACAGGTTAACATTTTTATTGCGGTGATTCAATGAGAAACCACCATTATATTTTGGAAAAACGCCGATATTGTATCCCGCATTTACAGAACCGTTTGTGCCGAATGATTTGTTCTTTTTCAAACGAATATTGATGATGCCTGCATTACCTTCTGCCTCATATTTTGCAGATGGGTTAGTGATAATTTCGATTGCTTCAATCTGTGATGACTGCAATGATTTAAGATAATAAGAAAGGTCTTGCCCTGAAAGCGGTGAAGGTTTTCCATCAACATAAACTTTTACGCCATTTTTGCCGGAAAGGCTTATGTTGTCATCTTTATCAACCAGCACACCGGGAGATTTGCGTAACAGTTCCAATGCGTCGTTACCCACCGCGTTAATGCTGTTTTCAACATTCAGAATTGTTTTGTCAGCCTTAACTTCAACTACAGGTTTTTTTGCAGTAACTGTAACATCTTTAAGATTGCCGCTAAGTTTTGTAATGGTGATAGATGTAACATTTACATCGCCACTGCCGGATACTTCAAACACATTTGAACGTGCCGGTGCATAGCCAATAAAAGCAATAGTTGTAAAATAACGTCCTTCTTTTATGTTTTTAAATTCGTATAGTCCGTTCGCATCTGTCACCGCGATTTTGACAACTGCAGAATCTTTTGCATTTTGCAGTGACACACTTGCATTAGCAACTTTTTTTCCGTCGTTATCTTTTACGTTTCCTTTTATTTGTGCTATTGATGAAAAAGCCAAAAAAATAAAGCCACTTAAGAGTATAAACTTTCTCATAAAAATGTTTTGATATTAGTGTACAAAGTTCTCTCAAGGTTACACGTATGCACATTAGTTTTGACCAAAGGCACAAAATCTGTTATGAATGGTATGCATCATCTTTTAAAATTAATGCGGGTTTTATTTGAGAGAGACGAATAGCGATGAGGCATATTTTAAAGTTATGAAAGATTTCTTGCGGAACAAACCGCAAGTCGTGATGGCATCGCGTGTGCCAAAGAATTGCAACTGCGTTAAAAAGATATTTCTCCTTTAGAAAAATCTTTGCTTTTCTCATAGGTAATTTTGCAAGACTGAATTACAACAATTTCTATTTACTTGGCGACTTTGCTTACTGCTGCATAATATTCAACAGCACAAGTGAGTGACACAACGAAAGGCGATAGTAGTAATGCAGTTTGATACATAAAAAATTATGCAAAAAGTGAATTGGAAAATAGAGGGAATGCATTGCACTACCTGTGCGCTTTCCGTTCAAAAGTTTCTTGAAGAAAAAGGACTTAAAAACGTAACGGTGAATTTTATTGGAGGAGATGTAAGCTTTGATATAAAGGGAAATATTACTACATCTGAAATAACTGCGGGCATTGAAGAATTAGGTTATCACGTAACGAATGGTGAAAACAAAAAGATAGAAAAAAGTAAAGTACTTTTTAAAAATCAGTTTCAAAGATTTTTATTCTGTTTTGTTTTTACTGCACCGATGCTCATCAACATGATACCCGGCATGCATATTCATTTTTTAATGAACCCTTATATTGAGCTTGCATTAACGATTCCTGTATTTATTGTTGGAATGGATTTTTTTGGGAGGAGCGCATTACGAAGTTTATTCAAAGGTGTTCCTAACATGAATGTGTTGATTGCGCTGGGAGCCATTGCAGCCTTTGGCTACAGCTTATATGGAACATTCAGCAACTTCCTGTATCGTGAAGATTTTATTTTTTACGAAAGCGCCGCATCCATTATAACACTTGTGTTTTTGGGAAACTGGCTCGAAGAGAAATCGGTTGAAAGAACGCAATCGGAGTTGAAAAAATTAGCTGTTACACAAAAAGTAATGGCAAACATGATTGCTTATGATGACAAATATCAAGAACACATTTTCCCTGTTGAAAGTACGAGTTTAAAAGTAGGCGATTTGATACTTATAAAAAGCGGCGAATATGTGCCAATGGATTGCAAGATTTTGTGGGGTGATACAAGGGTGAATGAAGCAATCATCACCGGCGAGAGTGTGCCTGTTGAAAAGAAAATGAATGATAAATTGATTGGCGGAAGTATAATGGAAAGCGGTACTGTGAAAGCTTATGTAACGGCCGTGGGTGAAGAAACAGTGTTAAGCAACATTTTGAAAATGGTGAAAGAAGCCCAAACAGAAAAGCCGCCAGTACAACAGCTTGCCGATAAAATAAGCGCTGTTTTTGTTCCCGTTGTAGTTGGCATCGCATTGATGACATTTTTTACAAATTATTTTTTTACTGATAATGGTTTTGGTTCAAGCTTATTAAGAAGCATTGCAGTGTTGGTTATTGCATGCCCTTGTGCAATGGGACTTGCAACACCTGCCGCTATTGCAGTTGGTTTAGGAAGAGCTGCAAGAAACGGAGTGCTTTTTAAAAATGCAAGAAGTCTTGAAGCGTTCAAAAACATAAAGCAGGTTGTGTTCGATAAAACAGGAACATTAACAACTGGTGAGTTTAAGATTACAAATTATTTTATATCGTCAGACGTGAGACGTGAAACGTCAGTTGACAATAGCGCACAGAAAAATAATTCTTCAGTCGCCATCCACGATTCCCGGCTCACGACTCACGACGATTTTAAACGTATTGCTTATTCACTTGAACGTTACTCCAATCATCCTGTAGCAAAAAGTATCGCAAAAGAATGGAAGACAAAAAATGAAATCCGCTGGAAAAAAATTGAAGAGATAAAAGGACTCGGTATAAAAGCAACTGACAAAGATGGAAATGAGTACGCTGCAGGTTCTTTCAGAGTTGCAGTGCAGTTAACAGAAGATTATTCGCACAGCGTTTATATCGTTTGCAATAACAAATTGCTTGGATGGATTGATGTTGCTGATGAAATAAGACCCGAAGCAAAACACGTTATTGCACTACTAAAGTCAAAAGGAATTAAAACAATTTTGTTAAGTGGTGATAAAAAAGAAAAAACTGAATCGGTTGCAAAGCTGTTGAATATTGATGAAGTGGTTTCGGAACAATCACCAGAGCAAAAGTTAGAAAGAATTGCATCATACAACGCAATCGCCCCAACTGCAATGGTAGGTGATGGCATAAACGATGCCCCTGCCCTTGCAAAAGCAACGATTGGAATTTCCCTAAGCGATGCAACACAAATTGCAATGCAAAGTTCCCAGGTTGTGTTGATGAACCACGGATTGAAACATTTGCCGTTATCATTAGGTTTAGGCAAGCATACCTATATCACTATTCAGCAAAATTTATTCTGGGCATTTCTGTATAACATTGTTGCTATTCCTGTTGCCGGGTTAGGTTTTTTAAACCCCACTTTAGCCGCTTTATTTATGGGCTTTAGTGACGTGGTGCTTGGTGTTAATTCTGTAAGGTTGAATTGGAAGAAGGTTGTATAATCGTGAGTCGTCAATCGTAAGTCGTGAGAAATTTGCGGAAATTGCTGATTTTTTTTAGCTTGTTTTAAACTTTACAAATATGTTTCTCAATCTTGCCCACACTTCTTCAGAGAAGCTTGGCGAATTAGGTAAACTATTGATTCGCTGCTTTCAAGTGTTATCAAAGATGATCGAAGCTAAAACTCACGACTGATGAATCACGATTCACGAATGAACGCTTCCCCTCTTGAAATATTACAAACTTATTGGCACTATAAATCTTTTCGTCCGCAACAAGAAGAAATTATCAATGCTGTTTTGGAGGGAAAAGATACACTTGCGTTATTGCCTACAGGCGGTGGCAAATCAGTTTGTTATCAAGTCCCGGCATTAATGAAAGATGGGTTATGTCTTGTAATTTCTCCGCTCATTGCATTGATGAAAGACCAAGTAGAGAATCTCAATAAAAAAAATATCCCTGCTCTTGCCATTCACAGCGGTTTAAGTTTTAATGAAGTAAAAAAAACATTGAACAATGCACTGCATGGAAAATTCAAATTTTTATATGTTTCTCCTGAACGCCTTGAAACAAATCTTTTTAAAGCTTACTTGAATGAACTAAATATAAATCTAATTGCTGTAGATGAAGCGCACTGTATTTCGCAATGGGGTTATGATTTTCGTCCGCCTTACTTGCGAATTGCCAATTTGCGTAATGATTTGCCCGATGTTCCAATATTAGCAGTCACAGCTTCAGCAACACCGTTTGTGCAAAAGGACATTGTAGAGAAATTAAAATTTACGAATGCAAATATTTTTCGTCAATCGTTTGAAAAGCCAAATCTTTCTTACAGCGTTTTTAAAGTTGATAGCAAGATTAATAAAGTAATTGAAATTTTAAAGAGCGTACAGGGCAGCAGCATTGTTTATTGCAAAAGCAGAAGGATAACAAAACAGGTTGCTCAATTAATTTCTTTGCAACATATATCAGCTGATTTTTATCATGCCGGTTTATCGCAGGAGGAGAGAAATAAAAAACAGGAAGCATGGATAAATAATCAAACAAGAGTTATCGTTTGCACCAATGCTTTTGGAATGGGCATTGATAAACCCGATGTACGGACTGTTATTCATTACGATGTTCCTGATTGCATGGAGTATTATTATCAGGAAGCTGGCCGTGCAGGTCGCGATGGCAAAAGGGCTTATGCTGTTTTGTTGTACAATGATGAAGATGTTGAAACACTTGAATCACTTTCCGACATTCGTTTTCCTGTTGCTTACGATATAAAAAAAATTTACCAATCCATTGCAGATTTTTTGCAAATACCTGTAGGCATCGGCGAAGGCAATTACTATGATTTTGATATAAGCGAATTTGTAAAAAATTTTAAACTCGATATTCATTTGGTGATGAATGTTTTAAAAGTGCTTGAACAGGAAGGTCATCTTACTTTCAATGAAAATATTTTTTTACCTGCACAAGCGAACTTTATTTTACCAAGAGAAATATTAATTGATTTTGAAAAAACACATCCTCAATTAGAACCGTTAATGAAATGCCTCTTGCGCACTTATGAAGGTATTTCCGATGGTCTTGTTACCATTCACGAAAAAGAAATAAGCAAGCTTATAAAGTTGCCTGTTGAAGAAGTAAAAAAACAATTGCATCATTTGCAAGCTTTACATATCATCGAATACAGACCACAAAAGGAAACACCGCAAATAAACTTTTTAACTAATCGGGCGCCTGCACAATTTCTTCATATTAATCATCAAAATTATTTGCATCGCAAGCAACAATATGAATTAAGAACAGAAGTGATTCTTAAGTATCTCAAATCAAATAAAGAGTGTCGCAGCCGTTATATTTCTCATTACTTCGGCGATATGAAAGTAAAAGACTGCGGCATTTGTGATGTATGCTTGCAAAGCAAAAACATTACACTCACAGAAAAAGAATTTGCTGCGATTGCAACCAGAATCTGTACTCATATTACTCATGATGGAATTGCAGTAAAAGAATTGTTGCTTCGTCTTAATGGCATTAAAAAAGATAAGGCATGGAAAGTGATTGAGTTTCTGCAAAGCGAAAAAAAGATAGAGATAAACGATTATGGTTGGGTGAAGATGTTGTAGACCCAGTCGCATGTCAGGTTAGAAATTGCAGGTCATCGCTGCGTTTTTCACAACACTTTACTCGCGTTTTTTGTTTAATTCATATTCTTCAGATGAACGGATTGCGACGCCACAGGTGATGCCACAAGGTTCAAAGCTTGTCACCAAAAAAATGCAATATTAATGCAAGACGTCACAAATAAAAAAGAGCCGTTTGTTACAACAGCTCTTTTTCAGAAGAAGAGAGATCATGCATTATTAAAATCTTATTGTAGCGCCCACCGCAAGGTTTCTGTTTTTGCGGTTGATATCATCGTTCTTCACAATGTCCATGAGCCCAAGGTTATAACGTGCAAAAACGCCAATGTTCTTTGTTGCATTAACACCAACACCTCCGTTTACACCAAAGTCAAATTTTTTGAAATTGTCTCTCACACTTGTCTTGTCCTCGTTAGGACCTTCTCTTTTTGCAGTAACAAGATAGCCTGCTTGCGGACCGGCTTCAAGATAAAACCGCTTCGTAGCATTGTACTGAAACATAACCGGAAGCTGTATGTAATTAAGATTTAAATCGTTCTTTACACCGTTTTCATCAACGGCTTTTGCTCCTTGTGCAGAATAAAGAAGTTCCGGTTGAATGCACCAGCGTTTGTTCAAGACATTATGTACAAACAAACCACCTTGTCCTGAAACTCTTGTATCTCCTTTGGAGTTTGAAAGATTCGAAAAATTTACGCCGCCTTTAATGCCGACATAAGTTTGAGCATTTAAACAATTAAAGCAGGATGCTAAAAGAATAACGCCTGCGATTACCATTAGTTTTTTCATAGTTCAAGTTTTTGATTCACTCATCAATTTTCAAAGGGTATGCCAGTAAAAAAATGCAGAGCAGATTTTTTGTTTTAATAAAATGCTAAAACCCCAGAATGAGAATTTTTTTCCACTAATGCGCCCAAAAACTATTGATGCATTTCTATTGTAGCGCTTACAATAAATTATGTTGCCATCAATGAAAAAATGTTAATGAAATAGTGATTAGGGCTTTGAAATAAAGCAAAAATGATTTTTTTTGAGGCTGCGATTTTATGCCATGGAATTATTTTTTTGATACGGGCTTCTCATGCATCCCGGCCTAAACTGCGTTCGCTCAGGCAGGGTCTGTATATCTCTGTGCAACTGCAGCGATCAGATTTTTGTAGCATCAATAATATGAGTTAGCAATACACAGGGGCACTGCAATCGTTTTAATCATTTCAATTATTTTAATAGGTATCATTTACATTTGCAAACCATTTTTAAAACCAAAATTTGAAATAAGCATGAGCCAGAAAATTAAAGTTGTCAATCCTGTGGTTGAACTCGATGGTGATGAAATGACACGCATCATCTGGAAATTTATTAAAGACAAATTGATACTTCCTTATATTGATGTTGATATAAAATATTTTGATCTCGGTATAGAGCATCGCGATGCGACAAATGATCAGGTAACAGTTAATGCAGCAAATGCTATAAAAGAAATTGGTGTTGGCATAAAGTGCGCCACCATTACTCCCGATGAGGCCCGTGTAAAAGAATTTAATTTAAAACAAATGTGGAAAAGCCCGAATGGCACTATCCGTAATATTCTTGATGGCACTGTGTTTCGTGAACCCATCGTTTGTAAAAATGTTCCGCGTTTGGTGCCCAATTGGACTGCACCTATTTGCATTGGTCGTCATGCTTTTGGCGACCAATACCGTGCAACAGATTTTGTAACAAAGGGCAAAGGAAAACTTACGATAAAATTCGAAGGTGAAGATGGCAATGTAATTGAACATGAAGTGTACAATTTTAAAGGCAGTGGTGTGGCGCTTGCTATGTACAATACCGATGAAAGCATAAGGGGTTTTGCTCATGCATGTTTTAATCAGGCATTGATGAAGAAGTGGCCTTTGTATCTTTCAACAAAAAATACGATTCTTAAAAAATACGATGGACGCTTTAAAGATATTTTTCAAGAGATATATGAGAATGAATTTAAATCGAAGTTTGAAGAACACGGAATAACTTATGAACATCGCCTGATTGATGACATGGTTGCAAGCGCTTTAAAATGGAACGGCAATTTTGTATGGGCTTGTAAAAATTATGATGGTGATGTGCAAAGCGATACGGTTGCACAAGGTTTTGGTTCGCTCGGCTTAATGACTTCAACGCTTGTAACACCTGATGGAAAAATAATGGAAGCAGAAGCTGCACATGGAACAGTAACACGTCACTATCGTGAGCATCAGAAAGGGAAACCAACCTCAACAAATCCAATTGCATCCATCTTTGCGTGGACAAGAGGTTTAGAGTTTCGCGGCAAGCTGGATAATAATCAGGAGTTGATTGATTTTTGTCATGCACTTGAAGCAGTTTGTATAGAAACTGTTGAAAGCGGAAAGATGACAAAAGACCTTGCAATAACGATCAAGCCTAAAGTTGAACACGGGAAAGACTTTTTGTACACGCAAGAATTTTTAGATGTGCTGGATGAGAATTTGAAGAAGAAGCTGGTGAATTAAGGTATTTTTGAATAGTAAACCCTGTATTTCGTTAATACAGGGTTTTATTATTTTATACAGTTCATTAAGCATTAAATTTGTCAAAACCAGTTATATGGAAGAAGTCATTTTTTTTATTGAAGAAAGTCCTGAAGGTGGTTATACCTCAAAAGGATTGAGTGCATCTCTCTATACAGAGGCAAATACAATGGAGCAATTAAGAGAGCTGTGAAAGATGCCGTTCATTGTCATTTCGATGATGCTAAAAAAATTAATCAGGTTGCACATGGTAAAAGATGAAATCATTGCGGCATGAAAATACCACGAGATATTGATGCGCAGCAATTGATAAAATATCTCAAACCATTTGGTTATTCCGCTACCAAACAACAGGAAGTCATATAAGGCTTACTACCATACAAAAAGGGCGAACATCATATAACTGTAGCCAACCATAGCCCTATTAAAATTGGAACGCTGTCAGCCATTTTAAGTGTTATTGCAAGTCACTTTGATAAAACGAAAGAGGAATTAATAAACGAGCTTTTCAGATAAACTTTTCACGTAGATAAATTTTCATTGTAAACGATTATGGATTCAGAAAAAGATATTCGATTGGCTGTGTTAATTGATGCAGATAATATTCCGCATCACAGCGTGAAAGACATTTTAGAAGAGATAGCAAAATACGGCACACCAACCTTTAAACGAATTTACGGCGACTGGACTAAGCCACATGTGATGGGTTGGAAGACCGTTTTGCTCGAGCATGCAATTATGCCGGTGCAGCAATACAGTTATACGCAAGGAAAAAATGCAACCGACTCTGCAATGATAATTGATGCGATGGATATTTTATACAGCGGCAAAGTGGATGGCTTTTGTATTGTAAGTAGTGACAGCGATTTTACTCGCCTTGCAACGCGCCTGCGTGAAGCAGGTATGAAGGTGTACGGCATCGGCGAAAGAAAAACGCCGAATGCATTCATAGCATCGTGCGATAAATTTATTTACATAGAAATTCTTGCAGAGTCTGAAACAGACGCTGAAGAAACGCCGCTGCTAAAAGCCGAAAAGAAAAAACAAAAACCTTCTTTTGAAAAATTAAATACAGGTCATGTTCATTTGATTGCTTCAACAATTGAAGACCTTGCCGATGAAAACGGCTGGGCTTTCTTGGGCGATGTTGGTAATCTGCTTTTAAAAAAACAACCGAATTTCGATCCGCGCAATTTTGGATTTCAAAAATTAACGCGACTCATTAAATCGCTGTCCCAATTTGAAATTGATGAACGTAGTAAAGGCAATACGAAATTGGTGTTTATAAAAAATAAGGAATGAGAATTTTTTATGTACTTAGCGCCAATGCTACTATTAGCTTCTATTCAGCTATCCCGACTTGTCGTGGACTCACTTCGGCATTCTGTTCTTTTGTGAACACGTGTTCTAAGTTCTTGCAACAAGCAGCATAATTTTTCATAATTGAATCTTTTTTCCAAAAATTACTCCATGAAATATTTTTACACCCTTATACTCTTTTTACCTGTTTGTGCTAATGCTTTTTCACAAAAAAACAATTTTGAAATTCGTGCAGGCGTTGGTTACCTTTCGGATGCACATTTTGCAGAAGCAATTTCAAATGGGGTAAATGATTTTTTCATAAACATTTTTTCTTATCATGATTTTAAGATTACAACAAACGGTGTTTATTGCGGCGATGTATTGCTTTCGCTTAAAAATAAAAAGATACAATTAGGTGTTTCATACTCATACGAAAAATTAAGCATAACTGAATATGATAGTTATACGAGAAACTTTAAGAGAGACGTAACCACGGTTATGCCAGAGTTCTTTTATAATCTTTTTGTAGAGCAAAAAAGCCGCTTATACACAGGTGCAGCCATGGGAATAAAATTTTCAAATTATTCGGGAAAAACGGACAAATCAACCGAAACCAAATTTGCATATCACTTTACTTGGGTCGGTTTTAGTTATGGTAATCATGTCAAAGCGTTTGGTGAATTTGGATTTGGTGCGAAAGGATTATTACGTGCCGGAGTCGCTTTCTCATTCTAAATCTTTTTACATTTCAATTAAACTGCCAACGATGTATCATCCGTAACTTGCGCACATGAGCAAGTATGATGTTTTTATTATTGGTGGTGGACCCATTGGCTTGGCTTGCGGCATTGCTGCAACAAAAGCAGGATTAAATTATATAATTGTTGAGAAAGGCGCATTGGTAAACAGTTTATACAATTATCCAATGTATATGCGCTTCTTCTCTACTTCTGAAAGATTGGAGATTGGTGGCGTTCCTTTTATGAGCACCAATCCAAAACCGGGCAGACAAGAAGCACTTGAATATTATTTTCGTGTGGCGCAAAAGTTTAAACTCAATATACGTTTGTTTGAAGAAGTAAAAGAAGTGTACTCTCCCTCCACCCCTTCGGAGAGGGGGATAACAGGCACACAAGAGTTTGAAATTGTTACAAGCAAGGCAACATACAAAACAAAAAATATTATTGTTGCAACAGGCTTTTATGATATTCCTACCATGCTGAATATTCCTGGCGAAAATTTACCTAAAGTCAGTCATTATTATAAAGACCCTAGTTATTATTCGTTCCAGAAAATTGTTATTGTAGGTGCAAGTAATTCTGCTGTGGATGCGGCTTTGGAAACATGGCGAAAAGGGGCGGAAGTTACAATGGTTGTGCGGCAAAGTGAGATAAGTCACAGAGTAAAATATTGGGTAAAGCCCGATATTGAAAACAGGATAAAAGAGGGCAGCATAAAAACATACTTTAATTCAACAGTGAAAGAAATTAGAGGAAAAGAAGTAGATATACAAACGCCTGAAGGTGTTGTAACAATTGAGAATGATTTTGTGTTGGCACTCACAGGATACAAGCCCAATTTTGTTTTTTTAAAACATCTTGGAATAGAATTATCAAACGATGAAAAGCAATGCCCTGTTTATAATTCTGAAACAATGGAAACAAATGTAACAGGCATTTATCTCGCCGGTGTTGTTTGCGGGGGCATGGATACACATAAATGGTTTATTGAAAATTCGAGAGAACATGCAGATATTATCATCAATGATATTGCAGCAAAAGCAGGATTGATACCTGCGTAATGTCATTTTCAAGTCCGAGACTTGGCGCATAATAACTGCGAAGTCCGGAGACTTCGCAGAGCGCCAACTTCGCAGAGCACCACCCAGAAATTTTATTTCTTTTTCTCTTTGCCAGCTTCATTACGACCAAAAACATGCCTCAACTCAACTTTTGCTTTTTCAAGAACTTGTTTTTGATGTGGCTCTAATTTTTCTCCTGCACGGTTGATGTAAAAACTAAGCATTGACATGGCAGATTGATAAGGCGTGCCTTTCCTTCGTTTGCTTTTTTCCGCCGAACGTTTTAATGATTGTGCAACTTTCTTTGGATAGCGTAATTCAAAAACATGTTGCTCCAAATCGAGCGCATTGCTATGCTTCATTACATTGGCAGACCATTTCTTTACAGGCTTCCCTCCTTTCTTCGGTGCAGATTTCTTTATGGATTTTTTAGCAGCAGATTTCTTGCGTGCGGCATTTTTCTTTACAGCAGATTTTCTTCTTGTTGTCTTTGCCGTTTTAAATTTTGTTGCAGCCATAAAATATTTTATAAAAAATCGCTGCAACTTCAATACCAGAAGAATGTTGAACAGAGAACAAAAAATTTTTGAATGACAAACATTTTCTTCTTCGAAATTCATCATTCCTTGCTCCTTGTTCATTATTTCAAAACTTCTTCAATCACTTTTCCTACACAACCACTCGGCATTTGAATATGTAATAAGGTTGCAAGTGTTGCGGCAATATCAGTCATATAAGTTTCACGATTAAGGCTTCCATGTTTAATGCCCCAACCATAAAACAGCAATGGAATATGCGAGTCGTAAGGATTCCATGAGCCATGTGTGGTACCGGTTGTACCGCCTCCAATATATTGTGGCTTTAATACAAGTTGTATATCACCGCTGCGTTTTGGATAATATCCGTTCGCAAACATCATCTTTTGTTTTTCCGGCAATGTTGTTTTTGAAACTTGCGTAATGTCAAAAGCATTGATTATTGCAGAGTCGTTTGTCAAGTAATTTATGATGTATGATTTTACTTTTTCTACATCAATATTTTTTTCTTTCAACAGTGAATGATTTAAATACAATTGATAATTATCACTTGCTGTGATAATACTGTCTGTACCAAAAACTTGCGGTAAATTTTTTTTCAAATTTGTAATTACAGCTATTTCGTTGAACAATCCTGATGGTATTTTATGCTCTTTCAAATACGCAGGAATTTGTGTTACACCATGATCGGCAGTTAGGAATACTGTATATTGTTCTTTACCAACGATTGCGTCAAGAAAGGAAAAGAATTTTCCAAGCGCATCATCAAGTCTTGCAAAATCATCTAATTGTTCCCACGAGTTAGGACCAAATGTATGACCAATATAATCAGGCGTAGAAATGCTTATCGCCAAAAAATCAGTTGCTTCTGATTTGCCTAAGCCTTCTCCAAGCAAAGCTGCTTTTGCCATTTCAAGTGTTAATACATTGCCATAAGGCGTTGCAGGTATCCTTGAATAATCTGTCCCTGCAAATTTTGACAAGTTGTATGGAAACGAAGTTTGGTCTGCACCAAGTGGTCTGCTTTCATAAGGTTCAACATCATCAGAACAATATTCTTTATAAACATCCTTTGAAAGAAAAAGATCCCAGTTAAGTTTATATAACGAGTCAACAATTTTTCTGTTGTTGAAATTTTGCACCCAGGCAGGCAATACATTCATGTAGTAAGTGCTTGTAATAAAATTACCTGTTCTGCTATCATACCAGTATACTCCATTCGCAGAATGCCCGGCGGGTAAAATCGCACCTCGGTCTTTTATTGCAACACCAATTACTTTACTTTTAAAATTTGTGGCGAGTCTTAATTCATCAGTAATAGTTGTTGCAAGCATATTGCGCGGACTCATTTGTCCTGCACCTGTTGGACTACCTCCAACAGTTTGCACGCTATCATCCCCTGCACAATACACTTCATGTTTCAATTCCTTATCGTACCATGTGTTTCCTACAATGCCGTTGATTGCAGGAACAGAACCTGTGTAAGCACAAGTATGCCCTGCTGCTGTAACTGTGGGTGTGTAAGGAATAAAAGTATTTTCACAAGTGAAGCCCTGATTGACAAGTCTCTTAAAGCCGCCATCCGGTTTATAAATGTTGTAATAACGATAGAGATAATCCCAGCGCATTTGGTCAACTACAATGCCTACAATAAGTTTTGGTCTCGATAAATTATTTGCTTGAGCATTTACATTCACAAAAAACAGCGTTGCAAGGATTAGTGCAATTAGAGACTTCATTAATGGTCGTTTTATAGCAGGCAAATGTAAGGCAAGCGTTGTTTCATTGCAGTTAATAAAGCAATGATGTGGTGTTTAAAATTATGTTTGCCTTAAGCAACAAAAAATTAACTTTGCCGCGTTTGCCGTTCCCCAATGCAATTGAATGGTACATTATTACAACAATTTTATAATTACAACGAAGTATAATGCAGCAGTAAGCTTGAGCCCCTGTTGCTGAATAATATTATGTACTTGAAGTGTGCGACGCAAGGAACCCTGCCACGAAGAACAAAAGATGGGCTCATAAAAATCGAATTGGTAATCCGGAATTGGCAATGAAGACCGATAATGATGTAAACAAAATCGTAAATCGTTAAAATCGTAAATCACTAAATTGAAATACGTATGGCAGATATTTTTGAACGTCTTGTAAAAAACTACGGACCCATTGGACAACATCGTGCAAGTGCGCATGGATATTACACGTTTCCAAAACTAGAGGGTGAAATTGGAAGCCGTATGAAGTTTCGCGGCAAAGAGGTGATTGTTTGGAGCCTGAATAATTATTTGGGTTTGGCAAATCATCCCGAAGTGCGTAAGACCGATGCTGATGCTGCAAAACAATTTGGACTTGCATTACCGATGGGTGCACGAATGATGAGCGGTAACAGCAATTATCATGAGCAGCTTGAACGTGAACTTGCAGAGTTTGAATATAAGGAAGATGCGATATTACTCAACTACGGGTATCAGGGGATTATGAGTGCGATTGATACCTTGTGCGGTCGTCATGATGTGGTGGTTTATGATGCGGAATGCCATGCATGTATTATTGATGGTTTGCGGGTGTTGCCTGGTCATCGTTATGTTTACAAACACAACGATATTGAAGATTGTGAAAAGCAACTGGAGCGTGCATCTGCACTGATTGAAAAACAAGAACGCGGCGGCATTCTTGTAATTACAGAAGGTGTGTTTGGTATGGCAGGTGATCAAGGTAAGTTGAAAGAAATTTGCGATCTGAAAAAGAAATATGAGTTTCGTTTGCTTGTTGATGATGCGCATGGGTTTGGAACGCTTGGTACAACAGGCGCCGGTGCAGGTGAAGAACAGGGTTGTCAGGATGAGATTGATTTATATTTTTCAACGTTTGCAAAAAGCATGGCATCTATCGGTGCATTCATTGCTGGCCCGCGTGTGATAATTGATTACCTGCGTTATAATATCCGTTCACAAATTTTCGCTAAAAGTTTGCCTATGCCCATTGTGATTGGCAACCTCAAGCGTTTGGACATGTTACGCACTATGCCGGAACTAAAAGAAAAATTATGGAGCAATGCGTTAAAATTACAGAATGGGTTAAAAGAAAATGGATTCGATATTGGCAGTACCAATTCTGTTGTAACACCCGTATATATGAAGGGCGGTGTTGAAGAAGCAACTGCAATGGTAATGGATTTGCGTGAGAATTATCATATCTTCTGTTCAATAGTTGTTTATCCTGTAATTCCGAAGGGGCATATTATTTATCGTCTTATTCCAACTGCTGCACATACTGATGATGATATTCAGGAAACATTGAAAGCCTTCAGCGAAACAAAGGCAAAGCTTGACGAAGGCGCATATAAAGTGGAAGCAATTCCTGATATGGCAGAAGCAAGGTAGTTTGATGTTGGATGTTGCTGACTAAAATATAAAAACCTTCTCTTTTTTGAGAAGGTTTTTTATTGAAAGTTTTTTTATGAACCCAACTGAAGTTTTTCATGGCAGCAATTAAGAACGTAATATTAAAACAAAAAAGGATCAGTAATGACCCTTTTTTGTTTTGTGCTTTGCTCTTAAAATCTATGTGTTCCTTCTATGTGCCTATGTTCGTATGTTGTGAAAATAATTGAATCACAATAGGCACAATAGAAGCATAGAATTTCACATAGGAAACCCTTTCTTGAATCAAGAAATTTAATAGCAACAATTATAAATGATCTTTTTTAATAAAAAGCCCGGATGCAAACATCCAGGCTTTTGCTTCAATCACTCTTTTTATTTTTCATAGATCAATTGTGTTTTATACACTTTATCGTTTGCAATTATTCTCACCATGTAAATTCCTTTCGTTAATGCAGATGATAGTGTAATTGATTTTTGCAAGATGCCATTTGTAAATGTTGCATTTTCGATTTGAACTGTTCTGCCTGTCATATCAAGCAATTCAATTTTTGCGATTGTGTTGATGTTATTTGCAAGATGAAGTTCGATGATGAATTGTCCATTAGTAGGATTTGGATATAACTTTATTTGCAGCGCCTCCTCTTCAGACCAGTGTTTCATTGTGATAGATTGCTGTGAATTTATGCCGCTTACAAATTGACTTGACAGTGTTTTAAACATGATTGTGTTTGAATACGATGTCCATGTTTTTCCGCATTTAGCCCTGATATGCCAGTTATATTTTTGATTAGCATTGAGTGATGAAATAGTCACTGACCTGTCCGAACCTGGTAACTTAATTGCTATCCATTTTGAACCCATAGTTATTTTCTTATACTCCACCTGCCATTGAACAGGATTTACAGAAGCGACCCAGTTTAAGGTAGCGCTGTTTGATGTAATACCAGTCGTGTTTAAAGCCGTTGCGTTGCCACAACTGCCGCAGTTTTCATCAACCTGCCCGTTACAATTATCATCAATACCATTGCCGCAAATTTCTGTCGCACCCGGATTTACTGCAGAATTGTCGTCTTGGCAATCTGTGTTGTTGGTTGATTCATTTGAAGAAAGAGTTGGACAGAATGAAGTACGACTAATATTTGCCGAACCATATCCATCACCATCAGCATCTGTATAAAGGTTGAAGAGTTCGCCGCTATATTCGTAAGCACCAATGTCAATGGTGGTATGGCTTATCCTTGCATTTCCATCCAGATCGAAACTTGTAGTACTGGCACTGTTGAGCCCCGCATCAATGGCAGGTGAACAAGCCTGCAAGCGAAGATCACCGGATGCAGCATTTACAAATAGCGGATCATTATCGATAACATTTGTTCCGGCATATCCTTCTTTTATTATACTGTTAGTGACAACGAGAGTACTGGTGCCATGATCATCAAAGATCTCCAGTTTACTTTGACCTTCGGTGTTATTCCATACAATACAATTAGTGATAGTGACAAAAGAAGCATTACCAAAAATTGCACCTGCAGCTTCATAGGCCTGGTTACCTGAAAAGCTACAATTGATAATAACAGGTTGAGAGTCGATATTGGATATACCCCCACCGTCTATTGCTGAGTTGCCGGTAAAGATGCAATTAATAATACGGGTAGAAGAAGACAGGTTAGCAATTCCTCCACCTTGGTCCAATGCATAGTTATTTACAAAGCGGCAATTAACAATATTTGCAGAAGAGTTCAACGCAAATAAACCGCCCCCGTTTTGGTCATAATAAGTATCACCTTCTGTGGCATATCCTTTTGTAATAGTGAATCCATCCAGTGAGGCCGTATTATTTACGCTGTTACACAACACTACATGCTCAGCATTTGTTTGATTGCTCATACCCGTGCCATCATCCTGGTTAATGTCACCGCTTAGTGTGGTTATATTATTTTTCAGGTTACGCTGGCTAAACTGTGTTTCACCACCTGCAAATCCACCATAAATGGCAACACCGCTTTCCATGGAGAATGATTGGCGACGTTCATTATTAGTATACCCTGTTCCTTCATCCGGATAATAAGTTCCTTTTGCCACCCATACCTGTGTTTGATCATGGCATGTTCTCACTTTTGTCAATGCATCCTGCAGTTTGGTAAATGCATTAGTCCATGATGTGCCGTTATTGGCACCAGTTGCTGCAGCATTTACATACACAATTCCTCCGGTGACCGGTGCCTGAAATTCATAAGCACCAATATCTATTTTACCCAACGCGGGACGGCCATTGCCATCAAAATCTGTTGATGGTGCATTAGTAGCTGTACCGGCATTAATAGCAGGTGAGCATGGTTGCAAATGGAGATCACCAATAGCTGCATTCACAAACAGTGGGTCTTTATCAAGATTGCCATCTGTACCATTATAACCGCTTCCCTTTACGATTGAATTACTAATTATCGGAGTACTGTTTTCATTCTCAATTTCCGGGAAAGAGGAGCTGTTATTTCCCCAAAGGATACAGTTCTTCAAGACAGGATTAGTACCATAAATATAAATTCCTCCTCCACTGGCTGCCGAATTTCCCGAGAAACTGCAATTGATTAAAGATGGAGAGGAAGAATTATCATTAGCCATCCCTCCGCCATGATTAAATGCTGAATTTGCAGTGAATATGCAGTTTGTTATTGAAGGGGAAGAAAATTCATTATTCATTCCGCCACCATTAGTAGCCGAATTTCCGGTAAATACGCAGTTGGTCACAGCAGGAGAAGATGAAGCGTTATATATTCCCCCGCCCCGCCAGGCTAAATTTCCCAAGAAGGTACAGTTACTCACGGTTGGAGAAGAAGAATTGTTATACATTCCCCCGCCATTACCTGAAACATTGGAACCATTACCTCCGGTGATAGTAAAACCATCGAGCAAGGCAGTGTTGTTCAGGCCATTATTGTCATTGCTAATAACATGGTAGCTGTTGTCACTTTTGTCGCCGGGTGTGCCAATATCACCACTTAAAATGGAGGTATTAGTTTTCCAGTTGCGTTCAGAAAGCTGGTTCTCGCCACTGGAAAAGCCACCGTAAATAGCCACACCATTTTTCATTACGAAGGACGCATTAAGGTCACCATTAGTTTTACCACTGCCTTCATCAGGATAGTAAGTACCAGCAGCTACCCAAACCTGGTATCCGCTTGTTGCTGCTGCCAGGGCATCCTGCAATTTTGTATAAGCATCAGACCAAGAGGTGCCGTCATTTGCCCCATTGGCATTTTGGCTGACATAAATAATGAGTTGTGGTGGTGTTGCTGCAAAACTGCTAAAGCACGCCATGAGAAAAAAAACCGTAAACATTTTTTTCATAACAGTAGGTTTTAATAAAAAAGTATTTGAAGTAGTGTTTTATGACGTATTTGTTTTAATAGGTTGGACCATTAAAGGTTTCTCCAATTTTTTATTAAGAGCTTTTAATTTTAAATCGTACCAGAGCCAGATAAATATTAACAACAATAAAAACAGCAGCACTATAGCAATTACTGAAGGTTGTTTCTTGGGAAAATGGATTCGTGAAAAAAGGTTTTTCAAAGCCATAGGTAAATATGCAGGCTCACAAGAAGAGTTTCCAAGTTTTTAGCGTTACAATCGGGTTACACATAACGTTACAAAAACGTTACATAGCCTGAAATAAAGGATGGTTGCGGGATTTATAATTCAGCTAAAGTGATTGATTCTCTATATAACTGTTGATAATAAGATCAGATCAAGCCCATCCAAAATCGGGAGATAAAAAATCACAGGAAATCAATTAATTCATTTATGCTGCTTTCTTCAGGCAAGTCTAATTTTTTGCGAAGGCGATGCCATACTACACGTATTGCCTGTGGAGATACACCAAGAGTGGCAGCCATTTCTTTATTGGAGAATTTTAATTTGCTTAGCGCCATAAAACGTGTTTCGGCTGGCGTGAGTCCGGGTAACTTTTCTTTTAACCGCTGAAGGTAGCCGCCATGCACTTTTTCAAACAACTGCCTAAAATATTCCCATTCCTCATCTGTAAGAATGGTGCTGTGCTGCAATTGTTTCATTGCTTCTACTTCATTATCGCCGATCTTTTGCTCTAAGTATGCAATCAAATTATTTTTCTCAGAGATGTATTTTGTAAAATCATCCAACTGCTTGGTGGCAAGCCTGAGGTCGTTTTCAGCCTTTTGTAATTTTTCTTTGTTAAGCTGTTGCTTTTTTTGCTGTTGTCTGAAGATGTAGACAGATAATGACATCATCAACACTACTAGCGCAATCAAAATATTTCTCTTAAGAATTTCAATTTTTTTCTGGCTGGTAATATGTTCAATTTCGGCCTTCTGTTGTTCGAGTTCGAGTTTTTGCTGTGCTCTTAATATCTGCATTGCGTTAAATTTCCGGGCAAGGCTATCCTTTACATAAAGAGCGGAGTCGAGAAACATAGCAGCAAGTGCGGGGTTACCTTTGATAGCGTATAATTTACTTAGCAGGGGATATAGGGTTTGGAGGCGTTTATACTCTCCAGACACAAAACTATAACGTTTTGCCTGCTGTAATTGCTCTTCAGCTTCTGATATATTATTGCGTTCCAAACTTATACTTGCCAACGGCGACAGGGCGAATGCCGCAAGCCCCCAGTACTCATTCTCAATTGCTATATCAACATCTTTCTTTAAAAGTGGGATTGCATTATCATATTGTTTTCTCAGAAAATAGTTGTATCCAAGATTGCCGCTGCTGATTGCCTGCCAGACCCTATTGTTTTCAGCAAAAGCCTTTCGATAAGTCAGGTTAAAATAGTGATCAGAAGAATCAAGCACATGGAGTTCCTGGTAACAAACACCAAGGGTATTAAAAATATTTACCCAGAGATTGCGGAATCCTTCAAAGGAGGTTTTTTCCATCAAAGCTTTCTGTAAATAAAAGATAGCCTTTCCATAATCGGCGAACTGATAATATGCAAAAGCTATCTGGTATAGACAAGTTTGTTTTAAGGGAAATTCATCGGAGGTAAATTTCACAAGCACATCATACAATTTTTGAAAATGCTCAAATGCCAGTTCATATTGATTAATAATGTAAAAGTCATAAAGAGCGATCATGTTTTCTATTCTCGCTATAAGCCAGGGTTTGTTCCTTTTAACAGCTTCATTCATCAAAGTATCTGTCATCGAAAGAAATAGTGATGCGGGAAATTTTTCCTTGTAATAGAAATAATGAATTCTTAAAAACTTTGCTTCCATCAACAGATCATCATCGTTATTTTCAACCGCTAATTTTTTGATGCTATTTACTCTGTTGAACAGGGATACAGAGTCCCCAAGTTTCAAACTATCGTAAAATGAAAGAAGCGGCTTTACTCTTTGCGCATAAGTTTTATGCAGCAGTTGTTCGTCCTGAGCATGAGAGGAAAATGCCAGGCAAGAGCATAGAAAAAAGGATATAAAGAAAAATCTTTTCAAGCAGTTATCATTGAATTTTCGAGTAGTGACGAAATATTAGATTACAAGTTTTTAAAAACAGAAGCGGCCCATAAGCCCTACTAATCTACGTCATTTTCTCATTTGTCAAAGTCAATATCATTTGTTGTTTTTTTCTGCGTTGGCAGAAACAAAAAAGCCTGTCCTTTTATAGTAGAACAGGCTTTTGCTGTGTTTAATAGTCTTACTTTTCGTAGATTAACTTTGAGAGATATGTTTTGCCGTTGACTGTGACTTTTACAGTGTACATTGCTGAAGCAAGTGAAGATGAAACAGAAACAATTTTTTGCAATGTACCGTACTCAATGTTCCCATTTTCTGTTTGAACTGTTTTGCCTGTTAAGTCTATCAACTGAATTGTTGCCTTCGCATTTATTTTTTCTGCAATGTGTAATTCAAGAGCGAACTGTCCTTTAGTTGGATTTGGATACAACTTCATTGTTGAATTGTTTGATACAATTGCAGAACTGATATTTTGTGTAGTTGCACCATTTGCAAGTGTTTTAAAACTCATAGTGCCGGTATAACCCGTCCATTTGCCATTGCATTTGGCACGAATCTGCCAATTGTAAGCCTGCTTTGAAAGCAAGCCTGAAATTTTTACTGAACGTATGTTGCCTGTAAGGAATACATCTATCCATTTGTCACCCTTATTGGTGGTTTTATATTCAAGTTGCCATTGTTGTGGATTAGCTGTTGCACTCCAGTTTAATTGTGCACTATTCGATGTGACATTTGAAGTATTTAAATTGGTCGCATTCTGGCAGGGATAACATGTCGCCTTTTCATCAAGAACGCCATTACAATTATCATCCACTTTATTACCACATACTTCTACTGCCGCGGGACTGATGGCTGGGTCACTATCATTACAATCTTTGTTGTTACTTACATAACCCGCAGGCGGTGTTGAAGAACAAACTGATGTTGTTTGAGCCGGATTTCCATAACCATCTCCATCGGCGTCACGATAATAAGTTTGCAAAGAATGCACTGTTGCATCATTATCGTTGCAATCTCCGCTTATAGCTACTAACTCTGATGCAAGTTTGTAGCTGGTTGGTCTTGTACATTGCATTGCCGTAGTTCCATCGCTATAACTATCACCGTCTGCATCTTTATACCATTTTGTTGATGGGTTTAGTGTTGCATTGTTATCATTACAATCGCCGCCTGTTGCTGTTAACTCTGATACAAGTTTATAGTTTACAGGTCTTGAACATTGTGTTGCAGTAGTTCCATCGCTGTAACCATCGCCATCCGCATCTTTATACCAAACTGTTGCAGGATTTAGTGTTGCATTATTATCATCGCAGTCACTGCTTGTTGCTGTTAACTCTGATACAAGTTTATAGTTTGTTGGTCTTATACATTGTGTTGCAGTAGTACCATCGCTGTAACCATCGTTGTCTGCATCTTTATACCAAACTGTTGCCGGATTTAATGTTGCATTGTCATCATTACAATCGCCACTTGTTGCTGTTAACTCTGATGCGAGTTTATAATCTGTTGGTCTTGCACATTGCGTAGCAGTAGTGCCATCGCTGTAACCATCGTTGTCTGCATCTTTATACCAAACTGTTGTTGGATTTATTGTTGCATTGTTATCATCACAATCACCGCTAATTGCTGTTAGTTCTGATAAAAGTTTATATCCTGCTGGTCTTTCACATTGTGTTGCAGTAGTGCCATCACTATAACCATCATTGTCTGCATCTTTATACCAAACGGTTGTGGGATTTATGGCTGCATTATTATCATCGCAATCGCTGTTGTTTGCTACACCGCCGCATGCAACAGGTGAGCCTGCTCCATAACCGTCACCATCATTATCTGCATACAAAACTTTTGTATCATCACAGTCACTATTGTTTGCCACACCACAGGCAACAGGTGAACCAGCACCGAAACCATCACCATCATTATCTGTATAAAGAACTTTGCTATCATCGCAATCAGTGTTATTTAAAACATAGCCCGCAGGTGGCGGACATTGTTGTGTAGAAACATTCGGATTACCAAAGCCATCTTCATCTAAATCCTGGTAGAATGTTGTTGCTGCACCTAAAAATTCATAAGCTCCCATATCAATGCTGCTACGGGTATTGCCATCAATATCAGTGGCAGGTGTTTGAGAAGTTGCAATACCTGCATTAATAGCGGGTGAGCATGGAAGCAAATGCAGATCCCCATTTGCTGCATTCACAAATTGCGGATCTTGATTTTTATTAGCTGAACCGGTATAACCACCTTGCACAATAGAATATGAAACAGTGCTGCTGTTATCAGAAAATTCTCCACCAGAAACACCGCCTGCAATATCACCCCAAAGAATGCAATTGGTTAAATTGGGAAGAGAATTGTCTATATTATAAATCGCACCACCGTTACCAAGGGAACCAACCCTGTTCATAGAAAAACTGCAATTATACAATGTTGGCGAAGAAAGGATATTGTAAATAGCACCGCCTCTTGTTGCACCATTATCGGTGAAGATGCAATTGGTAAGTGTAGAAGTAACAATGCCTGAAGTAGCATTACTGTTATAGATAGCGCCGCCACTTCCTGTAGGCGCCGTATTGCTGATGAAGCGGCAATTTTTTATAATGGTAAGACCAGCGTTGTTATTAAAGATAGCGCCACCAAGCTGACCTCCTCCAAACAGGTTATTTTCAGTAAAGGTGCATCCGTTCACGCGTAATGAAGCGTTTTCATTCGCAATAGCGCCGCCTTGCTGTGCAAGGTTTTTGATAAAGCTGCAGTTGGTGATTAATGGAGAAGAACTTGTTTCATTATACAATCCTCCACCCTTAACAGTAGCGTTGTTGTTAGTAAAGATGCAGTTAGTGATGGAAGGTGAAGCCCCCGATGTGCTAAACATACCCGCCCCATTGCTGCCCGGTACCCCAAGATTGCCGCCGGCCGTTATGGTAAAACCATCTAATAGTGCTCCGCTGCCTACACCGCTGCTTTGCACTACATGCACAGCATTGTTAGAACTAATGCCATCTTGTTGTATCTCTCCACTTAAAATAGTAATGTTAGTTTGCAGGTTGCGCTGATTGATTGCCGCTTCATTTCCTGCAAAGCCGCCGTAAATAGCCACATCGTTTTTGAGTGAGAAAGAAGCATTGATGTCGTTATTAATGAAGCCTCCACCTTCATCAGGATAGTAAGTGCCTGCCGCTACCCAAATCTGGTCTCCGCTAATGGCTTGAGATAACGCCATTTGTAAGGTGTGGAAAGCAGTCGCCCATGAAAGACCGTTGTTGGCATCATTGCCCGTTGGCTTTACAAAAAAAATCAGAGGGTCTGCTTCATCAACCTGACCATCACAATCATTGTCCTTACTATCACCGGGAATTTCCCGTGCACCGGGATGAATGTTTGAATTGGTATCATCGCAATCATGAAAGTCGGGTACCCATCCAAATGGTATGGCACAAGCGTTGAATGTCGCTGACACCTGAGGATTTCCATAACCATCTCCATCAGCGTCTTGGTAAACAGTAATATCAGTTTTACAATCTTGTGCAATTAGCTGTGTACTTAAAAATGAACAGAACAGAATCAATAAAAAATAAAACTTTTTCATAAGCGGAAGTTTATAGTTTAAATACTTTATGGGAATTTACATTTGGTTTTGACAGTTACGTGTATAGAGCTTTAAAAAAGACCCGGCTGTAAATACCCGCCGGGTTTCAAAGGGATTATCAAGGAATGACAACCTCAATACTCAAGTATCTTCTCCTGTATTGTAAGTTTCAAAGGGATTATCAAGGAACGACAACTTTATTTTTCGTAAATAAATTGCGTTTTATAAATCTTATCATTTACAATTATTCTTACCATATAAATTCCTTTCGTTAATGCAGATGATAGTGTAATTGTTTTTTGTAATGCACCATTTTTTATCTCTGCATTTTCTGTTTGAACTGTTTTGCCTGTGATGTCAATCAATTGAATTTTTGCAGTACCATTTATTTTATCTGAAATATTTAGCTCAAGCATGAATTGCCCTTTCGTTGGATTGGGATATAACTTCATGGTTGAACTATTTGCAACATTTACAGAAGTGATACTTTGCGTATTCGAGCCGTTAGCAGCAGTTTTAAAGCTAGTGGTAGCTGAATAACTTGTCCATTTATCATTGCATTTAGCCTTGATATGCCAGTTGTAAGTTTGATTTGCCTTTAGCGATAAAATTTTTGCAGAACGTATATTGCCGCTAAGAAATACATCAACCCATTTTGCGCCCGGGGCAACACTCTTATACTGCACCTGCCATTGTTGCGGATTAGCTGTTGCACTCCAGTTTAATTGAGCACTGTTTGAAGTAATATTTGTGGTGGTCAAATTGGTTCCATTCTGACAAGGATAGCATGTTGCCTTTTCATCAATCACTCCATTGCAATTATCATCCACTTTATTACCGCATACTTCTACAGCTGCCGGATTAATTGCCGGATCATTATCATTACAATCTTTATTGTTGCTAACATAACCTGCCGGTGGAGTTGAAGAGCAACTTGATGTTGTTTTAGCAGAATTGCCATATCCGTCTTTATCCGCATCAAGATAATAGGTTTGAGGTGAATAAACTGTTGCATCATTATCGTTGCAATCTCCTGCAATGGCTGTTAATTCTGATGCAAGTTTGTATGTTGTTGGTCGCGTACATTGTATTACTGAAGAGCCATCACTGTAACCATCATTGTCTGCATCTTTGTACCAAACTGTTGCTGGATTTATGATTGCATTATTATCATCACAATCGCCGCTTGTTGTTGTTAACTCTGATGCAAGTTTATATCCGGTTGGTCTTTCACATTGTATTACTGAAGAGCCATCACTGTAACCATCATTGTCTGCATCCTTATACCAAACTGTTGCTGGATTTATGATTGCATTATTATCATCACAATCGCCGCTTGTTGCTATTAACTCTATTGCAAGTTTATATCCTGTTGGTCTGTCACATTGTGTTGTAGTATTACCATCACTATACCCATCGTTATCTGCATCCTTATACCAAACCGTTGCCGGATTTAATGCTGCATCATTATCGTCACAATCGCCGCTTGTTGCAATTAACTCTATTGCAAGTTTATATCCTGTTGGTCTATCACATTGTGTTGTAGTATTACCATCACTATATCCATCGTTATCTGCATCTTTATACCAAATGGTTGCAGGATTTAATGCTGCATCATTATCGTCACAATCGCCGCTTGTTGCAATTAATTCCAATGCAAGTTTATAGCCCGTTGGTCTTTCACATTGGGTAGCAGTAGCGCCATCACTGTATCCATCACCATCTGCATCTTTATACCAGGTCAAAGTTGCATTGATACTTGCATCATTATCATCGCAATCACCGCTTGTTGCAATTAATTCCGATGCAAGTTTATATCCTGCTGGTCTTGTACATTGGGTTGCAGTAGTGCCATCGCTGTAACCATCACCATCTGCATCTTTATACCAAACTGTTGCCGGATTAATCGCTGTATTGTTATCATCACAGTCTGTATTGTTTGAAACATAATTTGGTGGCGCCGGACATGTTGTAACTGAAACATTAGGATCGCCGTATCCATCGCCGTCTGAATCATAATAATACGTTGACTGTACGCCTTCATCTATTTGTCCATCGCAGTCGTTATCCAGTCCATCGCACACTTCTGCTGCGCCGGGATGCACCGATGCATGCGTGTCATCACAATCGGTATTATCTAAAACATAACCCGCCGGTCTTGGGCATGCCTGCGTAGAAACATTAGGATCGCCATACCCATCCCCATCTGCATCCCTGTAAAATAAAATTGCCTGCCCGCTATACTCATACGCTCCCATATCAAACCCATTACCATAGGGGCGACTGTTACCCGCAATATCAAAACCTGGCGCACCCGCGGAAGTACCTGCATCTATAGCCGGAGAGCAAGACAGAATACGTAAATCACCTTTTCCTGCTTGTGCAAAAAACGGGTCTGTATCTAAATTACCGGTGCCGAAGTGACCATATTGCATAATTGAATAATTAACTGTGGCATTGCCATTGATTTCCCATAGTGGTTTGGAAATGTTCGCCGCGGCTATGTCGCCCCAAAGAATACAGTTTGTGAGGACGGAGGAAGTAGCCTTAGATAAATCGTTTAAAATGGCTCCTCCGGTAATGCTCGATGAGTTTTGTGTGAAGGTGCAGTTCTTTAAAGTTACAGTACCGGCGCTATTATAAATGCCTCCGCCGGGAAAACCAACATTTTTGAAAAAAATGCAGTTAACAAAAACCGGTGAAGAAATATTATAAACTCCTCCGCCATTGGTAGCCGTGTCTCGTAAGAAACTGCAGTTGGTGAATGTTGCCGGAGAGCCATTAAACGAAAAGCCACTATAAACTGCTCCGCCATTTGTTCCCCGGTTGGCTTCGAAACTACAGTTATTGAAAGTTGTTGAAGAGGCAGTATAAACTGCGCCTCCATCCTTTGCCCGGTTTCGGGCGAAATAGCAATTATCAAGTACAAGTGCGGCGGTATTATATATGGCTCCACCAGAACCAAGCGTTTCGAGATTATTGTCGCTAAAACTGCAATTGATGAGGTGAAGAGATGAACCATTAGCATTGGCAATTGCTCCGCCTGAGAAGCTGGCAGTGTTTCCGCTGAAGATGGTATTACTAATAACGGGTGAAGAAGCATCATTATACATCGCACCTCCATATCCATTAGAGAGAAATACCCGGTTTGCAGTAAATACACAGTTTGAAATAGCAGGTGTGGCTCCGCCGGTATTGTACATGCCGCCGCCGGGAGCATTTGATACGGTTGAATTGCCCCCTTGCGTTATGGTAAATCCATCTAAAACGGCGGTACTGTTTACGCCGTTGCTTTGCACAACATGATACGAGTTTCCACCATAACCGGCAATACCATCAATGTCACCACTAAGGATAGTTACATTGACTGTAATATTTCTTTGGCTTAGAATGGTTTCAGTTCCGTTGAAGCCACCATAAATCGCTACACCGTTTTTTAGCACAAAGGAATTGGAAGGGTCGTTGCCGGGATAATAAGTTCCTGACGCCACCCAGATTTGACCACTGATTGTAGCAGTAAGTGCATTCTGTAGGTTTGTGTAGGCATCTGCCCACGAGGTGCCGTTATTAGCGCCAACGGCATTCTTATTTACATAAATTATTTGGGCGAAGCTTCCTATGCTAAGCAGCAGGCAAAAAATGGTAAACATTTTTCTCATAAGTGTACTTTTGAGGATTAAGTATTGAAGAATATTTATAAGATTCGGTTTGAGTAAATGACTGATGCATTTTCTTGTTTATCTCCTGCATTCTTTTTTCATAAATCAGGATCACTAAAGCGATAAGCAGTAGCATTAATAAAACAACCGCGATAACCGGTAAATTTTTTTTGAGCATGGGGCATAAATGTTCGGATTATTACCGGCAGCAAAGTAGTTTGAAGCTAAGGATGAATACAATTTTTAAAGCAGACAAAAGCCTGACAGCCGCCGGACAAAAAACGGACAACGACGCCCCAGCCCCTAAAGGGAGTTGAAAACGGTTACGAAATGAATTATGGGAATTAAGGGTTTTATTTTTATGATACCAACTGAAGTTCTTCGTGGCATCGTCCCTTGTGTCGCAATCCGTTCATCTGTTGTGCATGTGGCGACAAAAAAATAGTTACGGGAAATGTAAAAATTAATTCTACAAAGACGAGTTAGAAAATAAGGTAATAAGATTGTTATTTCTATGGTATTTCACTAAGCTAAAGGAAACCGACCTTATCACCTTATTCAACCACTCGACTTTGTATGCTCCAGTACTTGATCACCAATTTCAGAATTGAAAACCTGCAGATGCCATTTGTTCTTACGACAATCTAATTGTTCAACAGGCGATGCCATAGAAAACAAAAGTTGGTGTCATAAAAAAATTACATCTACACATCCGAATCATTATCGCCGGAGACAAATAGAAATCACTATCATCATTCTACTCACTTCAAATCATACATAACAAAAAACCCGCTCTTACAAAAGAACGGGTTTTATATTATTGAAAAGTTTATTTCCAATTATCTTCCGTCGTCACCCCTATTATCATTGCCTCCATCATCACCTAAATTAAGCGGATAACCGTAAGTGCCTTCATAACCCGGATAAATACCTTCGAGCCTTACAGTGCCATGGGCGCCGCTTAAAATGGTTTGTAAATCCTTAAGGCTTCTCACTTCCTGACCATCAACACTTGTAATCACAAATCCTTCCTGCATACGAGTGCTTTTAAGCAAGCCGGTACCCAGTTTTTTTACAAGCACACCACCTGGGATGTCATTCTTTTGCGCTGTAGTTTTATCAACATCTACAAGTTCACCACCAAGCTTATCTAAAGAACTTTCCTGTTTAACTTCGGCATAAGTGCCGGCTTTATTCTTCAATGTGAGATTTGCAATATTCTCTTTACCATCCCTTACATAGGTGATAGTTATCTTGTCGCCGGGTTTATAGCGTGCAATTTGTTCCTGTAGTTCAGGACCGGTACCTACTTCAACACCGTTGATCTTTGTAATGAAGTCGCCTTTTTGAACACCTGCTTGTTTTGCCGCGCCATCATCAGCCACACCGCTTACGAATACACCCGTTCCATCCTTAACGCCTAATTCTTTTTTCTTTTCATCGGGAAGCTCATCCGGAGGATAAGAGATACCCATATAAGCTCTTTGAACAGTACCATATTTCATTAAATCGTTAACGATTTTCTTAACGATGTTTACAGGTATTGCGTAAGAGTAACCCGCATAAGAACCGGTAGGCGAAGCAATGGCAGAATTTATACCAATTAACTCACCGTTAGTATTTATTAACGCTCCTCCACTGTTACCCGGATTAACGGCTGCGTCGGTTTGTATAAATGATTCAATAGGGCGGTCACCCTTATTAATACCAATTGAACGTGCCTTTGCACTTATAATCCCTGCAGTAACGGTAACATCAAGATTCAACGGATAACCAATTGCCAATACCCACTGACCAAGCTTTACATCGTCGCTGTTACCATACACGAGGTAGGGAAAATTATTACCGTCAACTTTTAATACCGCAAGGTCTGTGTTTTTATCAGTAGCGACAACCGTTGCTTTATAGGTTTTCCTGTTAGCGGTAGTTACTGTCACCTCATCTGCATCTTCCACAACGTGGTTATTTGTTACAATATACCCATCATTGCTTATAAAGACGCCGCTGCCACTTGCGCGCTGCTCTGGTATAACATTCATACGTGGGCCGCCAAAGAAATCTGAAAACGGATCATCATCACCAAACAAATCTGAAAATGGATTTCTGCTTTTGGGCAGATTGTTGCTAACGCGTTTTTCTTTTGTGCGGGTTTTTATGTGCACCACTGCAGGAGTAGCCGTTGTTGATGCGGCTGTAAAATCCACAGGCCCGCCCGGTACGTTATTCTTATCAAAAAAACCTGCATAGTTTACAGGCAGTTTACCCTCCTGTTGCAGAATGGGTTGGGTGTGGGCGTTCATGTATGTAGCATAACCCCAAACACTCAAAATGGCAGTGGCAGCACTTATTACAACCACCAATAAAATGTTTTTGAGCTTCATCGTCATTAAATTTAATTTTCTGTTTAGATGTCAAATTTCGTTCCTTTTCAGATAACAAAGAAACAAAGCTGTTTAATCGTCAGGTAATAAAATTTTCCTTTTAACACAAAATTGACGAAAGCCGTCGTAGTTCTGACATTCTTGCTGAAATGCCGTTGCAATTATAAAGCCAGTGACAGCAGCTTTGATTTACAATTTTTTTGATTTTTGATTTGAAATTTTCTTTAATTCTTGGACTTTGATTTTTGGTTTTTTTATGTCACAAACTTTTGAACCTTGTAGCATCGCCTCTTGTGTCACTCACTTTTACGTTCTGAACTTTATTCAGCAAATTTCCTTATCAACAATACTTTTGTATTTACCAACTCTATTGCTAACAAAAAAGACAGTATAAGGTTTTTTGAGAACGCAAACTATTATGTTATCTCTATAAATGAAGTTATAGTGACTAAAATTACTAACAAAAATCAGGTGGCAAATTACCGCCCATAAACCTTTTTACCATTTGAATAAGTAGCAATGACTTTTGTATTGAGTACATCTTTTTCTCCAACCTTCATTAAGTCTTTATCAATAATAACAAAGTCTGCCTTTTTCCCAACTTCAATGCTGCCCGTTTCGTTTTCAAGAAAATCTGCTTTAGCTGCCCAAATGGTGATACCGCGAATAGCTTCTTCGCGCGACAATGCATTTTCCATTTGAAAACCGTTTGCGGGATAGCCTTTTGTATCAAGACGAAAAACCGCAGCCAGAAAGGTTTTAAAGGGACTAATATCTTCCACAGGAAAATCTGTTCCTAACGGTATCCACCCATTTTGCTGCAAGAGTTGTTTGTAAGCATAAGCAGCTTTTAACCGTTGTGCACCAAGTCTTTCACCAGCCCAATACATATCGCTGGTTGCATGCGTGGGTTGAACCGAAGGAACTACAGAGGCTTTTCCAAATAAATCAAAATCGCTTTGATTAATTACTTGTGCATGCTCTATTCGCCAACGTTTATCGTTCTTTCCTTTTAAATATTTGTTGTAAACGTTGAGTATTTCGCGGTTGGCGGAATCGCCTATTGCGTGTGTGCACATTTGAAAATCTGTATTAATAAGAAGCGCAGCAATCGAATCGAAATGCGATTTATTGCTCAAAAGAAACCCATACCAGCCGGGCTTATCGTTGTAAGGCTGGAGCAAACATGCGCCGCGGCTCCCAAGAGCGCCATCTGCATACACTTTAAAGCCATGTACAAATAATTTATCTGTTTTGTATGGACCTCTTTGTAAAAAACGGTTATAGTTTTCTTTATCATCGCTCAACATAATGTATAAACGCATTTGCAATTTGCCCTCTTTTTGCAATGCATAAATCATATCAACATCCTGATAACTTAAACCGCAATCTGTAATGGTCGTAAGTCCTTGTGCAAAACAATTTTGCTGTGCAGCGATTAACCATTTTGTGTAATCTTCTTTTGCAGGTGCAGGGATTTTTGATTCAACCAAACCGACTGCGTTATCAATCAATATTCCTGTAAGCTTACCATTCTTCGTTTCAATTTCACCGCCGGTTATGGTTTGTCCTGGTTTTATATTCGCTATTTCTAATGCTTTGACATTTGCAATCGCAGCATGACCATCAACACGACTTAACAGAACCGGTTTGTTTGGCAACAATTGATTGAGCTTTTCATTGGTTGGAAATATTTTGCCGGGAAACTTATTTTGATCCCAGCCTCTGCCCGTTATCCAATTTTCATTTGGATGTTCTGCAGCAAATTTTTTTACTCTTTCAATTACTTCATCAAAGCTGTTGCAGCCAAAAAGATCAACTTCGAACAGCGATTTTCCATAACCTACAAAATGAGCATGTGCATCTATAAAACCGGGATAAACAGGCTTGCCTTTTGCATCTATAGTTTCTTTTGCCTGATATTTATTGAGTATGTCATCATTCTTTCCAACAGCTACAATTGTTCCCTTGTTTACTGCAAAAGCTTCTGCGATAGTAAAGCTGCTATCAACAGTGTAAACAACAGCGTGATGAATGATGAAATCAACTTGCTGCCTTTTATCACTTGATGAAAGAACAAATAATGTTAGAAAAAAAGAAAGAATAGAACGCATGTAAAAATGATTTAAGAAATTAAAATGCCGAACTGACTATAATTCTCAAGTTTGACGACTCACGATTCACGATTCACGATTCACGATTTTTGTTTCTCACTATCTTGTAAATCTTTACTGCGCTCATCAATACAATAACAAATGCAATCAATCCAACTAATCCCCACACAAAACTGATACTTTCTTTTACTACGGCAAGCATTACAATTGCAACAAGAAAAATGGTGGCAACTTCGTTCCATATTCTTAATTGCTGTGAGGAATATTTATAGACATCGCCCATTTGCTGTTTATATATACGGTGCAGAGAAATGAAATATAAATAAAGAAAAATAACAAAAATAAGTTTGATCAACAGCCATCTTCCTTCGGGTTGAAGAAGCAAATCGTTCCATGGACTATTTGCCATTACAAGAGGCCCAAAAATTAAAGTGAGTATGGCAGATGGTACGGTGATTCCATACCACAGACGCCTCATCATTGTTTTAAATTGATCACGCAGCACTTTACATTCTGCCTCCGGTTTGTCTCCTGCTTCGGTGTTATAAATAAAAAGTCTTGGCATATAAAACATACCTGCAAACCAAGTAACGATGAAGATGATGTGGAGGGCTTTGAGATAATTGTACATGGAGGTGATTTACGAAGTACGATTTTTTGATTTACGATTTTGAAGTTTCTAAAACCATTTCAACACTTCCCTTCATATATTCTTTGATCCATTTTGTTACCGCCGCTACCCACAACGGATGCACGTTTAAACATGGAATCATGGTAAAGCTTTCTCCGCCCGCATGTAAAAAAATTTCTTTGCCTTCTTCTGCTATTTCTTCAAGCGTTTCCAAGCAGTCGCTTACAAATGCAGGACAAACAACGATTAATTTTTTTACGCCTTCTTTAGGTAACTCCATTAAACGTTGAGCAGTATAAGGTGTAAGCCATTGATCTCTTCCTAATCTTGATTGAAATGTTTGTTCAACTTTTTCCTTTGGCAGATTTAACGCATCCGCAACTAATTCTGTCGTAACAATTGTTTGATGACGATAACATTTTGCATGCGCCACAGACGTAACATGACAACAATCATTCACTCTTAAACAATGACTGCCTGTTATATCTCCTTTAAAAATGTGGCGCTCCGGAACACCATGATAGCTGAATAATATTTTATCGAAAGGTTGCTGCAAATATGGTTTTATACTTTCCACCAAAGCATAGATATAATCTTCATTGCTGTAATAAGGTGCGATGGTTGTGAGCTTGAATTTGTATTTATTTTTTGCATGAACTTCTTTCATGTATTCAACAGCAGTCTCATAACTGCTCATGGCATAGTGCGGATACAATGGAAATAGAATTACTTCTTCTAAATCAGGATTTGCTTTCAACAATTTTTCATAAGCAAATTTCGGTGTTGGGTTTCCATAGCGCATCGCAATTTCAACCGGCTCTTCAAAATTTTGCTGCACTGCTTGTTGCAGCTGTTTGGTTAATACAATCAATGGCGAGCCTTCTTTCCACCAAATGCTTTTGTAAGCCTCAGCACTTCTTGGCGCACGAAACGGAACAATCATTCCTTTTACTAAAAATGTTCGAAGCAAATAAGGAACATCAATCACTCTTTTATCCATTAAAAATTCATTCAGGTATCGCCGCACATCTTTTACATCTGTAGAATCAGGGGAGCCAAGATTCATCAAAACAATTGCTCTTTTCGCCATCGTTGCTATTTTACAAAATACAAATGTAGTGGTGAATGGTGAAATGAGCGGTGAGTGATAACATGAATCGTCAATTGTGAGACGTGAGACGATAGACTAGAAACCTCTCTCACGTTTTACGTCTTGTCGTTTCACGATTTGAAACAGTTTTTAAAAGTTAAATTTGTGTTCACTCATTTAATGCTCTGAAATAAATTATAGGTTTGATGTATGAGAAAGAAATTTATTAAGTACACTTCATTATTATTAACAGTGACAGGATTAATTTCATGCGAATCAAAAAGTCAGTTTAATACTGCTGCAAATAATAGAAGCCTTTTGTGGGAGGTAACAGGCAACGGTCTTTCAAAACCGGTTTATCTCTATGGAACCATGCATTTGCTTTGCGCCAGTGATGCCGTACTAAGTAATAATCTTAAACAAATTATAAAAGATGTTGACCAAATATATTTTGAAATTGATATGGACGATCTCGGGGAACTGCTCACCGGCTTTACAAAAGGCACTATGAAAAACGATACAACACTTCATGATTTGTACAGCAGCGAAGAATATCAGCGGATAAAAAGCTTTTTTGAGCTTCGTGGTATGGGAATGGAGTTACAAATGTTGAATAAAATGCAACCCATGCTTGTTTCTGCGTTGGTATATCAGGCAATCTTGCCCTGTAAAGACGCCGATGGTATTGAGTTGAACATCATGAAATATTCGCATCAATTTAAGAAAGAAATAAAGGGATTAGAAACGGCTGCATTTCAGGCATCGGTGCTTGATAATATTCCTTACACCGAACAGGCAAAAGAATTATTGTATAGTATTGACAGTGTTCAAAACACCGAAACCGAAACCGAAGAAATGGTAAAGCTCTACAAAGAACAAGATCTTGATAAATTACTCGAATTTAGTTTAAAAACAGAAGGCGGCTCTTCAACAGAAATGCAGGATGTAATGATAAACAAGCGCAATGAGAATTGGGTAAAACAATTTCCTGATATTACAAAAGACAAATCAATCTTAATTGCTGTTGGCGCAGGACATTTAGGCGGCGAACACGGCTTATTGAATCTTCTTAAACAAAAAGGCTACACTGTTCGGCCATTGGAAAATGGAATGGACAACGAGCTATAGAATGTTGAACAAGGAACAAGGAATATCGAATTACGAAGGAGAGCGGACACTCAACACTCAATATTCAATTCAGTTTTAGTTTCACATTGTTCATTGAAAATTGAACATTGAGCATTTTCTTTCCTTAATCATTAAACATTCCTTGTTCCTTGTTCGATATTCAAACTCCTTGTTCGATATTCAAAACCTTTCCAGCTTCGAAAAAAAGAAATCGCTTTCTATAGTGGCGTTTTCATCGCTGTCGCTTCCATGCACTGCATTTTCACCAACAGATGATGCAAATAATTTTCTTATAGTTCCTTCATCAGCTTTTGCAGGATCGGTTGCACCAATCAATGTTCTGAAATCTGCTACAGCATTTTCTTTTTCAAGAATTGCAGCAATAATAGTTCCGCTGCTCATAAACTGTACAAGCTCTCCGTAAAAAGGTCTCTCTTTATGAATCGCATAAAATTCACCCGCCTGTTCTTTTGAAAGCCTTGTATATTTCATTGCTTTGATGGTAAAGCCCGCTTTAATAATCTTATCTAAAATAGCACCTGAATATCCCTTGCCTGTTGCGTCGGGTTTTATCATGGTAAATGTTCTGTTGCTCATGGTTCTTTCAATTTGGCGGCAAAAGTAAGCGGAAGAAATTATAGTTGAAATATTTTGCTATAAGACTTATATTCTTTGTTCTACAAAATTTTAAAAACAAAAAGTTTTTTGTATCATTGGCAGTTAATAAAATTCAATCATGAAACTCTTAATTAGTACCAGATGAAAACATTTCTACAACTCTTTACTTTCTGCTTCACACTTCTTTTATTCATTATTACAAAAAGCTTTTCTCAAGCCGAACATTGGATAGCAGTTTTGGAGTGAATGGGAAAGTGACAACTGTTGTTAGTACAGAATCTTATTCAGGAGCTAAAGCCATAGCAATTCAAACAGATGGCAAAATTGTAGCTGCAGGAGATTCAATTTCAGATTTTGTTGTTGTACGTTATTTGACAAATGGAAATATTGATTCATCATTTGGTCAAAATGGAAAAGTTGTAACACATTTTGATTTTATTACCTCTTCCGTTAGTAATATTAATTCAGTTATAGTTCAACTTGATGGTAAAATTATAGCAGGTGGATCGTGTTATAGCTCTTCTAATCCTGAAAATCAAAATTTTGCTTTAGCTCGCTATGACTCCAATGGAAATCTTGATTTAACTTTTGGAGTTGATGGAAAAGTTCTGACTCCAATGAAAGATGGAGCTATTAATGTTTTAGCACTTCAAAATGATGGCAGAATTTTAGCTGGAGGCAGGAGTACCCAATCGTCTCTTTTGCGTTATTTAACCAATGGAAGCCTTGATTCTTCTTTTTTTAGTTTAAATGGCTTAATAAATCCGCAACATTATTTTCTTGTTCAAGATTTGGCAATACAAAAAGATGGAAAAATTATTGTCGGAACAATAGGAGTAGATAATAACAATACGGGTGACTTTAAAATCGTTCGTCTGTTATCAAACGGTAAGTATGACTCAACCTTTGGTCTAAATGGTAGCAGCCCATCAATTGATTTTTATGGATCAGAGGACGAATTATATTCAGTGAGCTTACTTACCAACGGTGATATATTAGCAGGCGGAAGTGCTCATAATGTCACGCATGGAACATCTGAAATAGCGATAGCAAAATATAAGAATAATGGAAGTGTGGATTCTTCTTTTGGTTTAAATGGGAGAGTAGCAACAACTCTTGGTGAGGTTTCAGTTATATCTTCTAAAGTACTTTTACAGAAGGACGGTAAGATAATTATTAATGGAGACGCGGGATCACCATTTATAATTGCACGTTTCGATTCTAATGGTAAAATTGATTCATCCTTTGGCTCAAATGGAAAAGCTTTTGCAGATTTTGGTATAAGTTCAGATTTTCATTCAGCAGCTTTACAATCAGACGGGAAAATTATAGCAGTAGGTATGCCGTTCTTCAGCCTTGCCCGCTTCAAAGGTGATGATGATATTCTTCCCATCTCTTTAATAAATTTTACATCCCTCAAAAAGGAAAAAAGTGTTTTACTCCTTTGGCAGATTTCAACAGAAATAAACAATAATTACTTTTCTATAGAAAGAAGTTCGAACGGAATAAATCAGTTTGAAGAAATAGGAAGGGTACAAAGTAGAGGCAACTCGAATCAAACTCAACAATACCAGTTTGAAGATTTACATCCATTGAGCAATAAAAATTATTATCGTTTAAAACAAATTGATAAAGATGGTCATGCCACGTATTTTAAAACCATTCTTGTTGAATTTGCAAAATATTTAGCTGTCACACTTTATCCCAATCCTGTAAAAGATGTTTTGAAATTAGCAGGTTTAAATGCTAATGCAAAAACAACCATTTCGATTATTGATATGCACGGAAGAGTGATTATGAAAACAACAATTTCAAATGTTTCAACATCCCTTAATATAAACCAGTTGCAAGCCGGAACTTACCTTGCAAAAATTGAAACTAATAATAACACAACAGCTTTGAAGTTTGTAAAAGAATAACCATAATGCTCCACTTAATTCCAATATCAATTGAAGATGCTCCTGTTTCAAAGCGGTTTTAAACAGGAACGCTACAGCTCAATTGAAAGCGGAACCATGAAAGTAGTGCGACGCAACAGGTGATGCCATTTTGTACAAAAGCTCGTCACCCAACAATCTCACTCATTCTATTTCAAGAATCACTATATGATAAAAACACTAATAACCGCTTATAAAAGCCCTGCTCAACAAATTCATTTGTGCAAATGCCTCGAAAGCCGCAATTTTGCCGCCACCTATGCAAGAGGTACAGCAGGTTTATACTTTATTGAAGCAGGCAAAAAAGATTGTAATTACCACGCATCAAAAACCTGATGGCGATGCAATGGGTGCGGCACTTGGATTATATCACTTTTTGCAAAATCTCGGTCACGATGCAATTGTAATTTCCCCGACCAACTGGGCAACATTTCTTAACTGGATGCCCGGTTGCAGCATGGTGATGGATTATGAAGCGAATAAAGAAGAAGCGGTGAAAATTATTGACACAGCCGACATTCTGTTTTGCCTCGATTTCAACATTCTGCATCGCACAAAAAATCTGGAACCCATTCTTGCCGCAGCATCTTGCATAAAGGTTTTGATAGACCATCAT
>Ga0081539_10000525_pt1 | contig 79633 bp, 55 predicted proteins | sample TabmetS4T2R2_FD_71023 | JGI IMG/M metagenome (GOLD analysis project Ga0081539, IMG submission 71023) | Tabebuia heterophylla rhizosphere microbial communities from the University of Puerto Rico - S4T2R2 | ecosystem: Host-associated > Plants > Roots > Rhizosphere ...
TCAACGCCGATATATATTGCATCCATAGCGCCTCCTTTCAGTCTCATGGCAATGAACAACTGAGTCGTGAGTTTAGCACTCACGGCTGGAGGCGCTTGCTTCATAACATCAGTACCACCCGCGGTAGCGGGTGGGTGCGCAGCCCTCAAGCAGGTCGGTGCTGTCACCGCCAGTGTAAGCAGCATTGGGCCCCTGAGGGATCAAACGAGGTGATCAAAACGTCGCCCGATGGCTACGCACCCACCCGCTATCGCGGGTGGTACTGACCGCATCCAAGCTCCAAACTGGCCTGCTTTGGTATAAACTTGGCGCATTCAATAAAGGGGTGAGTTGAGTATGGCTCGTGGGTGGGAAAGCAAGGCGGTTGCCGACCAAATCGAAGAAGGAGAATCACGCCAGCACCAGTCTTCGAAAACCGAAGTTACAAAGGAACAACGAGTGCTGAAGGAGCGCCTCGACTCCCTGCAGCTCTCCAGATCGAGATTGCTTCAACAACTCGAGCACGCCAGGCACCCGGCGCATCGCAATGTTTTACTTAACGGTTTGAAGGCCATCGAGAGAGAAATCGAGGAAGCTTCCGATAAGGTTCCTTAACGGTCATTGAGCTCTAAGAAATCGTCGCGTCTTTTTTCTTCTTGTCGGCGACTAGCCCGATTTTATCAACGCCTACTTTTCTTACCTCGTTAATTACATCGACTACGTCGCCGTAGTTAACGCCCACACCGCTCTTGATATAAACAATTCGATCCTGTTCGTTCTTGACCTTTTCGAGCATACGCTGGACTTCCGCACCGATTTGTTCTTTGGGCAGGCGTTTCGTTCCGATGTAGTACTCAACGTCATTTAAAATGGAGATTACGACTGACGATTCCTCGCTGATCTTCGGATCGACATCCGGGTTGGTCATGTTCTTCGGTATCGGAACCGTGATGCGAGACTGCAGGAAAGGTGTGACCACCATAAAGATGATCAGCAACACCAGCATGATGTCGACCATCGGCGTTACGTTGATTTCTGATTGTATGGACCGCCCGCCTGCTCCGGTTGTCATTCCCATAAAGATCTCCCTTCACGCTTTTGACAACGGCAGTCGATGTTTTGTTCCAAGCGATTCGCACACACGAAGAATTGTATTAACAGAGTTCTAACGTGACACGCACACCTCGCGTTCCAAGGGTAATCGTCCAGTTCACTTAAGGCTAACTGTCATCACCTCGTGTGAAGGGATGCAGTTGTGAGACGCCATACACACAGTCCTGTGTTCACTATTGAGAGTGGCTGAGGGCGTGTAACAGTCGCAGTGTGTTTAGAGGCTGACCCGAACCGGGTGGACAACAGGGAGCGACCATTGCGGAGCGCAGCAACACGTATTTCAGTTATGATTTGGATCGCACTACCGGCAAGGAAGAACTCACCATTTTCATCGATCCGAAAGACCCGCAGCGCAATATAAAGATCGACCTCACGCTGGAAGCGAAGCCTTCGAGTTAGAAAAGTTATGCCGCCGAACTTGCGTCAGCCGTCTTGCTTTCCCGATGACGCAATCCGCCTCCTGGCATATCAGGACTGGGTTCTGAGACGCCGGCCCGCCAGTCTGCGCAGCAGCCGAGGAGCGACACGCAGCATAAGAACCACCGTTCGCAGTTTCCAGCCCCCCAGCACGCGGTGAGCTCGTTCAAACGAGGTGCGTGCCTCGTCGAATCGCCCTCCAAGCAGACGGAGCTTCGCATCTGCGAGTGCAACGGCAGCCTTCTGCAACTCCATCACCCGCGAGACTTCCGCGTGCTCCGCGGGCGTTAGATCGTAAGTGTCCGCAATGTGCCGGTAGACGCGCATCTCACGCGCGAGGCGGCTCATAAAGTTGCCGGACAAATTATCCTCGCGACAACGATACTTCAACAGCACGTTGCGCTGGTAGGCGAGGCGCGCCCCGCGCTTTGCGAGCCGAGTCCACAACTCGAAGTCTTGTGCCTTGCGTAGGCTTTCATTAAACAGTCCCGCGTCAAAGAGCACGACCCGGCGCGCGAGCACGCCTGAAGTGATGACATTGCACTCGTTGCGAATTAGGCTGACGAAGGTCACTGGTCCCTCAGACGACGAGGTCTCCATGTAAGTCTTTCCCGCGTTCGACGAGTTGCCGAAAATCAGCGCGTCGGCATAGGTGAGGTCGTAACTACCCTCACGGACGAATGCTAACTGTTTTTCAAGATAATCCGGCATCCAGAGATCATCGCCGTCAAGGAAGGCGACAAACTCGCCGCGCGCCTCTCGCAGGCCGCGATTTCGTGCTGCGCCGGCGCCGCGGTTTTCCTGCCGCACGTAGAGAATACGATCGAGATATGGCGCGAGCGCTTGCTCCAACTCCTCCGTGTCAGGTGAGCCGTCATTGATGACAATCACTTCAAACTCCCTTACGGTTTGAGCGAAGACGGAGTCGAGCGTTTCCACAATATAGCTCGCGATCTTGTACGCGGGTATGATGACGCTGACGAGAGGGATAGGAGTGGCTGCAACGTCTCTCATATGTTTCACGGTGAAAACGAACAGATGGCCCACGCTTTTCCGTCGCGCTCGCGCGACTCATGGGAGACGCCGTACTCCGTTGCCCATTTCCGCAACACTGCTTTTTCCTCCGCCCGCTCGGCGTCGTCCAATAGAATGACGGCCTTCCGCGACAAGTGTGAGCGGAGCACCGGCAGCAGGCCGAAGCGCCCACCCTTCACATTTCCGGGCGGGCCGTCGGCGACGACCAGCTCAAAATCTCGCGGCAACGTCTCGAGCGGGGGGTTGTACCAACAAAAGTCACCGTAATCGCGCAATGGTGCGAACGTCAGGTGAACGTTCGTCAAACCATAGCCCCTCAACTTTGATTCCGTGTTACGAAAGAACTCCGGATGGTGCTCGAGCGTCCATACCTGCTGACCGCGGCGTGCGGCCAAAGCTCCAAGGAGAATTGTCGTTAAGCCGCTACCGATTTCGAGCACAGGCCCTGATGCGGCAGCCGCCGAACGCGCGACCTCTTCCAAATATCCCCCGACCGCACGAAAACCGTCGTCGCCCCAGGCGCGTCCGAGTTGTTGCAGCACGTTGCGCATCGATGTTTCACTCGAACTCACTGCGAGCCGTTGCATGGCGGCCGCGAATTGGCGCTCCCTATGAATTCTTTTGATCTTTTCCTTTACCGACTTCGGCAAGATTCTTTTGACGAGAGCTACCATATTCAAATCACCTCTTGACTCGTTGCAGGGGGCGATGAGACCACTGCTGATTCTCTCCGTAAAATGATGGCGGCTACTGCGCCGAAGTCTCGCAGTGCACGCCTGCCGGCGGGAATTGCATAGAGGCACAGCACCGCGACTGCGCAGGCAATTGCGAGCGAAGCAGCCAAACCGGCAAGCGGGTTCACGATGACAACCGACCGACGAAAAATGAAAAGCGCAAAGAGCACGCCAAGCGCGGCACAGAAGGCGGGCGCCACAGTAGTGTAGAAATCTCGCGGGCGCACGGGACCTGTACGTCCTACCCAATAGAAGAGCAGCGGAGTCACAATGGTCACCCAGACAAGGGCGTACACGGTGGCGACTCCGACCGCTCCCCAGGGAAGCCCGGCGACTATCGCGGCAACGATGATCGTGCTGGCGACGAGCCCATACCGGAACATGTCGGGCGTGCGTCCCTGAGAGATGAAGAGCCATCCTGTGGTATTAGCGATTGGCTGGATCAGAGCGGCGACTCCGAGGGCAGCAAAGATACGACCGGCTTCAATCCATTGTGGTCCTAGTATCACCAGCACGACCCAATCGGCAGTTGCGATCAACAGTGCGACACCGGGCATGGTCAGAACTGAAATTTTTTCAATGATGCGTAGATAGGCGCGGCGGTAGCGCTCGGGTGAGTCGTTTAGACGGCTCAATGCCGGCACGGCCACAGTTGTGATGGGAGCATTGATCTGATCTATCGGCAACGTCAGGAGCTGGTATGCCTTCGCGTAGAGGCCCAGTTGATTGCTCCCCCAAACACGACCGATGAGCATGTTGTCGAGATTGCGCGCAAAGAAGTTGACCACACCGAAACCAGTAAGGCTCCCGCCGAAGCGGAGTAATGAGCGCACACCCGCGCCGCGTGCGGGTCGTCCTGGACGCCACCGGCACACGGTCCATATTCCAATCATGTAGACGAAGCTGGTCGTAAGGTGACCGCCGACCAAAGCCCAGTAGCCCGCGCCGCGCCACGCGAGCGCGATCGTTATCGAGATCGTAGCGAGCAGGGCAACCATTTCACAACCGGCTTGGGCCGCAAAACGCATCTGCCGGTGCAAAAGAGCTTCATGCTGGACCGTGAGCCCGCCGAATAGAAATCCGAAGGCGTATACGATCATGATTTTGGTGAGCCGCGGCTCGCCATAGAACCAGGCGACGACGGGCGCCAGCGCTGCGGTGACGAGCCCGACGCCAACGCTCAGAACGACGTTTACCCAGAAAAGAGTGCTGACCTGCGCGGATGTGATCTCATCGCGTTGAACCGTCGCGGCGGACAATCCGAGATCTTTGAACATCGAGACAAAGCCGGTGACAACCACCACCATGCCGATCAGTCCATAGTCTGTTGGTCTCAACAGCCGCCCCAGCACCATCGTGGCTCCGAGGCTAAGGGTGAATTTGAGGCTTTGAGACACGAAGGTCACAGCTCCGCCGCGGGCAGTGCGCGCAGCCAGCCCAGCCTTCAAACGGTTTGTGTTGAAATAACGATCATTGGTCTCGCGGGTGTGAGGGGATCGCTCTGCAGTTTGATGAGGAATCATGATCGGTGCGTGTCTCGCGATGAGCGAACACGCCCCAGCAGCTCAGTGCTGTTTTCTGTGACACTGGGCACACCGACAAATGCACTCCGGTCACCGGCATTGAGCGCGGGCACATTCTTCGGCTCATTCAATTCGGCGGACGTTGCCGTGCTCTCTCGACCCGTTTTAAGGCGTTTTCTCAGCCGTAGAGTTGCATAGAAGCTGGATGCCTGCCAGCCCGCGATACATATACAAAAGACAGCCGCGAGATATACGGACCACTTTGCATCGCCGGTACCGATATAAGTGGTGAAAAGTGCTATTGCGGAAATGAGTGCGGCCAGTGTGCTAAAGACACTCATGAAGAGACTCACCAGCACTTGTTGCTGCGGTGTTTCACCGCCAAACCTGTTTCGACTTCGTTTTAGCTCGGGCAGCCATTCGCCACAACTCTTACAGTAAGCATTTGCGGTTTGGTTCCCGGCGCCGCAGTTTGAGCAATACATCCCGTTAACCTCCGGTGCCCGGAGATTCTACCTCAGATGTGGTAAGTCTGAGAGATCGTAATCCCATCACCGCCCCAGGAGCTTAACGGCAACTGAACACGCGCTTGAAATTGTCTCGTGAGCGACGATAGCTTAGATCCGCTCGCGCACCACATGAAATAATATGCGTGCGGCGGTGACTGAGCTGCGGCCCATATAGATAAAGATCAAGACCCACAATAATTCCAGAAACAAAAGCACTAGTGTGTTCACGACGGCGCGCAATCCATCAACAACACTCGGGGACACGCTTGGGGCAGTGCCGTCGTCGCGTCTCTTAAACGGTACAGCCGCGATAATCTGCCATCGTTCAGCCGGCAAGTTTCGAAAGGCCCAATAGAACAGGCTCGTAAAGAATGCCACGAGTACCAACAGCGAAATCCGAATTGCCATCTGTGCGCTCCTTTTACCGGTTTAACGGCGTGGCCAGTGCGGACCTTACCCTGACATCTGTTTCTACGACTGTTTGATTAAAGCCGAGGGAAAACCGGCTCGTGACGTCAGGCCGGAAGCGATTCGAGATCAGGTCTTTTGCAAACTCGATTCGATCTTTTTGAAATAACAACACCACCGTACTGCTGCCCGGGCGGAAAAGACTCTTCGGCTGTCCTCGCTTGAGAAACATCCCCGGCAAAATAGACCGGGGTACTTCATACTTCTCGTCGCTATAGCACTGCGCGACCCGCCCAACCATCAGCGCCACCACTTCAATGATTGCAATCAAACCGAGGTATGGGCCACCGGGCACATCTGTTTGCAGGATCGTAACGATGCGCCGGTTCTTTGAGTAGGGTGTAATCAGGGAGACTGTTGCCTGCGGATTGCATGAGTGATAACGGCCATCGATTTCGTAAAAATCCACAACCTGACCGGCCGCCGGTACATGTACGTAATGATATTTCTCGGGGGTGAGACGGAAGACGGCGAAGTCTCCATTCGCAAAGGCAAAGCGCCAGCGTGAGTGATCCGGGCCCAGCAGCTCGTCAAAGTTAAAAAACTTTTCTTTGATAAATACCGATGACGTTTCCCGTAGGGACCCGAGAATGACTCGTGCATCAGCCGGGCAAACAACCGTCGCCGGATCGGACGGTAGCGGGCGACAACTCCAGAACCTGATTTGCCTTTCAAATACTTTTTGCGCCGTGTCGAGATTTTCCGGCGGTTCTACGCATTCCGTAAGGTCCACTCCGGTCTGATCCAGAAACCTTGCCAGCGAACTTCCTTTACTTGCCAGCAGCGTGTTGTAACTCAACATGGAGAGCGCATTTGAAACCCATTGACTGGAAACTGCCGAGATGAGGAAATTCGGCCGCTCCAGGGCGGAAGAGTAGAGTGCCCTGACGAAGCGATCTCCGTAGAGTTGTTCGTCACACACTCGTTGCGTATGCCGATCGATGTATTGATGATTCATATTGTGTTTGCTCACTGCTAACGGGAGCTACTTCGTTGTCATCAGACCGCCATTCAATAATCGAGAGCACGAGACTGATTACAGCGCGCAATTGGGCGGGTCTGAGTTCGTTTGAGATTAACGATCTCTCGATTTCAGCAATAAAGTGCAGGGGGCTTAAATCATCCAGGATCCAGCGCAGGCCGGCGAGGCGGTCTTTTGATTGACGTTTTAAATGGGCGCGAATGAATTCAAGTGCCTCTCTAAGATGTTTCTGCTTCAACTCTTCACGGTAGAATCGTTCCGCTGCGAGATTGAATTCGCGCGCCTCAACCGCAAGAGCATTTGACTTGCCTGACTTGGTGAGAATGCCTTTCATGAGCTTTCCGGATGCGGTCAGCTCTTCGTGTTGAATTCGCGCCCGCAGATCTGCCAGCATCGCCTTGAGTCCGAGAAGTTCAACGCAATCGTTGCCGTCTGCTTCGATCAGTTGGAGTAGTGCGAGGCGATACTCCGACAATTCCAACCGCACATATCCACGATGACGACTCGCCGTTGACTTCTTCGTCAAGGTGGCAAGCCGTCTGATCAGAAAGTTGGGTGTATTGATACGAATATTGAATTCTTTTAAGCCCAGTGCGGCATAGAAGAATGGCAGACGACGTTCACTCTCAGAAGATGGATCATCTGGAACATGCGAATGAGTGTATTTACCAGACACGACATATTTGTAAGCAAGTATTGTGATCAATTGTTGCAGGTCGGCGGCCGGGGCGAAGTCTTCGCGCATGCTTTCAAACAGGCTGTAGTGCCGTCCTTCGAATCCAAAGAAGCCCATTTCCTCAAACTCTCGCAGCCCGAACGGTAAATAAAGTTTCAAGTTTCGATCTGAGACACCCATGTTTTGGAGGTCCCGCTTGAGGCGATCCGCGTTTCCGACTTGCCCGTCCAGCGCCGACGCACTCTCAGTACACAGCCAGGCGACCGGAAAGTCGATTAGCCTATAATCGGGAACAAGGTCTCCGCGCAGGCGGAAGAACCGGTCGACCAGGTTATCAATCCACTTTGGACCATACGGAGTAATGGAGTGCCCAAACACGCGTAAATGCGTCTTACGTTTCCAGTGACGCCACAACATCCGCAGATGGGTATAGTCGAGTTCGTGTGGCAGGAATCCGAGTGCTCGTTCCGGGTGAAAGTCGGAAAATCCCAACCGGTAAGGAGCTGCCGTATAAGTACCCACGAAGAGTGGCAGGAAATGCTCGCAGATCTTTATGACAAGATCGCCGGTGCATTTAGCCTCTCGGGCCGTGAAGTGCGAGTGCGGATCGGCACGTTGCGCAGAGATCTTTTTGCTTCCGAGGGTCAGGTGTGTACCGTTATTTGCGAGGCTGACGGTGGAAGTATTAGGCAGCACAACCAGGTTGTTCCTGAGTATACCGGCCTCGCGCAATTTCACGACGGCGTTGATTTGACTGCGGCTCAGGATCTGATGGGCCAGCAGCATGTACTCGTGCTTGGCTTCGCCGTCAGCCCATTCCGAGAGACAAGGACTGACGAAGAGCTCGCGATAGAACGCATCGGAGATACAGTTGTTCAGTTCTCGTTGCCGGACCGCTGGATGGGGCGCGAAGTTTATTGTGGCGTGCTGGCCAATTGCCTCAAGATTCATGACCTTGTTGGCCCACTCGACCAGCAAGTGAGTTAACAGGAACCGCAGCGACATCTCTTCTGCTACGGCCATTCCCAGACACCCTGAATCGATCACATGGAACGAGAAAGTTTCGGGCGAGGTAAGGTCGTTGGAGAAGTGCGGCAGCAGGCCCAGCGCGATCTCCCTGATTCGAGAGGGGAGTGCAGGTTGCGTTCCCACCACGTCCGCAAGCGCGAGCTTCACCAGATAACTTATGGGAATTCTTATCCACTCACCCCAGTTAGTGCCGAACACAAACTGGTCGCGATCCGCACGTGGCTCACTTTGTTCTTCCCGGTTGCTGGTTAAGTCACGATCAAGCTGTTCGTTTGCAAATGAGCTCAGATATTTTCGTGGAAATCGCACCCAACTGTTTTCCCAAACCTGATCGTCATTATCGGAAAGAAAGGCTCGCAGGTCGTGAATCAGCTCGTTTGATGCTTCGCCGATTGCCACTCTCCGGGCGATGTTCGCGTAATACTTCGAACGCTCAATCGAGATCGGCAGGTCAACTGTAGTTCGCTTCCCGATAACGAGCGCCTGCAGCTCGTTTTCAGTTCCGGCGGTCACGTCGCCGGAAATAAAAGGAAGCGATTCAATCAGTAGGTCGTTATTAAAGGGTAAGTGGTCATGGCCGGTCAGCATCGTGAGCCGCCGCTTTGTAATACTGGCCCGGGTTCTCATCACTTTAGAGATGCGACTTGTTTTCGTTGAGCAGCGAATTGACGCACGCAATTACCTGACGCAAAGAGAATGGCTTGCTGATGTAGTCAGCGATTCCCAACTCCTGGCTAGCGAGGCGATCGTTGTCAGACGCTTTCGCCGTAACGATGACAACCGGGGTGCTCCGGGTTAGCGGTTCAGTGCGCAGGCGCCGGCATATTTCGATTCCACTCATGCCCGGCAACAGCAGGTCGAGAAGAATCAACGAAGGTGGATTGTGCTTATCGAGCGAGGCGGATAACCCTTCCTCTCCAGTGAGAGCCACACGGGTTCTAAAATTCTCGCTCTCAAGACCGTAGCGAAGTACCTCCGCGATGTCCGGATCATCCTCGATGATTAGAATCATGTAATTCGTCTCAGCCGCATTTCCGTTGCGACTCGGCGCGCAACCTCATGTTCAGACCTGAAACCTTAGCTCCTGCGAGTTAAAGTGTCGTAAATAGGTGATTAAGTATTTGTTACCGCGATTGCCATTTAAATAAAACAGCGTCCGCCCACTATTTAAGATCGAATTAACAGCACCGTAATGGGTTCACACTAGGATTCAAGGCAACACAATGCCAACTTACCAGAGTCTACTGGCCCATCGTATGACGGTTGCTAATGAACTGAGTGGCGATATCGCGAGCGCAATTCTGGCCGCAAAAGCACGATCTCCGCGGCCATTAAATGAACTAAAAGAGATCGTATTGATGGTTCACTCTACGCTACAGGAGATGGCTGAAAGAGAGCGACCTTCATCTCGTCAACCTCCTCAGGCGAGCCTTCCTCGATCGGTAGACGACCGCTCCCACGGTTAGGAGTCAAAGAGGCTTTGCACAAAACTCGTCACCTCGCTCTTCTCTGCACAACCTCTGCGTTCTCTGCGTCTCTGCGGTTAACCAATTCACCGCAATAACTTACTGCAGAGACGCAGAGAACGCAGACGTTGCGCAGAGAAGAAGTTAAACCGGAGGCTTTGACTTAACGTCCATTTAGCGTGCCCGTAACAAACTCTTAGCCTCACAACCACACAATCTCCGAAACGAAAATTGCGACATCTCTTTTACATGCTTCGCAGCGCGCAGCGTGTTGGGTGGCATCGCGCTTTCGCTTCGCAGTTTTAAGTCACGCAGGTCGGTAATTCGTACACAAAGGAGACTAGTTAATGAGTTCTGATCGAACTGTTTCACGGCGCGCAATACTGAAAGGAGCTGCTATCGGTGGCGGGGCGCTCTTGTTAGATCGGGTGGGCCTGGCAGCCACGCTGCCTACCACGACGCCAAGCACGGATGTTCCAGCTTACGTTTTGCCGTCCGCGCCTGGTGTGGAGATCGCATCCATACTGACGGTCGGAGACGCAGCGGAGAATGGCTACCGCATGGTCGGAATACCAGATGGCCTGGCCGCTCTGGGAAATGGACAAACTTTCTCGTTGTTCATGAATCATGAGCTGACGGCGAGCGCAGGCAGTTCCGGTCCGGGCGTCGTTCGAGCCCATGGTAATTCGGGAGCATTTGTTTCAAAGTGGACTATTGATCGCAACACCTTGCGCGTTCTAGCGGGCGAGGACCTGACGCCTTCGCCCAATCATGTGCGACTCTGGAACTCCGTTGCCCAACAGTACCAGGTCATGACAACTACGTGGGATCGCCTGTGCTCGGCAGACTTGCCTGATGAGAAGGCATTGCGCCACGGCAATCGAGGAACTTCCGAACGCATTTTCCTTAACGGTGAAGAGGTCACCTTTGGACGCGCCTGGGCGAGGATTGTTACGGGCGAAAACGCCGGCGAGGCGTGGGAGTTGCCGCGCCTGGGAAAGATGTCCTTCGAGAACGTGGTCGCCTGCCCGCACGGAAAAGACCAAACCATCGTGGCTTTGTTCGACGACGGCGATTTGAACACCGCGGCTCCGGCAGCAAATAACCCTTCCGAGGTTTACCTCTACATCGGTAAAAAACAGGCGCAAGGAAATGAAATTGAAAGAGCTGGACTCACAAACGGGAAGCTCTACGGGTTAAAAGTCTTTCGCGACGTTACCCACGTGACCGCGGAGAGCAATGACTTTGGATTAGGATCGGCCGCAACTGGCTTCGTTGGCAGCGGTAGGTTTGAACTGGTCGAGCTCGGATCTGACGGCGATGTCTCCAGTCTTTCAGGCCTCGAATTGTCGCAAGACTCTATCGCGAACGGTGTGTTCCGCATGTTGCGGCCTGAGGATGGCGCGTGGGATCCACGCGGTAATGGCAAGGACGCGCTCTATTTCGTGACCACCGCCAGCATTAGTCCTTTGCGAAACAGTCGCCTGTGGCGTCTCAAGTTCAATGACATTGCCCGGCCCCTGGAAGGTGGCACGATTGAAATCCTGTTAACAAATACACCGGGCAGAATGTTTGACAACATCACTATTGATCGCCTCGGCCGGCTTTTCCTTCAGGAGGACACAGGTAATAACTCCTGGGTTGCCAAGATCTGGGCGTATGGCATAGACACCGGCGCTCTCGTTGAGGTGGCCCATCACGACCCGGAGCTGTTCGAGTCAGGCGTGAATCCAGCGAGGTTCATAACCCAGGATGAAGAGTCGTCTGGTATTATCGACGCGCAGCACATCTTTGGTGCGGGCTGGTTCCTGTTCGTGGTGCAATCGCATGCAGTTAAGTCAGATCCTGAATTGGTCCAGGACGGCCAGTTGCTAAGGATGTATGTCCCACCGCAGATTGCCAGGTAGAGCCTGTTGTAAAAGATTACTGCCGAAGTGCTGTTGGCACTTCGGCAGTCTTTCTAATGACGCGACGTGTTACCGGGCGGGAACTTGCACTTGTACTCCGGGTTGACCGTACATGATGGTGAGTGGTCCCTGGTGATTCTTTATACCTTCCGACCGTGCTCGCTCGATCTCCAATTGCAACTCCAGTTTTTTGATTTCAAGCAAAGCAGGATTGGCAAAGGTCTGCGCTTCAATCTGCTTTGTCTGTGCCGCGACCTTAGCAGCTTCAAGTCTTGCCTCTTCGGCTTGTTTCTGTTTCTCGTTGGCCACCACTCCTGAGGCTGCCGCTTCCACCCGGTCATCCAGGAAATCAGGATTGCCGATCTGCACCGATTCAGTCACCAGCAATAGCTGATTGCCAATCTGTGGACGAAGCGATTCCAAAATCCGTTTTTGAATTTGTTCCTGGTTTGCATAAATCTCATATGCGCCATAATCCGCAAACGAATTACGTGCCTCAGTCTGGACGATTCCTTTTAAGATCTCATTACGCCGGCGATGTCTCTCATCCTCAGAAAACCCGTACTTCCGGACGTATTCTGCCACTCTCGCTGGATCAGTATAGGCCGTCACTGAGATCTCGACTTGCAAGGCGGCGTTGTCTTTGCTCGTGACACGTACCGGAGCGCTCTCGGTGAATGATTTGACGTTGACCTCATAACTCTTACGTCCGGGTGTTATGGTGGTAAACCAGCCGTCCGATGGAGTGTAGACGCGTTCAATGGCTCCCCATCTCGTCACCACCTGCACTGTTCCTTCCTGTGCGTACTTGATGTTCGCATAAGCAATCGTGCCGGCAACCGTGAGAAATATCACACTCAGAGTGAATACAGACCAATACAATTTACTGTTTCGCATCAATTTCTCTCCTTATCTTACTTATATGGGGTTGGTTGAGATGGATGGTGTGGTGTGTGGTCATTGAAGCTATACGCGAGGGAAGCAGAGAGGTTGCTGAACTTTATGTTAACTACGGCGCGGAGGAGGTAAAGAACGGGGTGGCCACGGAGGGCCACCCCGACAGTTACTCACGTGATAACGCCTTCAACGAAAGGCCTTCTTTACTTGTCCCGGTGGGAAGAGTGGGCCCGGAAGGAATTGAGGTTGAAAATCCAGCAACAATGGATCGATTGCGAACGCGAAGATCTGCGTTGCGAGAGCAGTGTTGAGATCGTTGTCGCTGATGACGTAGAGCACGTGCCTGCCGTCAGGCAGATCCGGTCCCCACGTGAGGCCCTCGATCTTCTCCGGGATGGTGGCTGCGAGATTCAGGTCCGGGTCGAGCAGGTTGATGAACAATTGTTTGCTGACCGGGGTAACTCCGGCGGGCAGCGCACCCACAGGCAGACTCTCAATTCCGGAAACATCAGTCGCGCCTGTCAGATCGATCTTGTAGATCGTCTTTCGCGTCGGCGCCTGCGGCGGAGACTGCAAATTCGATCGGTTGTCGCGCTCTATTACCAAAAATTCATGATCGTTGATCGCGAGAATCTCACTCACGCCTTGGCCGCGATTGATCGCGTCTAACACGTAAACGTACTCATGCGTCTCACCCGTCGCGAGATCGATCTTAAGAATCCGGTTATTTAGTCCGACCCGATCGAGTCCGCTGAGTCCATGATCCTGGATCAACGCGTTTTGCATGATCCCGAAAAGGGTTGTGCCGTCCGGACTGATCGCCAGACCTTCCATGCCGCGATTAGCTTGTCGACCCGCCGTATTGCCGAGTAGCTCCATGTTCGGATTGTTGCTCGGGTTGGCAATCAAAAACTTAGGCGGTATCTCGATACGCCGGATGAGATGGCCCTGCCGGTTAAACTCGAAAACGTATGGCCCATATTCATCCGAGAGATAAAACGTGCCATTCGGGCCGACGCGAATGCCTTCGGGATCGAGTCTTAAATTGAAAGAGCCGGCCGCTCCAACAAAGTTTTCCCCGTTCTCATTCTTGAGAAATCGCGTATCCAGCAGCGTGGTGCGAATGTTCGGAAACGAAGCTCCGGTATCGGTCGTGATGTGTAAGAAATAGAAACGATCGAGATACGGCTGATCGGTCAAGCCGTCGAAAGGTCCTCGATCCGGCGCCGCGATGAAGACGCCGTCGTGACCTGTGTAGGTAATGTCAGATCCAAAGCCACCCATGATTGCTTTCGGGATACAGTTCGCAGGCACACCTGCCTGGCAGATATTTCCCGTCAGTCCGGATGTATCGAGCGCCGAGCCACTCACCACGCCTTTGCCGATTAGCGTGATTCCGGGCGTCAACGGCTGCGTAAGGGGAGCGTGATAACAAAGAGTTGAAGCAGTCAGGGCGAGAACGGCGAAGGCGGTCGCCAGCAAACGTAGCATAGGCAATATGTCCTTTCCAGAAGTTTGCTCGACAGGCTAGTGAGGGGTCATTAACGAGCCGTGATCGACATATGAACAATTTGTAAACTCGAGTAGTGTCTTCAAGTTGAATTACGCCGAAGGCGTTGACTAATTTCAGCCCAGGGTTCGAGCCGTAGCGAGAACCCTGGGAAATAAATTCAAAATTGCAATCAAACCCTGAAAGGGTTAGGCAATTGGCGAAACCCCTTTCAGGGTTCGATGGCTAAATTGATGTTCTGATCCCAGGGTTTTCGCTACGCTTCAAACCCTGGGCTGAAATTAGCGAACGCCTTCGGCGTAATTCAAACTGAGACTACCTAAACTCGGCGAGCGTTTGATATCGGCGAGGGCTATGATATGAATGCGGCAGGCAAATTCTTGGACGGAGAATCGAGATGGGTTCGCGCACAATTGTAGTTGGCGACATTCACGGTTGTTACGACGAGTTAATGGCGCTGATGGAAAAGGTCGAATTACAAACTAACGATCGAGTAGTGTCAGTGGGCGATCTCATTAGTAAAGGTCCGAAAAGCCGCGAAGTGCTCGAGCTTTTTATCTCAGATAAACGCTTCAGTAGCGTCATCGGAAACCATGACCTCACGCTGCGACGACGCTGGAACGGCGAAGACGTTGAGCTTAAGCCGGCCCAAAAGGAAACTAACAAAGAGCTGAAAGCCGACCGTGATACCTTTACGATTTATCTAAACTCGTTACCCTTCATTATCGATCTGGAAAATCATCTCGTGGTGCACGCGGGCATCCGGCCGCAAGTCGCACTGCATTCGCAGACTACGGGAGATTTAACACGGCTACGCACTCTCGGACCAGACCGTGAAAGTGAGGAAGGAACGCCGTGGTACCACGTGTATCAGGGGCAAAAGACAGTTTTGTTCGGACACTGGCCCGCGCCAGAGCCACGTCGTGGTCCTAAAGCAATCGGCTTGGATACAGGTTGCGTCTACGGCTACAACCTCACGGCCTACATAATCGAAACGGACGAGTTCGTGAGCGTCCAGGCTGCGAGACCGTACGATCAGTCGTAAAAGGATTCCTGCGATCTCTGCGTATCTCTGTGATCTCTGCGTTAAGTACATTTACGCCTTACAGTTAACGCAGAGATCACGGAGATACGCAGAGATCGCCAAGAAGAACTCAGAACTTACTTTCGCCCTTTGCGTCTTTGCGCGTGAAAGTTTCATTTAACTCCTCGGTTTACCTGTCTGTAACATCCATCTCCTAACGTTGCCGCGGCCATGTTGAAGGACGAGTTGGACCAACGTACACCAATAGAGCGCGCGACGCCTGAAGTAAATGAGTTTGAGGTCTGGAGCGATCAGGAAAGTGTGCCGCCGAAGCTGCTGCTTGTGTTAGCCGTTGCAGGTGAGAAACGTCTCAGGATCATCGATCCTGCGGCGGGGAATGCAGAAGTCCTTGCGTCAAACCATTATCTCGATATTGTGGCTCACCTGCGGCACGAGGAGTATGTCCCGGTGCGGGGACGCATGTCGCTGCCTCTGGACGATGACGATGACGACGACTAGATTTCTTTGGGACGAACCAGCCAATCCAACGTTCCCTTATTAGCCAGATTTGCTGACCACTTTGGCGCTTTTATTTTGATTTTTGCAAAGTTTGCGGTTGTGACGCGCTGTTGTTCACCTGTTAACAGGGCCAGCAACTCTTCGATTCCCGGATTGTGTCCGACGAGCAAAACACTCGCGCGCTCGTTATCGAGCTGCGAGATGATCTCCTGCAATTGCGCTACTGTCGCTTCATAAATCCGCTCGTCGTAACGTACTTCGCCACGGAATTTCGCACGTTCTTTGATCAGCTCGATCGTTTCCCGGGTCCTGACTGCCGTCGAAACCAACACCAAGTCGAAATCAATTTCCTTTTCCCGGATGAACTCGCCGATTAGCCCGCAGGCTTTGCGTCCGCGGTTTGATAGCGGGCGCTCGAAGTCCGGCTGCGCAGCGTCATCCCAACTGGATTTTGCATGACGTAAGAGATAGAGAGTCAGCATTAATCGTTCCTTCAGCTTCGGTTTACATTAATGTAACACGCCTTCAATACAGTGTGGCGCATTCGCACTTACAGATAAGTTAACACCGAAAGTCCTACGGGGATTGAAATTAGCGGCTATCGACATCGGTTCGAACTCGATTAAGCTGGCAGTAGTAGATGCGGCCGCCAGCGATTCGTTTGCTTTTCTCGCTCGCGAGAAAGAGGTGGTCCGGTTGGGCCAGGAGACGCTGCGACGCGGCAAGCTTTCGCCGGAAGCAATCGAGCGCGCTGCTGCCTGCATGCAACGCTTCCGCACTGCCGCTGAAGTGCGGAAGGTCGATAACATAATTGCCGTAGCGACAGCTTCTGTGCGTGAAGCGAGTAACTCCGCACAATTCATCAAACAGATCGAGAAAGCTACCGGCATCAGAGTTGAGATTTTGTCCGGTGTTGAAGAAGCGCGGCTGATTGGCCTCGCCGCATCCCGCCGGTGCGCTAATCCCGGTGCGATAAATCTGAATATCGATATAGGCGGCGGCTCAACTGAGCTCTCGCTCTTTCGCAACGCAACCTCGCTGTCGCTCTATTCTGTACGCCTTGGAGCAGTGAGACTAACTGATCGTTATCTCAAATCTGATCCACCAAAACCGAGAGAGCTCGCGAGCTTAAAAGCTGAAATCTACGCGGCATTTCAACGTCCGGCGCGCGAGCTGAAAGGCGTCCGGTGGCAATACGTTTCCGGAACCTCGGGCACGATCCTCGCACTCGGAGCAGCATTGCGCGCACGCAACCTCAACGAAGCCGCCGCAAAAGAGCGTCCGGCGCAGCCGACCGACACCGAGATCGCTCTCACTCCGTTGTCCCAGTTGAACCTTAAAGTCGCGTCGCTGGACCAGGACGCACGCCGCGCGATTCCGGGCTTTAGCTCGCAACGCGCGGAAATCATCGTTGCCGGCGGCTGTATCCTTGAAGGAGCAATGCGAGCCCTCGGAGTCAATTGCCTGCGCACCTGTGACTGGGCCTTACGCGAAGGCGTGATCATCGATTATCTCCAGGATTGCGAAGACGAGGCACAACCGCTGATTCATGATTTCACAGACCAGAAACTCAAAGATGTGCACGCGGTCGGTCGCCGGTTTGGATACGAAGAAACACACGCGCGACAGGTCGCAAAAGTGGCTGAGCAGTTGTTTGACTGTCTCGCTCCCCTCGCACAACTCTCGCGTCACCAGCGAGTGCTCATGCTGGCGGGGGCGCTATTGCATGATATTGGTTATCACATCGCGCACGAGTCGCATCAGCGACACGCGTTGTATCTGATTCTGAATTCCGAGCTGACGGGATTCTCCGAAGTTGAACGAGCTGTCATTGCCAACATCGCCCGCTATCATCGTGGCGCGCTGCCGAAAGAGCGTCATCACGAATATGCGGCGCTAAACGCCGCCGACCGTGAGAGCGTTTGCAAGCTCGGCGCGATTGTGCGCCTCGCAGATGCACTCGACAGGAGTCACGACAGTCGTATCAACGGTGTGCATTGTCGCATAGGAGCTGAGGCGGTCCATTTACAGCTCGAGAGCAATTCAGACTGCCAGAATGAAATGGTCGAGGTCGAAAGAAAGAAAGATCTGTTCGAGCTCGCCTTTCAGCGCGAGTTGATTGTCGCCGCGCCAAACAAACAAGCGAAGAGTGCTTAACATTTAGCTGATGGCTGCACCGAAAAAAATCAAAGGAATCGACTGCAAGGAAGCTGCCGGAGCCGGCATCAGAAAAGCTCTAATTGAACGATTCGACGAGCTGTATGCGTTGCGACGCAGTGCGTTGAAGTGGAAAGATCCTGAGGGCGTGCATTCAATGCGCGTAGCCTCACGCCGGCTCCGCAGTGCGCTCGGTGATTTTGCGCCGTACCTGAGTAAGCGTCGTCTCTCTTCAACCCTCAAGGAGATCAGGACGTTGGCCGACGCTCTGGGCGACGTGCGCGATCAGGACGTGGCGTTGATCGCGTTGGACGCACTGGCGGTGGCAGCCCCCGCTGAGTTTTCAAAAACGCTGCAACAGTTCATTGATGCACGTAAAGAAGTACGAGACAGCGCGCGCGCGGAACTGAAAAAGGCACTGGTAAAAGAGCGCCTGAAAAATCTGCGCACTGATTTTTATGAAGCGGTGATCCTGGCTACGGATGGAGCGAAACCGGCTAACTCCTTTGTCGATATAGCACGGGTCATTATCCGTGATCGGCTCAAAGAGTTGGAGAAGCTGAGTAGCAGTTTTTACCGCCCCACAGATCCGACACAGCTCCATGAAATGCGAATCGCGGCGAAACGCCTGCGTTATTCGATCGAGCTATTCGAGGCGTGCTGGGGCTCGCGAATCGCGCGGTTCGCAAAACAGACCGCACGTTTGCAGGCGGCGCTCGGCATAGTGCACGACTGCGACGTGTGGATTGAGAGTTTCAGAAAAGAAGTCAATGAAGCCAAGCGCGCCCGAGATCAGGAGCGTATTAAAACGTTCAATTGGTTATATACACATTTCAACAGTCAACGTCACAAGCATCTCGGGGAAGCGTTTTCTTTGTGGACGACGTGGGAAGCAAACGACGCTCATAGTGCGTTACTCGAAGCATTCAAGAAATAACAATTGTCTCCTATGCCTACCGCCAGCGTTCAGTTGAAACAAAGGTCTCCCGCCAAGGCATCCAAGACGCGTGCTAAACCTCGAAATCTACGCAATCAAAGACATCTTTTGATCAATCGCGAGCTGAGCTGGATCGAGTTCAATCGACGCGTGTTGGAAGAGGCCTTGGATCCACGGCACCCGCTCCTGGAACGACTGAAATTTCTCTCAATCTTTTCCTCGAACCTCGATGAGTTTTTCATGGTGCGGGTTTCGGGATTGAAAGAAGCGTTGGAAAGCGGCTTCAATGAGCGTTCGCCCGACGGTTTAAGTGCGCTCGAACAACTCAAGGCCATTCGAGCGAGGCTGAAACCGCTGATCGAGCTTCAGATGCGGTGCCTGAAAGATGACATCCTTCTCGCACTCGCAACTCACGATATCGTTGTCCGCCGCTATGCCGATCTATCAAAACGTGAACGGAAGTTTGCCGACAACTATTTTCTTCATAACGTCTTCCCCATCCTGACTCCGCAAGCCGTCGATCCCGGTCACCCGTTTCCTTACGTATCGAACCTGAGTTTGAATCTTGGCTTGATGGTCGGGCCGCAACAAACGCGGCGGAACGAATCTGGTCCGATCAACGGGGACCGGTTTGCTCGAGTCAAGCTGCCGCCGATCGTGCCGCGTTTGGTTCCGATCGATGAGCGCGGCAATACGTTTACGTTTCTGGGAAGTCTGGTAGCGGCAAACATCGGCATGCTTTTCCCGAATATGCGTACCGGTAAGTGTCACCTGTTTCGCGTAACTCGTGATGCTGATTTCGAAGTTAAAGAAGATGAAGCCAGTGACTTGATGCGGACGATGCAACAACACGTCAGGCGCATGAGATTTGGCGACGCCGTCAGGTTGGAGGTGGCCGCGACGATGCCGAAGGAGATGGTGTCGTTCTTGACGCAGTCGCTGGAGCTCGCGCCTGACGATGTTTACGTAATCGACGGCCCGTTCAATATTCCTGATCTGATGCAACTGTATGAGCTCGAATATCCGGAGTTAAAGGACAGGCCACTTCAATTAACTGTGCCCGCCGAGTTGGCCCAGGAAGAAAACTTTTTCCCCGCACTGAAACGACACGACATCCTTCTGCATCATCCGTACACGGCTTACGCTACCGTTACGAATTTCATCAACGCCGCGGCCAGCGATCCCAATGTGGTTGCGATCAAGATCTGCCTATACCGCACCGGAAGGAACTCGCCAATCGTTAAAGCGCTGATCGAGGCGGCAGAAAGCGGCAAGCAGGTCGCTGCCCTCGTGGAATTGAAAGCGCGTTTCGATGAGGAGAGTAATATCGAGTGGGCCAGACGCCTCGAACAGGCGGGTGTCCACGTAGTCTACGGAATGGTTGGGCTCAAAACTCACTGCAAGCTCGCGCTTGTTGTTCGTCGCGAAGGAAAAGAGCTCCAGCGTTACGTTCATCTCGGGACGGGCAATTACAATCCGACCACTTCGCGCATTTACACCGATCTCGCCATCTTTACGACGGACGAAGAAATTGCCACTGATGCCACTAACCTCTTCAATTCGCTCACTGGTTTCTCGGAATACGACGACTATGGCTGTCTGCTCGTCGCTCCGCTTAATTTACGAAAACGAACCCTCAAACTAATTCAACGAGAGACCGCGCACGCGAAAGCGGACCGCCCCGCGCGCATCATCGCGAAGATCAACAGCCTCACCGACGTCGCGCTCATTCGCGCGCTTTATGCGGCTTCTGAGGCAGGAGTGTCGATCGACTTGATCGTGCGTGGCGTTTGCATGTTGAAGCCGGGCATACCAGACGTCTCCGCAAATATTCGTGTGCGCAGTATTGTCGGGCGTTTTCTTGAGCACAGTCGTTTGTTTTATTTTGCAAACAACGGCAAAGAAGAGATGCTGATTGGAAGTGCCGATTGGATGTACCGCAATTTGAGCCGTAGAGTTGAAGTCCTGGTGCCGATCAAGGACGTGCGTCTCAGACAATTCCTGAAAGAGACGGTACTCACTGGTTATTTGAAAGACAACGTAAACGCGCGTGAGTTACGCGCCGATGGCACCTATGTGCGAGTCAAACCAACCGAAGGTGAAAAACGTTTCGACGCGCAGTTGGAGTTCGAAGGCAAAGGCGTGAACACGATCACGGAAGTGCCAATCCATCTGCATTGAACAGAACCGCTAGTAGACCGATCTGTAGATCGGAACGTGCCGCAACGCCTTTCTGATGTCGCTTGGCGTTGCCTCAAAAGTCAGGTGGAGCGCCAACGGCGCGATATATAAAAGCCCAGGGCAAGCGTGAAGCGCGTCGCCCTGGGTTTACCATGAGCACCCGAGATCAAGGCCTGAAAGGCCGAAATACGCAGGGATTACGCCCTTTCAGGGCTGGAACGTTCTGATTGTTGTTACCAGGGGCGACGCGCTTCGCGCTTGCCCCTGGCTGTCATATTCCGCGCCGTTGGCGCTCCGTTCCGACTTTTGAGGCAAAGCCCACAAAAAGTAGTTCCTGTCGGCAAGTGTTCACGCTGACGCAACTCAAGATTATTCAGGAATGTTTGACGCTCATTGTGTTTACCATTTTTGCGGTGCTCGTTTTTCACAAACACCTCAAATGGAACAACATCGTTCGTATGCGCTGATTGTCGGCGCCGTCTACTTGCATTTCGCGGTGAACGACTTGAAATAACGCCATCAACCGCAAAGCTTGAGTAAGTTCAAACTTTCCGTCACCGTCTATGTCGCGAGGAAGAAGTTGAAACATCCTCCTTGTGTAAGAAGCTCGAACGTTGACTTTTGTTTCAATTAGGAATAAGTTCACGCCACACTTCAAGGGAAGGCTGATCTAACGAGCCTCTGCTTCCTCGCAACTCGCTAACAGCCGATAAACCGATTTTGAAATCATCTAAACTGAACATTTTTCAAGCTTGACAGTGCAAGGTCGTGTCTTAGTTTTTGGATTTCTCTGTGCAACCCCAGTGCTCTCTGTGTCTCTGTGTTTCTGTGGTGAGTGTTTGCCAACGATACTTAACGACAGAGACAGAGAGCACTGAGGTTGCACAGAGAAACCGCTCAAATTCAGACACTACTACCATAGTGCTCATACTGAGCCATCTGCAGCGACACCTTGAGGAACAACTTGTCGTTGTACTCACAAGCTTCCGATTAAGAACTTATGCGAATAATTGTGACATTGGCATTATCGTTGATTCTCGGTGCAACTGCATCTTCAATTTATTTCATTCAGGGAAAACGTGCCGATATCGTGGTTACCCTCATAGGCTCTTTTTGGGGCTTTCTACTTAGCCAGGGCGGTCTCATGATCTACGAACGCCATAAACAAAAGGAAGAATTGATTTCAATGTTGGCGAGCGCCAAACATGAGCTGCAAATGAACAGGGATGTAATTAGCTGGATTAGCCATTTATTAGCTGAGAGGATAGCAGAGCAAGACCTACACGGCTTAGGCTTCTCTGGAGTCGATCAAATAAGTGAGAAAGCCATTGAACACATAGTGACGAGTCCTCTTACTTATAAATTGGCTTCCAGGGAATTTGTGTCAAGGCATTTGCTTTCTATATATCAAACCATTCTTGTCTATAAGAGAGAAATTCCTACCGACAGAGTCGACGGAAGATCAACGGAGAGATACGGGAGGATCAAGTTCGCCAAGGTAATCCGATCGTTTGATCTGCTGATCAGCTGGGTGAATGCGGAAGGAATTCGCTTGTGTGGACGTAAAAGATGGGAAGAGCTAACGGAGCGGGAAGAGATCTCGTCCCAGGCTGAAACAGAAACCTGTTTTCGATGTGGAGCACACATAGATGCAACGACCGCTGCCTGCGGAACTTGTGGCTTGGCAACACCAAAAGTACGAGTCGGGATTGAATCACAAGCAATAAAGCTAGAGAGTGCAAATCGAGCCCATAAACGCCGGCAGAAACGAAACGCTACAAAACGCGTTTTCTTATAGCGAGAACTCCCGCGTCGCTTACTAAAAAAATCTGGCTGCCAGGCGTTGCAGATCATCCATTGCGCTACCATCCTGATTTTGATCCAACATCGATCCGAGTACACCCATCACGCCGGGTGCATTTTCCTGCGCCTGTTGCTGCTGAGAGTTAAGCAGATTCGAAAGGTCGGAAGCATTCAGATTATTCTGTTGTTGACTCTGCCCAACCGCACCCATGACTAGTGGAGCGAGCGTCTCTAACACTCCGTTGGCGGAGTTTTGATCCAATCCCGTTGCCTGAGCCAGGTTGTTTGTAACCATCGATTGGTTGCCACCAAAGACGTGTCCAAGAATACCGGCGCCGTTAGCGGTCTGTGGGTTGTGCAGGTAACCCAGCAGATTGTCGAAGATGCTGCCATCGTGATCGGTATTGATGGCCTGATGTAGATTCTCTGCGCCTTGTGGCTGGGAAGCGTTGCGCGCCAACGCAGTCAGTATCAATGGCACCCCTATTTGAACGGCGGTATTTGCGGCCGTCTCGCTGATGCCAAAACGTTGGGCGATTGTGCTGACCGCGCGGCCAGCTAGCTGCTGAGTGATCATCTGCGTTATCGCGTTCATCATTTTCCTCCTGAATCTTCGATATCGACTGTCTCAATAAAGACCCGGCACGCGTTCACTTGTACGATTTTGTGCCGCCATTTGCGCGTTCCGAAGAAGGAGGGCAACGAATATGCCAGCGAGGTCTTCACCGCTTGTACACCGATCTGTAGATCGGATCGTGTCGCAACGCTTTCCTGATGTCGCTTTTAAGTTCGCTTTTGTCGCTTAAGCGATACTCTGTATCGAAGAACTTCCACGCCTCTGCTTCCTCGCCTGCGTAGATTCTCTTCAGCAAGACTCTAAACACTGCTGACAGATATTCTTCCTTGTTCTGGATGTCTGCCGCATTGACATTGCGGCTGGCCATTTCCAGCGCTTTCAAGTCGTGCTCTATATCCTCAAGCACGTAGGCTGAGAACCTGTGATTCGCGGGTACGTAAGTGCGCGACTTCTCATTGTAGGAAAATAGAGCTACAGGAAAGACGGAAGACGCGTGAGACATGTGAAAGTAATCAAACGTCATCACCGCTTGAGTAAGTTCAAACTTTCCGTCACTGTCTATATCCCGCGGAAGAAGTTCGTAGCCAAGATAGTCGAGACCGTAACTCTCATCGTCGAAGATTACACGGAGGTTCGGGTGGAAATCATAGATCCTGTATGTCCAACAGCAGTGAGCTCCACCAGTATATTGCATGATTACCAGTTGCTTTGCTGTGCCGCCCAACAAAGAAAACAGACCAAACCTGGTGGATTCTTTTCCTAATCCACCGTTCGCAAGAGTCGCAATAACGCGCCCCTTCTTCTTGATGGTAGCGAAAGACTGATGACCGGAGGCGTCGACTGACCTTTCAACGTCATATCCTCGATACGAGAGTTTATCGCCTTCGATGTAAGCAGCTTCAAATGGATCGACCTGTTTTACAACTTGCTCATGTTTGGCTTGATCGTTTGTGGTTGCAGGAACCCGTACCGGAGACTGAGATTCCACTCGCGGAGCACTGACCTGATTCACAAACACGTGCGAACGCAAAAATTCAGTGATGGATATTCCGAGCGCCAGTGTTAGCAATCCCACCGATACTCGACGCAAGGTTTGCTTCATCCGAGTAATACCTCCCGGTAGATTTCAGCAGCGAACTTGCTTCTATCACAAAGGGCTGTCAGTAACATCGGTGCTGGAACTCTAATGTGACTGTGGGTATCCTCAATCATGCTTACAGTCGTCTTGCTAACGATCTCAAACATCTTCATGTCCGTTGCCTGGTATGGGCACTTAAAACACAAACATAGACCATTATGGCTGGCAGGGTTGATGTAAGGACGCATTCAGCGACGAGTTCGCTGCAAACCGGCGACAGCAGCATTGCCACGCCACAGCAAATGAAGTACCGTCTACGCGGCACGGTTCGTCATCCAGAATCGCGGGGGCATCATTACCGTCCAGTGCGCAGGTTACGAGCGTTGTCGGCCCAGTGACGACCAATTAACAACTCTTCACGTCCCGGATTTGTAGATTTCTGGCTCTGACCCGATCAGGAACAGCAATCTCAGCGTTTAGATAATCCTCGATGCAATCCAACCGCGTTACAAAACTCAGGATATTTGCTGCTTCCCCGAATGATGTCGCCGATCATCGCGAAGCTCTGCGCGACGTAATCGACGAGCTAAATCAAACCGTGGCCAGCGATCGTGGTTTAGTGCTCCAGTTTCTAACGTGGGAGAACGTGGCCGGTGACATGGGCCGTGCAGAACAAATCATTCTCGATCAAATTGGCAAGTTCGATATCTTCATCGGCATTATGGGGCGTCGATTCGGCACCCCAACAGGTAAATACGAGGGCGGCACAGAAGAAGAGTTTCATGCTGCCTACACGAGGTGGAAGGAATCCAAAACCCGAAGGATTCTGTTCTACTTCAAGGATAGAAACATCGCTCCCAATACGCCGCAAGAGCTTGACCAACTAAGGAAAGTAATAAAGTTCAAAGGCATTGTCGAGAAGCTCGGCCTGGTGAAGAAATACAAGAACAAACAGTACTTGATTGATCTCGTGCGGCGCGACCTCATTGTGGTTCTTCAAAATGTGGACAACGGTCCTAAGCCAAGTGCGTCGACGAAAGCAAAAGAGCTGACCAGCGCCAGCGACTACCGCGACCTCGAGATTCCGCCGCCCACTAATATGGCAGCGGCGCTGCATCAGCTTCGCACGCCCGTCGGAGACTTCGTCGGCCGTGAGCAGGAGGCCGAAAGTCTGATCAGTGCTTTGCGTCGTGATGACGGGCGCGCTCGCATCACGAGCATCAGCGGTATGGGCGGCATCGGCAAAACCGAATTAGCTCTGCTGGTGGCATCACGTCTCACAGACGATTACTCCAACGCACAGTTTCTCGTAAACCTTAAAGGCACCGATCCCAGTCCGCGTTCACCGCAAGAAGTGATGGCTACCTGCGTTCGCGCTTTCCTTCACCCGGGAGCGAGCCTGCCTGAAGACTTGGACCAACTTTCACAATTGTATCGCAGTCAGTTAAACGGCAAACGGGTACTGCTGCTGTTCGACAACGCTATTGACACCGCGCAGGTGCGTCCGCTAATACCGCCGGCGGGTTGTGCAATGCTTGTAACGTCACAGCAAGCCATTACTCTCCCAGGAATGACGGCGTTTCCGCTCAATCCTCTGCCGACGGAAGAAGCTCAGGAACTATTATTGAAGATCGCGCCTCACGCCAAATCATCCGCGAAAGAGATTTGTAAGCTTGGTGATTACGTACCGGTGGCGATCCGCGCAGCGGGGAACCTACTCGCTACCACGCCAGACCTTTCCCCAGCCGTCTACTTACGGCAATTAAAAGACGAACGTAAGCGGCTAAAACGGATTGGTGAAGAAGGTGTTGAGATTGGTGTGTTAGCGTCCTTCAATCTTAGCTACGCGCAGCTCGCGCCCGAGGCTGCCCGCGTTTTTCGCTCGTTGTCGGTATTTGCCAGTACATTCAACGCGGCAGCGGAAGAAGCGGTCTGTGCTGACCCTAATCACGCGCAGCTCACGGATTTGGTGAAGCGCAGTCTGGTATTGTACGACTCAACCACGAAGCGCTATCGCTTGCTTGATTTGACGCGATTGTTCGCGGATTCGAAATTGAGCGACGGAGATCGCCGCGTTGGACAGAAGCAACTTACAAAGCGCCGACACGCCGATTACTTTCTGGCGGCGGCTGAGACTGTTGAAACACTTCTCGGTGGCACGGACCTCAGGAAACACATGGAATGGTTCAAGACAGAGCAGGACAACATGCGGGCTGCATTGTCGTGGTCCCTGGAAAATGATACTGAAACGGCATTGCGTTTCGCTTACGCTTTGAGCGGTTTCTGGAACATACTCGGTCAACTCAATGAAGAACGGAAAGCGCTGAACGATGCGTTAAAAGCAGCAACTAAGAGCTTTGCCAAACGTTGGATGCGTGTTTTGGGACGAGCCGCGGTCAGGCAGTCAGGTTTAAGCCAGGCAAAATCCATTGCGCAAACGCATTTCGAGTTAAGTCGACTCATCGAAGACCAGTGGGAAGAAACGTGGGCGCTGCAAAATCTCGGAAGGATCGCGCAAGCTCAAGGCAGATTGCGCGAGGCTCGCGAGTTACAGTTGAAAGCCTTGAACCTGTTTCAACGACTAAAAGAAAAGCGCGGCATGGCGTCCGTGCTTTTGAACTTATGTGTTATTGCACTTGATGAAGACGACCTTGTTTCCGCTCGAAAATATGCGACAAAGAGTCTAAAGCTAAGTCAAGAAGTGGGTGATCGAGGATTTGTACCCATAGCTGAAAGCTACCTGGCATTTGTACTGCACAAGAGCGGAAAACAGACGGAAGTTGACGAGTTGATAAACCATAGCCTTGACATGCTTCAGACCGATGAGAGACAGAGTTGGCTACCATGGGGATTACATTGGAAGGGGCGAATAGAAATCGATAGGGGTAACTTCGATACCGCGTGCGACAACCTCGCAAAAAGTTTAACTCGCTTTCAAACGAATCAAGATGCTGACGGAAAAATCCGGTCGCTGTTAGCTTTCAGTTGGCTTTGCGCACGTAAAAAGCTATGGGAAACAGCAGCTACTCTACTTTCCGCTGAAGAGTGGCAACGTAATCAACGACACCTACCCCTCGCCCCGGATTGGCGACGAGAAATAAAGTCAATCAAGACAGGTACCAGGCGGGGCTTAGGTCCTGCGCGATACGCACAGGCTTATGCACTGGGAAAACAAATGACGCTGGACCAGGCAGTGGCGTATACGTTGAAACTATGCAGCGAGTACGGACAGAAGAGATGAGTCACTGATTGAGGGATTCCCCTGGACGAAGGAAGGTATTCAGAGCGCACAAACGTCCTGCAAATTCAATCTACATGACCCCGACACATACTTGCTCGTTAACACTCTTCAGCTCTGCAGCGTCTAAGATATCGCGCGACTTCGACGAGCGAGCATCGATAGGATCACTGAAGGGTTTCAGGGAGAAGCCATGCAAAACCTGCTACAAGACTTACGCTATGGCCTTCGCACACTGCTGAAGCATCGCAGTTTCACTTTCATCGCAGTCTTCACTCTGGCGCTCGGCATCGGCGCCAACACGGCGATGTTCAGCGTGGTAAATGCTGTATTGCTGCACCCGCTTCCGTACAACGATCCGGCTCGTCTGGTAACGATCTGGGAAGAAAGCCCGGACAGAGGTTTTTCTCAGATACCGGTATCCTACGCGAACCTGCGCGATTGGGTTGATCAAAACCAGACCTTCGAGCAAATCTCAGCTTACCAATTTGCAAATCGGAACCTCACCGGCGCGGGTGAACCGGCGCGGTTGCTGACCATCAGAGCTTCCGCCAATCTTTTTTCCCTCGTTGGTGCGACACCGCTGCTTGGTCGCACCTTCTTACCTGATGAAGACAATGAGCGAGCCGCCCACGTTGTGATCCTGGCGCACTCACTCTGGCAAAAACAGTTCAATTCGGATCCCGGAATTGTAGGCAAATCAATAACACTCAATAACCAGAATTACACGGTCGTAGGTGTTATGCCCGCCAGCTTTCAATTTCCGGTTGGCTTCGGATATCTCGGCAAAGTGATCAATGATCCCATTGAATTGTATGTGCCGTTAGCGCCGGCAGCCAATGAAACGCGTCGCGGCAACTACTCATTCTTCGCCATTGGTCGACTCAAGTCCGGAGTATCAATTGACCAGGCTCGAGCGGAGATGACGGCTATCGAGCGGCGCCTGGAGCAGCAGTATCCGGAAGGCAATACCGGAATTGGCATTAGCCTCATTCTTACCCAGGAACAGACTGTTAAGGAGATTCGTCCGGCCTTGCTGGTGTTACTCGGCGCAGTTGTTTTTATGCTGCTCATAGCCTGTGCAAACATCGCCAACCTTTTGCTCGCGAGAGCGGCCGCGCGACAGAAAGAGATTGCTATTCGCACTGCCTTAGGTTCCAACCGGTTGCGCATTCTGCGATTGCTGCTTACTGAAAGCCTGATGCTTTCACTCGCCGGCGGCGGCCTCGGGTTTCTACTCGCATATTGGGGGACGGATATTCTCGTGGCACTGGCTCCAGACAATGTCCCGCGTCTCAATGAGGTTGGCGTTGACGCCAGAGTGTTTGGTTTCACGCTCGCCATCTCGCTGATCACAGGCCTTCTATTCGGACTAGTGCCGGCGATTCACGCGGCAAAGCCCAACCTGAACGAAGGGCTAAAGGAAGGCTCGAAAGGCTCGATGGGAAGCGTTGCCGGCAAACGCACGCGAAACGTGTTAGTAGCGGTCGAAGTAGCTCTTTCACTGGTCCTACTGATCGGCGCGGGCCTTATGATCAAGAGCTTTGTACGGCTGCAGCAGACAAACCTCGGGTTTAATCCCGATCAACTATTGACTGTAAACGTCTCGCTTTCGAGTTCCAAGTATCCAGAGGATCGTCAACAGGCCGCCTTTTTTCAACAGGCATTGGAGCGCATTCAGTCGCTTGCCGGTGTTCAGTCTGCCGGTGCGACCACAGCGCTGCCTCTTACTCTCTCTGTTTCCGGTTCCGACTTCCGCATCGAAGGACGTCCGGAACCTGAGGCCGGCAAAGAGATGATCATCAATACGAGCAGCATTAGCCCGGGCTACTTTAAAACGCTCGGTATTTCCATATTGAAAGGACGAGACTTCTCCGATCGCGACAATAGCGATGCGCCGCTCGCTGCGATCATCAACAGCGATCTTGCTCGCATCTATTTTCCGACTGAAGACCCCCTGGCCAAACGTATAACGTTCGATGATGGTGAGTCGTGGATTTCAATAGTGGGTGTGGTTCCAGATATAAAGCGAATGGGTTTGGATACAAGTGCCAAACCTGAAGTCTACTTCCCTTATCTCCAGGTGCCGTCGCCGTCGATGAGTGTGGTAGCTCGTACTACGACTGAACCTCTGAGTCTGGTGGGTGGGGTAAAAAATCAGATTCAAACGATTGACAAGGATCTTCCGGTGGGAGAGTGGAAGACCATGCAACAGGTGCTTTCGGAATCAAACTCCGGACGGCGATTCAATTTAGTGTTGTTAACAGTATTCGCAGCGGTCGCACTGATACTGGCCATTGTTGGTATTTATGGCGTGATGTCTTACGCGGTGACGCAGCGCTCCCACGAAATCGGAATCCGCATGGCTATCGGTGCTCAATCGCGCGACGTGTTTCGAATGGTGGTCGGGGAGGGAATGATGCTGGCGCTGATCGGAATTGGTTTCGGTCTGGTTGGAGCATTCGCTCTTACCCGATTGATGTCGACGATGCTCTTTGCCGTCGAGCCGACGGACCCGGCAACGTTTATCACCATCGCGGTATTGCTGACCGGTGTGACGTTATTAGCTTGTTACATTCCTGGCCGCAGAGCGACGAAAGTCGATCCATTGATAGCACTGAGGTACGAGTGACCTCGACTTACCAGCTTCTTACGCTGGGGTGTCTATTCAACCGCCTGGAGCACATCGCGAAAGAAGCTAGGGCTGGACAGCCGGCGGCGCGAATAAGGCATCATCCACCGCCACGTTTCGTTTGATCTCCGCAAACGTACGCGTCCAGCTGTCGTATGTATCGATCGCCGACCTGCGGATGATGAATGGTAATTTCACGCCGTCCACATCACGATAATCTTCAAAGTCAGTTTGTTCGGGGATCGGCAGCACGGTGTGGTGATTAATAGCAATCCTTCTTCGCAAGAGGCCGGTCTCTGCGTCGAAGTAATACTTCAAGGTTGTTTCCGGAGTCGACCTCTCCACGACCCACATGTCGCGCCCATCAATTTTCTCTGTACCGGCCGACTGCATTCCTGGTACTTGCGTAACCTTGACGGCACTGAACACTTCTTCCAAACCTCGCCGCGCGGTTGCTGTTTGTGTCGCCGTGAGCGTTTGTAGCTTTGTGCCATTCAAGACCCAGCCCGTATCGCCAGCCGCAGCTTGCCTAATAGTCGTTTGTGGCAGAGTCATCACGCTAAGAAGTTTGTCAGGAGCAGACCAGGTGATTTCGTTGGGCCAGTTCCGGTTCTGCGAAGCCACGCGCATTCCTTTCATAACGAGTGTTTTGGTCTCTGCCGCTTTCGGACCGACTGCCTGAACGTAATGCGCGAATATCTCATCTACCGATGGTCGCGGGCGCGGCGGCGCCGGCCCTATCGGGGCCGGATAAAGCAAGCCTTCATGTCCCGATTTGGCCAGCGGCATCGACGGCAAACCCTCGGGAGTTCTCTGACCGCGGTGACAGGTGTGGCAGGTTACCGCGTTCGGCCCGAAATCGACTTTATTTGATCCGTTAATCAATAGGACCATCTGCAACATGCGGCGGGCGGTTTGCTTCTCAGGCTTATCATCGCTCTCCCAAACCCAGTTGATTTGGTTGGTTTTGGGATCCCTGCCGTTCGTGACGTGGCAAAACGTGCAATTCTCGCCAAGCGATACGGCCATAAAATTCATCGTCTGATAAAGTTCTCCTTCTCGCAATCCTTTGAGCACCTGAATATTTTTAAACGTTCGCTCGGCTTGTGCACCCTGTGGTGTGAAATCAGCTTCCTTCGCGCGACTCACTAATGTTAATGAGATTGCGCATAAGAAAACGGCAAGTGTGATGAGAATGCGAACTCTCTTTTCAAGTGACATTGATGATCCTCCTCTGACCTGCGGTCGTAATTCGAGGCAGTCGGTTGATCTATTCTGCTGTGTGCCGCCGCGAAACAAATTCTACGGTATTTTATTACTATTGACTGCCCGTCTGATTCCATCGAGGCAAGCGGTCTCGGTGGGCTGATGGTCCGTCTGCCGTCTCGCGTTGACACTGTCCGCTCATGGGTGTATATACGACCCGCCAACGTTAGTCCCCGGCACCTTGCGTAATCCGGTTCGATATTTCCGAGTCTGCCTGCTGATAAGCTGTTCCCGGCCATTCACCAGTATCCATCGCATACAACAGCAGGTCTGTGCGGATTATTGACAGGACCTTCGTGGGTAGCTCAAGCAGTAATTGAGCGAAGGTCACCAGGCCTTCGTCTCGCGTTCGTTGCGTTACCAACATCCGAAGCACTCAATTCAAGGGGGTAAGTTTTAGTGAAGATCTTCGTTCCCGGTCGAGGCCATGAAGAAGCCGCAACACAGAGGTTGCGCTCTAGAGTCGGATTGAAACCGGCTGCATATCTTTCCACTTACCGCAAACTATTGGCCGTATTAGGTGCTATTTTCTTAGGCACAGCGACTATTGTCGCAATTTTTTCATTCAGGAATAGCCCCGAAGTTCCCGTAGTCACCGCAACCCCAACTCAAGCTAAAGTTCTTCAATCCCCTAGCCCCGAAGCCGCTGTTGCATCTCAACCAGTACCGGACCTTATAACGGATGCAACGACTTCAACAGCGACTCTCATTGGTGACTTTGGTTTTTCCGTTGGTTCACCCGGTCAATCCATTGACACGTCGCCGTCAATTAAAGCAAAAGAACCTGTTACTGCTCCGAAAGCAGAAGCCATTCCATCACCGGAACTGCCTGCAGTAGCCAAAAATCCTCAACCCGCTCCGGAGCCTGCTGCGGCGAGAAAAGAGTTCGTCGAGATCTCTGTCCTGCTCACCATCGAGGATGGACGTGTCGCCGGAGCCCAGATAGGTAATCGACAGCCGGGAGCAGAAGCATTCGAAGCAACTGCACTCCACATTGCCAGACAACGCCGCTATCCTCCAGGAACTTCACGCACGGAAACAGTCGTGGTCCGGGTAGCTAACCAGTTCTTGAGAAATGAACCATGAAGCATTTACTAATCCTCCTGATTGCGCTGTGTTCTTTCGCTTACACCAGCACCGCACAAACCAATGCCACAGCTACCACAGTAGCTGGAGGCATCAGCGGCAGCCGAGAACAAGATGGTTTGAAAGGTCCCGTTCGGCGGGTACGAGTTGAGACGGCAAACATCGTTACCCGAAACGGCAAGCAGGTGGAATTACCGAAATCGGTTGTAGAAGTGTCAACTTACGACGCGACGGGGCGAAAGATTGATTTCGTAGCTTACCCGGTTGAAGGTGCAACTGCCCCAGGCAAGGAGGAATATAAATACGACGACAAGGGCAATATCGTCGAAATGACCCTGCGTGGCAATGATGGCTCAGTCCTCTCCCAGGAAAAATACACTTACGAACTTGATGAGTTTGGCAACTGGAAAAAAATGACCACTGCCATTGCCATCTACGAGAATGGGACCGTCTCATATGAGCCTACTCAGGTTACCTACAGAACGCTGAGCTACTACTATGGTCCAACGACAGTCAAGCCAGGTGTTTCTGCTGCACCTGTCACCGCACCTTCGAAGCAGCGTAGCGATGCTGAAGCAGCTCCAGTTGAAAATAAGCCCGCGGCAACGCAGCCGCAGCCGCCAGTCGTCGTATCGACACCACCCATAAACGTTACCGAGAAACCTGCTCCCGTAACACCCACGAGCACCGAAGTAAACGGGAGCAAAGAAGATGTAAGCGTTCCGATTTTACGGATTTCTGAAGAGGTTCTAAGAAAAGCGGCGATTGTTCTTCCAGAACCGGAGTATCCCGCGAATGCAGAGCTGGCAAGAGCTTCTGGTCCAGTTCAGGTGGAATTGCTTATCGATCAGAGCGGGGTTGTCACTGCGGCCCGAGCCGCTTCGGGTAATCCGATGCTCTTCGACGCCGCAACTTCCGCCGCACGCAACGCTCGTTTCTCAATGTCCGCTTTTTCAGATCGCCCTACCAGTGCATACAGTGTTCTCACTTACAATTTTTCACTGCCAGTCGAAGCGGCTTCGATTCCCGGTAACGCATCTCCGACCACCACTGGCGCGCGAGTGGAAAAACCAGCTCCTCCCGAGAACAGGCCAGCGCCTGTATCGCTTACTGAGAGTAGTAAGCCTGCTCCGGTGCCGGCTCCGGCGCCCAATAACAATCCAGGCACAACGGAAACGAACTCGTTTGCCGGTTATTTCAATAAAGGGATTGCCAGTCTCGCCTCCGCAAAATACAAAGACGCCGTTGAATCCCTCAAGCAAGCTATAGCCCTTAACCCTGAGGATGCAATTGCTCATGCAAAGCTTGGACTCGCGTATTCGGCGCTCGGGGAGCATAAACCTGCGATCACCGAATTCAAACAAGCTATTAAATTGAATCGTGCATTTGTTGATGCAGCTTCTTATTACCAGCTTGGTTTTGCTTATTTGGCACTGTCTGATTACGCGTCTGCGGTCGACCCTCTGAAGCAAGCCCTGTATGGCATCAAAGCAAAAGTGCTGGAAGACAGAATAAAGTCAACCGCTGGACCCGATGAAGCTGAAATCAACGACGCTCTGGGTCGCGCTTACTACGGCATTGGTTCTTATCGCCAGGCTGTGAAAGCGTTCGAGACTGCTGTTCGGCTCAAGCCGAATCTCGCTTCCTCGCACTTTGGACTTGGACTGTCGTATATGGAAGTTGGTGACAAGCGTTCAGCCGAAAAGGCTGAGCAGACCCTTCGCAAGTTGAACCCACGGCTGGCAGATCGTTTGGCGGGAATGCTTATCGTACCGGCAGGTCAAAAAAATAAAGTGTTTTGACATCTCCATCTAAGCCCTGTTGCAGCGGTCAAAGCTGCTGACAGGGATCGAGACGACCACCACAACAAAAGCACACTAAGAGGCAGAGCCGCGCGCGAGACCTTAACTCTTGATCCTGATGGTGCCGGGATTGCTCTCCTGGCCGTGCGTTTTTACTTTGATGGTACACGTGCCGGGTGCAAGGGCGTCAGGCAAACGAAAGACCACCTGCGCAAAGTTGGAGCTGATTACGGGACTGACGTCTTCCGCCGGAACATTGTAAGCCTCGTTATTACTCCCGGTTAGATTAACTATGACGGAGGACGCGCTTTCGCCTTGCACTAATTGTAGATGCTTACAAGGAGAACTACCCTCGTGTTTTTGTCAGGCCCCTGATTGAGCAGGTTCTGGGTGTTGACGACAGGAAACGGGTCTCTGAAAAATAGCGTCGCATCCAATGCGGCTGCTTGCTGGGCGCCTGGTCCAGACTCATCCAACATCAGCTGGGGCGCAGGCAGCGTCTGGCCGCCAATCGTAGGCCTTAATACGAACAGTCCCTGTTCTATTCCGCCGACGATAACTATCCCGCTCGGGAAGAACGGGAAGTTGCTCCACGCGCCGCTGAACTGAGCCGCATCATCTACGGGGTAAACGTCGAAAAACGCCTAACTCACTTAAGTTCGCCGCCCAGACATTAGTAATGTCCAGAATACGGAGGCCGCTTCGGTACGAAAAACAAGCCGGCCGCCACAACGGCGAGGCACGCCCAAATACCGACGCGAAGTTTTTTAGAGGTAAGTGAAAACATTTTTAGAACGGCTCACTGCAGGAAGCGTAACAAGGGGGATCTCTGGGGAGTCTAAGACCGGGAGCGAGTGGCTGTCAAAAAGGGTCCCGCGAGGGCGAGGTGATCAGATCGGGAGAGGCGGAAACTTAGTCCCTAAGAGTTACCGCCTTTCATTCCCGCTCCACGGATTGCTGGTAGGCGCGAGCGGACTCGAACCGCTGACCCTCGCCGTGTCAAGGCGATACTCTACCAACTGAGCTACGCGCCTATATCTGGCATTGCTTGAACGCGCGCAATCTTACGCTACGACAAGACGGTGAGCAAGTTTGTCGATCGGTTCGTCAGACCTCAAGAAACTAACCTGCATGACGACGAACAAAACCAGGCTGCAAAGTCAATCACGTGAAACTTGTCCAGGATTTGATGCGGATTTCGAGAGGGGCGATTGGTATGCGTTTAAGATCTGTTAACTCAGCGCGAGAAAACCGAACGCAGAGTCAGTGGATGCAGACCGTATGTCTTGACAGCGAGTGGGAGCTGATTGCGGACCACAGCAAAGAGAACCCGGGCGACGTAGTGGGAGCGGCGAACCTTGCTTACGTGATCTACACGTCGGGATCCACAGGTCAGCCGAAAGGAGTAATGGTTGAGCATGCGGGCCTATGCAATCTGGTGGCAGCGCAGTGCCCTTCCAGCAGTTTTCTCCATCCCATCGTCCGGCGCTTTGATCGCGGCGCGCAGATTTCCGAGCACCATTTGCTGGAAAACCTGTTTGGCGAATGGGTAAACGAGAGCGTACACATTCGGCCCTTGGTTGCTTATTTTTCTCGTGAGCTCGCCAGTTACTTGCCGGCGAGAAAACACGGGGCCGTCAGATAACTTCTTTCCTCAAACTCCCAATTCACTGAATCCTTCAGAGTCCACTCATACAAATGCAGTTTTTAGCGGAGGTACAAATTTATGACTGAGACAGCTGTAACGGCAGCACACGAGAGGGAGTTCCCTCAAATCAAGGGCTTTGATTACGTTGAATTCTACGTGGGCAACGCTCAACAAGCGGCTCACTTTTACCGCACTACTTTCGGCTTCACACCCGTTGCCGCCATTGGTCTCGAAGTTGGGGTGCGAGATCGCGTGTCGGTGGTGATAAAACGCGGCAGCATCTGTTTTGTACTGACCAGTGGTCTCGCTCCTGATGGTCCGGTTGCTGAGCACGTCAGGGTGCATGGAGACAGTGTCAAAGACATTGCGTTGGCGGTGGTTGATGCAGGCCGTGCCTTTGCCATGGCGATTGAGCGTGGCGCTCGAGAGATCCTGCCGCCCACCGTTTTCGAGGATGATGACGGGCGGATCATCAAAGCCACCATTGCCACCTGTGGCGACAACGTCCATTCATTTATTCAGCGCGAAGGTTACCGGGGCAGCTTCTTTCCGGGCTATCGCGCGCTCGCCCATCGTCCGGCTGGGCCAACCACCGGGCTCAATTCGATCGACCATATCGCGATTAGCGTCGAGCCAGGCAAGCTGGGAGAAGTGATCGGCTTTTATGATCAGGTGATGAGTCTTCGTCAATCGCATCATGAAGACATCGTGACGGAGTACAGCGGGATGAATTCCAAGGTAGTCCAGAACAACAACGGATCTATCAAGTTTCCCGTGATGGAGCCGGCCACCGGCAAACGCCGCTCTCAGATCGATGAATACCTCGACTTCCATCATGGCCCAGGCGTGCAGCACATCGCGCTCGCCACGGACGACATCTTCGACACCGCGAGAGTCCTGCGTGAGAACGGCATCGAATTCCTTAGCGTGCCCGCCGATTACTACGAACGACTGCCTGAGAGACTGGGCGCGATTGAAGATGACATCGAATCGCTGCGCAGCCTGAGCATCCTGATCGACCGTGATGAGTGGGGCCAGTTGTTGCAGATTTTTACGAAACCTATGCAGGACCGTCCGACTCTCTTTCTGGAAATCATTCAGCGCAAGGGAGCGAAGGGCTTCGGCAGCGGAAATATCGAGGCCCTCTTTGAAGCGGTCGAGCGCGAACAGGCGGTGCGCGGAAACTTGTGATGACTGACGGCGTTGCTTCAAAAGTCGGACGAGCGCCAACGGCGCGATATATAAAAGCCCAGGGCAAGCGCGAAGCGCGTCGCCCTGGGTTTACGAGGAGCACCCGATATCAAGGCCTGAAAGGCCGAAATACGCAGGGATTCCGCCCTTTCAGGGCTGGAACATTTTGATTATTTGTCACCAGGGGCGACGCGCTCCGCTTCGCTGCGCGCTTGCCCCTGGCTTTCATATTCCGCGCCGTTGGCGCTTTTGAGGCAAAGCCATGACTGACTGTTAATCTTGAGGAGATAGCTCAATGTCTAAAGGACTAAAGATCACTCTGCTGGTGTTAGTCACCTATATCGGCCTCAGCCTTGTACATGTTCGGTTGAATATCGGATTTGACAAGCTGAACTTCAGCAAAGGGAGCAACAGCGAGGCGAGCTTTCGTGTTGGGTTTCTGCCTGTTACTTGACACCTCACGTGCCCTGTCACCGACTGGATCAATAAGAACTCCAAGGGCCAGGGCTTTTATGAACCCGTGAGGTTCAGTGGCTTCCCGGAAATTAAAGAGTCGATCGTTTCAGGGCATTTGCCTGCGACCTTCATGCTCGCGCCATTGGCGATGGCCTTACGCAGCCAGGGTGTGCCTGTCAAAATTGTGTACCTGGGCCATCGTGACGGCACGGCGATGATGGTCCACAAAGATTCCCGCATTTACACCATCAAAGATCTCAAGGGCAAGACGATTGCCGTTCCGAACCGTTACTCAAACCAATATCTGATTATCTTCAAGGCCCTGCGCGACGTGGGCCTGAGTATCAAAGACGTCAATATACTGGAGATGCCGCCGCCCGACATGCCCGCCGCACTCTACTCGAAGGCCGTGGACGCGGTTACTTCCGGCGAGCCGTTTATGGCCCAAACTCAATTAGAGGAATACGGTCGCGTGCTTTATCAGGCCAAAGAGATTTGGCCCGACTTCATTTCGTGCGTGCTGGTGGTCCACGAACGCACTATCAAGGAGCATCCGGAGTGGGTGCAGAACCTCGTTGATGGAATTGCGAGTAGCGGAAAATGGCTGGAGGCTGGCATGGACCATCGGATGCAGGCCGCAGAAAACGTCGCCAGCAGCTATTACAATCAAGATCCGAAATTACTCCGCTATGTCCTCAGCACGCCACCGGACCGAGTTAAATATGACAACTTGAGACTGGCCCGAAAAGATTTCGAATTCATTGAGATGCTGGCAAAAGAGGCGGGAATTTTCAAAGGGAATGTGTCGTTCGATGATTACGCGGACACCAGTTTTTCGGAAAAAAGCGCGGGAGCGAAGCCTTATGGTTGGGGAGGTGGGCAGTGAGAATTCGCAGTGGTTCGGTGCTGCTGCCGTTGCTGGTCGCAGTGCTCTTCATCATCGTCTGGCATGCAGCAGTGGTCTTATCACATACAATTATCTTCCCAACTCCTTTCAAGGTGTTGACCGGCATGATTGAGCTGGCGCGGAAGGGGGTTCTCCTCAAGTACGTAGTGGCTTCTCTGTTTCGCGTCTCGACCGGTTTTCTCCTGGCTTTGCTAATCGGTGTTCCACTTGGCTTATTGATCGGCTGGTTTGGCCGGGCATTTCAGGCATTCAATCCCGTCATACAAGTGTTTCGTCCCATCTCACCCATAGCCTGGATTCCGCTCGCTATTTTGTGGTTCGGCGTGAGCGACCTCGCGCCGATTTTTCTGATCTTTCTTGCGAGTCTGTTCCCCATCATGACGGCTTCAATTGCCGCGGTGCAGAACATCAACCTGGTCCACTTGCGAGCCGCGAAAAACTTCGGAGTCAGTGGTCCGACGTTGTTCAGGAAAATAATTTTTCCGGCAGCTCTGCCGCAAATCCTCACTGGCGTGCGTATCGCGTTGGGGGTGGCGTGGCTGGTCGTCGTGGCTGCCGAAATGATTGCCGTCAATTCCGGGCTTGGCTACCTGATTATTGATGCTCGGAACGCTGGTATGCGTTATGACCTCGTCGTCTCGGGCATGGTCCTCATTGGTCTCATCGGTTTGATCCTCGACTTTATGGTGCGGCGATTAGAACGCATCGACGAAGTGCGCTGGGGCTTTAATCGCTAAGAAAGCTTTGAGCCTCTCTTTTAAGATATGACTACTAACTATCATCCAAAAATCGTCGTTAAAGATCTGTCGCTGGAATTTCAGGCTGTGCCCGTTCTCAAGGACATCAATCTGGAAGTTCGGGAAGGTGAATTTATCTGCATCGTTGGTCCTTCGGGTTGTGGCAAATCAACCTTGCTCAATGTCATCGGTGGATTTTTGAAGGCCACACGCGGACAGATCCTCTTCGATGGCGAGAGTGATACTGAGCCCGATCCACGCCGCATATTTATCTTTCAGGAGAATGGCGTCTTTCCCTGGCTGACGGTGGCAGACAACATCGGTTTCGGTCTCTTCGCCAAATCGGCCGCAGAGCGTGAACGCGTGGTGAAGCACTACATCGAGATGGTCGGTCTAACCGGATTCGAGAAGTCCTATCCGCGCGAAATCTCGGGTGGCATGAAACAGCGCGTGGAGATCGCGCGCGCCCTCGCCGCCAACCCGGATATTCTCTACATGGACGAGCCGTTTGGAGCGCTCGACTTCCTAACGCGTCTGCACATGCGCGCTGAGCTCGTGCAAATCTGGCAACGTGAGAAAAAAACCGTGCTCTTTGTTACTCACGACGTCGAGGAATCGGTCCAGCTCGCCGACCGGATCGTAGTGTTGAGCCCACGCCCGGCCGTTATTCGCACCATCATTGAGAACAAACTGCCGCGCCCGCGTGCGCTGGATTCATATGAATATCTCAGCACGCGTGATGAGATTTTTGAAATCATGGGATTGGACCACTCCGGCCAGTCTACTGCTCCCGATCGCGCGCGGAGCGAAGCACCCGACGCGCCGTCCACGTTTGTTCGTCCCAGCCGGACCAAAAAGACGGATCGTGATGCAGATGTCATCATCATCGGCGGCGGCCCGGCAGGCTCTGTGCTCGGGACCTACCTCTCGCGCATGGGAGTTAATCATCTGCTGATCGATCGTGCGTACTATCCACGCGCGCACATCGGTGAATCGCTCTCTTACTCGACTAACAGCATTCTGCAGGAGATAGACTTTCTCCCTCTCATGAAGCGGGAACAGTTCATTCGAAAAGGCGGAGTGTCCTGGACGTCGTGGCTCGATCGAGGGCAGGTTGATCTTGACTATCGCGGGTTGGGTGAGCTGGACCATGCTTATCAGGTTGACCGTGCAAAATTTGACGACCTGCTTCTCAAATACGCGCGCGAGCATGGGACGCGGATCTTTTCCGGCAGCGAGGTCGAGCACATGGATATTGATCGTCACGGAAAAGTGAGCGGCGTGACGGTAAAAGTCGGAACCTCGAAAGTTGCGCTTCGGTCCCGTATCGTTGTTGATGCTTCCGGCAGGGCAGCGCTGCTCGGCCAGCAGCTAAAGCTCCGGCGGCTAAACCTGGACCATCCGCAGTTATCGGCGCACAGTTGGTTTGCCAACATGGATCGCGGGAAAAGCGCGACTGCGTCATTCACACACATCCATCTTTTACCGGTGCCGTGGGGCTGGGCCTGGCAGGTCCCCATTAGCGAAGAGATCACTTCAGTCGGCGTCGTGACGGCCCGCGACTATTTTGCCAAGCCCGGCACAGACGTAGGCCAGTTCTTCGCATCAACCATCAATACAAATCCGGTGCTGAGTGAGCGCATGAAACGGGCTGAGCGCTTGCGTGAATTTCGCATGGACGGTCATCAGGAATGTGCGATGGAACGATTCGCGGGAGATGGCTGGCTGGCAGTCGGCGATGCAGCCTTTTTTGCCGATCCGATCTTTGCTTCGGGCATTGGTGATGCCATGCACTGCGCAAAGTTTGCCGCCGCAGCGATCATCGAAGCGTTGGCAAACAACGATGTGAGCGAGGCAGCCTTCGCCGGCTACGAACAGACGTTACGGCGAGGCATGAAGAACTGGCAGACGCTGGTCCGGCTTTTCAATCAGGTGGCGCCGGTATTTTCTCGCATCGTCGTGGAGAGTGAAGATCGCCATCAATTGCAGCGCGTCTGTGAAGGCGAGGTCTATGATTCTGAGGCCGAGCACGTGCTGGCCCGTCTGGAAACCAGCATTCAGGAAATTCAAGAGCTCCGAAAGGATCCACTTCAGCAGTATCTGAAAGAAGCATCCGTATCCAGAGCGGCGCAAGGTTCAGACCGTTGATCCTACCCCACCTGCATCAAGCGATTGAACTCGGTGTTGATAGTGTCGCGCGCCGGACGTGTCGGCACGGGAACATTCACTGTGCTAAAACTGGACTTTCCGCTCGGACTTATCCGCACTGCCAGAACGCCGTTTGTTAACTGCGTTATCTCCTCAGACTTGAGCGCATCCAGCCATTCCTTGTATCGCTTCGCATAGGCGTTGAAACTATCTCCGAACCAGCGCCAGGTGAACCAGCTCGCCAGCTCTTCGGGCTTAATGCTGTAGAACTTGAGCATCAGGATATCGACCGGGGTCTCCGATCCGATCCATTTCTTGATTTTTTCTTCGGCACGAGCCCGCTTTTGATCTGCAAAGAAGGACGTCACTGTAACCAGCCCATTTGTTTTCAACATTGACAGCGCGCCTTAAGCACAGGCCTGAGAATTTCCTCTCCGGATGAGCCTCCATCTCTGAAAAGCAAACGGTTTTTCTTGACGTGTGGCGAGGGCACGAAGGGCGGGTTAGCGGCTATTAGATCGAAGCGCCCGTCATGCTCATCAGCCTGTGAGACAGGTTGGTAGAGCGAACCGTAGCGAAAGTCACATTGCGGTCCAACACCGTTAAGAGCGGCGTTGAAACGTGCGAACTCGATAGCCCGCGGATTTAAATCAACTCCGATCACCTTCCTCGCTTTTCTCGACGAGAGAATTGCATGGACTCCGCTACCGGTACACACATCGAGTAGACGCGCTTGCCTTCTCACTTGAGGAGCAAGGTAAGCAAGGGCATAGCTGCTCGGACCGAGATACATTACGGGTTGAGCCGGCACTTGGCAGTATTCGTGGGACACTGGTGGAAAGCGATGGTCCGTAACAAAGTAGTAACCGGAACAAGGATAGATCGATACAGTTGCCGCGATCGCGTGGGAATCGCCCCGCCTGACTAAACCCGCCCTCAACAATCCGTTGACAACGTCAGCAGTGAGCGCCTCGTTTGCCGCCTTCCGTGTCACCTGGCTCTGAATTAGAAAAAGGGAAATCAAGGTTGATAACGGATCAGGTTTTCGGCCCATTCTTTCCAGCAGAACCGGGTATTGAGAAGGTAACATCGCGGTAACATGTGGGATTTGGAGTCGCCGCTGAATCGTCTGTTCAGTAAAGCCTGCAGACTTCAGCCGCGCGTGCAGCAGGTTCAATTCGGCATTCTCAAACAGCTCGAATTTTGGTAAACCGTTTTCTTTCGCTTCAGACTGTTTAGATTTGGATTTATCTTTCGACATTTGTGAGTAATCTCCCACCAGTAGTGAAGTGATTTAACGTGAGTTTCCTTGCTAGAGGACTTTCATCCAGACGAGGACTGAACGAAAAGCCACGCGCTCGTTTACGCTTGTTCTGTTTTCCCTCTGCGGGGCGGCACTGCGTCAATCTTCCGCTCCTGGTCAAGAGAACTGGGGCCGCAGATTGAAGTAACGCCATCCCTATTATCCGGACGTGAGTCAAGAATAACTGAACCTGCGTGCCAACACATAGAACCAATTATCGATGCACTCACTCGCGAGAATTTCCTCGAAATTGACGACTGGGTCGACGTTTAACGCTCGGCGGTATTTACTTTTCGAAAAGCCCATTTTACTATTCGCCCGTCATCACTCGCCGAGTTACCTTGAAGCACGCACGAACTAGTGTAATGGCTTCACTCAACGGCGACTATCAACTCATCAAGTCACTGGTTTGACATCTGCTTTCGGATCCCACACGCCAGGCAATTGGTAATTTAAACCATGAAACTGCCCAGCCTCATTCCTGACTCGAATCTACTTGAACAAATCGAGGGCGTTGAAGCAGGCCTTCGAAAAGTCCAGAAGATCGGACGAGTGGGACAATATGGCTTTCTCATCACCGCTATTCTTCAGATCGTGTTTGGCTTTATCAACTCCGAAGTGATCGGAGCGCCGGCGCCGGATTCCGGAATCGCGCGTGTGATCACTGCAGTCCGAATCATATCGCTGCTGGCGTTGCCGCTCTTCATCCTGCTTTTTACCTGGTCGAAATTCTGGCTGAAGCAGTCGCGCGAACCATTCCGCTATACGTGCAGCATCGAGGAAATCACTGCATTGCCTCACTCCCCAAAACTGAGACAAAGTGCATGGCTTGCCAATGATCTCGAGGGGTTGCTAAGCCAGCGGGTTGATCGAATCCGATTCGTTAAACAAGACCCGAAATCTTCAAGCGATTCGATTGGCGATTCGCACATCGAAATCGGCGGAACTTATGTCGTCCGCCCGCGCGACGACGAAGATAAAACGTTAGTACTCGAGATAATGCCCAACGTCGGCATTGGCCGAGGCAATGCACGAAAGCTCTCGTACCCCGTTTCCTATCCTCCGGATCCTACTCCGCTCAATAAGCTGACGCCTGACGCTGGGGGCGAGATCGATCTTAAATATCCTGAATACAAAGCTCTTCTGGAACGGGTTTACTCAAGCGTCGCAACTGAGATCTATCAGCAAATTCAGATGGATGTAGCTGGGAAAATCGAGTTGATGCCGACGAGGTTCCTGCGCGCGCTCGCTCTCTTTCACGAGGCCGAAGACTATGCGCGTTCCAACACGTTGCACGGCTATGCCGAAGCGGCGCAACTTTACGATTTGTCGGCGCGCCTCTTTGATCGTTGTCTTGCCCCCTTGCCCGTTTCACCCCTGCGGCGTTTCTTTGCAAGGCTGACACGCCGCGTCGTGTCGTTGACACGCGGAGCAATGGTCCGGTGTGCTCCCTTACACCTTGGATTTGCGCGGCGCGAAATCATGTCTGCACGGGCCCTCACAGGCTACGTCAATATGCTCCTTTACGGTCGGCTCATAGCGAGTATTTCTGGACAGAAGATCAATTCAGCATATGAAGCGCAGCGAGCGGCGCAGGACGCCCTGCAACGTTTTAAGTGGATCCCTTTGGATTCACAGGGCTGTCGCAAGGCGTTATTCGACGCGCACGTGAGCCTTGCTCTCGCCTATCACCATCTGGGAAAACAGGAAGAGGCAGAGAACGAGTTATCAACTGCGCGTAGCAAGGATCCGACCAACGATCGAGACATCCGTTTCCAGATGGTGCGCAGCGTACTCGCGCCCCGCGACAAGCAAGCATTCCGGCACCTGTTGAGTCTTGCTCCGCGCTGGGAGACAGCGCAATGGTCAGTTGCCTCTGAGGCAGAGCGACAGTGGCGCGCCCGGCCGTCTTTCGAAACGAGTCTGGCAGAGCTTCCGCTAAGAGAGTACAAGAACGTAATTGACCTTAATCCGGGCAACGTAGGTGCATGGGCAAATCGTGGTTACCTATTGTGGCTGATAGGAAAAACCGACGAAGCTAAGGGGAGCTTTCGGGCCGGACGCGACTACAAGCAAATCAAGCAGGAGACCCTTGTGACCGAGCTCGATTACGGCTTAGCCCGAATTGCAGCTGAGGAGGGTGAATTTAAACTGGCCTATGTCTACCAGGATACGGCTGTATCGGAACTGATCGCCCCGAGTTCGCAGTTTGGAGATTTCAGATCCTACTACTTCGCGTTCATTGGAGATGCCATTCTAAAACGCTTTGAGCAGTACCGTCGTGATGTGGAGAAACATCTGGCAGACCCAGCCAAGACGAAAGATCTTCCGACGCGGATATTGAATTCAGTCTATTCATTTGTACTGACCGACTATGGTGAATGCTGCCAGTCGTACTATCAGCGCACTGCAGATTTCAATTACTGGAGCAAGTCAGAACAGGCGTTCGAACTCGCCAATCTGTTCGATCCCGAAAACCCGCTTGCGCTTTATAACCTGCGGCAGTTGAAAGTTGGTGATGTGCGCACACCAGGGCACAAGAACGAAGCGGAACTGCAAAAAGAAGTAGCTGCAGCTCAGGCTCAAATAGCAGCATTGCAGAAAGAACAAGCGACCACGGCAGGCCAACCCTACACCGACTCGACAGCGAATGAAACAGAAAAGACTGCTGCCCCGGCACGAAATGCACGCATCGACGCGCTACAACTCGAGATAGACCGGAAATCGCAGAGGATAAGAGAATGGAAGACAGAGATTGACAACGCGCGCCAGCAAACGATCGACGCAAAGCAGTACGACCAGAAAATTCGCGAGCTACATCCTTATTGGACCGTCGGCATGCAATGCGAAGCTGAGATGAATGCGCTTGAGGCCTTTATAGCTCGCCGTGATGCCTTCCGGGAAAGGACCGCCGTCGATGGCGATGCAACGAGCGCGTTGACAGCAGAACAAAGAAGCAGGCCGTTCATTGATAATGCGATCTCTCTCGAAAAAAAGGCGAAACAGAATATCCGAGCCATCTTGCCCCATGAGTGGCTGTGGACAGACGCGAGCGATTTCAACTGGGACGCGATCCAGCAGGCAGATCCCTTGAATGAGAGAAGGTGGGAAAAGCAGTTCAACGACATCCATACCGCCGCACTAGCGACCTACGCTTTCACACTCTTGATAGGCACACCGGATGACAAGAAAGTAATGGCGCTATGGGATCACATCGCGCAGGTTTTCGCCTTCGACGACATGCGCGCCCTCCGACGTCTGCGCGATTTGACGAGGGCGGGATATCTGACAACCTATTCGGCCTATGACCGCAGAATGCGGATGATCAGCGAGCGCTGGCTGTCAGGTGACCCAAATGCATTTGCGCAACTCTGGTGGATCTCGGAGAACCCCTTCACCGACTCTGAGCGGATGAAGAAATTTCTGAATGTCGCCGAACGTCGCGATTTGAACGGGTCTCTTTACGAGTGGTTGGGAAAAGAACAATTGCTCGGGATCGCGCAGCGGACCAGGCACAAACGAGAACTACTGGAGCCTGTTGCCAAACAGTTGAAGGCGCTCTCGAGGCTCGAGAATGTACGAGACATGCTGGCGCCGGAGCTGGCGCGAGAGTTCGGCAACGGCAAAGCCGATGGCCCCCTCGTCTGGGCGCTTAAGATTCTGTCGGAAATCTATTTCGAGGAGTTTCATGGTAACGGTATCGACAAAGATGAACTTGAACGCCTCGAGGAAAACGTTGGAACGATTTTGACCAATCTCCAGGCGACGCTGAATTCGGTCCGTGCGGATGCCAGATCCTGGCCGCTGTTTGCAGACAGAAGCGCTTGGGAACAGCTCCTTCCTACGCGCGATATTGAACTCGACGAACTACTCGCTCATTATCGGGAAATCGAGACAGAGTGCGACAAGGGAGCTCGCCAGGCACTACCAAAAGCCGTCAAGGTTTCTTCGGATCCGGTACTGCTGTGGAATATCGGTACTGAGCTGGCAATCCTGGGACTTCTTGAACCAGCATTGGACGCAGTGACGAGAGCTGCGCAGTGTGACTCGAAGCGGCCTGAAGCCTCGACAGACGATCGGGATCCTCGTCAACTTGTGGAAACGTTGCTCGCGGCTGATCCAGCGCACTACTCCGGGTTGTTTGGTGAGTTTCTCAAGGTAAGCCGCCAGCCACAACTGCGAGTACGTCCGGCAATGGACTATTTGAGACGCCAATGCGCGCTGCTAGTGCTGCTCGAACGGTTTGCCGCCCGTGATAATCGTTTTGTTGAGCTGAAGAAATCCAACAAATTTTGGCGCACCGCGATTACGGCTGAGACTGCTGATTTGGTTGTGGTCGACGAGGTGGAAAGATACAAGCTGGACGATTGGCCTCCTACACGACCGGCCGTGCGTAAATGGCTCAGCGCAGAACAGCGATCGAATGCACACCTTCCGGATGCGGTGCTGGATTGTCGTATTGCCCAGATAACGCTTACACGTGACGAAAGGCGTGCTGTGCGTGAACGTGTTCCAGTTGTTCCTGGCGCCATTAGCCTCGGTTTCCCACCCATCGTCAAACCACTGGTGCTGGAGTTTGGCGGCAATCTTCTCAGAGGGCCAAGCAGACGGCTCAACAAACTTTGGTCTCAGGTGCGAAAGCGCGTTCGGCAAGATACTGGTGTGCGGCTTCCAATTATTGCTTGGCGAGCCAATGACATTGATATGTTACCTGGCCATTATGTAATTATGATCAATGAAATCCCGCTGGACCACGGTACTGCATCTGCCGACAAAGTCTTTGTGCAACTTGCAGCGGGGCAGTCCTTGAATTCTCTGGAGCAGACTTACCCGGCACACAAATTCAAATTCCCTCCCGAAGGCGATTGGATGGAGCCGGAAAGGGCACGCCTGACCGGGAGGGATAGTTGGGACCCCCTGGAATACATAACGGGGCATATTGAATACATTTGCCGGGTACACCTGGTAAAGTTCTTCGACGTTCAAGCGACCCACGACATGCTTGCGGAATGGCTCAAGGCCGATTTGCCTACGGATTTAGCAGATTACATTAGGACCATTCAGGAAAATTACTTCCTGCTGGTGTCGACTTCTCGTCAACTTCGGGGGTTGCTCGATGACCGTGTGCCGTTAACGCAACCCAAACGCGTGGCCGCTGGACTCCGTGACTCGCATCACATCAATGATGCAGTGGAACGCCGGCGCGTTTTACGCGATTCGCTCCGCCAGCAGTTGTGGGGCAACGATGGCGAATACGCGTATTTTCGATTACCTGATCCAATCACAGCGATTCTGGATACCAGATCTTCAGAGGAAGAAAGGGTTGCCATTTCGCCGGACGATCTCGAGAGGCTGTTCAACACAGTGCGCCGGGAGTTACAAAGCAATGGCACACATCGCGCCATCGTCACCAGAGGAGAGCGATTGAGACATCTGGTGCGACATCTGATTCGTGCGGAATGGAACGACGTCCCGGTACTGGCAGATTACGAACTCTTAAAGCCGGGGGGATACGAGAATCTGCCAACGACTTCACTGGAGTGATGATTTGAAGGCGCACACCAACATTATTGTCGAAGCCGGTCAGTCGTTCGACAAGGTTCTGAAAGCCGGTGACGACACTGAAAAACTGATCGAGGTAATCCGATCAACCGCACAGGAATGGTTGGATGCATTAGGTCTGCCGACCGAGGTGGTCGTGACAATGAAGCATGTGGATCAGCCGAGTGGCCCGCAGTTTGTCGATTTTGCCGTGATGCTAAACGGGGTTCGTTGCGCTTTCAGCAGACGTCAACTGGTCCAGGTTTACGAGAGTTTAGGCCTGGATTTGCACGATCACTCGAGTGTTGTTTGCGCCTCTAAAGACCTGCTGGCCCGCGCGGGCGGCGACAAAGACGGATCTCAAGGCATGGTGTTCTCGTTTTTGGCCGAACTTGTGCTCGAAGCGTTAAAGAGCTCGGCCGAACATCTGATTACGCTGGACATAACAGAGGCGCTGTTGAATCAGGTGACAGAATGGAGTCCATCAGCGAGTGCCGATATTAAGTGGCTGGATCGCAGCTTCGTGATGGAGGTACTGCGGCGCCTCATAACTGTGCACGTTGGGGCAAAGCGGTTCGAAGAGTCAGTGCTATTCGTCGCTCAACGCGCGGTCGAAGGATATTCACCGGCAGAGGTGGCGGAGCGACTAATCGACGAAATCCGTCCCAAGTCCGTCGCGATTCATGTTGGTCTGGGGTTGGCAAGCGAGCTGCTTAACGACGATTCAGAGGAGGGAAGGTCGTATCCGGCGTCAGAACTGACACCGGAGCTTGGCAACAGACTGGGCACGATGTACGACAACCTCTTCTCGGAATTGGGGGTTTGGCTTCCGAGCATCACCCTGGTTGCGGATCCCAAACTGAACGACACGCAGTGCAGATTCCGATTGCATGAGCGGTTAACTCCAACGCTCCGTGTGTTGAAGGAAGATGAGTTGCTAGTGAACGAAGTCCCTGCACAGTTGAAGCAGATGGGTATTCACGATGCAAGGCCGGTGGCCAACCCTGTTAACGGAAAACCGTGTTCGATTATCTCGCGAAGCCAGCAAGACCAGGTAGCCGCTGGCTTGACCATGTGGGATCGATTTGGATATTTCGAGTTGCTTCTCTCAAATGAACTCAGGTCTGCTGCTTCAACCTTGCTTGCACTCTCAGACGTCGAGTATTTGCTGGGAGAACTTTATAGTACGCTCCCCGAATTGGTCGCGGCCACACTTCATCGCTACAGTCCTCTGCAGGTCGCGCAAGTGCTGCGTTGGTTGCTGCGCGACGGTGTAAGTATTCGCAATCTTCGGGGTGTGCTGGGACTGATGCTGGACTTCTCGTACACGACAGGAATTCGTTCGCCTGGCGCGGGCTGGCGAGGACGAAAGCGAAATGTGAATGTGGGTGACACCGATTTCACTGGCGAACTATACTTCACCAGAGACGACCCTTACGTTGCCCAGTTTGACATCAGCGGAATGCAAGTATTTGCGGAGCCCGCACCAGATTGGATTGACAGTGGTCGCATACATGCAGAGTTTGTGAAATGTGGTTTACGAGAACAGATCACCTACAAAGTGGCACCTGTTCGGGACGCGGCCATTAAGTGCTATTTAATGGACGCCAGTATCGAGATGCGTTTGCAATCTTCCATCGGCACTGCGAAAGCAGACAACTCTCCCTTCAGTCAGGAGGAACTGACGCAAATCCTGAAGGGCATGGCCCAGGAGTTTGCGCCCAGGCTCGACGCTTCGATTCTCTTTCTGGCCACGACGCCGGACGTTGCGTTACTGGTTCAGGATATGATCGGAAAGGACTTTCCTGAGGTAAGAGTGCTACACCGGCAGTTGATCGAAGAGTCCGCGAACGTACAACAAATCGCGACAGTTCCCAGAGTCGTTCTTGATTAAGTTTCGAGATAGCGCTTACAGTTCGAGCCTAAGCAGTCCCATGATTCCTCGGATGGGCGAAACGTCTGAGACTCGATGACTTACCACGTCATGACCGATCTCCGATTCTGAAATGGCAGACTTTTGGCAGATTACGCTTCGAATCCAATCAGCCTATGCAGCGTAAGCGCGACTTCTCAGCCGCATTGGTTAATGTTATCGCGTCGGGAATGATTACGCGCTATGAGATTTGAGCAGGGACGGCGTTGACACGGTAGGGGTCTGCGGTTCAAATCCGCACGCGCCTACCCCTCTCTTCAACAAATCACAAATTCTGCGCTCCTTTCCCGTCGCTTCAAACCCTCCACTTTAACAAGACTGAGATGGTAATCCACCCCCTATCAATCGATGTCTTGTGCTTACGACGTCTTGCTCACTCTTACTTCGCCCTGCTCATTACCTCTCCAAGAATGGCTTTCGCAACAATGATAGTGCTTCTGGAATTTACATAGGTGATAAGGAAGGTGTGAAGGCTCGATAACATGCAGAGCCGTAAGTGATCCGATTGCCCGCTCTTTTGAACCAACAGTTCGCTGGAAAACACGTGCGCATCGTCTCACTCGGTTTGGGTTCAGATGCTCACTTTGAGTAGCAGCCGCTGTAGCTTGATGACTGATGCAGCGGTAAGCCGTTGACAGCCGATCAGTCAGCACGCATAATTGGCCGAAATTTTTTCGACCCCTCGCAAAAACTCGCATCAGGTTGCCAAATGAAGTTATCAGAAACCAAACGCAATAGGGAGATTCGTGATTGGCGTGTTCTGACCACGTTATCGTGCGGTGCATCAAGGACGCGCGGATAAGTAGTTTAAAGTTCAAAATTTGCCAGCTTCACTCTTAAAACAGATGGCGAAATCCTCAACAACTTCACGCAGCAAGAAACCACGTCTCAAAATTCTTGTCTCTTCAGTTGTTTATGGCCACGAAGAACTTTTGGAGAGCATTTACGCACTGCTTCAAGAATTTGGTTATGAGGTTTATATGTCGCATAAAGGAACGGTTCCAATTGATCCCGGGTTAACGGCTATGGACAATTGCCTGCGAACTGTTGAAGCATGCGACCTGTTTCTTGGCCTGATCTTGCCCGGTTACGGATCTGGTAAAGAAACTGCTGACGGGCCGTCCATTACGCATCGGGAAGCCGTGAAGGCAATAGAGTTGAACAAGCCGCGCTGGTTTCTGGTCCACGAATACGTTGCAATCGCCCGACAACTACTCCAACCATACAGAGACGATGAACAAGACGGATTCAAATTGAAGGCGGGAATAACATTCCAAAAGACTCCGATCCTGGCGGATCTTCGCGTTCTCGAATTGTATGAAGCTGCAATGCGTTACGACATTACGAACGTAGCAGACCGTGATGGCAACTGGGTCCAGCCTTATGGGCCAGATGATGACGCACGGCTGTTCGCTATTGCACAGTTCCGTCGTTATCGCGAACTAGCTGAAAAGCACTTGCCGAGGCTGCGGGATATTGAGGCAATACGAACGCGCCTAACGGGAAACAAATCGTGAAGTCCGACGTTACTGGCATTATCAAAGATGGTGAGTCGGAGGTAGTAGCGTTCAAAGGGCCTCGTGCACCCCTTGAATCTATAGCTAAGACGGTTTGTGCGTTGCTTAACCAGCAGGGAGGAGTACTTCTGTGGGGAGTGGATGATCAACAAAACATAATTGGTCTTGAGAACGCACAACATCAGGCTCAATCTCTCAACGATTACTTGATTACCCATCTCAATCCACGACCCCTATTGTCGGTATCTGTAACGCAAGACAAAGGCCTTATAAGAGTGGACGTCCCTGCTGGCGCAGACAAGCCTTATTCTTTGGATCGCCAGATTTGGGTGCGCATCGGAGATAGAACACTACGCGCGAGTGAGGAAGTCAGCGTAGAGATCGTTGAAAAGAGTGCGGCGCAACTCGATCGCTGGGAACGTTCTCCTATGCCGGGCTTCACCATGGAAGATTGTGATTCTGCTGAGCTGGCCCGCAGCCGACGCGAAATCAGTGCTACGGATCGTTTCGGAATGGAACTTCCCAATACGGATGAGGAACTACTCCGGCGATTGTTTCTCCTGCGGAACGGTCAACTTACCAACGCTGCAGTCGTGCTGTTTGCCCGGCAACCTAGAGCCTGGGCGCCAAACCTCGCTATTCGCATTGCCTTTTACCAGCATGACAAGTCAGGGCCTATCGCGAACGATATTATTCTGGAGGGCCCAGCAGTTCGAATATTGAAGGAAGCAGTTGAAATCATCCAACAACGCACAGGATTTTCATCTCAGTTCAATCCAAACAAGCTTGAGCGCGAAGATCGTCCTGCCTACGCCGTTTTCGCACTTCGAGAAGGTATTGTGAATGCGATGGCTCACCGTACGTACGCATCGATCGGCGGCGACGTGCAAGTTGAAGTCTTCCCGGATTACTTGACCATCAGAAATCCCGGAACACTACCTGAGGGATGGAAACCCGAAGACCTCAGTAAGCCCCATGAATCGCACCCGAGAAATCCGGACATCGTTCGGGTCTTTTATTTGCGAGAACTCATGGAGTGGTTGGGACAGGGAACGGAGAGGGTGATTCAGGCCTGTAAGAAACTTGGCGCCAAAACTCCCGTTTGGACCGCGCAGCGCAACAGTGTGACACTTAAGCTTTTCCGTTCACCAGAACCGAAAGTAACAGAACTGCTTGCCAGTCGACAGCTACAGTTCCTGAAAGATATGGACGTCGGCGCGGAATTCAAAGTTGCTGACTATGCGACTGCTTCAGACATTAGTGAGCGACAAGCGCGGCGGGATCTCGCTGATTTGGAGACTCTCGGTCTTGTGGAACGGACAGGTAAGGGACCAGCCACTTCGTACCGTCGTACAGCGAGAGAGACCTGAAACTAATCCGGCCAAATCCGGTCAAGTCCGGCCACGTCAAAATAAGTCCGGCCAAATCCGGACAGATCCGGCCAAATCCGGTCAAGATTGCATTTGCAAAGTATTTCGCCTTCAAAGTGTGGTGGCGATAAAGTGCGGTGCTCTAACACTTTTGTTATCAGTGTTTATAAAGAGTGTATAAGTCGTCCGAAATCTGACAGTATCGAGCCGAAGTCCGGCCATGAAGCTGACCGTCCCCCAAAATAGGCGTGCCAGATGAAAACTGCTTGTTTCATTGGTCCCTATTCCCTTATATTTTCCGCGAATTACTTTAAGCACGTTTTTCCTCAAGCCTCAGCCTCCTCTTTAAAAGTCTAGGTTCAGGCTTGATTACGTTCTGCCTTTCAAGGAATGTCACGGACGTTAGTATTTTTTTCGTCGGAGTCTTTGGAGACGCCTCAGTCTTTGGTAATCCGCAGATTGCTCACCTGATGTAGAGTTTTTACACTGCGCGAATACTTGGGACTCGTCTCTGTCTCTAATGCATTACCGGGAGTGGCTTGCTGGGGTGAGTTAATCGACTCAACCTTAACTCGGGAATACTCAGTAGTCTGCCTTTATCGGAGAGAGCCTTGTGAGATCCCCCACCTTACAGAGGTCTGTTCACGCGGCACACGTACTTGGACTGGCTGTCATAACCCTGCTTGCTTTCGGAGTAATTTCAGTCTGGGCACAAGGCAGCAAGCCACAGCCTACTCTCGGACGTCACTTCATTGTCCTGATTGATGATTCGTGCAGCATCGGCGGGTGCGAAAAAGGATCCCACGATAGAAGAGAGACCATAGCCAAAGAGTTACCCGACCGCCTCTATGGCGGGATCAAAGGTCTCCCGGCCATTAACCCTGAGAAGGATCGTATCTCAGTCCTCTATTTTACGATTCTGGGTGAGCCCAGCCAGTGTGGTGATCCACGCAAGGCCAAATCAGCGGCGCCAGACAACATCTTCAAATTGCTCTACTCAGACAAAGTTAAGAGCAAGAAAATCTTCTCCGAACTCCTTCAAGGGTGGATGTCAGACGAGTGTCACTTCAAGGGCAGATGGTCACCGATCGTGATCTCCTCAATGCTCGTTCTACCCTATCTGCAATCCAGGCCCGAGTTGCCAAAGGACGAACTCCACTCACAAACGTTTCTGATACAAGTTACTGATGGACTATTCAATACTCGAACGACATCTGGCCACGAGTTAACTGAATACTACGGACGTTCAATAACTGACGTGGATACCACGGACGATTTACTTAGTAAGGTTTACAACCTCTTCAGTCTCAAAATCTTTCCCAACCAGAAGTCAGAACGAGGTGTTTTTTACCTGGGGGCCGAGTATACCTCACAGCGCGTTCCTGAATCCGTCGTGCAATATCAACGCAACTCGTTGCTTTACCCGCACGCAATCTCGTCAAGCGAGTTGAGCTATCGACTAAACGATCAACTGCTGGGAGACATACAACTGCTTTCTCAAGGCAGTGGCGCCGCTTACGATTTCAAACCGCTCTGGTTACGAGTCGGGTTCCAGGATCAAAATGGCGGCGATTGGCGCATTGGCCAGGAAACATTACCTCGTTGGGGTGAAGCAGCTAAAACAGTCTCGCTGAATCCATGCCAGTTACCTCATTGCCAGGCAGGTGAGAATAACGACCGGCTTGGTCTCAGGCTTTTCGAAGCCGCCCTCGAACGTCCGCTTAGAGTCTCAACTACGGATGCGGACCCTGGACCAGGACAGATCAAATTCAGTGTCGGCTTTCATTACGAGAACGACATCTACGATCATCTCTGCGTCGAAACCCCTGAGACGGTGATCAATGTCAATCCGGCCCGCCCAACGGAGATTCAAGGTCTTCTTGGCACCTCATCTGGACTCAACAAGTCGGATGTCGCCGGCGAATGGCAGAGCGATGACGATGGCGTGACGACGCAAGAAGAGGCACGTAATCGTCTTCTTGCACGCCGAAACATGAGTTGGCTTCTCAGGTTCCTGACGTTGGCAGTTCTGGGGATACTCGCAACAATCATCGTAGCGATCGTATTAGTTCGCAGGTATTACAAACGCGAGTTTGTTCCCAAGCTTCATTGGCTCAAGGCGCCTGAAGTCGTGGTCGATCTCAACCGGCCGGCAACAAGCCGGATGCTGGTTGGAAGGCTTCATATTGAGAACGATCAACCCATGCCGTGGTTGGGCCGCCTGCTGGGAAACAAGGAACAACCAACACGCGACGCTGAAATTTCACTCAGCTATGATTATTTCTCGGAGAGTGGCCTCGAGATAGTTGGAGATCATCCGATCGGTTTTATGCGCGGCGCCGAAACCAACGGCAACGGTGGAGCACTCGATCTGACCACCCTGGAAACAGTCTCGAACGGACGAGAGGTTGATGTTTTCGTCGCCCTTGAAACGATCACGGATTATCACGCCGGTAATGCGCTGGTTGCAGACGCTACTATAGAAGACGCACGCTTCACCGTTCCCGGTAAGTCTTTAATGGTGTGGACCAATCAGAAAACGGCAGCCAGCAAAACCACCGATATCGAATGCAAGCTGATCGTCAAACCGGAAGAGCCGCGCAAACCGCTCGTAACGTTCACACCGGCTGAAGAGCAGGAACTGTATTTCAAGAAGGGCATCCTGGTGCAGGTTGGTAGCTTCTGGTTCGAGAGTAAGGCCACTCACAAATTCGCTCAGCCGTACCGTTGGAAGGGCTACACGATTCAGACGTATCAGGGAAATCGCCCGCTTAGTGGCGAGCCGATCCGGCTGGCACACCACGAGGTTGTGGTTCCGCCAGGAGCACGCGTAGAAGTTCCCGTTTACATTGACTGCGACAACGAAACGATTCCCAACCCCGACTCGTCAAGCAATCGACTATTCTTTCAAATTGCTTGGCGACTACAGTGCCGAGTCCGAAATTGGACCATACACAACGACGCTGCATCGAGATCCGAGCCGAGCTGAAGTCCTGTTGCGGCTCATGACGAAGCCAGGAACCGATGCTGAACCCTGGCTTGAGATCTACTGGACGCCTTCAGGCGAACTCAAGCTTCGCACTTTGCCAGATGGCACCGAGACAGATGAGTTTTTGGATGGCAACGTTATTCGCCTTCGTCCAGAATCAATCAAGTTCGGTCCCAAGACGTCAGGTAAGCCTATTCTACTCAGTTTTGAGATTGGCAACTCCTGCGATGTTGGTGACGGCGAGATTAATGTGGAAATGAAGGCCAACATAAAATGTGATCCGAAGTTTGAGAACAGCATCAAGATGGTTGGAGAGCGTCCTCTGAGTGAGTTGATCGATATCTACAATTTCAGGGAGCCTCAGCCAAACGCCACTATCAAAGCTGGTGAGGAAGCACAGAGGCGCGTTGTGTATCTCTTTCCGGCTAAGATCTCGGAAATAGTTTCGGCTCGCATCGAACTGGGTCATCTTGAGGCAGAAGTAGACCTCGAGGTCCACATCGACGATGGTCAGAAAAGTAAGAGTAAACGATCATTCAAGATCATCGTACCGTTTAGCCTTGAGAAACTGCCGGGTATCGATTGGCTGGCGATAGACTTCGGCACGTCATCCATCACCGCCGCTCGAGGATACGGGCGCGAGAATGCAAACATGATTGCATTGCAAAAGGTCACGGTGGCTGGTGGCCGAAGCCTGGCTGAACACGATCTCGAAAATGCTGAAAAGGGCAACGATAACCTGCTACCCAGTTGGATCTGTTGTAACTCGGATTTGCGCGATAAATCAGGCGATAAAATTCGTCGTGGCTTTCCCGGTTATTATGCGGAGAATCTCTCAAATAAACCGGGTTACTCAGACTACATCGGTTTGCCCGCGGTCACCCATGAGTTCGAGGAGTACCCCGGCCGGATTATCTATTCCCTGAAATCGTGGCTGGGCACGGCCTCACCCAACATTGCGATTCAGATCAAGAAGAATGGACTGGAAACTCGCCAACTACTACCACTCAAGGAAATGGTCAAATCAGGTTTTTCGGCTCTGATGGATGCATATCTCTTTGATTACTACGCGGATCGAGTTGTAATCACTTATCCCAACACTTTCACGCAACGGCATCAAGACATCCTACGCGAGATCGCGGTTGAAGCCTTGGGCACAACGGATTACCGCACAGGCATTCCGTTGCCTGATCGAATAGAACTAATCAGTGAGTCCGATGCTGTTGCTTACCACTACTGCATGGAACAAACGCAGGCTGCGCCAGGAAAAGAGCGCGTCCTGGTTTACGATTTTGGGGCGGGCACTCTGGATCTCTCATTGATTGAAGTGGTTTGGAATGAAGGACCGTCTCGCTACCCGACCAAGTGGACCGTGGAGAAGCAACTCGGCGTCCCCGTTGCGGGTAATTACATCGATGAATTACTAGCGCGTCTAATTCATGAATTTTTGAGTAAGCCAGAAATAGTTGCGGGGCAGGGATACGTATATCGCCTGCCGATAGTGTGCCGAGTGCACCAGATTGAGGACCTGAACCAGCACCGTCGTGGGATCATTCGTTTGTGGAAGTGGATTCGCGATGCGAAACACGAGTGGAGTAACAAGTGCCGCGAAGTGTTGAAGCGGGGAGGAAGCCCGAAGGACTATCCGCCTTTCAAGGTTCAGGTGGGCGCCTTCAATCAATTTCAAGTTGTAATGAATGTCGGCGGTCAACCGGCGCATACCGCAGAACCGCTAGATGAGCCCGGTTTATTCACTAAGGAAAATATTTACCTTTCTATTCCTGCCCGGCTAATCCTTGCAGACAAGCGGATGACCGAATTTATGAACTTCGTTACAGACGAAGTAGTTAGCGAACTACTCGAAGGCGCCAACGTCAAAGCCGAGGATGTCGATACCGTGATTATTTCGGGGCGGGGAGCCCGTTATGCTGATTTGCGCGAGAAGGTTTCGCAACGGTTCCCTCACGCCAACATCCCCACTCTTAAAGATGAGGAGATGAAGAGTGCAGTGGTCCTTGGAGCCATAGCGCGCCAATCGCTGAGGAAAAGATTTGATTATAAGAATAAGCAAGTTGAGCAACTGGCCGTGTTGCATAACGAGGGAGCGGAGTTGGTGCTTGAGAAAGATTGGCGCACGCCAATCGATATGACGAACAGTCCTACCTTCCGGCTAGTGCAGGTTAATCTGAAAAATCCAAATCCGCGTGAGGATAAGAAGTCGTTCCGAAAATACTTCTACGTCGACCTGACTGATCAGGACATCAGCACTGAGGAGATTCTGGGTGAAGATAAATTTCTGAACATCAAGCGGGACGAAAAAAATGGAGAATTGAATTTTATTGTTTGGAGCGAACACGGACACCCGCAATCGTTCTTTGGCCACGGTCAAAGCGGAAAGAACGTCACCACGCCGCCTTGGCCGGTGGGGAACGTGCTGTTAGATCCGGAGGAGTGAGCAACAGGAGACAGACATGTCGCGACTATTCACTGGCAGGAAAAAAACTCCATGGCCTACCGGCACCGTTGTATTACGGTCCATGGTTGTTGCCGGTCTACTTTGTATTGCAACTTCAACTGTCCTGGCCCAGCAAGTAGAGACAATCAAGAGTACGCAGCCAATAACCTGCAATAGTAAGAGCTATGAACTCCGACTGATCACAGCCGAAGCTCGCGTTAACGATAAAGCCGCGAAAGCGCTCGGCATCGTACTAAGTCCTCAGGATGGCTCCGAGAGCAAAGTGTTTGGCATCTATTGGCTGAATGCTTTACTCCCACTACCAACCCATCGTGACAACACAGACGGCACCCTGGGCCGCGGATTGATCTCCTATAACAGCGGTACAGCCGGCAAAGGTGTTCCAGTCGTTAAGTCGTTCTTTGCGGAAGCAGGATGTTTGCCTACTAACTCACAGGTAATCGGCATTCAAAAAGTAATTGAAACTCAAAGCTTACTGGATACGTTGGGCCGTGCTCCCCTCACTTTGAAGGTCATCGTTGAAAAGCTAAACAACCAGGGCGTCAACAGTATAAATGCCGATCAGATTCAGAGTGCCGCGGCTGTGAATCTGGAAGCTTTCAATAACCTGCAAACGGACATCGCCTTTGCCCGGGCCATTCGGCAATTTCTGTCTGTTTTGCTAGGCACAGAAGGGCGTAATAACGACTCGGTGGGAGGCAAGCCCTCGCTCGAAGAAGAAAAACGAGCGTTGCAACAGACAATCAGTGCTTTACAGCAGCAGGTGCAGCAATTAGAGGCCAAGAAGCCCTCGTATCGGACCTCGCCACTGTGGTTGATTGTTGTCTTCCCGATCACCTCATTCCTTTCGCTGGGTGGAATTGCACTGTTAGGTCTGACCGGTTACCACGTGGTTCGTAAACGGAATTCAAACGGAAACAATGTCACCCTTCGTACTTTGCTGCCCGGTGACCTGCCCCCATTCATACCAGGCATAGACTCGGCGCAGAAGTCTTCAGAAACTGAAAAAGTTGAGGCGCCTCCAGTAGTTGAAGTGACGCCGCCAGTTGAGACGACGCCGCCAGTTGAGGCGTTCTCCGAGATCCTCCAGCCGTTGAAATCGAATGTAGAGGAGTTAAAAAAGACTGTCGACAGTATCGACGCCAGGTTGAAGGAACACGCTGTAATACAAACTCTCCTGGAACACGTGTATACGAACGAAGACATAGCTGGGCAAAGAGAAAAACTCGTCAACGACGTGCAAGTCTTCCTGGACCAGCTCGACGAAATCAGCAAAACTCACTTTTCGGCTCAATTGAACGGGAAGGCACCACTGAGCGAAATCATCCAGAACGTCAAGACCAAATTGGGCAATGATTCAGCAGCCGTCACAGAGTTCAGCTCCATACAGGAGTCAGTACGCCAGTATCTAGGAAACGATAGCAAGATAAGTGAAGCGGTAAGCCAGTTAATCGAGGAACGGTCAAAAGCGCAGGAGAAACTGCAGCCATATCATCCCGAAAAAACATTCAGCGAAGTTATCGACGCCGTCGTAAGCAACTATGAGGAAGTGACCCGACAAGTACGCGAGGCGTTGCCAAACCAGAATCCGACCGACAAAAAACCGACCCACAAGGAACCGACCGACAAAGAAAAGGAGCTCAAAGATCTGGTCGCGTCATTGGCGGATGAATATTTGAGCATCAAGCCCAACGCTGACCGCGTCCAGGAATTTGAAACGCAAAATGGTGAACTCAAACTGCAGTTAGACTCGGCTAACGCTGAAGTTGAAGCAGGTAAACAGTTGGTTGACGAGATTTCCGCTCAGCTCAACTTCAACTCCGAGCACTTAAAAGCCGCTGACCACCCGGTTACTACAATCCTCGATCGCTTAAAAGAGGAGAGAACGTCGAGTGTGCATCTCCAGCTCAGAACGGGACTCTCGTCCGCTCTAATCGCCCTCGACAAAGCAATAAAAGCTTCCCCAGAAGACAAGGAGGTGGTTGACGCGCTTTATCTCGACAAGATCCAGGAAGGGATACAAGTTTTGCTCAAGATGATGGAGGACTGCTCAGGTGAGCAGTTATGGCACAAAGCCCTCTCCGAAGGATTTCGCGAGAACTGGTTACATAACTTGATCAGGGCAGAGCTACTGCTGCGCACATACTATGCTGATCGAAGAGAGTTCAGTTTTCTGCGCACAGCCGTTTCGCTGGCTTGTTCGTCGATCCTTGTCGCTCTCCACGAGTTACAGGTCGAGGTTGTTGAAGTGAGATTGCTTGAGGAGCGTCCCCGCGAAATGGAGACGGAACCGGTTTATGACGGCATCCGAAATTTGCCTACAGTAAGAGAAAGCGTGAGTGCGAGATTGTCGAACACAGAAACAAAGGAGATGGTTGTGGACGTCATATCCTTTCCATATTTTGTGAAGGGTGTGCAAGAGAATCGTGGCTGCGCTGCAATCGCAAATCCGTCAGCGTGGGTACAGCATTGAATAATTCCAAGTGACACTCTAATGAGATCGCGCATTGAAATGAAAGAACGACCGCCCGCAACAGCATTGACGGAAGACTTTCATCGGATGATCCGTGAAGCGGAAGGCTTTTTGCGCAGCTCCAGTTTTGAACAGCAGGAGCTTGGTAAAGAGATACTCCGTGAGGTGATGCGTTTGGCGGAGGGAAGTATCCATGCCCGAAGAGCGGAAGAGATCCTCATGGCGGCAGAACCCGGAGCGGTCGAGCCAGACGACCCGGAGTTGGATAAGCTGAAGGTAGGTAAGTCTTCGCTCCAGGGTTTCGATGATCCTCGCCTGAGTGATTTTCTGAAACGGTTGGAAGCTTACCCTCGGGCGGTGAGACTGCGCAGTGAGGTGAGCGACGTGCTGCGAAGTTGGATCAGTGTGAAACTCTCACAGCTAGAGAACCATGCTGACAATAATCAAATTGCAAATTTGAACGCCCTCGTCGCATCTGTGCAAGGTGTGGCTATCTATGAAGAGCTCCGGGAATTTACGCAGTTACGCAACACCCTCTCAGAGCTCGAAACCCTGCGTCGCACGTTAGATGACCTACTCTCCCAAGTCGCTACGGATCCACCTGCAGACTGGTCCGAGACACGACGGCAGGCTGGGTTGTTCGGGCAACTGGAAAACTATCTGAACCACTCGAGAGTGCCGACGAATTGGGAGTCTCAGCTTCGAGTGGAGCGCGACCGGTTGTCGGGTTTCGTCCAGCAGTTTGTTCGTGCCCAAGCCTCGACATCTGTGACGGTTCACAACGCGAATGAGCTGAGAGAACTTGCCGACAAATTGATCAGCGAGACCGAAGGTTTCCCGCCGGGGGTTACTGCTGGCCTTAGTAATCTGGTCGAGGGGATAAGTAAGAATGCCGCCGAGTGGAAAGCCATGCAGGACGGACAGCACTTTGAGTTACCATCAGCCACGGACGGCCCTCTCTCCGCACCGCCAGCGTGGCATTCCGATGCTCCGCGTTATAAAACCTGGCTGCAACAGATTGAAAGCGCGCTCAATGTAATAAGAAGTGAAACCGGAAAGGATTCTGAGCCGGATTGCCATGAGAGCTTGATGCTCGCAGATGGAATTCTTGAACAGGCTCCTGGTCACACCCTCGCCACAAACCTGAAACTGGAATCAACACGCCGTATCATCTGCTATCAGCTTGATCGAGCGTTGCAGAGTTGGAATCCTGACAGCTTCTTCGACCTTTTAGAAACCAGCAGTCCGGGCGATTCATACGCCGGACTGCAAGCCAGTAAGCACGTTCTGTTTGAGTTGAAAGCTTTGACCGGTCAACCACCCTTTGCCGACTGGCAAGCCGCCCGTAATTGGTGGACCGTGTGGCAAACAAACAGTAAGGCATTACCTTCAGCGAGGCCCGCTGCCTTATCTGAGGCTCTGTCACAGGAAACAAACAAGCGCTACCAGCAGTGGGACAGCGTACTGAACCGACTGCTGCATGAGAACGTCGCACCGCAAGAATACCAACAGGCAGCCAGGTCGCTCGACGATGAACGGGATACGAGGTTGAAAGAGTACCGGCGAAAGTTGCTGCGCCTCGCGACCATTGGACAAATTGAAGAGCAAATCAGGGATGAACAACTCGCAGAAGCGGAGCAGGGTTTGCGGGAACTATCGCCAAAGAGTAAGGACGCCAAACGCTTGCGGACACGACTGAAAGTTCGTCAGGCGCGTTTAAATGGGAGTATGGCCGCCGCTGAATATCTTTCCAGCGACTGGGAGAACATAAGGATCTATGCAGAGCACCCGGCGCAGATTTTGTTGGGAACGCTGCGCGGAGTTTGGTCCGAAAATCACCAGGAGTTGGTCACAAAACTGACATCTTTGCTGACTCGTGCGATTCGGGTGGTGAAGGATACTACGACAGCCCAGGAATTGAGAGACTGGCGGACCTGGCTTGAAATTGAAGTCGGGCTTCTTCATGAATGCTCGTCCACTTACGTGAAGAGGTTAGTTGAATACCTGAGAAGCGCCGAGCCGGGTGAATTGTTGGATCAACGACTCGATAAACTCCTGCGACATTGGCAATCCAACAAGAATACAGTCATGCTAGCCTGGGCTTATCAGGTTTTTCGCCACAAGAGTGCCGTGGCTGACATCTTCGAAGGGGCCGCCGATGAACTCAATGAGGAAAGCGATAAAGTTGCCGACGACGTCCAATTTACACTTGCCAGAAGGGGCGCACTCGAACTAATCGATCTTCTGCCCTTGCTTGAGTTGCTGCAAAACGAAGAAAAGCGGAGGCGGTCGCTGCAAGACTTCCTGACTCTTTATTCACAGCATACCGTTGAGCAGTGGCGGCCTTCGTCTAAGTTCATTCAGGCAAAGACAACGCTGAATGAATTACTTCATGTATTGACGGTAATAAATCACCTTGAGAAAACTGACATGCGGCAGGCTACCTCCCGAAGGGATTTTGATGAGGCATTTTCAAGCGCCTACCGTCTCAAAAGAATTGCTAGTCGACAGCGGCTCTTGGATACCCTCGAACGTTTGCGACCGCTTACTAGCGAACTCTCATCAATCGAAAACGGGAATTGACCAACCACTCGGCGCTGAAGCAAGAAGAGTTTAGTGTGTTACAGCCAAGTCTGCCAGCTAAACATGTCAGGAGCGGCTTGAAATCTTTTGATAGAGCCCAAGCAGACAAGGCACATGTCGTCATTGCTTTCAACGAAAATGAATGTGCATCTACAGTGAGGCGGTCTTCCCCACTGTCGTCATCTGCGGTTACATATCGCGGTTCGGTCGCGCCTTAGATCTCATACCGAACATTTGACAAAGACTCAGTCATTTGTGAGACTGCCTCTTACACTGCGCGAAGGCCCAATTTGTTGCCACTAATTCCGACAAACCTTCAAGTGCCGTGACTCTCTGATACATTAGTCCTGCAGCTCCCCGATCGTTTCCGTCAGGTATTCATTTCACAGGTGGAAAGACCATTGAGACTCCTCCGCAACCAACTCCCCGTTTCACTAATCTGTGTTTTCATTTTCGTACGCGCCTTCACTGCCACCGCCTACGCGGTTGACGGCTGTTCCTCGGCGGGGTTCAAAGTGGCTTCAGCCATTAACCTTGAATCCCCACTCTTCGGAATAGTGACCGCGGATTTCAACGGTGACGGACATCTTGATTTTGCAGCATCCCCTAACAATGGCTCTGGCGAAGTGTTTGTCTTGCTGGGCAGGGGAGGAACAGAACGATTTGGTCCTCCAAATACTTTTCCGACGGGCGGGCAGCCAACCAGATTGGCAGTGGGAGATTTCAACGGAGATGGTAAGGCTGATCTGGCAATAAGTCTCGGTGGCGTCGACCCACGAATGGGTAGACTCTCGATCTTGATCAATGATGGTACAGGTAAATTCGGACCTCCGAGTTTTATCAACCTGCCAGGTGATCCAGTTCAACCGATCGTTAAAGATATTAATAACGATGGAAAGCTCGATATCTTCACGGCCCTCTCCACTGGCACCACGGATGGGAGCTCCACAGTCATATTAGGAGACGGCAATGGTGGTTTTTCTCAGGCCCCAAACTCGCCGTTCGCAACCTTCAACACAAACGCTTCGATGGTGGTTGGCGATTTCAACGAAGACGGCAAACAAGATTTGGCGGTATCGAATATTTCCGGCAGTGCGGATATTTTGCTCGGTGATGGCACAGGCAGTTTTGCTCCACGCCCGCAACCGGCAGGCAGCGGGGGATCGCTGTCACTGGTAGCCGGCGATTTCAACGAAGACGGTCACCTCGATCTGCTAGCCGACAATCGGATGTTACTGGGAAACGGCATGGCAAATTTTGCCGCACCATTTGTGGTAGCGCTTCCCTCGGACAGTAGTGCCGCTTTAGCAGGAGACGTGGATAAGGACGGCCATCTTGATGTCGTGGCGGCTGCGCCGAATGGTCTCACGATCATGTTGGGCAACGGAACCGGGAACCTGGTTAGAGGCAATTCTTATACATCCGGATTTACTATCTTTGGGGCAGCGTCTTCTTTTGCCGTACTCGGCGACTTCAATGAAGATGGAAAAACAGATATAGCTGCCGTCCAAACAAAGGGCATCGCTATTCTCGACGGTGACGGCTCGGGCGCGTTTATTGACGCCTCAAGTTACAAGGCAAGTATCTCCAGTCCTAATTATCTCATTACAGCGGACTTCAATAACGACGGCAAGCGAGACATTGCTTTCAGCTCTTCTTTCCTCGGAAGTGGCCCAACTGTTTCCGGAGTTGAGGTGGCGTTGGGCGATGGCAGCGGCGGCTTCACGAAAAAGTCTGTCAGCAATTTCGCAACCTCCCTGATCTCGGCGATGACCACCGCGGATTTTAATAACGATGGAAAATTAGACATCGCCGTCACGCGACCCTCAGACGGAACGGTTACGATACTCTTCAACGACGGCAATGGCGCGTTCCCCGCCAATGGTTTTTCTGCGCCCAGTTTTTTTGGTGGATTCCAACCCTCCGCTATCGAGACAGGAGACTTCAATAGCGACAACAAGCCTGATCTGGCTATCTTAAATCCCAACTCCAACGGTTATGTTGTACTTCTGGGAACGGGCGGCAATGTCTTTTTAACAGTGACGGGTTCGTTGCCCCAAAATTTTAACAGCTTCGCAAGTGACATCGCCGTTGGAGATTTCAACGCTGATGGTAAGCAGGATTTAGCCATTGTGAGGAGCATCACGAATGTAGTTCATGTCTTACAGGGCGACGGCACCGGACACTTTTCCGACTATGCAATTCTCCCTCTCATTGGAACGCCTGTTTCGGTAGTCGCGAGTGACTGGAACGGCGACGGTAAGCCTGACATCGCAGCAAGTAGTTCGGTAATCGAGGGCGCTATCAGACAACCGTACGTCACTGTTCTGTTGAACAATGGAACAGGATTTAGTTCGGGCACGAATTACGCGACTGATGGAGCGGGCATCCTCGCGATTGGAGACTTTAATAGTGATAACAAACTCGATTTAACAATCAGCAGCGGCGCTTTTCAAGTGGGCAGTGACCTGGACGGTATCGCCGTCCTCACTAACAAGGGCAATGGAGAGTTCAATGCGCCGATCAATTTTTCGAGTGGGGCCGCGTCCGGCTATCCGGCAGTCAATGATTTCAACAACGACGGAAAAGATGATGTTGTATTTAGCCAACCTGGAACCGGCAGTCTTGCTGTACTGTTGAACGGCCCGACGCCTTCAGAGCCATGCCTGAGCATCAACAACGTAACTATCACTGAACCGGACTCCGGAACCACTGACGCGGTGTTCACTGTCACCTTGTCAGCGCCCAGCGCGCAGACGGTGCGAGTCAACTACTTCTCTATGTCTGCCAACATATCGTTCAGCATTTCGCCTGCGACGAAAGGCGCAGACTTTGAAAGCATTCCGGGCACGATCACTTTTCTACCCGGTGAGACCACGAAGACCATCAACATTCCAGTCAAGGGTGATCTGATAGATGAGTTCGACCAGTTCTTCGCTGTTGCGCTTACAACACCTATTAATGCGCGGATAAGTGACGGCAAGGGCCTCGGAACGATCCTTGATAATGATGCGCCCGCCACCATCACAATCAACGACGTTGCCGTACCCGAGGGAGTTGGAAATCAAGTTCAATCGTCAGCCAATTTCACTGTCTCACTCAACACTGCGAGTGAAAAACCGATTGAGGTTCAGTTTACGTTGCAAGCCGGCACCGCGTCGGCAGGAATCGACTACGGAAACTTTTCAGGGACACTACAATTTCCCGCAGGTTCCCTCACGAAGACGATCTCTGTGCCGATCATTCAGGATAACATCTTTGAGCCGGACGAGACTTTCTCTGTTAATCTGAGCAACCCGACGAACGCGGTTATTGCGGATAATCTTGGGCAAGGCACGATTATCAATGATGATCCACAACCCACGATTGCGATCGGTTTATTGTCTACAACAGAAGGCGCCACGGGCACGACCACTAATGCCGTCTTCAACGTCTCGCTGACAAATCCTTCCTATCAGACGATCACTGTCGCTTACGCTACGGCCGATGGAACAGCCACCTCGGGCGCAGACTACGTCGCCACATCAGGAACGCTGACCTTCAATCCCGGTGATATAAGCAAGTCAATCACCGTCCAGGTTATCGGTGACAACGTTGATGAAATCAACGAGACATTTCTGGTTAATCTGAGTAATCCAACCAACTCAACTATCAGCTCCGCACAGGGTGTCGGCACGATTCTGGATGATGATGGCCCAACGATGAGCATCGGGAATGTATCGGTTATCGAGCGCAACACCGGACTTACCGATGCGGTTTTTACGGTGACTCTTTCCGCCGCCAGCGTGCAGGATATCTTTGTCAGTTATTCAACAGCCAGTGGTACAGCAACTTCGGGGATCGATTTTTTGCGGGTCTTCTCCGGGGGCCTGTCGATTCCTGCAGGAGCAACTTCAGGAACACTCACTATTCGCGTTGTAGGTGACTTTCAAATCGAACCGGATGAGGAATTCTTCGTTAATCTGCAATTTGCTTCTAATGCGACGATCGCGCAGGGTCAAGGCACAGGTACGATCATTAACGACGATTCGAATGGCAAGCTTCAATTCAGTAGTCAGACGTACAACGCTAGTGAAGATGCCGGCAGCGTTTTGATCACAGTTAGTCGGGTAGATGGAGCCACTGGCACGGTGTCAATTGATTATGCTACGAGCAACGGTACCGCTACCGCGGGGTCGGATTACACAATGACTTCAGGCACGCTCACGTTCAATCAGGGAGAGACCTCCAAGACCTTCACCATTCCAATACTGGCCGACAACCTGCTGGAGGTTGAGGAGACAGTTAACCTTACACTGAGCAATCCGACCGGAAACGCAGTTCTCGGTACTCCGGTCGCGGCCACCTTATCGATTAAAACTCCGCCGTTGCTGCTGATGTTGGAAGAAGCAGCGCTCACACCAAATCAGATCGCCGCTATTGATTCCTTAATGTTCGTGAGAGATCCATTTGCGGTAATACCCGGAACGAATCTACTGAATCTCGGAACCGATCGGAACACGAGAGTGATCGTCTTCGTGACGAACCTGCAGCTTGCACCGACCGATACCACCTCAGTCACGAGAGTGAAGCTCGTAGACAGCATGGGCCAGAATTTTGATTTAGGAGCTGAAGACGTGAGGCTGACGGCTACCGGGAACCTGATGCAGGTAACGTTTAGACTCCCTGACAATTTGGCTCCAGGCCTCTGCAGCGTCCAAATCAAGGCGCACGATCAGGAGAGTAACAGCGGAACCATAACGATCAGGAATTAGGTCACTTCTCTTTCGCGGCGGCGACACGGGTTCGATTCCCGTACGGGACGCCAAAGTAATCCCTGGTTGATGTTTTCATCACCTAGCGACGGTCGAAGCCAAAGTCTTTGATATCTGTGTTAAAATCCGTACCAATGAGTACCGAACTGCTAAATCGGATCACCTCGAATCCGCGTCAGTGTGGCGGGCGTCCGTGCATTCGCGGGATGCGAATCCGCGTCAAAGACGTTCTCGACATGCTCGCCGGCGGTGCTTCGGAAGAAGAGATACTAGCCGATTTTCCCTACCTTGAACCTGACGATATTCGAGCGTCTCTCGAATACGCCGCCGCCCAGATCGATCATGCGGTGGTCATGGTCTCGTAGTGAATTTTCTGATCGATGCCCAACTGCCTCCCGGGTTGGCTCGGTGGCTGACCGACCAGGGACACTTAGCCCAACACGTCAATGACGTCGGTCTCGCCGGTGCCGAAGACTTCGTAATCTGGAATCATGCGCTTGGCGTCGATGCCATCATCGTCACAAAAGACGAGGACTTTGCCGAGCGGACCGCACGAACGGCTGTTGGACCAGTGATCGTCTGGCTTCGAATTGGAAACGCTACGAACCGTGCGCTTCTCGAATGGCTGGAAGCGCGATGGTCTGCTGTCGTGCAACTGCTCATTGACGGCAATCGATTGATCGAGGTCCGGTGATCCGATTATTCAGATCAACGGAGCGTTTAGCAACCTATAATGAAAGCAGCACTCGCGCTTAAGGCTGTAATAAATCTGGTGCCGCAGTGGTTTACGGCTTCGAGCGGCGGACCTTTTGGTTATACGCTTTCGCTAAAGGGCGAAACTCTCCAATTTTTCTCTCATCGAAAACTCACCCCAGATTTGAACAAGTTGATTGAGTCTGTGCACGCCGAATTGCCACAATTAATGACAGTCGCGAAATCTTTATCGGAAGTGACGGCTGTTGGCTTTATTCAAGAATTCTTTGCGAAAGTCTGGTTGAAAAATCAAGCCCCAACGATCGATTGGGATCGCCTTATTAACTATTTGAATAAACTCGGCGAACGGACGTTTGAGAACGAACAGGTCAGTTGCAATCTAGTAGTAAGTTCCGGGGAAGGAGGAACTCCACTGGATGATCCCAGGATTCAACGTCTTTTCGATCCATTGGCAAGTTCATTGCACACGTTTCTCCGCGTCAATCAAGGTATGAATTTTGTCGGATACGAGGAGATCCCTTGGCAATCCGTCAGAGATACAGATAAGTACAAGTTCTCTCCCGAGTTTCTGCAGCCCATCTGGAGCATGTTAAGCGACGGTGAATACTCAGTGCACCAAACCAACAGAGGGGATCTGATCATACTCAACTCTGCTGGATTGGTGGCCGCTAAACGCAAGGGTCGCTGGAAACTTTATGACGTTTTCACATTCAAGAATTCAATCGTTGATGCCATTAACCAGACAATAAGCAGCGGCGGCGGAGATAATTACCGTGTCGGATGCAATCTTTTTGATGTGATGTTCGATTTGAGTTTTCGACGACACGGAGCACTTCTTGTGTACGATCCAAGCCGCAGTGTTCTAAGTCATGTAACAAATCCGGGAAGTATTTTTTCCGGTAATGCTGATTTGGCCCGGACCGCACTAGCACCCCACGTTAGCTCCATTGGCATGGGGAACGCAGATTATGGACACCGTAAAAAACGGCTGTTTCTCGAACTTGCCTCTTTAGATGGAGCACTGTTGTTCACCGGCAGGGAAATATTAGCAGTCTGCGCGATGATTGGAACTCACGCCAAGGCGCAACAAGATATCGGGGCAAGAAGCACAGCAGCAAGGTCAGCGCTATATTGGGGCGGGTTTCCAGTGAAAATCAGCGCCGACGGTGAGATCTTAATTCACTTCATGAGTCTGGCGAGCACGGGTGTTAAATCAGAAGCAACACTCGAGTTCATGTAGAAACATGGTGTCTCTTATTTGGTTTCAACTAGGAATAAAAATCGCGCCCACTGGCTGTCAGTCTCCTTTGTCACGAACAGAACAAGTGACACTTGCCGCTACTGGTTTCCATAGAATGGCTGTTTACGTGCGGGAAAAGTGATTGGTCTTGAATGGAAAGAGACACTCAACGCGGGTCCATTAAGGGTCCAATAACGATCCCTTAGAGTACCTTTGACTACCTTACGGTGCTATCCATGCCGCAGGTTTCCTTTGAGTTCCTGTAAATCGCTTCTCTTTCGCGGCGGCGACACGGTTCACGAACTAAGAAGTAGACCGGCTTTTGATATCACTGATAATTCGAAAGTGATAAAATCACCGAGCTAAAGGTTTCATTGCGACACTCTAATCATTTCGATGAAGCGCGCTCCGGGACATTTTTATGGAGAAATCCTGAATCCAATCGAACTGAATGGTTTGATATTGGCGGAAACGCGATATTCTGCCGGCTACCACACTCCGAAGCACTCGCACGAACGATTCGTATTCTGCTTTGTTCGCGCAGGCTCCCTGACTGATATTTCAGACAGAAGAAAACGAGAGTGCCAGCCGCTGAGCCTCTTTTCTCATCCGTCAGGTGAACCGCATACTGACGTGTACCATCACCTCGGAGCTCGTTTATTTGTTATTGAGATTGGGAACCGATGGTTAGCGCGCATCCGCGAACACTCGCTTGCACTCGATGACCCTGTGGATTTCAGCAATGGCGTGCCAACATGGCTGGCAATTAAGCTTTATGATGAATACTGCAATCCTGACGAAGTTTCTCCACTGGTGATCGAAGGCCTGGTATTCGAGCTCATGGCTGCCGCCGCACGTTGCGCGCCTGGCGTCACGGAACTCAAGCCCGCTCTCTGGTTGGAACAAGTAAGAGAGATTCTTCACACGCAGTTTGCAGAAGGTTTGACTCTCTCTTACATTGCAGAGTCGGCCGGTGTTCATCCGGTTTACCTCGCCAATGCGTTTCGGAAACACCACAAATGCACGGTCGGCCAGTATGTCCGCAGGCTGAGAATCGAATACGCATGTCGTGAAATTGCCAACTCGAACACTCCTCTCGCCGAAATTGCTTTGGCCGCAGGTTTCGCCCATCAAGCTCACTTCTCCAGAACTTTCAAAAAACTCATCGGCGTTACACCTGCCGCTTACAAGGCTCAATTCCGAAAAGTGACGGATTGTTAATCCTGGACAACAATCTTCAGTCTTTGAAATACATCTCCGTAAGCATCTCCTAAACTATCCGGCCATCGGGTGCGTGACGCGCCTTTTTTGACCACTGAAGGTAACCGAAGGTGCGCTCGGCGATCTCTCAGGCGTTGATGTGAAAGTGACCGGGGTTAGTGGCCCGGTGTCAAGTGCTTGCCAGCGTGAACTTTTACCAAAGCAAGCGCCGCTGATTACTATGCGCGCAGGCTTTGCACAAAAACTGCAAATACACGCAACAGAGCGCCAACGGCGCGGGATATGAAAGCCAGGGGCAAGCGCGAAGCGCGTCGCCCCTGGTAAACGACAATCAAACCTGTTCGAGCCCTGAAAGGGCGTAATTTGTTTGGATATTTCGGCCTTCCAGGCCTCGATATCGTTTGGTCTGTGGGTACCAGGGGCGACGCGCTTCGCGCTTGCCCCTGGCTTTCATATCTCGCGCCGTTGGCGCTTTAGTCCGACTTTTTGTGCAAAGCCATGCGCGCATTAAACTCTGACGGGCCGACGACTGTCCATGGTTAGTCCCGCAGTGTCTTGCCTGGTCGTCATCGGGAATAGCTTTTCTGGAAAGGACTTAAGGAGCCCATTTCATGTCACACTCTCATTGTGCGCTGGCTATCGTCCTGATTTTTTTGCTTCACACGCCGTCACATGCTCAGCAGCTTGGTGTGGCCCTGGACAAGAATGATCCTGAGCTGCGTGCCATTCTTACCGAGATTGAGGCCGAGGCCGAGGCTGCCCGGGTGAAAGCGAAAATTCCCGGTATGTCCATTGTGATCGTTTACGGTGACGATGTTCTCCTGGCTAAGGGATATGGTTACGCCGATCTCGAGAAAAAGATCCGCGCCGATGCGCAAACGGTCTACCGGATAGGGTCCGTGACAAAGGCATTTACTGCCCTGATGCTGATGCAGTTGCGCGATGCCGGGAAACTGCACCTCGACGACCCGATTGAGAAGTACCTTCCCGAGTTCAAGATCAAATCGCGCTTTCCCGATGCCCGGCCGGCGACGTTCCGTCAGGTTGCCGCGCATTATTCGGGACTGCCGAGGGAACCTCCCATGCTTCACGAGTATCAAGCCACGGACGAGTTTCCTTCTGTTGAAGATCAGTTGAAGAGTCTCACGGATACCGAGATGATGGTGCCCGCCATGACCATGTATTCGTACTCAAACCTCGGATACAACATTATGGGTCTCGCCCTGTCTCGGGTTGCTAAACAACCCTACGACGAGTACGTCGCAACTCACATCCTCAAACCTCTCGGGATGAATCACAGCGGCTTTGCGTTAACTGAGCAAATGAAGAAACACTTTGCCGTCGGCTATAAGTCCGCGGGACCGGATGGGACTTATGAAAGATCGTCATACCCAAAATATGGCCTGGCCTCTGGTATGCTCTATTCAAACGTGGATGACCTGGCAAATTTTTTGTCTTTGTTTTTCCACGAAGGCCCGAGGGGCGGCAAGCAAGTGCTGGGGAGCAGCTCGCTGCGGGAGATGTTAATTCCCGTAGCAGTGAGCACTGACATAAGGAGGGACGCCCAGGGAAGGCCTTTATCGCTCTGGGACACCGGCGCCACCATCGGTTTTTCGGTTGGACCATTCTACGGAGAGCAGATTGATTACAAAGATGGCGGCACGGCTGGCTTCTCATCCATCGTGTATATAAATTACCCGCGCAAGCTCGGGATGGCCCTTTTGACGAACACCCAAACTGAGCCCTTCTGGTTGGGATTCAATCTCCTCAGGAAATTAACGCCTGTTGTTGCAAAGTCCCTTGAGCGGAGCCAGGCCGAAGCTCTCAAAGAGGCCCTGCCGAAGTGGCAGAAATACATTGGGCGATACGTTATCACCGACCCGAACGCCATCCCCACCTTAACCTTCAGCGAATTCGACGTTAGCATCGTGAACCAAAAGTTAGTGATTACCATACCCGAAGTACAGCCCGGTTCATTCGTCTGGGTGAAGGAGGTTCCGCTCGTGCCCTATGGAAATAACGACTTCAAGATTGATGGAGGAAGTGTGGGAAATAAATTCATTACTTTCGAGTCGGGCAACGATGGGAGCATGATACTTAAGTGGCGGCATTACACTTTCAACAAGCGGCGCTAGTGTCCTCGGTAACGTATGTAGCTAGCCCGAACACGCGTCATGGGATGGAATAGCTTCGGAACAGAGCGCCAACGGCGCGGGATATGACAGCCAGGGGCAAGCGCGCAGCGAAGCGGAGCGCGTCGCCCCTGGAAACAACATCAGAACGTTCCAGCCCTGAAAGGGCGTAATCCCTGCATATTTCGGCCTTTCAGGCCTTGATCTTGGGTGCTCCTGGTAATAAACCCAGGGCGACGCGCTTCGCGCTTGCCCTGGGCTTTTATATATCGCGCCGTTGGCGCTCCACACGACTTGAAGCAACGCCACAAAGTGCTAAGTCGCGTTGACTGTGTGCATGGGCGGACATATACTCTGCGGCAAATTTAGTTCGTACCACTGAGAACCCACGGCTCGTTAACGTTCAAAAAATCAAGCTCACGGTCTTTGACGTAATTTCACGGGAACCCGTTCTTCCGCTACGCGCCTCCGCTCGCGGATCGAATAGCCCAAGGAGATCTAGCCATGGCGAACGAAAAATACCTCATCCTCGGTCGAGTGATCAGTCGCACATCTCAACAAGGAGTTGCCAACTTACGAGTAGAGGCGTGGGACAAGGATCTTGTCGTCAACGATCTGGTTGGCAGTGCGGTGACTGATGCCGAGGGTGCTTTCCGAATGGAATTTGCCGCATCTTATTTCCGCGAAAAATTCTTCGATCGCCAGCCCGACCTATTCTTTAAAGTCTTTGACGGAAGCAAGCTGGTCAAAAGCACGGAGGATTCTGTTCTCTGGAACGTCGACACGGGAAAAACCGAAGTAGTCATCGAGGTGGATGTCGAAGCTAAGCACACGCCCACTTCCGAATCGCGCGATCCGTTCGAGCCACATTTGATTCCAGTCGCGGAAAATGCTTTGAGAGACCAATTGAAACTGACGAGCGCGAAAAATCCTCAGGCGAATGGAACGCTGGGAGATACGGGATTGGCTGTCGAGGTAAGCGGTCTCGAAGAATTCTCGCTAACGATTTTGAGAATCCCATTCAACATTCGCGCGATCGCAGGACTTGATGCGTCTTCAATCCGCGTCTTTCGTTGGGATGAAAAGCAGGAGCGGCTGAGACCTATCTGGAACTCCGGGATTAATGTTCATCAGGGCTTCATCTGGGCCAAGATTCGAAAACCCGGGGTACACGTTCCGATTGGTCTACCTGACGATCCGCTACTGCGAGAGGCACTGCGAGAGATCGCGCGCGAGCGGCGAGTGTCAGACACGGACTCGCCGGAACGGGCGCACGAGATCACCCGGAACGCCTTGACCCTTCTTCATGAGGCACCCGTGGAAGCAATCGAAGATTTGCGCGAGTTCCTGACGCGCCTGGAATTCCGAACCGCCTCGGCAAGACCCCGGCCGGGAAAGATCAAACTCAAGCAAGGAGGACACCTCGCGCCATCACCTTTGCCTCAGGATGCGACTGTGGAAGACTTCAGAAAGCGGCTCTCTGATCTGCGCACGCCGCCGGACGGTTTACCCGAAGAGGAGTTGTTTTATCCTCCCGACGTAGTGCGTAACGGACAACCCCCATGGGCGCTTTCTCCAGAAGCGATGCCTTGGCGAGGAGTTGAGCGTGCCGAATTGGATCGGCTTGAGATTGTCAAATTTATTGATATTTCGATCCTCTGGCCATGGCTGTTTTCGCAAGACTGGTGGATGTACCAACATGATGCCCAGCACACTGGTCATGCTTCAGGTGCGAGCGACATCCGGAGCACGAATGTCGCATGCATGGTCGAACAACCTCCGATCGCGATAACAGGCACCATCGTGAGCAAGCCGTCGATTGTCGACGGCAAGATATACATTGGCTCAAGCCGAAGTGGCGCTGGGCCTGGTGGAATTCTCTATAAGTATGATCTGGCTAGCGGCACCAAAGAGGGTGAATTCCCGACTTCGGGAACTGCATTCTATCCCTATCAGGGAATTGGCGGTTCCCCGGCGATCGTCGGCGGCAGAGTATATTTTACCGGCGTTCATGGCACAGTCTATTGCGTAGACGCCGCCACCATGACGCCCTCCGCCCCGCATCCCCCTGCGCTTTGGACCACCAATCTGAAGACGGCTAACCAGCTACAGAATCAACCGGTGACCAACCCGAACGCCGACTGTTGGACCGGCCCACTCGTAGTCAACGATCGCGTTTACGTGGGATGCGGCGAGGGTGAGTCGGCCACGACCTACGGTTTCATCTTTTGTCTCGACGCCAACGATGGTCATGTTATCTGGCTCTTTTGTACCAACAAGTTTAGCGGTTGGGCAGATAACGCTCCCAACACGATTCCTACGGCAGTGGCTGCTCCGTGGGCCGCGGGCGCCGGCTTCACTGTGGCGTCAAACCCGCCTGAGACGGGATGCTCGGTCTGGTCCTCGCCGGGTTACGACGCGGTGCTGAGAAGGATTTATGTAGGAACAGGGAACTCGCAATATCCACACACGGCACAACCGGACGAACTTTATGGCAGCGGTCTTATCTCGCTGGATGCCGACACAGGGGAGTTCCGGGGCTTCTTCCAGCCGGCCGCAAGCGACAGTTACCGGGCCGATGACGCAGACGTCGACGTACCTGGCTCACCCACGGTCTTCAGTCACGGTGGCACGCGAGTGGTAGCCTTCGGCAGTAAAAACGGTTCGTTCTTCCTACTCAATCCCGATACGCTTGCTGTGATAGCGCGTCGCCAACTCCTCCCGCGAATCGGCGGCAGTGGATTGCCGGGTGACGAGGGTTCGCCGATTGACGCGATCGACCCGGTTGACCGTCCCTGGAACGAGAATAAGTGGGGGGTGCTTGCTACTCCGGCTTTGGACCGCAGTAGGCACCGGTTGTTTGTCGGTCTCGGTGGTTATGACGGTATGAATCTGGACACCGGCGCGGGCATCGATCAAACGCGCACTCCGTTCCTGCGTGCGCTTGACTGGAATACACTCGACGATGCGTGGCCGACCGCCGTAGGAGCTGACAATGTGTCGCGTTATACCGCGGCCAAGCCTCCGATGTACACGACTCGCGAGGTCGGTTTGAGTTCGCCGGCTGTCGTCAATGACGTCGTCTTTGTCTCGACTGATAAGACAGGGCTATATGCGTTGTGCGCTGAGACGGGCGCTTGTCTCTGGTCGGCTCCGGGTCTGCCGGCGGGGGAATTTGCGCTCGGTCCGTCAGTCTATGGTAATTACGTCGTCATGGGTTCGGGAAGTACTCTTCATATTTATCGGTTGCACACCTATACGATTTGGCCCTGGCCCATTCTGGTCGATCGCTTTTGGGAATTCAGACCGCCCGAGCCGGATCCCTGGATCAGGCAAGTGATAAATGAAATTCGGCAGATTGCGAAACGCTGACACGTTCTTAAGCGTAGGTAATTGGTCGTGTTCAATTTATTGCGTCGCTGACACGGTCTCACTAAGGCACTAGCCGGATGCGCAAAAGGGTGTCCGTACCTCCTGGCATAAAAGGAGGATGTGCCATTGTTCCAATCGCATAATTCGATGTTGATCGACGGTGTAAACCGATGATGTCAACAACCTCTCGCACCAGTGTCTTCAAATCATTTACCCCAAAGCGTCTCAACATTCTTTGATGGATACTGATTAGTATTGGGTGAGTGCATCTGTGAAGCAATAGTAACTGAGCAGTCTTTGGCTCGTTAGTCAGGGCATATATCGGTGTTTCAGGGTAAAAGCGACTCATGGCTCGTACCGTGCCACCTTCTGCTGTAAAAGGAAAGATGCCCACCGCCTCATAAAAATTTGCGCGAAATACTGCTGCGATTGCGAAGTCAATCGTGCCAATCATTCTGCGGTCTTTTGCAGAGACAGCGGGATCAGTCACACGTCCCCTCATCTCCTCGTGAAACTTCTTCTGTAATGCCTGCCGTAATGGGGCAAAATAGCCTTCACGAATCAACTCCTCTTCGTCATTTTTAATCTGCTGCGCCAATTCTTGAACGACGATTTCCGGATCACTTCGAGAGGTTGTTTCTCCTGTCAAGACGAATCCATCGACGCCTTGTTCAAGAGCACTGCGTACATCTTCTGCTTCTGGACGGCTGCAGTGAAAAGTGCCGCCCTGAGCCATCGAATGATAGATCTCCGTAGCCAGCAAGACAGGCTTTCCCAGCTTCTTAGACGCCTGAATAATTTTTCTCTGAAAACGCGGGACTTCTCCACGAGATGTTTCATTGGCCAGATCACCGCGCGCAATCATGACTGCGGATGCAGTCTCGACGATGCTTTCCAGATTCTGATCTTGAAACGATTCATATGTCTCCATCTTGGCGATAATAATCGGATTCAAGATATTGCATTCCGCTGCCAGCGAACCTTTGAACTGTTCGATATCAGTTGCAGTTTTTACGAATGACTGCGCGAACATGAAGTTCATCGCAGGATTGAAAGACGAACCGAGATCATCGACAAAGAACTTCAAGGCCTCGCTCTCTTCACGGGTTATCGATGGTGCACTTAAGTCGGTGCCGGGAAAGTTTATTTTCGATCCTCTCCATACTCTCAGGTTCCCAGACGGCTTTATAGTCACGGAATTTCCAGGTGTAGCATCCGGTACGATCGCAGCACGATACTTACCGTCACCTAACATCACCCATTTCCCAAAGGAATTGAATCTCGTGTCCTGAGGAACACTAACCGCCACCGCGATTTTATTCTCATCACAGACGGCGGCGGGATTCAAACTTATCGATATTTCCTTATTAGGTTTGTAGTCGATACAGTAAGTGTCCCTGCCGCCAATCGGCTCGACCGAGCCGATGCCGCGCTTCAATCTGCCCACTCTAAATTCTGGCCCTTTCGTATCAAGCATCACTCCCAGAACGAGTTTTTCGCGCTGTGCGATTTCGTTGATTGCTGTCAGAACCGTTTTCCATTTTCGCTTGTCGCGTGCGTCAAACCATGAAAGGTTCACACGGAATATCGTTACTCCGGCTTTGACCATTTTGAAGAGAGTGTCAGCCTTATGGTTAGGCAGGATCGTTGCTGTTATTGAAGCGAGCGTTTGCCGGTAAATTTGCTGGGTGAGTATTGCGAGCATCTCTTCTCCTCATTAAAGATCAGCCTATTCAATCAAACCCAAAGCACGCGCAATTGCCTGACGAACTAATGTGTTTCCGAGCTGCTTGTCGTGTGGGGTCTTCTGCGTGTTAATTCGGATGTCGTAGTTTGGCCCGAGGGTCGCATCCTGAACTGAGACTACGCCGTCACCAAGTCTGTAGAATGCCCACGTAGTGATTGGGTCACAAGCTTGGGCCTCTTGTAATCGACGCCGCGAAAAGCTGTACCAATTTGTCTTCTTCTCAAAGGTTGCTACCAGATCCCACGGCGTGTCAGTCCCCTCATCGTTGGTGAAGATGTTGGAAATTTTTACATCCAAAGGAAGCGCTGGTAAGGGCCTCCTTTCAATGGGAAGTGTGAGAATCGTACAAACACTTCCTCTTTGATAAGGACCTCGTGTGATAAACGGCAGGCCGTCTGTCCGCGGGACCATGTATCCAGCGATGCCGGTTTTTGCGATCTGCTCAACCTTTTCTCGTGAATATTTCTCTGACACTTCCCAGACATGGCTTGTCCCATTGTTTGGACTTCCGACCATTATCAGCTTTCGAACTGGCGCGCCATTGGCTATCGCAATACGTGCAACAAGTCCTCCGGCGCTGTGAGTTAAGAGATTCACGCGAGTGGCATATGTCGCCGTAAGTTTGCCCATGATGTG